>Ga0209409_1000123_pt1 | contig 86288 bp, 72 predicted proteins | sample AD_JPNMR1_MetaG_FD_184424 | JGI IMG/M metagenome (GOLD analysis project Ga0209409, IMG submission 184424) | Active sludge microbial communities of municipal wastewater-treating anaerobic digesters from Japan - AD_JPNMR1_MetaG (SPAdes) (version 2) | ecosystem: Engineered > Bioreactor > Anaerobic... | reverse complement strand
ATTAATCAACAGAGGAAAGAGATGAATTAACAGTAAATTATATATAACTTCACAAAAAAGCAATTGACAAGACAGATAGAAATATGATAAGATATAGAACGTTGAGGGAAACATAGGATGAAAGAGAAATGGAAAAGAAATAAAAAAGGACGAACAAACAAATGTGGTAAGGCCGCATATTAGATTTTTGCGGAAAAAAGTAGAGATCATTGAAAAGTAGATAGAGGGAAAAGAAGAGTTAGGATGAAGGGTTTGATCCTGGCTCAGGGTTAACGCTGGCGGCGTGCCTAACACATGCAAGTCGAACGGTTCTAAGCGCGAGCTTAGGATAGTGGCGAACGGGTGAGTAAAAGGTAGGAATCTACCCCTTGGACGGAGATAGCTACTGGAAACGGTAGGTAAACTTCGATAAGCCCGAGAGGGGAAAGTGGTGAGACAGCCGAGGGATGAGCCTACTCTCCATCAGGTAGTTGGTGAGATAAAAGCTTACCAAGCCGATGACGGATAACCGGTGTGAGAGCATGAACGGTCACAAGGGCACTGAGAGACGGGCCCTACTCCTACGGGAGGCAGCAGTGGGGAATCTTGGACAATGGGCGAAAGCCTGATCCAGCGACGCCGCGTGGAGGAAGAAGTCCTTCGGGATGTAAACTTCTGAACTAGCCGAATAAAAGGCCTGTGGACACACAGGAGAAGAAAGTAGGCTAGGAAAAGTCCCGGCTAACTACGTGCCAGCAGCCGCGGTAAGACGTAGGGGGCAAGCGTTACCCGGAATTACTGGGCGTAAAGGGGGCGTAGGCGGTAAAAGAAGTCATCTGTGAAAACCTATTGCTCAACGATAGGCTAGCGGATGAAACTGAATTACTTGAGGGCACCAGAGGTAGACGGAATTACCCGAGTAGGGGTGAAATCCGCAGATACGGGTAGGAACGCCGGTGGAGAAGTCGGTCTACTGGGGTGCACCAGACGCTGAGGCCCGAAAGCTAGGGGAGCAAACCGGATTAGATACCCGGGTAGTCCTAGCCGTAAACGATGCTCACTAGGTGTAGGGAGTGATAAACTCTCTGTGCTGAAGCGAACGCGCTAAGTGAGCCGCCTGGGGAGTACGTCCGCAAGGATGAAACTCAAAGGAATTGACGGGGGTCCGCACAAGCGGTGGAGCATGTGGTTTAATTCGATGGTAACCGAAGAACCTTACCAGGGATTGACATGTAACTGAAGGTAGAGAAATCTACTGGCCTGCTGCAAAGCGGGAGGTTACACAGGTGGTGCACGGCCGTCGTCAGCTCGTGCCGTGAGGTGTTGGGTTAAGTCCCGCAACGAGCGCAACCCCTACGATTAGTTACTAACGCGGAAAGGCGAGGACTCTAATCGGACTGCCGCCGACGAGGCGGAGGAAGGAGGGGATGACGTCAGGTAAGCGTGCCCCTTATACTCTGGGCGACACACGTGCTACAATGGAGGGGACAAAGGGAAGCGAAGCCGAGAGGTGGAGCGGATCCTAAAAAAACTCTCCGAAATACGGATTGTAGGCTGCAACCCGCCTACATGAAGTCGGAATCGCTAGTAATCGCAGGTCAGCCAAACTGCGGTGAATACGTTCCCGGGCCTTGTACACACCGCCCGTCACGCCACCCGAGTTGGGAACACCTGAAGGCAGTACGGGAGGTACTGTTGAAGGTGGGCTTGGCGAGGGGGGCGAAGTCGTAACAAGGTAGGTGTACCGGAAGGTGCGCCTGGATCACCTCCTTTCTAAGGAGATATATACACAAATAAAAATAATTTTTGTTTAACTCCCTCTATCTACTTTTGAGTGATTTATCTTTGTTCATTAAATAGATAAACATTTATATAGTCTAAATATAGTCTAATTTTTTATATGGGGTGGTAGCTCAACTGGGAGAGCGTCTGCCTTGCACGCAGAAGGTTAGGGGTTCAAGTCCCCTTCACTCCACCAAGTTTTTCGGTTGTTCATTAAAACGCAGAATAAAAACGATTGTTCATTGACAAGTGCATAGGTTAGTCCAAAGTAATAAGGGCATACGGTGGATGCCTAGCCAGCTAGAGGCGAAGAAGGACGTGGCCAGCTGCGAAAAGCTGCGGGGAGCTGCAAGCGAGCAAAGATCCGCAGATATCCGAATGGGGAAACCTGCCGAAAGGCATCCTGAAAAGGAAGCGAAACTGGGGAAGGGAAACATCTTAGTACCCAGGCGAAAAGAAATCAAACGAGATTCCCTAAGTAGTGGCGAGCGAAAGGGGAAGAGCCCAAACACATACGATGGAAAAGCGGACAGGCGTTGTCGTATGTGGGTAGAGGGATCCAGCTACCCGACTGTCCGATAGGGGGCTGAGGAAATAAGGTAAGTGGAAAGGATTGGGAAATCCTACCGAAGAGGGTGAAAGTCCCGTACACGTAAACTTATGACACAGCTGCTGGAATCCCAAGTAGCGTGGGACACGAGAAATCCCGCGTGAATCCGGGTGGACCTCCATCCAAGGCTAAATACTCTAGCAGAGCGATAGAGGATAAGTACCGTGAGGGAAAGGTGAAAAGCACCCCGGGAGGGGAGTGAAAGAGAACCTGAAACCGTATGCCTACAGGAAGCGGGAGCGGAAGTGACCGCGTTCCTTTTGATTAATGAGCCTGCGAGTTATGTTTAATGGCGAGGTTAAGCCGGAGAAGGTGAAGCCGCAGGGAAACCGAGTATGAATAGTGCGAAAGTCATTAGACATAGACCCGAAGCCAGGTGAGCTACCCATGCGCAGGGTGAAGCTTGGGTAAAACCAAGTGGAGGCCCGAACTGGTGGATAGTGAAAAATTCTCAGATGACGTGTGGGTAGGAGTGAAAAGCTAAACGAACCTGGAGATAGCTGGTTCTCCCCGAAACGTGTGTAGGCACGGCCTCTGTAGAAGAAAGTTAAGGAGGTAGAGCACTGGATGGCGTAGGGGGGTGACCTCTGAAACCAACCAAACTCCGAATGCCTTAACTGGATGACAGGGAGAAAGACTGTGGGGTATAAGCTTCATGGTCGAGAGGGAAAAAGCCCAGACCGACAGCTAAGGTTCCGAAGAAGTGGCTAAGTGGGAAAGGAAGTGGACCTCTTGAGACAGTCGGGAGGTTGGCTTAGAAGCAGCCAACCTTTAAAGAGTGCGTAACAGCTCACCGATAGAAGGGGACTGCGCCGAAAATGAAACGGAGCTAAAGCCACACACCGAAGCTACGGTATAACCGAAAGGTTATAGGTAGGGGAGCGTTGTGCGATAGGGAGAAGGGTGATTGAGAAGTCATCTGGACGAAGCACAAGAGAGAATGCAGGCATGAGTAACGAGATGGGAGTGAGAATCTCCCACCCCTAAAGTCTAAGGGTACCTGGGGAAGGGTCGTCCGCCCAGGGTAAGCCGGGACCTAAGGTGAACTCGAAAGAGGTAACCGATGGACAACGGGTAAAGAATCCCGTGCCTGTATATAACGAGTTACAAGGGGTGACACAGGAGGTGAAGCTGCCGAGATTAAGTTGCAAGTCTTCCAAGCGACGATGCCTGAGAAGCCGGTAGGGAAAACCGCCGGTGGAGGAGGAGTCGTGATGGGGAGGCCGTAAGGCCAACGGTGGCTAATCAAACTGTCGAGAAAAGCCTCGTGTAGCGTATGAGTTATATACAGCCCGTTCTGCAAACCGACACAGGTAGACTGGCTTAGAAGGCTAAGGGGAGCGGAATAACCTTCGTTAAGGAACTAGGCAAAAAGGCCCCGTAACTTCGGGAGAAGGGGTGGACTGTGCTGGTGGAAACGCTGGTACAGAGCCGCAGTGACAAGTCCCTAGCGACTGTTTACCAAAAACACAGGTCTCTGCGAACACGGAAGTGGACGTATAGGGACTGACGCCTGCCCAGTGCCGGAAGGTTAAGGGGAGGGGTGAAAGCTCCGAACTGAAGCCCCGGTAAACGGCGGCCGTAACTATAACGGTCCTAAGGTAGCGAAATTCCTTGTCGGGTAAGTTCCGACCTGCATGAATGGCGTAACGACTGGGGAGCTGTCTTAACGAAGGATCCGGTGAAATTACAGTCTCGGTGAAGATGCCGAGGACCCGCAGCTAGACGGAAAGACCCCGTGGAGTTTTACTGTAACCTGACATTGTAATCTATCGCTGTATGTACAGGATAGGCGGGAGGCTGAGAACCCTGGTCGCCAGGCTAGGGGGAGCCGGCAGTGGGATACCGCCCTTACAGTGGTGGGTTACTAACGGAGTAAAGTGAAGAGCTTGATCCGGACAGTGTTAGGCGGGCAGTTTAACTGGGGCGGTTGCCTCCTAAAAGGTAACGGAGGTGCTCGAAGGTAGGCTCAAGTGGGTTGGTAATCCACTGAAGAGTGCAAAGGCAAAAGCCTGCCTGACTGAGAGACTGACAGGTCGAACAGGAGGGAAACCTGGACTTAGTGACCCGGCGGTTCTGAGAGGAAGGGCCGTCGATCAACGGATAAAAGTTACCCCGGGGATAACAGGCTAATCACGCCCGAGAGTTCACATCGACGGCGTGGATTGGCACCTCGATGTCGGCTCATCGCAACCTGGGGCTGAAGTCGGTCCCAAGGGTTGGGCTGTTCGCCCATTAAAGCGGTACGTGAGCTGGGTTCAGAACGTCGTAAGACAGTTCGGTCCCTATCTGCTGCGGGCGCAGGAAGCTTGAAGGGGGTTGCTCCTAGTACGAGAGGACCGGAGTGAGTATGTCACTGGTGAATCAGCTGTCATGCAAGTGGCAAAAGCTGAGTAGCCAACACATATAACCGATAACCGCTGAAAGCATCTAAGCGGGAAACGGGCCCTAAGAAGAGGCTTCCCACTCTTGAAAAAGAGGTAAGGGCAGTTCGAGAAGAGGACATAGATAGGCCGCAAGTGTAAGTGTCGAGAGGCATTGAGCTGAGCGGTACTAATAGCCCGAGGCTTTGGACGAAACCTATGCACTTATGAGTGAACAAAAAATGAAAAGAATAATGGGGGGTGAAGATAACGGTACGGGACACACCCAGCTCCATTCCGAACCTGACGGTTAAGCCGTATCGTGCCGATGGTAGTACGGTAAAACGTGCGAGAGTAGGTATTGCCCCCCTTTCAATTTTAGATATGCGATGTTGAACGTAACTTTTTTCATACCATATTTCCCCATATGTCCCACCCCTTTAAATAGAAATACCGCGTTTTCATAACGCGGTATTTTTTTTTGCTATTTCGTTCGTTTTTATTTTTGTGTGTTATAATAATTAATATAAATTTTGTAAGTACCAAATTAGAAATAAAGGTATTCTAGAAATATTATTTTTGAATTTATAATGGGTCAAGGGCGGAGCCCTCACTCATTTCTTGGTACAAGTACTAAATTAGAAATAAAGGTATTTTAGAAATATTATTTTTAGATTTATAATGGGTCAAGGGCGGAGCCCTCACTCATTTCTTGGTAAAATTATTGAAGAAGTCAGATGAATTCATAATTAATTGGGATTATAGATGAAAATAATTTTAAAAAAGTAGTACAATAAATATTTGAAAAATCTAAATTTTAGAGGTTATAAAGATACTAAAAATTTGATGAGAAGGGGGTACTTAGCATGTTAAAAACTATTTTAGCTTTGTTAGGTATTGTTTTTATAGTAATCCTGTCTTTTCTATTTTTTCCTGTTATTTGGAGGGTGATAGCAATAATTGTTGGAATTGTTCTTGCTTGTTTAGTATTTTTTGGATTTATTACTATTGCTTTACCTATAACTTTAATACTTTTAGTTGTGATTCTGATTTATAGACTGATAATCTTTCTGATATAATGATTGTATTAGAGAGTTTTTAATATTATTAATATGATCTAATTCGTTAACTTGACTTTTTTCTTTTTTTATGATAGAATTTTTTCAGTTTAAATGAAAGGTGATTTATATGTTAAACGATTTTATATATGCAAAAGCAACATATAAACAGTTATCCATAGTTTTAAATAATAATAATAATAACAATACACAGCGTCGGCAATTATCGCTGTAGTATTGTTATATAAAGGTTGCCGGCGCTGAAACATAAAAAATCAGCGCCGGTTTTTATTTTTATTAATTAATATAAAAACTTAACTAATAATTAAATGTAATTTTAAAAATATTATTACTAACATATCTTAAAATTATAGGGAGGGAACATGTAATGGAGTTAGTAAAAAAAGAGGGAAGAAAGGTTGATTCTGTAGAATTAGTGGAAAAATATTTAAAAGATGAATCTTATAAAGATGCTTTAATTATTCAGTCAGGTATTATCGGCCTATCAAGACAATTTCTTCACAATGAAGGATTTGTAGAGTATTTACCAGTAATTGTATCTACAATTACTGATCCTTTAAATAGAGATGTTTTTGAAGCACAGATAGATTATTATGGTCACAAATATTATATTACTAAATCCATGATAGTTCAAAAACAGGTAGGTATTTTAGTACATGACAAAATATTTTCATTCTCTCCTAATTTGAGACTAGAAAGAGAAGAGAAGGCACAATCTGGTAGACATTTGATTGATTTTGTTCAGCTGGATTTAGAAGTGAAAAATGCTAAAAGAGAAGATATTATGAGTTTAATGGAAGATTTAATAATATTTGTAATCAATAATTTGCTTCAAGACCATTCTGAATTGATAAAAAAGTATCATCCTGGACTCAGTGTTCCAAAAAAGCCTTTTAATAGGATTTCTGTCAAAGAAGCGAAAAAAAGGTTTGGTGATGACTATGAAAAAATTATTTCTGAAAAGTCAACAGAGCCTGTTTGGTTAATTGATATGCCTATAGAAGAAAGAGAATTTTATGATAAACAAAATCCTTTGGAACCAGACACTCTTTTAGATTTTGATTTGATTTATCCTGAAGGATTTGGTGAGGGGATATCTGGTGGAGAACGTGAATATGAGTATGATCAAATTGTTAAAAGAATTAAGTTAAAAGGAAACAATTTAGATAGTTATGAAGATTATTTAAAAATAGCAAGAAAAGGTTATTTGCGGCCATCTGCAGGGTGTGGGATAGGCATAGAGCGATTTACTCGTTATATAATGGGATTGGAACATGTTGAAAAAACTAGATTATTTGCAAAAGTACCGGGTCAATTTTCTATATAAACCACAGGAGCTAGTTGCAAAAAATATATATATTCAATCTATTGGAGGAATTATTAAATGAACATAAAAAGAGCCATAATTTCCGTATATAACAAGGATAAATTAGAGAACTTTGCAAAGTTTTTATATGATAATGGTGTTGAGATAATATGTACCGAAGGTACTTCTAATTTTCTAAATGAAAAAGGTATAAAGACCATAAAAATGTCAGATTTTATTGGTTTTCCTGAAATATTAGGAGGAAGGATAAAGAGTATTGATCCTAAATTGTTAGGGGGGATTTTGGCCAAATCAAGTGACGAAAAACATGCAAAAGAGTTAATTGACTTTAATATCAAGAAAATTGATATGGTAATTGTTAACTTTCCTTCTTTTGATGAAATAATACAAGTAACAAAAAATGAAGATACTCTTTTAGATTTTATTGATATAGGTGGATATACATTAGTTAGAGCAGCAGCAAAAAATTACAAAGATGTTGTTCCACTTGTTGATCCTAAAGATTATGAAACTGTATTAGAGAATTTAGAAGATTGTGGAGATGTTCCATTGCAGTTGAGACGCAAATTGTCTTTGAAGGTCTTTTTTTCAACTTCTAAATATGATGCCACTATTCACAAAGTATTTTCCGAATTGTTCGCAGCTGAAAAATTTGATCATGAATTTTTTGAGATATTGGGAGAATTACGGTTTGGAGCAAATCCATTACAAGAAGCGATGTTAATGAAATTTCTAGGTGAAAATAGTTTTATAGATTGTTTAGAAAACCTTACTCCACATAAAAAACCTACATTAAGAATCTTGAAAGATATTAAATTGCTTTTTTCTTTAGTCAGTCTTACTCAATCGAATTTTATAGGTTTTTCTAAAAAAGGGGTTTTTATTTACGGGATAGTAGAACCTAACGATGATGAAAAAAAAGAATTTGTTAAGTTTGTTAAAAATTGGAAAGGTGGAGTAATTTATTCTGATGATGAAGATGTATTAGATGAGTTAAAATATTCTAGACATGATTGTTTACTAACCTCATTAAATATTAGTGACAAGGAACGCTTTCTGTCATTCAAACCCATGATTTTAAAAATGCATAAAAAAACAGTGTATCGAAAAGAAGATTATGTTATAGATGATGATCTGGTGGTTAAACAGAGATCAGTAAATCTTGCTTCAGATTTAGAAACCTTTTCAGATATTGAAAAAATTGCTTTTGAAGTAGCAAAAAATCACAGGTCGGATACAGTAGTCTATATTAAAGGTCATAAAATATACTGTGGTAATCAGGCTTGTGTTGATAGGGAGATTTCCTTAAATATTCTTTCAAATATTATGGAACGATTTGAAGAGAATTTTTCTCAAGGTACACTTATCTTTGATTCTTCTATTAATTCAGAAAAAATTGTCAATTTAATCCTTGAAAAAGATATAAAGAAAGTGATTATTCCTCCTCATTTACCTGCATATAGTAAATATTTAGACGAATTAAAGGAGAAGAACGTTGAACTTAAAATAACTTCTAGAAGATATCATAGATATTAATTGATAATAAAAGTCAAAAATCCCCTTCTTAATAAGGGGTTTTTTATTTTGTAATTAATTTTAATAAAATCTTGTTATATAATAGTGGTTAATAAGCATAGTATTTTATGAAAGGTGTAGATATTTTGTTAGAGAATATTGAAACTATTATTAGTGTAGTTCTAGTATGTAAAAATGAAGAAAATACAATTGAAAAATGTTTAAACTCTTTGATTAATCAATCTAGGATGCCAGATGAAATACTTGTAGTAGATGGTATGTCTACAGATGAAACTCAGAATATTGTTAGAACATTTATTAAAACTCATTCAAATATTAAATTAATAATCAACGATAAAGTTTTTACCCCTCATGGACTTAATTTAGGGATTAAAAAAAGTAAAGGGAATATTATAATGATTGCAGGTGGTCACACTATCTTTGATCAGTCTTATCTTAAGCAATCGATCGATTTTTTACTTAATAACGACGATGCATATGCGGTTGGAGGAGTGTCCTTAGCCCAGCCTCTTGATCAAAAAAGTGTACTTCAAAAATCTATAGCATATTCTTATTCTTCTTCTTTTGGGACTGCCTCCAAACACAGATATTTACATGATTATCCTATAGAAGTAGATACAGTTGCATATGCATGCTATAGAAAAGAGGTTTTTGAAAAAATAGGATACTTTGATGAAAGATTATTGAGAAATCAGGATATTGAATTTAATTACCGTATGAGAAAAAACGGTTTGAAAATTTTTCTTTTGCCAGTAATAAATATTTATTACGTGCCTACTAATTATAAGAAATTTTTAAAGAAAAATTTTTCCAACGGTTACTGGAACATTCTAACTTTACGTTATACTCCTCATGGTTTATCTTTGAGACATTTTGTACCATTTTTCTTTGTTACATATTTAATAATATTAATATTACTTCTAATTATAAGTAGAAATAATACTTTAAAAATAGTTTTTTCATTACCACTTATATTTTATTTAATTTTAGATAGCTATTTTTCATTAAATTATTCGATAAGGGAAAGAAAAATTTCATTATTTTTTTGTAGTATGGTATCTTTTTTATTGTTACATCTGTCTTATGGAATTGGAACCTTATGGAGTCTAGTAAGAAATGCTTTTGTGTTTAATAAGTAATGAACAATAATCGATTTTTCTAGTAGAGAGAGGAAAATATATGACTTTTGTTAAAATTATATCCGCATTTGTGTTATCAGTTGTTTTAACACCATTGATGATAAAAATAGCAAAAAAGTACAATATTGTTGATAAGCCTGATAATAAATTGAAATCACATAAATCTCCTACCCCTTATTTAGGTGGAATAGCAATATTTTTATCAATATTACCTTTTTATATTCTTGATATAGGTTTTATTTTACCAGCCTCTATTTTAACATTTATTGGTTTGTATGATGATATGAAAAATGTTTCTCCATTTTTGCGACTAATATCTGAGTTCTTAGTTGTTTCTATGGCGGTGTATATGGTTGGAGGAATAAGAAATCCTTATCATTTTGTCTTGCTTGTGATAACAGGTATAGCTTTAGTTAATGGAGTAAATATGGTAGATGGAATGGATGGAGTATGTGCAGGTACAGTAGTAATTAGTTTGATTTTTTTTGCTGTGATTTCAAAAAACTATGACTTATTAATTTTTGTTTCAGCAATAATGGGATTTTTATTGTATAATTTCTATCCTGCAAAAATCTTTTTAGGGGATGCTGGTTCTTATCTTCTTGGATTTATGTTATTTTATTCATTTTCATTTCTTTCTGGAAAATCTGGCAGAGGAGGTTATTTTATATCGCTTATAATAACTGGTTTTTTCTTTGTAGACTTATTTTATGCAGTATTAAGAAGACTTTTAAATAAAAGATCTCCTTTTTTGGGAGACAAAGAACACATCTATGATAAAATTCGAAAAAAATACAATATTCCTCCAATAAAAGTTTCACTTGTTACATATATAATCTCTTTTGTTTTTGGAATCATTGGCCTAATAGCTTGGGATTTTCAAGTTATAGGTGTTATAATAGTGATAGCAGTGTTCCTGTTTATTGGCTACCATTTTGAATTATATAAATATCAATTTTGATAAGTGAAAAATTACTTGAAATGTTTGATGTAAAAGAGGTGTTAGTATGATTATATTAAAGGGTGTTTATGGTGATTTTATGAAATTGCGTCCTTCCTGGGTAAAAAAAATATTTGTTGATGATACGTCAATAAAAAACGAAAAAGGTCCAGAACTTTTCGAAAAATATACATATGAAATAGAAGGCAGATTTGGAAATTATAAATGGTTAAACAACGAATTTAATCTCGAAGATGAGGGAGATAATACAAAATTACAAGAACTAAAAATAGATATTGAATATATTCCTTTAATTTTGACCATTTTTAGGATTAACACATTTTTTAAATCAAGTAAGAAAAGTGTTATCTCCTTGTTATCTACCGAACAAGAAAATAGAACTGCAGAAATAATAACAGAAGAATCTTTGGTATATGCTTTAAATGAATCAAGTGAATCAGTGTTCGTTTATTTAAAGAAATTAAAAAAAGGTATTATAGAGCACCATTTGGTTTTCAGTCACGGAAATTATGGCAATTTTTATGATTTAAATATAGAAACAGATGAAAAAGGCATAAGAAACTTTTATAAAAATCTTTTGAATGAGACAAATAATTTTCGAGTTGCGGTTCTACCGACTATAACCCAAAAATCTTCTCCTTATTACAATAAAATTTTAGAAAAACTAGAAATAGTAAATTATGAAGATATTTTAGGAATTACTGATGAATTTTTCTCTTTATTTGACATTTCTCCAAATGACATTGTTGGAAATATAACTGCTCAAAAAGATCTAGAAAGCTATGCAAATTATCTTTCTAATTTAAGAAATGAAAATGATTTCTATTATTTTGATGAAGATGTTGATGATTTAGACATAGATTTCAGCGTAAAAAACATGGAAGAACTTGAAGATGAAATTAAAGATAGCATAAATGATTCAGAAGAATTATATAGTATAGATAATACTTATGAAGATGAGTATTTTGATATTTTCTTAGAGTTAGAGGAAGAATTTATGGATTTTATGGATAGGGTTATGTTTGATGACAGTTTGGACGAAGAAATAAAAAGGAAGTATTTAATGGGCGTCAAAAATTTAATAAATGAAATCTCTGCGTTATTTAACAATCTTAAAAGTAAGAAAGAATTTGAAAAAGAAATTCTGTTAGATTTAGTAAATGCATATGGGATTGATCAAATTAAGTTAAAAAAAGAATTATTTTCTCAAATATTTGATGAAATAGATATGGAAAATGATTTAAAAGACATTTATGAGATTTCTGAAGATAAAGTATTAAATGATTATAAAAAATGGTATAAAGAAGTAATCTATAAAAAAGGAAAGAGTATGATGGAATTCATTAAAAATTAACATTCCACAATATTTTCAGGAGGTAAGCTAATGTCTCTAAATGAGATCTTTAGTTTTTTTTCTAATAGTGGCTTTGCAAGCATAAATTGGTCACAAATTGTTATGATTGCCATTGGTCTTGGTATTATTTACATTGCTATCGTAAAACATGCTGAACCTCTTCTTTTAATCCCGCTAGGTTTTGGAATGATCATGGCTAATATACCTCCTGAATTGACAGGAATCCTTTTGCCTCCTCAAAATGGTCAACCGGGTGGTTTATTGTGGTATATTAAACAAGGAATGGAATTGGGAATATACCCCCCTTTAATATTTCTTGGAATAGGTGCTTTAACAGATTTTTCATATTTGATTGCAGATCCTAGGTTAATATTGTTGGGTGGAGCAGCACAAGTCGGTATATTTATTACTTTTATTCTGGCAAGTTTATTAGGTTTTAATTTACATGCTGCTGCTTCTATTTCTATAATAGGTGGAGCTGATGGCCCCACAGCTATATATCTAGCTTCAAAATTCTCTCCTGATATGCTATCTGTAATTGCTATTGCAGCTTATTCTTATATTTCTCTCATTCCTATTTTACAACCGCCTGTTTCGAAACTTTTGACAACTAAGAGAGAAAGAAAAATTAGAATGAAAAAACTAAGAAATGTTTCAAAGAAAGAAAGGATTTTGTTCCCAATTTTAACAACAATACTGGTTGCATTGATAGTTCCTCAAACCTTACCTTTGATTGGTATGTTAATGTTAGGTAATCTTCTTAAAGAATCGGGTTTGACTGGTAGATTAGCGGAGGCTGCCTCTAGGTATATTTGTGATACGGTTACTATCTTACTTATGCTTTCGGTAGGTGCTTCTGCTACAGCTGATATATTTTTATCTATTGGAACATTGAAAATTATTCTTCTAGGTGCACTTGCTTTTGTTAGTTCTTTAGCTAGTGGAATTATTTTTGCAAAATTTATGAATCTATTTTCTAAGGAAAAAATAAATCCATTGATCGGAGCTGCAGGAGTTTCAGCTGTTCCTGATTCTGCAAGAGTTGCTCAACGATTAGCTCAAGAGGCAGATCCTGGAAACTTTATTCTGATGCATGCCATGGGTCCCAATGTTGCTGGAGTAATTGGTTCTGCCATTGTAGCAGGTTTTTTCTTAAGTATTCTTTAAAGGAGGATAATTATAGTGCAATCCACAAAGAAATTTTATAATGTAGTAATAAACTATAATTACTGCAAGAGATGTGGAATTTGTTCTTGGATTTGTCCTGTTAAAGCAATCGTTGAAGGAGAATTTGATATTCCTCAAATTTCTGATCCCTATAAATGTATAGGTTGTCTTCAATGTGAAAGAATGTGTCCGGACTTTGCCATTGATGTAAGATTAGTTGATTAGCAAATGATATATTTATAAAATGGGGTGATTCAATGGGTAAGATGCAATTTTTACAAGGCAATGAGGCCGTAGGCTTAGCTGCTATAAAAGCTGGCTGTCGTTTTTTTGCTGGATACCCAATTACACCTTCTACAGAAATTGCAGAATATATGGCTCGAGAACTACCAAAAGTCGGAGGTACCTTTATTCAAATGGAGGATGAATTATCAAGTGCATCTGCAATAATAGGAGCTTCACTTGCTGGAACCAAATCAATGACAGCTACTAGTGGACCTGGTTTTTCATTGATGCAAGAAGCTATAGGCTATGCCATAATGGCAGAAGTACCAACTGTATTTGTAGATGTAATGAGGGGCGGTCCTAGCACAGGATCACCAACAGATCCGTCTCAAGGAGATATAATGCAGATTCGTTGGGGAACACATGGAGATCATCAAATTATTGCACTTTATCCTTCAACTGTTGAAGAGGTTTATATCTATACAATAGAGGCCTTTAATTATGCCGAAATGTATCGAACTCCTGTAATTTTAGCTTTAGATGAAACGTTGGCACATATGAGAGAAAATGTGTACTTTGATTATGACAAAGAAAATCCCAGAATAATCGAAAGGTTAAAAGAAAGAGAACTAGATGAGGATGAACTTTTTCTACCTTATGATATGAATTATCAAAGGTTAGTAAATCCTTTAGTAGAAATGGGAAAAACTAGATTTCACGTGTCGGGTTTGTTTCATGATGAAAGTGGATTTCCCACTAGTGATCCCAATCGTATTGCAAAAGTTTTAGAGCATCTTGATGCTAAAATCAGATTATATGCTGAAGAAATATCTATCTATAATGAGTATTTGATTCAAGATGCCCAGATAGTTGTTATAGCATTTGGAAGTGTTGCAAGAAGTGCTTTAAGAGCTGTTAAACAGGCGAGATCTGATAAAATTCCTGTTGGCCTTTTTAAACCTATTACACTGTGGCCTTTACCAACTTCACGATTGAAAATGCTTTTAAAAAATTCTCAAATAATTATTGTTCCAGAAATGAATAAAGGACAATATGTTAGAGAAATTTCACGACTAAATAAGGCAAACAGACATATAGAATCACTCACTAAAACCACAGGAAAGTTGATAACATCCGAAGAGATTTTAGATGTGATTGTTAAGATGTGGATTCAAATATCGGAGATGTAGAAAATGACAAATGAAATTCCAACAAAATATATAAAAAAAATAAGAAGAGCTTATATTAATCCGGGTCTTACATATGTTTTAAATAGATTTTGTGATCTATTTCTTTTTTCAATTAATGTGTATGTTGATATCAATGAAGATCCTGAAAAGGTTCCTTCTAATCTATATAAATTTTTAAAGATATGTAATTCCTTTAAATTATTTAAGATTATGAGTTTTCAAGAAATAAAAGATATTTCCCAACAGAGAATTATGTTGGATATGCCAGGCGAAGCAGGAAAAGTGATTTTAACTTATGAGATTTTAATAAAAGATGAGGTTTATCTAGTATATGAAATTATAAAGCGTTCAAAACCTATTGTATCAGTTATTTTAACCGATATTCTATTAAATTCAGCCAAATTGGGGAGTGTTTTTAAAACTTCAAAAATCATTCTTGAAAGAAGTTATGATATTGAGTCATCGGTAGATGAGATGATATATGCATCAATGACTGGAATTACCGGAGGTTTTGCAGGTGCGTTTAATAGAGCCATTCTATTTAAAGAGGATGGAAATGATTTTAGAGTACATAGAGCTCTAGGTCCTGCAGATGAATCAGAAGCCCACATGGTATATGATGCTTTTGAAACCTTAGAAATGGATATATTACCTTATTTACAAGGATATACCAACAATATGGAATACTTTTCAAACTTAGAAAAAAATATTAAATCAATTTCTATAAGAAAGAGAGTTCTATTCAAAAATCAACTTTTAAATAAAGCTTTTGAAAAAAATGCTACAATTAAATCTCCTGTTAGTAATTTAGACGAAAGTTTGGTTCATGCGCTAGGCTTGAGAGGAGAAATTGCATTTTCACCATTAAAAATTTCGCAAGAGAACATCGCTTTTTATTTATGTGATAACAGATATGATGGTAAACCTATAACTGATGAACAATTAGAAATTTTGGATTATTTTGCTAAACAAAGTGCCATAATGTGGCAAAATAAAATTTCGTTGAATTTATTAAAAGAAGAAGCAGAAATAGACATGCTTACTAAAGTCGGTAATAGAAGAGGTTATGAAAAGTACATATCCTCGTTAAGCTATCAAAAAAGTCAATCTATCGCTATAGCCATTTTGGATCTAGATAATTTTAAAGATGTAAACGATAAGTATGGTCATCAAAAAGGTGATGAAATATTGGTAACTTTTGCAAATATTGCTAAAAAAAATTTGAGAAAGACTGATAAAATATTTAGGTACGGTGGAGACGAGTTTGTAGTAATTTTACATGATGTTTCTCAAACGAATGTTGTTAATGTTATAAAACGATTACAAAAGCAATTTTTCGCCGCAACTAATTGTACATTTTCTGCAGGTGTTAGTTATGGCGAGAGCAGTAATATTAGCCAACTTTTTGATGATGCTGATAAAAAATTGTATGAGGTAAAGCAAAAAGGGAAAAGTGATTTAATTTTCTAAGTTGTTTGAGTTATCAAAATATAACATCAAGTGCCATCATTAATAAAAAACCTATTATTAGAGAAAAGGTGGCTATTTCTTCATTTCCATGTGAATGTGTTTCGGGAATTATCTCGTCGCTTATAACGTAAAGCATTGCTCCTGCAGCAAAAGATAGGAAAAAAGGTAAAAGTGGTTCCATCAGAACAACTAATGAAGCTCCTAACAAACCTCCTAACGGTTCTACTAGTCCGGTTAATAATGTCCAATAAAAGCTTTGTTTTTTGCTGTAATTTGCTTGAAGCAATGAAAAAGCGGTTGCAGTTCCTTCAGGTATATTTTGTAGACCAATAGCTAATGCTAATGAAATTCCATTAGATATCATCCCCCCACCAAAGCTAACTCCAACCGCCATCCCTTCAGGAAAGTTATGTAGGGTTATAGCAATAATAAAAAGCCATATTTTTTTAAGTTTAGCTGCTTCAGGTCCTTCGTGACCTTTTAAAAAATGTTCATGGGGGGCAAATCTATCAAACAAATCTATAACTATTGAGCCGGTTAAAATTCCTATAATTGTGATTAATATCCCTCCTTGTTCAAGAGAAGGGACGATTAACGAAAACATAGTTGCAGAAAGCATAACTCCTGCAGCAAACCCAAGAAGAAAGTCCATTGATTTCTCATTCAATTCTTTTTTCATAAACAGAACAGGGATGGCACCAATTACTGTTGCTAAACCTGCAATAAGACTTGATATAGTTCCATATAACCATATTTGTAGATTAGTCAACATTGCCACATCCTTTTATTATTAAAATATATTATTATGTGTAGATAAAAAAATTAATGAGATAATGTACCTTATTCTGAAAGATAGTATAGCACAAAATCAAGGGAAAAATCAATAAATTTTAAAAAGATATCGATAATAATGCTGAATTTAACTGATATATTTGATATAATATATGAAGAAACAATAATGAATATATTATTCAAATGTATAATATTTAAATAATATCTATTTATTGTGTGTTTTCTACTAGTTTTTAGGTTTATTTATCAGTATTTAAAATTATTTATATAAACTCATTCTATGGATGGAGGTATAGCATTGGAACGAAACAAACCAAAAAATGTCTTTTGGCATGAAGGAAAGATAAAAAAAGAGGATAGAGAAAAACTTTTAGGTCAAAAAGGAGTTATTGTATGGTTCACGGGACTTTCGGCTTCAGGAAAGTCCACAATAGCTTGTGAAGTTGAAAGGAGGCTTTTTGAAAAGAAAAAACTTGCTTATGTCTTAGATGGAGATAATATTAGACATGGATTAAATAAAGATTTAGGGTTTTCTCCAGAAGATAGAGAGGAGAATATTAGGAGGATAGGTGAAGTTGCTAAGTTATTTTCAGATGCAGGATTGATAGCATTAACAGCATTTATTTCTCCTTATAAAAAAGATAGAGAAAAGGTGAGATATCTAGTTAAAAATGATGAATTTATTGAAGTGTACGTTAAATGTCCAATAGATGTACTAAAGAAAAGAGATCCAAAAGGGATGTATGAGAAGGCATTAAGAGGAGAAATAAAAGAGTTCACAGGAATTTCTGCACCTTATGAAGAGCCTGACAATCCTGAGCTTATATTAGAAACTGATAAAGAAACTATTGATCAGTCGGTTAATAAAGTTATGGAATATTTAAAAGCTCAAGGAATCATTTAAATATATATTATAACTATTTTTAAAAAGAGTCAATTTTAGAATACTTTTCAAAGTTATCATTAAGATTTTAGTAAAAAATAATTAAATAAATTAATGAGTGAGCAAAAGCCTAATAGTGACTTTATAGTGGGTCCAGGGCGGAGCTCCATCTGCATTATTAGTATAAGTACCAAAAAGATTAAAGAAATAAAGCGATAGAGAGTAATAGAAGTAGGATGGTATTTTGTAAAAAAATCAAATAGAAAATATATATATTACGGATTATAGGATTTCTAAAGTAAGTAAAAAGCGTATTAATAGGAGGTAATTTATGTCAGAAACTGATAAGAAAAAAAATAAAAATTTTAATTTTATTATTATAACTATAATATTTTTTCTAGGATTGTCTGTGTTTCAATTTTTCATGTACAGAAATATGAGGCCAAGGTTTCATGTTGTTTCGAGAGTTATTGACTTTAATATTTATGAAGATTTAAGTGTGGATTTTTCAACGAAAGTTGATATACAAGTCGAGCGAGAAAAGGATTTTAGTACATTGGTGTCAAGTTTTGGCACTTCAGATGAAGAAAAATTAACGATGTTTCAGGAGACTCTGGATAATTTGGAAAAGCAAGTTCCTAGAGATTTTGTCGTGTTGTCGTATGATTCCGCTGTTGAATCCGAATATCCTTTTATCTATGTTGATGAGACAGTCAAATTGAAAGGATTCGTAATTGAGAAAGAAGATGGAACTATTGAATTTTCTTTACCAAATCAACTTCTAAGCGGAGAAAATGAAAATGTTAAGGTTACAATACGTTTTCCAGAACATTGGAAGGTTGTTAGTGTCGAACCGGATCCTAATTATATTGAACAAAATACTATTGCTTATTCCTACATTGGTACGAGAAACTATCCTACGGTACAGTTTGTTGTCGAATAAAGGTTTGTATACCTAAGGGGGAATGCCTTTTGGTATTATTATTTATATTAGTATTTGTCTCGATAATATTATCTATAGTTAATATATTCTTTTTGTTCAAATTTATTAAATCTGTACAAGAAAGTCAAGTCAAGACTCAGAATAATATTAATGAGGAAGGAAATGTTTTTTTGGCTCGTTTCCAAAAAATTACCTCTACAAGGCTGAGAGCTTTAGACAACAAAATAGAAATAGTAGACCAATTATTGAAGGACTTAGATGATGCGTATGCTAAAACATACTCTTTGCTTTCTGATCTTGAGAGTAGATTAACGGAGCAGAAAAGAGAAGAAATTGTCAAAAATCGTCAAAAGTTAAATTCTGATAATTACGAAATAATACAGAAGCAGAAACATAACAAAAAAGAACTAAAAAGAATTGATAGTGGAAAGAGAGTCTACGAATTATCTAAAGAAATTAATATGGATACTAAGGATTTAATTAATTTCATAAATAAAGAAACAGAGATACAGATTTATAATCATCTACAGAAATTGTCAAAAGAAGAAGAAACATTAATCAAGGGCAAAATTTTGGGAGAACAGGCAATCATAATAGATGAGGAAATGCCTTCTAGCAACGTTGAAGATGAACAAATAGTTGATGTTGAGCGAATAAATATTAGTAAGGGATCAGGGAAAAAAGAAAAGATTATTGATTTACATAGACAAGGATTGAGTCCTCAAGAAATAGGAAAAGAACTAAAGATTGGAGTAGGAGAAATAATGTTAGTTTTAAGTTTATTTAATCAAGATTAGAAACTAAAATAAATCTATTTTTACCAAATGAATCTTGTATAATCTTTGTTTTACCAATTTTTGACAGTATTTCGCATGCTTGATTAGTGTTAAATTCATTTGTTTCTAACAACAGACGTTTATCTTTGAGATATTCTGAATACATTGTAAGTTTTCTAAAAAAATTCAAGCCATCTTTTCCACCATCTAAGGCTATCCTGGGCTCATATTGTAATTGATGAGATTTGTCTATATAGAAAGACTCTACATAAGGTGGATTAGAAATAATTAGTTCAATTTTTGAAAGGTCCTCAAGTAAAGGTTCAAGAAACGCCCCATGTCTAAAATCTATAAAAACCCCTAATTTGTTTGCATTTAGTTTGGAGATTTCTAACGCTTCTAGAGAAACGTCAGTTGCCCATACGTTTACGTATGGGAGCTTTTTTTTAATGGTAATAGCTATTACTCCAGAACCTGTGCCAATATCTGCTATATTATTTATTTGCTTTGTTTTTATGAGTTCTAAAGCGATAAGAACTAGATCCTCTGTTTCTATTCTAGGAATTAAAACGTTTTCGTTGACAAAAAAGTCAAGTCCTAAGAAGTTAACTTTATTTGTCAAATATTCTAAAGGATAATTATCCAAATAATATTTTTTAATTTTTATGAATGTTTCTTCACTTATCTCTAACTCGCAATCTTGTAGATAATAAGAAATTTCTTTTCCTTCTATTAGAGATATAGCCTTTAAAATTTCAAAAGAGGAGACCTTGGTCTCCCCCTTAAATAGATTAATTAATTGAATTAGTTTCATTTTTATCACAATCCCAACAACATTCTCACTTCATCACTAGCCATCTCTGGATTCCAAGGAGGATCAAAAGTTAGTTCAATGTCAACGTCATTAACATTTTCGATTTCTTTAACCTTTTCTTTCGCATTTTCTACAATCAGTCCAATTAACGGACACATTGGTGTAGTCATTGTCATCAATATATGAACGTTGTTATTTTCATCTACTTCAACATTGTAAATCAAACCCAAAGAAACAATGTCAAAACCTATTTCCAAATCGTATACTTGTCTTAAAGAATTAATTATAGTTTCCTTATCAATTTTTTTCATATCAAATCACCTCAAAATAAAGCTGAATTAAAAATAATGGTTGATCTTTCCTGAAAATCTTGAAATTCCTTTGGTAAAACCTTATCAAAATATTCTTGAGCTTTCTTGTCTTTTAGGTTAAAAATAATTTGAGGGTTCGCCTCTTCAAAAGTTAATATACGAGCAGGATTCTTTTTCTCAATTTTTACTAACGCATAGGTCCCTTCAAAACTGTCATATAAAACTGGTCCAAAAACATATCCCGGGGGGTTACTTTTAATAATTTTAACCAAAGAATTTGTGTCATCATCTATTCTAATTGTTAACAAAGGATTATCTGATTGTCGATAAACTTCATCAAATGTGTAATAACCATCTATTATCCTACTATAAGTAAAGGAAGCCTCTTCTTCACTAGCAAAAATTAAAACTTTTATATCGGCAGTTGGAGGAGACATGTAATTTGATTTATTATTTTCATATTCAACTTTAACTTCATCATCAGATAATTCAATCTCTTCAAGAACCTTATTGTACAGGGCTGATATAGAATTAATGTATAAAGTTGAATAATAAGCATCATCAATATAATTAATTTTTGAAGTATAACCTAAATACAATAAATATTTTTCAATTTCATCATCTTGAATCTCCAACTCTTTAAAAGTTTCAGAAAATTTAGACTCAATATTACTTTTAACTTCATTTCGATTTAAATTTACACCCTTTTGTTCAACAAATTGGATGAAAAGTACCTCATTTGAAATCTTCATGGCTTGATCTATTAGATAAGTATTTAGAAATTCTACGCCAGTGGCAGTGTTAGTTAATCCCGAATAAAAGTCTGGATAATTGTCTTTTAAATCAAGCAAAATATAAAGTACTTGAGACCTAGAATTAAGCAATTCAGTACTAAGCTTCTCTCCGTTGACTATGGCAAAGGTATCTTGGTCTAGTGGTTCGTATAGTATGCTTGCCGAAAATAATATAGGAATGAATAAAAATATTAACATGATTATGATGAATTTCTTTTTCATAGGAGTTCCTCCCAAACTAAAATTTAATGTAATTATTTTTAACATTGTTGATTATTAATTTCACTAGCTTCTTGTAAAATTCCATCTTTAAGGAATTGTTTAATAGGATTGAAAGTTTTTCGGTGCTCAGATATTATACCAAATTTTCTTATATTTTCTATATGTTTTTTTGTTGGATAACCTTTGTTAGTTTCAAAATCATATTGTGGATAAACTTTATGTAAATCAATCATGTATATATCTCTTTCATATTTAGCAATAATTGAAGCTGCCCCAATCAAATGAGATTTTTGATCTCCTTTTATTATACATTCATATTGATAAGGTAATTTAAAAAACTTACCATCGACAAGTGTAAAATATTTATGAGGATTGCCGTTGATTGCATTTTTTAAAAGGTTTATTATTGCTATTTGAGTTGCTTTTAAAATATTGATTTTATCAATTAGCTGAGGCGAAGAAGAGTAACTTAAACAGTTGAAATCACGTTTTAATAAAAGATATCTTTTTTCTCTTTCCTTAGGAGTTAATGCTTTTGAATCTTTACCTAAACTACTTAATAATTTTAGATCTGAAGGACTATCAATAATTACGGCACCAACAAAAACAGGTCCTGCGAGAGGACCTCTTCCAGCTTCGTCTATTCCTATCAAATAATCATAATCTTTGAAGTAAGAGTATTCTATAAAATTATCCATGTTTGGATCATTCCTCATAACTCTTCGTATAAGAGTATTCTATATTTATAAAGGGCAAACATACTATTCTTTTTCGTATGGAACTCCACTTGAAGCAGGAGAACGAGTTTTTCCTATAAATCCTCCAACTACTATGATTGTTAACACAAAAGGTAGTAGGTTAAGTAAAGCCTTAGTTTCTGATGGAAGTTCCATAAGAGTTTGCAGCTGTATATTCATAGCATCTGCAGCTCCAAAAAGAAGAGCAGCCCACATAGTACCAACAGGATTCCAGTTTCCTAATATCATTGCAGCTAAAGCAATAAAACCTTTTCCTGCAGGCATTAATTCTTGAAATTGTCCAACATCACCTATCGCAATATACATACCTCCTAAGGCAGCAAGCACACCACTCATTAATACACCAAAATATCTGATGCCTTTTACATTTACCCCAAGAGTATCTGCTGCTAAAGGATTTTCACCAACAGCGCGCATTCTTAAACCTAGGGGAGTTTTATATAATAAAAACCAAGAAAATAGTATTACACCAATAGCAATATAGAAAAATGCGCTAATTTCTCCAAATATTTCACCTATAAAAGGGACATTTTTTAAAGGTTCAATTTTTACCATGGGAATTTTCGTAAGAAAATCAGTTTGACCTTCTTGACCAAATATTGGCTTCATCAGGAATCCTACAATACCTTGTGCAATCAGAATAAGAGCTGTTGCGGAGACTATCTGATTTGCAGACCATTCAATTGAAACATAAGCGTGTAAAAAGGCTAATACCAGACCACCGATCATTCCCATAATTAATCCAATCCATGGATTCCCAGTATAAAAGATAAAAACAGCGGCAATAAAAGCACCTAATTTCATAATTCCTTCTAGGGCAATATTTGTGACTCCGGTTATTTCACTGTATACTCCCCCTATTCCTGCAAAAACTAATGGAAGAGCGGAGAGGATTGTTAATTTATAAAATAAAGGTGTAGATAGAGCAGTAAATATAGCTTGAATCCAAGTCATGCCTCTTCACCGCCTTTGATAGTTTGAGAATTTTTATTTTTTCCTAACTTTGATGCTTTAATAATCCATGTTTTTATTATTCTGTCAGCAGCAACAAAGAATATAATAATACCTTGGACAATAACAATTATATCATCAGGAACTCCTACAGTTTGCATAGAGTTAGATCCTGCTCTTAAAGAAGAAATTAGGAAAGAAGAAAAAATTATTCCAATAGGATTATTTTGACCAATTAGTGCAATTGTAATACCATCAAATCCTCTATCGCTTGTAAAAGCGCCGAATATACGGTGGTGTACACACATAACCTCCAAAGCACCAGCTAAGCCAGCCAAAGCACCAGAAATAGCCATTGTTAAAACTACATTTTTGCTTATAGAAATTCCTCCATACTCAGCCGCATAGGGATTAAATCCAACCGCTTTAACTTCATACCCTACCGTAGTTTTATCAAGAACAATATAGATTACAATAGCTGCTACTATGGCAATAATAATGCCAGAAGGTACAGTCGATGCTTGAGCAGTAAGCAATGGAGGTAATTGAGCGCTTTTTGCAATTTCAGGAGATTTAGGAATTCCAATTCCTACTGTATAGGGTCCAGAAACCAAATAATTAGTGAGGTGGTAGGCTATCCAGTTAAGCATGATGGTTGTGATAACCTCATGAGCTCCAGTTTGAGCCTTAAGCCAGCCTGCAATAGATGCCCAAAAGGCACCACCAAGCATACCTACAAGAATGGTCAAAGGTATAGCTATTACGGGAGGTACATTCCCCATATTTAGACCAACTAGCATCGCAAAAATACCGCCCATTGCCATTTGACCCTCAGCACCTATATTAAAAACTCCTGCCCTAAATCCAAATCCTACTGCCAAACCTGTCAATAGCAAACTTGTCATTTTTGTTATGTTATCAGCCCAAGCAATACGGCTTCCAAAAGCTCCTTTTAACATAACGCCATAAGCTTTTATAGGATTTTGGCCAATAAATAAGATAATTATTGCCGCAATTAGTAAAGAAACCAACACTGCTAAGGCAGGAACTAAAAAAGACATCCATTTATTTTTTACATTTGTTACTTCCGTCTTTGAAGCCACTTATTAACGCCCCCTATTCTAGGTATGTTGTTTTCTCCTACCTTATTTATCATTTACAATTTACTTGTTATTTTTTTGTTTCCAATACTTTTATTTCTTCTAATTTTTTTCCAGCCATCATTAAGCCCATTTCTTCAATTGTTAATTCTCCATTTTCAAATTCACCCATCGATCTACCTTCATACATTACAAGAATTCTATCAGATAAAGATAATATTTCTTCTAATTCCATTGAAATCAATAAAATTGTGGCATTTTGTTGACGTAAATTAATGAGTGACTTATGTACATACTCTATGGCACCAACATCTAATCCCCTTGTGGGTTGAGAAACAATTATAAATTTAGGAGAGAATCCAATTTCTCTTGCTAAGATAACTTTTTGTTGATTTCCTCCAGATAGATTGCCGGCTAATATATCAATATCAGGAGGTCTTACGTCAAATTGTTTTACAAGACTGTGAGAATATTTTCTAATTTCATTAAAATCAAGGAAGCCTCTCTTTGCAAAAGGTTCTTTATAATGTTGACTTAATATTAGATTAAAATAAACAGGAAAATCGGCGATTAGTCCTCTTTTTTGTCTATCTTCAGGGATGTGGCTTATTCCAAGTTCTCTTAACTCCCTTACAGACAAATTACTAATTTCTCTTTCTTCAAACAGATAACTTCCTTTTTCTATTTTTCTTAGACCAGACAAAGCTTCAGCTAATTCTGTCTGTCCGTTACCAGCAACTCCTGCAATACCTAAAATTTCTCCTTCCCTTATTTCAAACGAAATACCTTTAACTGCATCTAATTTTCTGTTATCCTTTACCCAAATATTTTCAATTTTTATGGAAGTTTTTCCTGGAGTAAATGTTGGTCTTTCTATACTTAAAACTACGTTTCTTCCTACCATCATATTTGCGAGCTCTTTTTCATTTGTTAAAGATGTTTTTACAGTACCAGTTACTTTTCCTAGTCGCATAACAGTAATAGTGTCGCTTATTTCAAGTACTTCTTTTAATTTATGACTAATGAAAATTATCGTTTTACCGTCATTTTTTAGAGCTCTTAAAATATCAAAGAATTCTTCAGTTTCTTGAGGAGTTAATACGGCAGTTGGTTCATCTAGTATTAAAATATCTGCTCCTCTATAAAGTGTTTTAATTATTTCGACCCTTTGTTGCATTCCAACAGGAATATCTTCAATCTTAGCGTCTATATCGACTTTTAAGCCGTATCTTTCAGATAATTCTTTGACTTTTTTTCGTGCAAATTTTAAATCAAATAAAATCCCTTTTTTCGGTTCTTGACCCAAAACTACATTCTCTGCAACCGTTAAATTATCTACAAGCATAAAATGCTGGTGAACCATACCTATCCCTGCATCAATAGCATCTGAGGGGCCCTTAAAATCCATCTTTTTACCAAAAACATAAATTTCTCCACCGGTAGGTTTATACAAGCCGTATAATTGGTTCATTAATGTTGATTTACCTGCACCATTTTCACCTATTAAAGCGTGTATTTCACCTTTTTTTACGGCAAAAGTCACATTATCATTTGCAATTACTCTCGGAAATACTTTTGTAATATTCTTCATATAAACAGCGTATTCACCTATATTTTCACTGATATTGCTTTCTGACACAAGTGCAACCTCCCTTCTGAGGATATTTTTAAATCAAAAGTAATTCAATTGTGTGGTCCAAGGATATGGATAGTAACATTTAAAAAAGAATTCTTTAAAAGTAAAATATAAAACTATAGGAAGAAAGCGGGTAAGCCCGCTTTCTTCGATTAAAATTTAATTAGATTGAAATTAAAACGGGAATTCAATATAGCTTACATCAATAGTTGAGAGTTCTGCTTCTGTTGAAGGAATATTGATTTTTCCTTCTTTAGCAAGTTTTTGTAAATAGGCTAGTTCTGCTAATATCTCGTTTGAAACTAATCCTTTTGTATATTTCATTTGAGAAATACCAACACCATCATCTGCTATACCCATTAGTTTATGTCCAGATTGAAAATATCTTGGGGATTGAGCATTGCTTATACCTTCAAAAGTTGCTATATCAATTTTCTTTGTTATACTCAATAAAACGTATCCAGGTGCCATATAATCTTGGTCAACGTCAACACCTATTGCAAAATAACCTTTTCCCATTTCAAAATATTTGTCTATAACTTGTTCTAATGGTGCATTAGCAGGTAAATTATAGAAGGACATTCCTGTTTCCTTTGCAGCATCAATTACACCATTCCCTGTTGCTCCGGCACATGCAAAAACTATATCCGCTCCGCTTCCATATTGTGAAAGTGTCATTTGTTTACCCTTTGCAGGCTCTTCAAAAGTTCCAGTGTATCCAACTATTACTTTGACGTTTGCATCATGTAATTGATTGTATGCCTCTACTCCTGCTCTATATCCTATTTCATATCTTCTAACAGGTGGTAGGTCTTGACCTCCAACAAAGCCTATGATGCCTGATTTAGTTACAGAAGCAGCAACGTATCCTCCAAGAAAACCTGCTTCTTGTTCACTGAAAGAATAAAGGGCTAAGTTCTTTGGAATAACCTGATCAGGTGAAGGATCGATATCTATACCGATGAAAAAAACGTCAGGATATTGTGTTGCTAAGTTATATAACGCATCTCCCATCATAAAACCTACTCCAATTACTACGTCTCCTTCTTTAGCAGCCCTAGTTAAGTTTGGTATATAGTCAGTCTGTTCTTTGGATACAAGGATATCTTTTTCAATATTGGGAAGCTCTTTTTCTGCTTTTAATATTCCTTCCCATGCTCCATCGTTAAATGATTTATCTCCTAGTCCACCAACGTCAGTAACCATTACAACCTTTAAAGCAAAACTACTAACTACAAATAAAGTTATTAGCACAAAAGATAAGAACTTTTTCATACTTGAATACCTCCTCTTTTAATAGAATTTTTTAATTTTTAAACAAGATAATACAAAATACCGTAATACTTTTCATTAATTAGTTGATAAAATTATAGATAACTATAGAATTAATTACTGTTACTTTGCAAAGTTCTTTTTTTACTGATTAAAAAACTGATAAGCATTAATGTGGATATTGCAAACATAATAAAAACAAATATATAATTTATAGAAATATTTTGAGATAAAAGATTTGGATAACCACTTTGACTTAATACCTCTAAAGTAGCTGGTTTAAATAAACTAATAAAACTTGAGATGTACATTAATAATATAGAAATATACTTCATGATATTTTTGTTAAAGATAACAAACATAGAAATAGCAAGAAAAAACATAGTAATAATCTTAGTTCCAAAAGTAGTATTAGTAGATTTTAATTTGATTTTATCAACTTTATCTACATCGTAAAAGGTTGAAATTTGTGTCATTAAAGGATCTGTTAAATCGGTTTTGCTTAATGAGGATGTTAAGGTATTCTTAACAGATTCTTCAAATTCAACATCTGAATATTGAATTATATTTTGAGTCGTTTTTTCTAGATGTTTTAATTCTTTATTAATTTGTTTTTGTTGTCTTTTGGAGAAGTTAACAAGATTATTTATTTCTTTAGCAAAATTTGAGGGTATACTTATGTAGTTTTGTTGGTTATTAATCTTTAAACCTTCTTTGTAAGTTTGAACCTTGACATTTTGTTTATCAGCTTGAATTTGAGTTAATATGTTGGAATTAACCAAACTCTTTAAAAAATCGCTAAAAGTTGATCTATAAAATGAATTTATCTTTGTATATTCACTTCCTAAAAGGGAAACTAATTTTTCAGAAGACCTGTATAGAGGTGAATGTGAATATGCGGCAACATCGTTTAAAAGCTGATTTTCGAAAATAGAGTCATGAAAACTTTGATTTTCTTTCATTAAAAGATCTTGAGAATAGTATAAGGGGATAAAAAATATTAAAAGAGTAAGTATAAAAATTGTTATACTGCATACTTTTTGAACAAATTTTATCTTTTTTCCAAAACTTTTGAAAACCATAATAAATAAGAATAAGAATACAAATGGTATTATGAAACTTCCGTAGGCAAAAGAAGTAATTACGTCTTTAATCGGATTATAGGATATTAAGATATATGCAAATTCATATAAATAAACACCTAAAACTGAAATCCACCAGTATTTTTTAAAGAAATAGAAAGTAAATAAAATAATTATTCCATATACAATAAATCTAATAAATTCGGTATGTGTTTTTCTTTTTCCAAACTCAACAAAAATTTCAGAAACTTGATTTATTTGTTTTTCAGTTTCTTTTAGTAAAGGAGAGATATAATTGTACGACAAGTTATCAATAGCGATCTGAAGCTGTCTACCACTAAGGTTCGAATCGACTAATTTTTTTATTCCATTCTCCAAACTTTCTTTATTTTCTGAGATTATTTTATTTATCGTTTCGTCTGGTTCTCCAAAAAAAGTGTACAGACTCAAATCATCAATTTTGGAATTTGACTCAAATCTTGTTATGTCGGTATAGGGAGATTCGTCAACGATTCCTAATGAGTAAATTATAACGTTTCCAAAATAAGTTAGAGCATCGTTTTCTAATTCTTTTTTATAATTTTGTACAGTTGTAAAATAGGCTGGTAGTGACCTAATTGTTTCTTGAGTGATTGTGTCACCTGAAAGATCTGATTGGACGTAGGCTAAAAAGCCGATAAAAGCTAATTTTTCCTCGATGCTATCAAAGTTTTGTTCAGTAATTGTATATATCTGAGAAAGATAAGTTTGAACGTTTGTAGGTCTATCTACGTATTCAGCACTGCCGATCATTTGTGTTCTATAAAATCTATAAAGACCTAAATTGTACAACTCGTTAAAAAAAAGTTCGAATTCCTTTCCCTCTATCACCTCTCCTTTTTCTTCTTCATAAGTTTTTATTAGAGAAACGTAGATATCTTTAACGACTTCTATTTCAATACTAAAAACGGTAAAAGAGAGCAAAATCAATAGAAAAGTAACGACGAATTTTTTCATGTTTTTCCTCCACTATGTAATTTTTGTAAGTAAGGTAAGGATTCAATTATAATAATTTTTTATTTATAAGCGTAAAATGCTTTCTTAATTTATTATATCATTTTTTAATTCTTAATTCAAATATATAAATAGCCATTAATAAGTAAAAAAGAAGCTTATTTGTTACTAATTTAATTTAAATTTGGTTTATCTCATTTTATGATAAAATATAAGCGTCTATGTTTATTAGTATTAGTTGGAATAGACTTTTCTTACAATATATAATAGGTATTATGACATTGTTATACCTTTATAAAGTGGTTTTAGGATAGTTTTTATTCACGAGTTAAAGATACAAATAGTTATGAAAAGATATTAAAACAACTGTTAGAAACTTTTTCAACATTATTTTTAAAAAAGCAGATCTTATTCAAATATCAAAAACAAATGACAAAGGGGAGACTAAAAATACATAAAAGACTATATGTTATTTTTTATTTTTTAATTATCGTAACTTCAATAATTGTGGCTGAAGATGTTTTTTTGGAGATATCAAACTTTGATATAGGAAAGAGAGCATTTCACATTGATTTAGGAAGAAATTATGCTATCGTTGCAGATTATGATGGTAAAGTAAGTTTTATAGACGTTTTTACTTTAGAAAAAACAGAATTTACTGATTCAGTTATTCCTATGGGAGGAGTTTATGATGGAGAATTCTTTTATGTTATAGATAATTATAAAAGAGAAGTTTTAAAAATAAAAGGGAATACTATAGTCAGAAAATTACTTCTAGAAGCCAAACCTGTTAACATTAAATTAATAAACAACGATTTGTATGTAGTGACTACTGATCCATATAAGTTTTATCTAATAGACAGAAATATGTTTATAAAAAAGTCAGTTGAATTACCTGTTCATAGTCCATTAATAAGAAATGTAGGAACTCAAGTGTTTATTCCACTATTTGAAAATTATAAAAACAATGTCCGATTAACCGAACTTTTATTTATGATACCTAATCAAAATAGCTATATAATTAATTATAATAATATTACTTATCCAATAGATCTAGTTGGTTATCAAGGAATCATTTATTTTGTTACTTATTTTGAGGGTAATTTATATAAAAATGAGTTCAAAAATCAACCTAAGGTGGCTCAATTCGGAAAGTATACTACTGAAATAGAATTATACAGAAATTACATTGTAGGAAGTTCTTTAATGGGTGGAGTTTATTATTATGATCTTACATCAAATCAAACTACCGTAGTATTGGATGAAATTCCTATAAGTGACATTGCGGTATCTCCAGACAATGAATATTTATATGCAGTTTCTCATATTGAAAATAAGTTATATGTGATAAAAGATAAGGAAGTTTATCAGGAACTAGATACCAAAAAATATCCTATAGATGTTGAAGCACCAGATAATAATATTGTGTTAGTACTTTGCACTGATTCTGAGGAATTAATGGTTATAAGACGTTTTGAATAAGTTTCTTGGTGTCAAAAACTGTTTTTTCAATCTTTTCTTTGTATATTGATGAAAGATTTTTAAAGTCGTATTTTGAATAAACACAATCATAATAACAAAAAGGTATCTCGAAAGTATTCTTATAAAAAAACGAATAATCATCCTTAATATTTTTTATTACTCTACGATTTTTAACGTTATTAAAAGTTATCGTTCTGGCTTCAAAGAAAATACCGGCTAACGAGCTATGTAATCTATCTGAAATTACTATTTTTGATTGAGAAATTTCTTCTGTTATCTTTTGTGGATCCTGAATAGGTAGATCAGCTTTTATTTTGGTTTTTGTTCTGATCTTTTCAACCAAATCATAATTTTTAATTACATCTTGATTTGCGTTTATAGCAAGTGTCGAAAGTGTATAATTACTGAACGTTGATAAAAAATCTGTCAAAAGATCTAAGTCGTGATCTTCTTTTAAGCAAATAGATATTTTGTTGGTTTTTTTGTAATCCATATCAAAAAAAACGTATGGACCAAGATCAACCCCAAGATTGATATTATTATTATATTTTTTTGCGAATTCGTAAGAAGTCCTATCTCTAAGGATTCCGTATAGATTTGGGTAATTGAGGATTTTCTTTAATTTTTTTAAACCTCTATTTTTTTTGAACGAGCCGAATCCTTGGGATAAAAGCAATATTTTTTTATTTTCTTTGGCTGCTATGTTTGCAATGTAAGAATAGTAAAAAAGGCTTCTATAAGAAGTCTCTGACTGAAATAAATTTCCACCACCATAAATTATCAAATCTGAGCTTTTAATAGATTTTTTTAGTTCATAAAAGTTAAATCTGGGGACAACCTGAATATTAAAGTAATGATTACTTTTAAATTCTATTTCATTTTCTAACGGTAAGATAATTGTGCCATCAAATTTTAATTCATTTAATATTTTTAAAAAGCTATTAAGTAAAAGGTCGTCACCATAATTTCCATACCCATAATAACCAATTAACAATATTTTTTTCATATTATAAACTCCTTAACTTATTATATTTAGGAAAAATAAATTATTATATAGAATAATATATCAGAGATGGAACACTTAAAATCAATTTTGTGAAAGGATGTTATAGAATGTTTGATGATATTAATTTTAACCTTATTCCCAAAACTCTAAATGCCTTGTCATTAAGACACACAGTGATTTCACAGAATATATCCAATTATAACACTCCTGGTTATAAAAGAAAGTACGTAGATTTTGAAAGTGAATTACAAAAATGCATTAGCGAAAACAACGTTCTTAATTTAAAGACAAACAATACTAAACATATTAATAATACATCATCTTTAGAAATAATTCAAGCTACTATAAAAGAAGATGATTCTAAATCTTTAAGAGACGATGATAATAACGTTGATCCCGATAAAGAATTCGTTTCTATGATTGAAAATACTTTCAAATACAACACCCTGTCTAGAATGATGACTTATGCAATTCAACGATACGATACTGCTATAAGAGGTGGAAAATAATGGATGGTTTATTTCAGGTATTTGATATCGCATCAACTGGTATGGCAGCAGAGAGATTCAGATTGAATGTAATTTCTCAAAATTTAGCAAATTCTGATGCAACTAGAACCGAAGAAGGTGGTCCATATAGAAGAAAAGCAGTTGTTTTTCAAGAAGCAGTAAATAAGAGTTTAAAAGGCGGAGAAGAGTTTGCGGGGGTTAAGATTGTGTCAATAGAAGATGATCCATCTCCTTTTAGACTGGTTTATGATCCCACTCATCCTGATGCGAATGAGGAAGGTTATGTTAGTTATCCAAATGTTAATGTGTTGAGGGAAATGGTCGATATGATTTCTGCACAAAGGGCTTACGAAATGAACGCAGCAGTTGTAAATTCTGCCAAAAGTATGTACAATGCGGCGTTAAATATTGGTAGATAGGAGGTTAAAAATTATGGTTGATGGAATTAATAATATAAAAGGTATAGGAACTGAAAATATTAATATTGAAAAGCAGAAACAAGAAACCAAGAAATTAGATTTTTCTGAAATGTTAAAAGAGGCTGTTGAAGAAGTGAATTCCTTACAAAAAAATGCTGATAAGGTAGCTGCAGATTATGCTTCGGGCAACATTACAGACATATCTCAAGTAGTTATATCTGCGGAAAAAGCGTCTCTTTCCTTAAAACTTACTGTGGAAGTAACAAATAGGATAGTTGAAGCCTATAAGGAAATAATGCGAATGCAGATATAATTACAATATTCCATTATTACCACAATAAATGTTTAAAAAAATTAGAATATATGTAAATAATAAATGGGTTAAAGGACCCAATTTTCTCTATTATATAATTTGATAAACAATTTTTATAAAATGTTTAATAAAATTTGTTATAATTTTATCAAATATAACAAACCTTATCGAAAGGAATAAACGTGAAGGAAAATAATTTAAGAGAGATAACCAATAAAATTAAAGAGTTACCGACGCCTGATTTTTTAGTACAAAATATTATTTCGATATCTTCAGATAATGAGTCAGATATGAAAGAACTAGTAAATTCTATATCTCAATCACCAACTTTAACGGCAAAAATATTAAGACTCGCCAATTCTGCATATTATTCTTTACCAAAAAGAATAACTAGGCTCACTCAGGCAGTTAATTTGTTAGGTTTAAAGACAGTCAGAAATTTAGCTTTAAGTATTTTTACGGTAGAAAACTTTTTTGATAAAGAGTATCCTTTTTTTAACACCTACAATTTTTGGCAGCATCTTATAACTACAGGAATAGCTTCAGAACTGTTAGCAAAATATCTTAATTTTCCTGAAAAAGAAGAGTCTTTTATGTGTGGTATTTTACATGATTTAGGAAAAATAGTGATGGCTCATATTATGCCAGAAGTGTTTGAAATGGTTATCAAGGTAGCTCAGCATGAAAAAATTTCTTTTTTTGAATCTGAAAATCTTTTGTCGACAATTGGACACCAACAACTTGGAAAAATATTATTTGAAAATTGGAATATGTCTGATATTGTTTTGGATGTGGTTTCACTTCACAATCAACCTTTAAATTTAGAGAATGAAACAAACAAGAAGATTTTATATATTGTACATTTAGCAGACTCAACCATTAATCTTCTTTTTTATGGATTTTCTGGATGTTATAATATACCTGTTGTTGAATCAGAGGTTTGGAATTTTCTGGGGATTAATTATTCAATGTACGAGAGTTACTTTGAGGATCTAAAAAAAACTATAGAAAGATCTAAAGAACTTATTTACATGAATCAAATACTTAATAGTTAGGAGGCTAGCGAAATGGCAAATTATAAGAAAGAAATGCTTGAATCGGAAATGAAGAAGATTATTACAAGAGGTTTTTCTGAACTTAAAGATCCTCGAATTAAAGATAAAATGATAAATATTAATTTTGTACGGTTGTCTGGAGATAAGTCTTATTTAGACGTTTATGTTTCTTCTTTAGATGAGGATGTTGATACGATAATTGATGTTTTAAATAATGCTAAAGGTATGTTTAGAACATTAATTGCAAAGAATATTGATATATATAAGGCCCCAGAGATTCGATTTCACAAAGATGAGGGCATTGAAGCTAGCATTAGAATTAATCAACTGTTAGAAACCCTAAAAGAAAAACGTTCAGAGGATGATGAATGAAAAGCGGAATAATAGTAATTAACAAACCAAAAGGTATTACTTCTCATAAAGTTGTTGAAAAGTTGAGAACTATTTTAAAAACAAAAAAAGTTGGTCATGCAGGAACACTTGATCCCTTTGCTACAGGTGTACTTGTAATAGGAGTTAATAAAGGTACAAAGGTACTTGAATTTTTTCTAAATGATAAAAAAAGATATTATGTAAAGGCCAAATTAGGAATTATTACCGAAACGTTTGATCTTGATGGTGAAATTAAAGAACAGAACGAAGTTACAAAAGAGCAAATAGAAAGTGTAAAAGATGTTGTTTTTTCATTTGTGGGAGAGTATCTACAAGTTCCACCTGCTTACTCGGCCAAAAAATATAAAGGGAAACATTTATATGAATATGCTAGAGAAGGTAAAATAATCAATTTACCTCCCAAGCTTGTACATATATATAATATTACTAATTTTAAACAAGAAGACATAGAGTTTAGTTTTGAAGTAGAAGTGAGCTCAGGAACTTATATAAGATCTTTGATAATGGATATTGGATATAAAGTTGGATGTGGAGCGGTAACTATAGAATTATGTAGAAGAAAAAGTGGAATTTTTACCTTAGATCATTCAATAAATTTAGAAGATGCATCATATAACAAAATCATACCTATAGATAATTGTATCAATTTTCCATATGTAGTAGTAAATCATGGAGATAAAGTTTTAAAAGGCCATCAAATATATAAATCAAATATATTAGAATACTCAGAATTTGAAAAAGGAGAATATGTTAAAATATACAATGAGCAAAAGGAGTTTATTGGAATAGGAATAACTGAAAGAAGTTCGAAATTTTTAGCTACACTTTTAAAGATGCCAGAAAGAGATGATCGAATAGTAAAGATATACAAAAATATATACGAGGTGACTTGAAATTGTATGCTATAACAATCGGGGTATTTGATGGAGTTCATAAAGGCCATCAATACATTTTGAATAATACTTTAGAATTAGCTCAAAGTTTAAATCTTGAACCTTTAGTGTTAATGTTTAGATATCCCGCTGAGAAAATTTTAGGAACTACTTTTGATGGATTAATTTTACCTAGCTGGAGAAGGAAAGAAATTTGTGAAAATCTAGGATTCGAAGTTATTGTGAAAGATATGGAGGAAGTTTGGGATGTTTCGCATGAAGAATACATTAATAATTTGATTGACATGGGTGTGAAGGCCATAGTATGTGGAGAAGATTTTACCTTTGGTAAAGATGCCTTGGGAGATGTGAATTATCTACAGTCAGTAAGTATATCTAATGGATTAAAAATAAAAATATTGAAAGATTTTAAGGAAGATAGTACCAGAATAAGTTCTTCATTGATTAAAAAAGAACTTAAAAACGGGAACATAAAAGTTGCCAATGAAATGTTAAATAGGCCTTGGACTTTAGAAGGTCCTGTTTACGAGGACAAACATGTGGGTTTTAAACTAGGTTTTCCTACTGCGAACATCAATATTCTCTACAAAGAACAAATTATTTTTCCAAAGTTTGGTGTTTATTTAGTAAGAGGTAAAATCCAGGGAAGGAAAGGCAGTTTGTGGGGGTTAATGAATGTAGGCATTAGACCGACAATTCATGAGCCTAATAAAGAACCGAAAGTTGAGGTATATTTTCTTGATTTTTTTGGTAATTTGTATAATGAGTATATTATCTTGGAAGTTTTAGATTTCTTAAGAGAAGAGAAAAAATTTGAAGATAAAAATCAACTTGTAGAAGCTATGGCAAGAGATGAAGACAAAGCCAGAGAGATAATTGTAAAGAGGTATGGAAATATAAAAAGCATTTTATAATTATAAGTAAATTGACTATTAGGAATAGAGTAAGCAAAATAAAATATTTAAATTGATATTTCAAAATATATAAGCATAGTAAACACTTAAGTTAGGGACTTTAACAATAAATATTTTCTAAATAATAAGCATTTGAATTTATAACGGGTTCAGGGCGTAGCCCTTTCCCCTCTTTAGTACAAGTACCAAAATAGTTAAAGAAATAAATATTTTCTAAAAGTAATCAATTCTAAAACATATATATAATGAGAATTTTTAGATTTCTTTAGTAAGTAAAAGAACATTTTAGTTTTAAGGAGGATTTTTTTGAAAGTAGCTATTGTTACAGATGAACCAAGGTACAAATATTTTCCTAATATAGAAAGTTTAAAAGAGGACGAACAAAAAAAAGTCACAGTAAATAATTTAAGAGAAGCTTTATCTAATGATTTCGAGTGTCTGCAGCTTATTTTTGATGAAAATATACTTTATAATTTAAAGCGGCAAGACATAGAACTAGTTTTTAATTTGTGTAATGGCATACGAGGTGAAGCCAAACTATCACAGTTTCCTGCCATTTTAGAATTTGCTAATATTCCGTATACTGGGTCTTCACCAGAAGGGCATTTGTTAGCTGGAAATAAAATATATTCTAATATTATGCTTGAAAAAGAAGGTGTACCTGTTCCAAAATATGAAAAAATATATAATATAAAAGATCTAAATTATATTAAGTTAAAATATCCCATTTTAATTAAACCAAAAGATGAAGGTTCTAGTAGAGGAATTCACGATGATAATCTAGTGTTTGATAAAGAGGAATTGAAATCGAAGGTTGAGAGGCTGTTGAAAAAATATGCTTCTCCCCTTATTGCAAGTGAGTTTATTGATGGAAGAGAATTTACTGTTGGTGTTTTGGGTAATGGTTCTACAATAAAAATACTACCAATACTTGAAATTGATTTTTCGAATTTACCGGAAAATATAAATAGATTTTATAGCTTTGAGGTAAAATTTAAATATGCGAATATGACTGAATATCATATACCTCCAGAAATCGATGAAAAGGCTAAGATTAATATCGAAAATACTGCAATTAATGCTTACAATGCGTTATGTATTCGTGATTACGCTCGAATAGATATTAGAGTAAAAGATGGAGTTGCTTATGTTTTAGATGTAAATTCTTTACCAGGTTTAAGAAAAGGATATAGTGATTTAACAAAAATGGCTGAGGCAGAAGGTTTGAAATATAAGGATCTAATCAGATTAATTGTTCAAAATGCTCTAAAGAGGTATAATCTTCTTGACAAGTGACAAATAAAATAATATAATCTAGTTATAAATGAAAAGCATAGAAAGGGCGCTTAGCTCAGTGGGAGAGCGTCTGCTTCACGCGCAGAAGGTCGTAGGTTCAAGTCCTACAGCGCCCACCAATTTCTTATCCCTCTAGTTTTCCAATCTTTTTAAGAATATTTTTAATTACTTGAATATCTTCAGCATGTTCTTTGTCGTCTCCTGGAGTTTCTAACAATAATGGCAGATTACAAATTTCATCAAAAGAAAGGAAAGTCTCAAATCCTTTAATTCCTATATAACCTTTTCCAATGAATTCATGTCGGTCTTTTCCTGCCCCTAAATCATATTTTGAATCATTCAAATGAATCATTTTTAGTTTTTCTAGACCCATATTTTTCTCAATGTCATCAAGTAATTTTAGGACGCCTGCTTTTGATCGTATATCATAATTTGAATCAAAACCATGACATGTATCGAAAGTTATACCTAGCCTATTTTTAAACCGTGAAGCATTTATAATCGATCCCAAATGTTTCATGCTATATCCGATGTTTCCGCCTTTTTTTGCAACATTTTCTAGTAAAATGGTTACTTGTGTGTCTTTTATCTTCGAAAAAATAATATCCAATGCTTCAACTATTCTGTTGATTCCAAACTCTTCTCCAACACCCAAATGGCTGCCAGGATGAAAATTATAAAAAAATATACCCAGCTTATTAGTTGCTTTTATTTCTTCAATCATAGTATCAATTGATTTTTCCCAAATATCCTCTTTTGGAGACGCTAAATTAATCAGATAACTTGAATGTACAAGAACACTTTCAAAACGTATGTTAAATTTTTTCATATTGAGTTTAAATTCATCAACTTCTTGATCGGTAGGTTGTTTCATACTCCATGTCCTAGGAGAATGAGTAAATATTTGAAAAGTGTTTCCACCAATGTTTACGGTGTCTTGGGGAACTTTTTTAAATCCTTTAGATATCTTCATATGAGCACCAAGTTCAATCACACTATCACTCCTCTTTATATGAATTCAACATCATTTCTTAATAGGCTTAATGCTTCATCTTTATAATATTTTCCAATTATACCAATGTTTGCAAATATGTAATTTTTATCATATGCAAATTTTACTTCTTTGGATGGAATAAGTAAATCTTCAGAGAATTTATGGGTTAAAAAACTTTCCATGATTTTTTTTCGATATTTCGAACGAGATAAGATACCTCCTGTTCCAAATAATACTTTAATAGCTGTTAAATCCTTACCTTGGGCTATTTTTTGTCGACCTAATGGGGTATAAACATAATTGATTTTACCTGCATGCCTCTTGATAGCAGTTAAAAGACAATATTTTGCTAAAAAAGCGCTAAATTCTTCTTCTAAATTGTTTTTAGGAAAAGGCGTGAGATTTTTCAATAATTCATCATAATTGCTAAAAAGATTTTTGATATTTTCTTTTCCAATCAAGTCTATAACATGTGGAGCATTTAGATATATGCCCAAATCACCATCAACAGTTCTTTTTGTTTTAGGTTCGGGTGAGACTAAGATTTTTTGTATTTCGGGTGATCCATCGGTTACCGATACAATATCTGTAGTAGCTCCACCAATATCAATTGTCAGAACGTCGTCATATAAAGTGCTTAATAGCTCTGTAGTATGTACAACTGCAGCAGGAGTTGGAATTATTTCTTCATCAACTATCTCGTAAACTTTTCCCATACCTGGGGCATTTATTATATGTTTAGAGAAAACTTCTTGAATAATTTTTCGTGCAGGTTCCACATTTAATTGATCGACTTTAGGATACACATTTTCAGTTATTATTATTTTTTTGTTTTGCTCGTCAAAAATCTCTTTTATATCATCTTGAATAGCACAATTTCCTGCGTAAACAACCGGAGATTTAAGGGGTAGAGAGGCTAGAAGTTTTGCGTTTTCAATAACAATGTCTTCTTCTCCATAATCAACTCCCCCCGAAAGAATAATTAATTTAGGATTGATATTTTTTATTCGAGTTAATTGACTGTCTCTCAATCTTCCTGCAGTTACATATTTTATAATAGCTCCGGCACCTAAGGAGGCTTCTTGAGCAGCTTTTACGGTCATATCATAAACTAGCCCATGAACAGTAACTGTAAGACCCCCTGCAGCGGAAGATGTAGCTAAAAATTTATTCCATTGAATTTTTTCTCCTAACTTTTTGGAAATAATATCTAAAGCTTTTTCTATCCCGATAGTTACATCACCTTCGGGTATAGTAGTTTTGTATTCACTTTGAACTAATATAGACAAGTCACTACCTATAGTTTGAAAGGCAGTTAGAACAGTTGTAGTGCTACCAATTTCTGCAACAAGTAAATCAATTTTCATTGAATACATGTCTCCTATCTCTAAAAAAAGTTTTTAGAATTTTTGTTGCTTCGACTAATTCATTAAAAGAAGCTGCAAATGAAAGTCTAATAAATCCATCAGCATAAAAAGCAGATCCTGGAACAACGGCTAATCCATATTCCAACAATTTTTCACAAAATTCTATGTCATTTAAACCAAATTCAGAAATGTTAATAAAATAGTAAAATGCTCCCTGAGGTTTGACAAATTTCAAGTTTAATTTCTTAAATTCTTCAAAGAGGTAATCTCTCCTTTTTTTAAATTCTTCTACCATAAATGAATTATCAACACTTAAAGCTTTTAATGCTGCATATTGAGAAGGAGTATTAACATTTGAAGTAGAATGCGATTGAATTTTTGCCATTTGGCTAATAATTTCTTCAGGTGCTAAAGCATATCCAACTCTCCAACCGGTCATCGACCATGCTTTAGAAAAACTGTTTACAACAATTAATTGTTCTTTAATTGCGTCAAAAGAAGTCATGGAAGTGTATGAATGGTCATACAATAAACAATCGTAAACTTCATCACTGATAATTAGTAAATTATGAGTAATTGATAAAGATACAATAAATTCTAAAAGAGATTTTGGATATACAATACCTGTTGGATTATTAGGGGAGTTAATTATAATCGCTTTTGTTTTATTTGTTATGGCTTTTTCTATGTCTTCTCTTAATGGCAAAAAATTATTTTCTTCATAACATTTTATATGAATAGGTATGCCTTCAAGCATTCTAATTTGAGAATCATAGCTTACCCAAGAAGGATCAAAGATGATAATTTCATCACCAGGATTGATGATAGAAAATAAAGCATTGAAAATTGCCTGTTTTCCTCCATTGGTTACTATTACATTATTTTCATTATAATTAGCTAAATATCTATTGTTTACGTATTGCGAAATTTTTCTTCTAAGTTCTAATATCCCTCTATTATCTGTGTACTTAGTTTTACCACTTTTCATAGCTAAATATGCAGCTTCTATGATTGAATCTGGTGTCCTAATATCTGGTTCCCCAGCAGTTAGTCTTATTACTTTTTCTCCTTTGCTTTGTAACTCCATAGCTCGTGAATTTAATTCCATGGTTTTTGATAATTCCAAAGATACAATTCTCCCGGAAAGATACAACTTTTCTCCACCTCTCTCAATATTTTTTCTCCAAAATAACCACATTTTCTATATGATAAGTGTTTGGGAACATATCAAACGGTTGAACAGACATTAAATTAAAGTCTTTTTTAAGAAAAATACTTAAATCTCTTGCTAATGTAGATGGATCGCATGAAACGTAAATAACAGCCTTATTTGTAATATTTGAAATCAAATCAATTTCTTTCTTATATAATCCATTTCGTGGGGGATCTACTATAACAAAATCAAATTTTTTAGTTTTATTCTTAACAAGAAAGTCCTTCACAAGTCCTTGAGTAAATTTTATATTTTTTATAGAATTAATATTAGCATTTGAAAAAGAAGCTTTTACAGAAACTTTTGAGCTTTCAACCGATTCAACAAATTTGAATAAAGGTGCATAGTATACTGAGAAAAGACCTACTCCACTGTAAAGGTCTAAAAGAGTATCAGACCTATTGGAGTTATTTTTAAAATAATCTAAAATATACCTCAAAATTTTTTTTGTAACATTGTAGTTATTCTGGAAAAAAGAGGTTGGAGGAATTTGAAATTTAAAGCCATCAAATTCTTCTTCAATTACACCTTCTCCTAAAAGCGTTCTATAAGGTCCTCTTAAAATAATTTTATCAGAACTGTTCATTACATGAATTAATGAATTTATATGGTAATGTTTTTGAAAATATTCTTTAATTTCATTTTCAGCAGGTAAGTATTCAGTATGAGTAACGATTATAGCCATAAGCTGATTAGTGTAGAATGCTTTTCGTAGCACTAAATGTTTTAAAATTCCTGTTCTGTTTTTTTTATTGTATACTGATAAGCCTAATTTCTCAGCTAAACTTCGTATACCGTTTTTAATGTTATCAAACTCTTTGGGAGAAATAGGACAAGAAAAGATATTGAGCACATTGTTCGAACGTTTTTCTTTTAAACCAAGCTTCAAAACTTGGTTATTTTCAAAAGTATATTCCATTCTATTTCTATACTCCCAAATTATATCACTTTTTATGGTGTTTTTGACAAAAGAATCATCTATTTTACCTATTCTCGATAATTGTTCCTTTACAATATTTGTTTTTGCCTCCAATTGATACTCATATTTACAATCTAACCACTGACAACCTCCACATGCTGGATAATGTTTACAAGATGAAGGTATCCTATAATTAGAAGCAGTAATAATCTCAACTGGTTTAGCGAAAACTAGATTTTTGGTGATCTTAGATGGAATGACCTTTAAGAAATCTCCTGGATAAGAGTTTTCTATTAAATAAATTTTTCCTTCATATCTAGCCATTCCATAACCACCATAAACAAGTTTTTCTACAACTAAATTAACCTCTTCTTGACCTTTTAAATCATTATTTTGCATTATTACACCTCAAATCTTTTTTAGCTAATACACGTTCACATGCTTTCTGGAGCACTAACACCTAAAATAGAAAGCCCTCTATTTAAAACAATTTTTGTTGCTTCACAAAGATTAAGCCTAGCTTGCATTAGATCATAGTTATCTGCATTAAGTACAGATAGAGAGTTATAAAAATGATGGAATCTCGAAGATACTTTTTCTAAATACTGTGTTAATAGATTGGGCTTAAATTGTAAAGAGGCATTTACTAAGGAATTAGGAAATAAAGCTAATTCTCTCAATAACGCTTTTTCCTCATATTTATCTAGATTACTTAATCCCAAAAATCTTTCATATTTTATTCCTCTTTTTTCAGCTTCTTTAAAAATACTACATATCCTAGCGTGTGCATATTGCACATAGAAAACCGGATTTTCATTAGATTTTTTGATTGCTAAATCTACATCAAAATTCAAGGTTGTATCCGGATCTACCATAGCAAAAAAATACCTTACAGCATCTTTTCCAACTTTGTTGATGAGCTCGTCAAGGGTATAAAACTCACCTCTTCTTGTGGACATTCTGATTAGTTCATCATCTTTTTTAATATTAACAAATTGATGAAGTATAATCTTTAAGAAATCTTCAGGAAGTCCTAATGCTTTAATAGACGCCATCATTCTAGGTATATGGCCATGATGATCTGAACCTAAAATATCAATAACTTGGTCAAAACCTCGTAAATATTTATAATAATGATAGGCAATATCATCGCAAAAGTATGTTGGCATGTTGTCATTTGACCGAATTAATACTTTATCATTTTCTTCTATAAGGTCTGAAACTTTAAACCATAACGCACCGTCTTTTTCATAAACAAAACCTTTGGATTTTAGTTGATTTAAAGTTGAGTTTACTATATTGTTTTTGAACAAAAGTTTTTCACTAAATACGATATCGAAATATATATCAAGTTGTTTTAAAGTGTAAAGCATCTTATTAAGCATATCTTCTACAGCTTCTTCCATGAATAAGTTTTCAATCTCGCTGTTCCATTTGTCTTTATACAGATCACCGTACTTGTTTATAAGGGTTCTAGCAGTTTCAATTAAATATTCACCTACATATCCATCTTCAGGTATTTCATAATGAGAACCTAATAACTCATTATATCGAACCCATAATGATCTTGCTAAAAGTTTGATTTGTCTTCCTGCATCATTCAGATACATTTCTTTTTGAACAATATGTCCAGTTTGCTCATATATATTTCCAATTACATCTCCCATTACAGCTTGTCTTCCATGAGCTATGGTTAGTGGTCCTGTTGGATTGACACTGGCGAATTCAAATTGAATAATTTTTCCTTTACCTATATCAATTTTACCGTAGTTTCTTGGGTGACTTATTATATGAGAACATATTCTCTGATAAACTGAAGGAGAAAGAAACAAATTTAAAAAACCATTAACATTTTCTACCTTTGTAAAAAAGTTATTCTTAGAGAGTTTTTCGGAGAGTTCTTGAGAAATAACTTTAGGATTCTTTTTAAACTTTTTTGCTAGTAAAAAAGAGATATTTGAAGAAAAGTCTCCTAGGTCATCTTGAGGAGGAATTTCAACAACATATTCTTCAGAAAAATTAGCTAATCCTAATTCTTTAAGAGCGTTATCAATTTGCTCTTTTATTAAAGAAATAATTTCCATTATTTTTACCTCCAATTCTTATTCTCTTGCTTGAGATAAAGTGCCTGGTATTTTTAGTTTATTTTCAATATATCTAAAAATCTCACTAAAAACAGTAACCAATAGAAAGTAAATAATTCCAGCAAAAAGATAAACCTTGAAAAATTCAAAGTTACGACTAGCAACGAACTTTGCTTGAGCCATTATTTCAGGTGCTCCTACAATGTAGGAAAGCGAGGAGTATTTTAATAAATAAATAAACTCATTAGTCCAAGAAGGAATAAATCTACGAATGGCTTGAGGTAAAATAACAAATCGAATAGATTGCCATTTTGTCATTCCAATCGAAAGTGCTGCTTGCATTTGTCCTGAACTAATTGATTGAATAGCACCCCGTAAATATTCAGCTTGATATGCAGATGAGTTTAAGAAAAAAGAGATTATAGATGCTGTTAGTGGTGATAATCTTATACCTATGACAGGCAAACTATAATATAAAATAAATAGTTGAACTAGCAAAGGAGTACCTCTAATTATTTCTATATAACAATTACTAATAGTATATAAAACCTTATTTCCATACATTTTAGATAAAGAAAGGAATATAGCTATAAAAAAGCCAATTATTACAGATGACATTGTTAAAAATAATGTGATCCATAATCCATCCAACATATATTTCCAGGAACTCTGAACAATTTCAATAAAAGTCATTGATTTTCTTCCTTCCCGTACAATTTTGTCAATTTATTTAAAAACTCTTTTGTCCTTTCTTTTTTAGGGTTGTTAAACATTTCTAAAGGAGAACCCTGTTCAACAATTACCCCACCTTCCATAAAAATAATTTCGTCTGCGACAGCTCTAGCAAAACCCAACTCGTGGGTTACACAAAGCATAGTCATTCCACTTTTTGCCAATTCTATCATTACCCCTAAAACCTCACCTATTAATTCTGGGTCTAATGCAGAAGTGGGTTCATCAAACAACATTAATTTTGGATTCATAGCCAAAGCTCGAGCTATTGCAACTCTTTGTTTCTGACCTCCGGAAAGTTGTGCTGGATAGAGTTCAATTTTATTTTTTAAACCAACTCGTTCTAGCTCTTTTAATGCAATATCTGTGGCCTCATCTTTATTTATTTTCTTAACTTTGATCAAACCTAACTTAACATTATCGAGTACATTAAGATGTTCAAATAAATTGAAATGTTGAAATACAAAGCCGATTTCTTGTCTTATTTTATGAACATTTTTTGCAGAAGTTATATCTTTATTTTCTAGATATATTTTTCCCGAATCAACTTCTACTAATCTATTAATACACATTAACAAAGTACTTTTACCAGTGCCACTTGGACCAATAATAACCTTGGTTTCTCCTTTGTTAACATTAAAAGAAATGCCTTTCAAGACTTCATTTCCGTTAAAGCTTTTATGTACATTCTCTACTCTTAATATTACTTGATTAGAGTTATTTTTGCTAATCATATTCAAATTACACTCTCCTTACTTCATATCCAGGAATTTCAAGTTTTTTCTCAACATAACCTAGTCCTTTACTCAATGAAAATGTTAGTACAAAATAAATCAACCCACATATTAGGTATATAAGTAAAGGTTTGTTTGTAACAGCTATTATGTAAGTACCTTGTCTTAATAATTCAATAACTCCAAGTGCATAAGCTAAAGATGTATCCTTTAAAACTACGGCAGCTTCGTTAGTCCATCCAGATAAAGATATTCGAAAAGCCTGAGGAAAAATAACATTAAAAAAAGTTTGAAATTTTGTCATTCCTAAGGAGTATGCTGCATCGACTTGTCCTTTAGGTAGTGAAGAAATAGCTCCTCTAAATATCTGAGATTGATAAGCAGAACTTCTTAACCCCAGCCCAACAATAGAAGCGAACAATGGATTAAGTCTTATTCCTATTAGAGGAAGACCATAAAATATTAAAAATAAAATAACTAATTCAGGAAGACTTCGCAATAATCTTTCGTAAAATAGAAAAAAGGCACGAACAAACTTGTTCCCATAAAGCTGACCTAAAGCAACTATAATAGATACAACAAATCCTAGAACTATGCTAAAAAAAGCTAGTTCTAGAGTAACTAAAGTTCCTTTTAAAAGATGTGGTAGAGAATCAATAATAATTTTTAAATTTTCCAATGTACATCCCTTTCCTGTAATTTTGAATATTATATAAAATAGATAGGAAGTATATATACTACAGTTGAGGGGGCAAAGCCCCCTCATTAATATTTAGATTAAGTTATAGTTTTAATTTAACTTCAATGGCTATAAAGATATTTAATTAATTAAAGGCTATAAGAAACTATTTAAAATACTTTTCAATAAGTTCGTCGAGCTTTCCGTTTTTTTGTAACTCTTGAATACCACTATTTAAAAGATTTAATAATTCTTTGTTTCCTTTCTTGACAGCCATTCCGTAACTTTCCTCAGTTTTTATGATTCCAACAATTTTAACAGGATCTGTTTTAGTAAATCTTTCAGCAACAGGATTATCTAGAACTATAGCATCAATATTTTTATTTACTAGGTCTCTAACCGCAAAATTAAATGTGTCGTATCTAGTAATGTTTTTCTTTGGTATGATATTTTTATCTGAAAGATGTTCAGTAACCCAGAGATCTCCGGTAGTGCCAGTTTGGACTCCTATTTTGTGGTTTCCAAATAGAACAGTAATATCAAAATCCGAATCTTTTCTTACTAAGATGCTTTGATCGCCACTATAATAAGGAATTGTAAAGTCAACAACCTTTTGCCTATCTTCGGTAATAGTCATTCCTGCAGCAATTATATCGATATTACCAGTTGTTAAAGATGGGATTAAAGAGTCAAAACTGATATCGATAACTTCAACATCGAAACCTTTTAATTTGCCGATTTCTTTTATCAAATCAATATCAAAACCCACATATTGGCCATTTTCCACATACTCAAAAGGTGGAAAAGAGGCCTCTGTTCCGACTTTATAGGTGACTCCAAAAGCGAAAAGAATCGGTATAAGTAATACTATGAAAAACATAAAATATCTTTTAAACATGCAAATCCCTCCCTTTCTATGATGATAAAAAGAATAGAATTATATTAAAGAATATTAATAAAAATATTTAATGAATAAAGAATTGTAAATTTAAACAACGACAATTTTAGTCTATGTTTTTTACATTTTATTATAACATATTTTATTATATGATTACTAAAATAATTAAATTTTATTATTGCATTCACATATTTTTTTCATAAAAATGATTCCTTTTATTTAAAAAAACTGTGTGATATAATTTAATAAAATATGAGAAGTAACAAAAAATCACTAATTAGTTCTAATTATTCACTTATAATAGATTACATTTTATGTCAGAAATTTTATTTCAATGAATAATTCAAAAAAATGGTTATATGTTTGTTGAATCCATGACTGTTTTGGTAAAGCGACATCTACTTTTTAACTATTATCAAACCCAGTTGAAATTGATTATTTTTGGTCTTTAAAAACAAATATTTTCTAAATAATAAGCATTTGATTTATAACGGGTCTAGGGCGAAGCCCTCACCCCTTTAGTACAAGTACCGAAATAGTTAAAAAAATTAAGATATTGTCTTTAGAAACAAATATTTTCTAAATAATAAGCATTTGATTTATAACGGGTCTAGGGCGAAGCCCTCACCCCTCCTTGGTACAAGTACCGAAATAGTTAAAAAAATTAAGATATGCTCTTTAGAAATGAGGAGGTATTTTGTAAAAAAATCAACTAAAACATATATAATAAGGATTTTGGAATTTCTGAAGACAGCAAAATTGATTATTTTAGAGGAGGATTTGCATGGCAAAAAAAATGAAAAGTTTAGGTGGAAGATCTTTATCAAAAAAAACTTCTAACGCAAACAATATGAACGCGCTACTTCAAGAGGCTCAGAAAGCTCAATTACAAATGCAAAAAGAAATAGAAGAGATGGAAAATTCCCTAAAAGATTTAGAGGTTGAGGCTACAGCTGGAGGTGGCGTTGTAAAGATAATTGCTACCTGTGATTTAAGGATAAAAGACATTATTATTTCTGAAGAATTAGAAGAGGAAGATTTTGATACGATAAAGGATTTAATAATTGCCGCTACAAATGAAGTAGTTCAAAAAGCGATTCAATTAAAAGAGGAGAAAACAAACGAAATTTCAGAAAAGTATTTAGGCCAACTACCTGATTTAGGATTCTAAAAAAATTTTAACTTTATATTTTCAAAAAAGTATAAATAAAATTGTATAATATACTTAGAGAAAAAAATAACAAGCAAGCATATTACTAGGAGGTGTATTATTTATGGCAGTTAAAGTAGGAATAAATGGTTTTGGAAGAATAGGTAGGTTAGTATTTAGACAAATGGTTGAAAACCCAATGTTTGAAGTAGTTGCAATTAACGATTTAACAGATGCAAAAACATTAGCTACGCTTCTTAAATATGATTCTGTACATGGGAAATTTAAGGGAAATGTTGAATTGGATGAAAATGGATTTAAAGTAAATGGAAAAGAAGTACAAGTGTTTGCTGAAAAGGATCCAAATAACCTTCCATGGAAAGATTTAGGAGTAGAGTTAGTTATAGAATCTACAGGTGTTTTTGTAAATAAAGAAAAAGCTTCTGCGCACTTAAAAGCTGGAGCAAAGAAAGTAATAATTACAGCTCCTGCAAAAGGCGAAGTAGACGCTACGATTGTAATGGGTGTTAATGACGATATTTTAACCCCAGACATGGAAGTTATTTCTAATGCATCTTGTACAACAAATTCTATTGCTCCTGTAATTAAAGTCTTAAATGATCATCTTAAAATTAAAAGAGGACTACTGACTACAGTTCACTCATATACTAATGACCAACGAGTTTTAGATTTACCACATAAAGATTTGAGAAGGGCTAGGGCAGCAGCACTAAATATAATTCCTACAACCACAGGTGCGGCAAAAGCAGTAGGTATTGTTATACCCGAGTTAAAAGGAAAATTAGATGGAATTGCTTTAAGAGTTCCTACGCCTGATGGATCTATCTCTGATTTAACCGCAGAAGTGGAAAAATCTACAACTGTTGAAGAAATTAACGAATTAATGAAGAAAGCAACAGAAGGTAAATTAAAAGGTATTCTTGGCTACAATGATGAACCAATAGTATCTTCAGATATCGTTGGTTCCGTATATGCAGGTATTTTCGATGCTACATTAACTAATGTAATAGATGGTAATTTTATTAAGATATGTTCATGGTATGATAACGAAAATGGATACTCTGCAATGGTTGTTAAATTAGCAGAAAAGTTAGTTAAGATGTTATAAAAGATAGAATTACGAAAAGGGGATTAAGCTCCCCTTTTTGTTTAAGTTTGGATTATTCACTTGATCAATAAACATACTTTAGGGGGTGCAATAAATGAACAAGCTAACTATAAAAGACGTTGATTTAAAAAATAAAAAGGTTATAATGAGAGTAGATTTTAATGTACCAATAAAAAATGGAATGATAACTGACGATACAAGGATTAAAGCGGCTTTACCTACAATTAAATATGCGGTAGATGAAGGCGCCAAAGTTATTTTACTTTCTCACTTAGGAAGACCAGATGGCGAAAAAGATCCACAGTATTCTTTAAAACCGGTCGCAGAAAGGCTTAAAGAATTAATTAATGTTCCTGTATATTTTGTTGATGAGACACGTGGAGAAAAAGTGGAACGAGCAGTTTCTCAACTGAAAAATGGAGAGATTCTTGTAATAGAAAATACACGTTTTGAAAAAGGAGAAACAAAAAATGATCCTGATTTAGCAAAATATTGGGCCGGTCTTGCAGATATTCATGTAAACGACGCATTTGGTACAGCTCATAGAGCACATGCTTCTAATGTGGGTATAGCAAAATATATACCTAGTGTCGCAGGGTTTTTAATGGAGAAGGAAATCAAATTTTTAAGTGCAGCGAATGAAAATCCACAAAAACCATATGTTGTGGTATTAGGTGGTGCCAAAGTTTCAGATAAGATAGATGTCATAAACAATCTTTTAAATAAGGCGGACAGGATTTTGATTGGTGGAGCAATGATGTTTACATTTCTTAAAGCATTAGGAAAAAAGGTTGGTTCATCAAAAGTTGAGGAAGATAAACTAGATGTGGCTAAAACAATTTTAGAAAATGCCAAGGCAAAAAAGGTAGAGATTGTATTACCAATAGATACAGTCGCTGCACAAAAAATTGAAGCTGGAGCTGAAAAGAAAATATTTAAAATTAATGAAGGAATTCCTGAAGGATGGATGGGTTTAGATATTGGACCTGAAACCATTAGGTTATTTAGTGAAAAATTGTCAGATGCAAAAACGGTATTTTGGAATGGACCAATGGGAGTATTTGAAATTGATGATTTTGCTGAAGGAACTAAAAAAATTGCCGAAGCAATAGTAAATGTTACCAAAAAAGGTTGTATAAGCATAGTTGGTGGAGGAGATTCTGCAGCTGCAGCAGAAAAGTTTGGTTTAGCAGAAGAATTTTCTCATGTATCAACTGGTGGTGGAGCTTCACTAGAATTTCTTGAAGGAAAAGAACTTCCAGGAATTGCTTCAATATCTGTAAAAAAAAACTAAATAAAAGAAGATTTATTTTAGCTGGAAACTGGAAAATGAATAAAACCAATACCCAAGCAGCACAATTTACTTCAAAATTGATCGGAACAATCGGTAATAAAAGTAAATTTGATGTTATTCTTTGTCCTCCGTATACTGCTTTAGAAAAAGTTTCTGATATTGTAAGTGGTTCAAAAATTAAAGTTGGCGCTCAAAATGTTTTTTATGAGGATAAAGGTGCGTTTACCGGTGAAATTTCTACTGATATGTTATTAGATTTAAACGTTCAATACGTAATTATAGGTCATTCAGAGAGAAGACATCTTTTTGGTGAAAGTGATGAACTTATCAACAAAAAGTTAAAAAAGGTTCTTAAAACTGAACTAGTACCTATTTTATGTATTGGAGAAAAACTTGAAGAACGAGAAAAAGGTCTCACCTTCAATGTTGTTGAAAGACAGATCAAAGAAGCTTTTTTTGGGTTAACTTACGAAGAAGTTTCACGCATTGTTCTAGCATATGAACCAGTTTGGGCGATTGGTACGGGTAAGGTTGCATCTCCTGAACAAGCTCAAGAGGTACATGAATTCATCAGAACTTTGCTTAAAGATCTATTTGATGAAAGTTTAGCGGAAAGCATGACTATTTTGTATGGTGGAAGTATTAAGGCTAATAACTTTTTGGGTCTTTTCTTAAAGTCAGACATTGATGGTGGATTAGTTGGAGGAGCTTCTTTGAGTGAGGAATTTATTGAGTTAACAAGAGTTATGGAACAAATAATTGAATAATTAAAATCAACCGCGTTAACGCGGTTGATTTTATTTTTAAAGATTTATTTAAGTTTAGTGTGTTATTATAATAATAAATAAAATAAAACTTTTTATATTCATTTAAAATAGATAGTATAATTATTAAATAATATAATTAAACGATTTTTCCAGTTTTTTCAGATATAAATTATTTGAAAAAAGGAGGAACTATATGTATGAATTTAAACCATTAAATGAAGTGTCTATTTCTATCTTGGTTAATCTGGTAAATGAAGTTTTTAAAGATTATGTGGTTCCCGTTAGATGGACTTATGATAGTTTTACTATGGACATAAAAGAAAACTCCATTTCTTTAGGGGATTCTTTTTTAGTTTTCAGTGATGAAAAACCGGTTGGATTTTGCGTTATTTCTATAAGAAATAGGATAGGGAGAATTGATTCTATAGGCGTCTTGGAAGAATTTAGAGGAAAAGGTCTAGCTTCCCAAATGCTTTTTAGAGTTGTAGAAAACCTAAAATGGAAGGATATTGATACTATAATATTAGAAGTTGTAGAATTAGATAAAAGATCGGTAAGGTTCTATGAAAAGCATGGATTCAGATTAAAGAGAAACCTATATTCTTACCTTAAAAGGAAAAATCAAAGAGCACAAAATTCTTTTTCTTTTATATATGAATCTACAACATCAGATAATATTTATGATTTAGCTCAAGTTGCAAAATTAAAATTTAAAAGAGATCCCAATTGGCAGAGAGACCCAATGACATTAAAGCTTAGTGACAATAGGTACATATATGAGGTAATACTAAATGAAGAAGGAAATAGGATAGGATATATTGTTTGGGGTTTAAATGAAGATAATGTTTTTATTGTAGATATTGCTCCAATAGATGACAGTAGCAATTTTTTTGATATTGTAAGAGATGCAACCTCAAAATTATTTCAAATAAAAGATGAAATAATTGTAATTTCAGTTCCAGAAGATGATCCCTTAAATAGTGCGTTGATAGATAATAAATATATCCCCTTTATTAAGCAATTAGAAATGGAAAGAAAATTACATTAATATATTTAAAAAACAAATTCTACAACCTCATGAATTTCAGCTAAATCGTTCATTTCTACATAGAAATAAGATTTAAAGTTATATATTTTTTCTACATTCAACTTATACGTTTTATCATTTTTATGTAAAATAAAATCAATAGAATTATCGTTTTCAATAATATCATATGATGTCGATTCAAACGACTCGTCTGATTTATTTATAAAAACGAAAAATAAAAATTTATCTTTTCCTTTATAAGCTATTTCTGAAAATAGAGAAGGTACCTGATTATTAAATTGTTTATGTAGAGCTTTTAAAATTAGCTTATCCTTTAATGAAATCATGGCTGTCACCTACTTATAGATTTAAAGATGTTTAAATATTCGAACAATAATGTTAATATTTCCTTGAATTATTATAACATATCGACTCATTATGAGTCAAATTTTTATGATTTTTTATTTTAATTATATTTTGTAATAATAAAATTAAAAAATTGAATTAATACATTGATAGTAAAAATCTATTACATAGTAATAAAAATTTTAAGGTCTTTAGAAATGAATATTTTCTAAAAGTAAGCATTTGAATTTATAACTGATCCAGGGTGGAGGCCTCGTCCTGCCTTCTGTACAAGTACAGAAAAAGTCAAAAGAATTAAGAATTAGTAAGGATTAGAATTGAGAAGGTATTTTGTAAAAAAAATCAACTCTAAAACATATATAATAAGGATTTTGGAATTTCTAAAGTGAGTAAATAAAATTTTTTTAGGAGGTTTAATATGAAAAAAAGTATTATTTTGGTGGTTGTATGTGTTTTGTGTGCTGCAACATTTTTTTCTGAGAGTGTAGCTTACTTGTCTTCTAATGAACATGAGATTTATGAATCATACTTTTTAGAATATAACGAAGTGATGGGAGAATATTATAACGTATTACTTGAAATTATTCAAACTAATCCACAGTATGAATCATACTTTTATAAACCCTTAGATATTATAACTGTAGCCTCAGCTTTAATGAATTATAAAGCTTTAGAAAAATATTTAAATGAAAATGGAGTATTACTTGATTACGAAAGAATAGTAAATGAAAGCAATGATCTTTTCAATAAATATATGTCAGATGACAGTTTAAAAGAACCTTTCTTACGTTTTTTTGGAACCGAAAGCATTTTTAAAGGTTTTATTAGTAGTATTGTGTATAGAGATGAAGTTGTTAAATCAATAAACAGTTTTTTTACAGATACATATGGAGAAAACATGTCTGAAGTACTTTCTGAGTGGTATGAAGAGTATTTATCTAATTTCGACTTTGTTGTTTCATATGAGCCATTAATCCCCGCATATGAGATTTTTAAAGCTCAATCATTACAAGAATTTGAAGCAATAGAAGAAAAATATAGAAGTATAGTCCTTAGAGAAACTAATATACCAGAAGAATGGTATATTTCATATGTATATCTAGTTGAAAATATACTTTCTGTTCAATATTCAAAGTTAGAAGATTTGCAAAAATATATGGAAATTGCAGGCAATTACCCACAATTATTGGAATATTCAAATGATGAATTATCGAATCAACTATCTTATTACTCACAAATATCCGAAACAGACGAAGCTACTGACTTAAGAGTCGAAGCAACCCAAAAAGTCAATCTTTTACAAGAATATATCTATCTAGCAGGAAATTATGGTACTTACAACGAAGAAAAAATAAAAAATGAATATGAACAAATAAATATGCAAATCGAAGAAATGTATTTGGCCTACGAAAATTCATTAGTTAATCTGAAAAAAATTAATCCGGAATCCATAGAAATAAATTATAAACTTTATGAAATAAAACCACAAGATCCTAATGTTTCATATGATTACTTTGAATTACTTTATTTATCTTTAATAGAGTATTATAAAAACTCAGGTGATTTAGATAGTATAAAAGAAAATTTAAACGTTTTAAAGGGTATTTTTAGTAATCTTATTGAAAACGAAAATTTAGAGAAAGAAAAATCAGATGGTTCTTTAAAGATTATTAATGAGATTAATAATCTTCTAAAATGATTCTATGTTTATTAATAGTTGGAGGCGAAAAAAATATCTAAAAGGATAGTTAGAGCTGCTTTGATATCCGCATTGTACGTGGTTTTATGTCTTGTTTTTCAGCCAATTAGTTTCGGACCTATACAAGTTAGAATTGCAGAAGCTTTCACTTTATTACCCTATTTAGATCCTGCTTTTATTCCTGGATTATATGTGGGAGCGCTACTTGCAAATATAATTGGAGGGTTAGGAGCTTGGGACATATGGTTGGGTAGCCTTTTTACTTTGATAGCAGCTATAATTACGTGGAAAATGCCAAATAAATATTTGACACCTCTTCCTCCTATATTTATTAATGCATTTGGAGTTTCTTTATATGTGGCGCCACTGTATAATTTTCCATATTTGTTATCAGTAATATGGATTGCAATTGGAGAAGCTATAGCTACTTTTGCAATTGGGTTACCTATTTTAAGATTATTTGAAAAAAATATTTATAAAAATGATAATTAAAGCTTATCTATTTATTAATATAAATATTTATATGACAGCTAGAGGTGAATATATTTGAAAAAAAAACCTTTTATAGTTGATACAACATTAAGAGATGGTCAGCAATCTTTGATAGCGACAAGATTAAAATTAGAAGACTTTAAAGATCAATTGGAAGATTTTGATAAAGTAGGTTTTTATTCAATGGAAGTTTGGGGTGGAGCGACATATGATTCTTGTATTAGATATCTAGATGAAGACCCATGGGATAGATTAAAGATAATAAAAAACAAACTTCAAAATACTCAGATACAAATGCTTTTAAGAGGACAGAATTTAGTTGGATATAAAAATTATGCAGATGATGTTGTAGAGCTGTTTATAAATAAAGTTGCAGATTATGGAATGGATATAATAAGAGTTTTTGATGCGTTGAACGATATCAGAAATTTAGATAAATCTATAGAAGTCGCTAAAAAAAGAAAAATACATGTTCAAGGAGCAATTTGTTATACTGTAAGTCCAGTTCATACATTGGATTTTTATTTAAATTACGCTAAAGAATTAATTGATAGAGGCGTAGATTCTATAGTAATTAAAGATATGGCAGGACTTCTTACTCCAAAAGTATCTTATAACCTAGTTAAAGAACTAAAACAGAGGTTTAATATATCTATTAATATTCATTCACATGCTACTACTGGGCTTGCCTCCATGTCTTATTATGCGGCAATAGAGGCAGGGGCGGATATAATAGATTTAGCTCTTAGTCCTTTTGCTAATGGTACGTCAGAACCTGCTGTTGAGCCTTTTCAGCACGCTTTTGATTTAGATTTAAATTGGAAACAAATAATACTGCTTGTAGATTATTTATGGACAGTAAGAGAAAAGTATAAAGAATTTGACGTTAAGATGAATTCTATAGATGCAAAGATATTAGATGCGCAAATTCCAGGAGGTATGCTGTCAAACCTTATGTCACAATTGAAGTCTCAAAAAGCAGAAAACAAAATACAAGAAGTATTAAAAGAAGTACCAATTGTTAGAAAAGATCTAGGCTATCCACCTCTTGTTACACCTACTAGCCAAATAGTAGGTGTTCAAGCAACTTTAAATGTTTTGACTGGAAAAAGGTATTCTATGATAACCAATGAGGTGAAAAATTATTTAAGAGGTTTTTATGGAAAACCACCGGCTCCTGTTAATCAAGAGTTATATGAAAAAGCTTTGGGTACTATTAAACCTATAGATTACAGGCCAGCAGATGAGATTCCTCCAGAGTTAGACAGAGCGAAAAAAGAAATTGGATTGTTAGCTAATACTGATGAAGATTTGTTAACCTATGTTTTATTTAGAGAGGTAGGAAGACAATTTTTAATTAAGAAATATGAAAAAAATCTAAAAGTAGACTTTAACATAGTTAATTCGTTCAAGAACGAAGACGTAGTCATATATCCAATATAATCGATCAGAAGAATTATTTTTGAGATTTTCGTCTCTAATTACTTTTAATCTCTTCTAAATCCTAATAAACAGTTATAATCGCTGTTTATAACAATATGAAAATATTTCCAATTTTGCTATAATATATTTAGTAAAACGTTTCCATTCGGGATACTAAATTTGAAGAGGAGGTATGAAAATGAAAAAAGGGTTAATTTTATCCTTGATTTTGGTATTAGGAATCACGTTTGTATTTTCCGCAACACTAACTGTATGGTGTTCTGAAAAGCAAGTTGACTTTATCAACAGGATTGGTCAGGAATTTACTAGAGATACTGGAGTTAACGTTGTAGTACAAATGGTAACATTTGGTGATATTAAATCTAAATTCCTTACAGCTGCACAAGCCGGAGAAGGACCTGATATAATAGTAGGTGCACATGATTGGGTAGGAGAACTTGTAATAAACGGTTTGCTAGAACCAATTCCATTTTCAGCTATCGAGTTGGATAAATTTGCAGAATCTGCTATCCAAGGATTCACTTACCAAGGAAAATTGTATGGTGTTCCTTATGCAACTGAGGCTGTTGCATTGTTTTATAATCGAGATTATGTTAGTGATGACGAAGTACCAACAAATATCTCTGATTTAAAAGAACTAGCTAAAGAATTTACTACTAGTGAAACATTAGGATTTGCAGTTACTGCAAATGATTTTTATCATGTTTACGGTTTCTTTACAGGATTTGGCGGTTACGTTTTTGGTTATGACCCAAAAACTGGTTATAATGTCTCTGATATTGGATTAAACAATGAAGGATCTATTAAGGCTGGAAATCTTCTAAAGAGCTTTTTTGATGAAGGTATTATGCCACAAGGTATAAATTATAATATTATGGATTCTATGTTCATGGATGGATTAGCTGCAATGATTATAAATGGTCCTTGGGCAGTAAAAGCTTATCTTGATGCTGGTATAGATTTTGGCGTTATTCCTTTAACAAAATTAGAAGTTGAACCAGGTAAAACAATGAAACCTTTTGTAGGAGTTCAAGGGTTGATGATTAATTCTAGATCTGCTAATAAGGCGTTTGCAATGGAGTTTGTTATTAATTATCTTGCTACATCTGAAGGAATATATGAATTTTATATTGCAGATCCTAGATTGCCTTCAAGACAAGATGTTACTCAAATTATTGACGAACAAGGTGGACCTGTTCCTACTGAAATAGTTGCAGCATTTACAGAAAGTGCAGCTGGTGGAGAACCAATGCCGAACATTCCTGAAATGGCTGGGGTATGGCAACCAATGGCTGATGCTTTAAACAATATTATAAATGGAACTCAAACACCTGAAGCTGCGCTTAATGATGCCGTTTCAAAGATAAAAGCGAGCATTAAATAATAAAAAGACATGTCTTCAAATTATGTGATAAAACTGATTATGAAGAGTATAATTGTTATTCAATTTAATGAGATGAAATATTAAGAAAAAAGAGGGAGGGAACTCCTCTCCTTCTTTTTTTTGCAAAAAAAGGTTTAATTTTTAGTATAATTAGAATAATGTATATATTTTTTAGATTATAATTAGTATATATTAGTAAGAAAAGAAGCCTTTTTTAGGAGGGAACGTGAAATGAAAGTCTTCAAAAATGTTTTAATATGGCTTTTTATCGGAGTTTTAAATGCCCTTTTGCTTTGGGCTATTATCCTTTTATTTACACTTGCTAATTATGGTTTAGGAATTGTTATATCTGTTTTTCTTGTTATTACAGATTGGGCAATATTTTCTTCTAAAGCTTATCCGTATAGGTATACCTTGCCTGCTTTATTCTTTTTGTTTATATTAACCATTTATCCTATTTATTATACTATCGATACTGCATTTACCAATTATGGAACTGGACATTTATTTACTAGAACTAATGCTATAGATACATTACTAACTGACTCTAGTTATTATTACGAGCCAAGCAATCCTATTACTTTTGATTTTAAAGTTTTTGTTAAATATGATGAACAATATAAGCCTACTGAGGATTTTATATTGTTGTTGTATGATCAAGAAAATATATACTTAGCTGAGAAACCAATGATAAGACAATGGGATTCGAAAGGTAATTTAATTTATGCAGAAAGTGAATTGTTTAAGGTAGAGAACGATATGGTTGTTAAAGAAGAAGGAACATATGAAATTATTAGGCCGTCAGGAAGTTTATCAACGACAGGAAGCGACTCAATAATAGCTGTTGAAAAGGGCGACATAAGGTACAATTATTTTTATTCTCCATCAGATTCTACCACCTCTTCTAATTCGTCTTTTTATAATTCTGTTTTACGTCAAAATTATTTAAAATCGCTTGTTTTGAAGTATGAAGATAAAAATTTTAAACTATCTAGTTCTTATGTCTTTAAGAAGTTTTCAGAGGCATATAGGGTATATGAGACGATGGTAAAGGTATTAATTGATGGTGAAAGAGAAATTTACAAAACTGTAGTTGTAAATACCTTAACAAATAAAGAATTGATCGAGAAAGATGCTGCATTTTGGGATTACAACGAAAATGGTACTTTATATAGATTGATTGGTTATAAGGATTATGTTGGTATGGATAATTTTGCGAAGATAATTAAGGATCCGAGAATTTCTGGTCCTTTCTTTAAAATATTTGGTTGGACTTTTGTTTATGCTGCACTAAGTGTTCTTTTAACGTTCATAATAGGACTAGCTTTTGCATTAATATTAAACGATAGTCGATTAAAAGGAAGAATAGTATACAGGACCTTGCTTATAATACCATGGGCAATCCCAGCTTTTATATCTGTTTTGGTGTGGAGAAATGGTTTTTTCAATGAAACTTATGGTGTTATTAATCGTTTTGTTCTTGGAAACTTTGGAATTAATCCTATAAAATGGTTAAATGATCCTTTTTGGGCAAAAGTAGCTGTATTAGTAGTGAATACTTGGCTAGGTTTTCCATATATGATGACTATTACTTTGGGGTCTTTACAGAGTATTCCAGAGGATTTGTATGAGGCTGCGGTTATTGACGGTGCCTCGAGATGGAAACAATTTAGGAAAATAACCTTTCCTTTATTAATGGTATCTGTAGCGCCTTTATTGGTTATGAGTTTTGCATTTAATTTTAACAATTTTACAAACATATATTTACTCACTGGTGGGGGACCGGCGATGGCTGGCACAAATACTCCCGCCGGATCTACGGATATTCTAATATCTTATGTGTATAAACTTGCTTTTGAAGGATCCCATGGTCAAGATTTTGGGTTTGCTTCGGCAATTTCAATTCTAATATTTGGTATTATAGCGATATTTAGTTATTTTAATTTTAAGTTTTCTGGTTCTTTTGAAGAGGTGAGCAGATAATGGCCATGATTGAAAAAAAGAACTATTGGTTGAGGCATCTTATTTTAATTATTTGTGTTGTAATAATATTGTTTCCTCTAGTTTGGTTAATATCTACATCTATTAGAAGAGATAACGCAGCTTTTTCTCCCAAGTTGTTTTCTAGTAGAGTTACGCTAAACAATTATAAAGATCTAATAATTCAGAAACAAAATATACCTGAGTTAGTCAACGAATTAATGTCTATAAGTTCATATATTGGAGAGTATGGTGACATCACTATTGAGGAAGCGAAAAAGAAGTCAAATAAACTATTAAAGGAGTTAGAAACCTATTTTGTGGAAACAAATAAAAACATTGATAATATAGAACAACTTTATGCACAAATTTTTGCTCTTTACGATTCCCAATACAAAGATCAATTCTTCCAGAATATAAATTCTTTAAGAGTAGAAGATTATAAAAATTTTGAGCAAGAACTTACAAATTTAGTTAACATAGCAGAAGAGTTGGGAATTAAAGTTCAATTTTCTAATTTGCAACAATTGATAAAACAGTACTTTAAACTGAGAAATACAATAATTTCTACACTAAAAACTAGCAATATTGATAAAAATTCTGCATACTATACGGACACAATGAACCTGCTTCTTCAAATACCTATTAATACCTCTGTGTGGAGAGTAAAAACGTACAGAAAATGGGTGAGTGAAGAACCGTCGATAGAATTAATTGGAGAAGACATATTATCATTAGGAAATATGTGGAAAGAGATAGAAAATGAAATGAATCAGTTAATAGAAAATATAAACTTACAAGTAAGTAATTTATTTGGAGAAACACTTCAAAAAATATCTGAAACAGAAAGCAGAGTTAATTCATTAAATACACATATTTCTCAAATATTATCTCAACAAGATACTTTAAAAAGCAATAACCAAAAAATATATACAAGATTAGCTGCGATTTCAGATGTCTATATTATGGAGAAAGACAGAATAAAATCTAGCTTTTCTATATTAGAAAAATATGATCTTCAAAACATTCAAGGTAAAGAACCTTTATTAGGAGAAGATAAATTATTTTTTGATACAGTTAAAAAATTGTCAGTAATTATTCCCCAAGTGTATGAAAACTTGAAAAGTATAGACGAGTTTATTCAAAATGGTTTTGTAGATACTTTACATTTTTATGGTGAAGTTTATACATTTTTAAATATTAATTTTAATAAAATATATGAAATAAAAGATACTACAGCTATTTCTCCTGTTTATAAAGCTATTAAGGCATCAACTATTAAAATGTCTGTGTCTTTAGACGAATTGATACCCTTATCTCAAGAGTATAGTGAAAACACTAGAGAATTAGCTAATTTGGGAACAGAATTAGTCAGTTTACGAGATGAAAAGATTTTCTTAGAAGATCAATTATTTGAAATCAAAAAAGAATATGAAGAACTATCTAATAATATCTCAAAAATAGAATCTCTTCCTAAATTATTAGTTCTGTTAGAGGTTTCGTCTCAAGAGATTACGGATAATCTTGAGGCTATTAATTACTCAACATTAATGCAATCAAAGTATTATCCATATTATATACCAGAAAGAAACAAATATGTTGTTATGAATTGGTACAACAGTTTAGTTGAATCAAAGAATAAATTTGATTCTGGAAAAGAAAAGTTAAATGCACTTCAAAATAGTTTTCAGCAAAACATTGATATCTATAAGAATAATTTAGATCATTATCTATCTATAAATTATGGAGGAAACATAGCAACAATAACACCATTATCTGAAATGCAAAATTTGTACAATATACAATATGGATCCGCTTCAGCTGATATTTCAAGGGCAGGAAGAATCGTCAGTGATTTATCCGATATTACTTCTTTCAGTGAATTAAAAAAGATGCTCAGAAATATAGATAAGGATTTATATTTATTGCAACAAGATTGGTCTGCTAAAATAAGAAAACCTTTCATGAGATGGTTACTTAATTCTATTATAGTAGCAGGTATAGTATCTGTTTTAACAGTTTTTATGACCTCGGTAGCTGCATATCCATTTTCAAGAATGAGGTTTGTTGGCAGAGAACAAGGGTTATATTTTTTGCTTATTATTCAAATGTTCCCAGGTGTAATGTTCATGATTGCAATATACGGTATATTAAAGTTCATGGGAGATAGTTTTGGAGTTTTAGGTTTAGATACCATAACAGGATTGATTTTTGCATATATGGGAGGGGTCGCCTATAATATGTGGTTGTTTAAAGGATATTATGATACAATACCCGATTCTTTAGAAGAATCAGCTATGATTGATGGAGCAACTAGATTTCAAACATTTTGGAGGATAGTAATTCCATTGTCTTTACCAGTAATTGCGGTAGTTTTAATATTGACCTTTATGAATACATTCAACGAGTTTGTAATAGCGAGAATAATTTTACAAAGTGAGTCTAACTATACTTATGCTGTAGGTCTTCAAACTTTTTCAACCGGACCTTATGAAACTGAGTGGGGGCTATTTACAGCAGCGTCACTACTTGGTGCGGTTCCTATGGTAATTTTATTTTTATCAATGCAAAAGTGGATTATAGGCGGTTTGACTCAAGGTTCTGTAAAAGGTTAATTCTAATAAAATTAGGTAATATAATAAAAAATATATCGGTTCGTAAAGAACCGATATATTTTAATTGTGAGCTTAATATTTAAATGTACTATTACCTATAAATTCTCTAATAATTGAAGTACGAGGAATTTCTTCCATTTCAGTTATGGGAAGAAAATAATCAAGGAATCTCAAAAGTCTTTTAGCTTCTGTATATTCGTCAACAGTGTTATCAATATTAAGTAATAAAGGTTCAGCAAACATCTTTAGAACAGCCAGTTCATAAACAAGATGCGAATTGAACATTATATCAGCTTCTTCTTGAAAAGGAAAAATGTTTCGTTGTTCTCCTTTAACAACAGCTGGCCACATTTTAAGAGTGCTTTCGGCAGTATAACCTCTGGAATGATTGTCTCTAACCAATCTTCTAATTAATCTAGTATCAGTGGTAGGAATTCTATTCATACTATCCAAATTCATTTGAGTTAAAGAACTTATATATATTTTAAATTTAGTTTCTCGAGGTATAGACGAAGTTAAAACTTCATTTAATCCATGAATTCCTTCAATAATTATGGGCTGATCTTTTTCTATTTTCAAGGGTTTAGGATACCATGTTCTTCTTCCACTAGTAAAGTCAAATTTTGGCATCATTACTTCTTTTCCATCTATTAAATCATTCATCGTTTTATTGAACAAATCTAAATCTAAAGCATTTATGGACTCAAAGTCATAGTTACCAAATTCATCCCTAGGTGTTTTATCTCTTTCAAGAAAAAAGTCATCTAGAGAAATAGAAATTGGTCTCAAGCCATGGACTTTTAAGTGTAAAGCAATTCTTTTCGCACTTGTAGTTTTACCTGATGAGGATGGACCAGCAATAGTTATAAGACGTATTTTTTTTCTTTTAACTATTTCATCAGCAATCTCGGCATATTTTTTTTCATGTAATGCTTCTGATATTCTAATTAGTTCCCTAACTTTATCTGAACCTTGAGAAATCAATAAATTCAATTCACCCACAGTTTCTATTTCCATAATATTTAACCAGTTTTTATATTCTTCAAAGGTGTAAAACAATTTAGGGGAATGTTTATAAGTTGGAATTTCATCCGGTTGATTTTCGGTTGGGTGAAGTATTACGAATCCATTTTCAACTTTGTGTAACTTAAATTTTTGTAAATATCCTGTGGAATAAGGTAAATAACCATAAAAATAATTAAAATATTTGTCAACGTAATAAATATTAACGGTACTTTTTTTGCGGTATTTAAAAAGAAGCGCTTTATCTTCATCACCATTATTTGAAAACATTTCTATAGCATCAAATTTATCAACAGTTTTCTTAACAAACACATAATCTTTTTCAACAATTTCTTTCATTTTATTCTCAATGAGTTGCAAATATTCTTCAGTAGGTATACCGCTTTTAAGTTCACAATATATAGCATCGTTTAGAGTATTATTAACATAAAGCTTATCATCAGGATTAATTTCTTTCAAGGCAATATAAAAAACGAAAAATAAACCTCTTCTATATATTCTTACTCCATCGTTAGTTGTTATGTCACAAAATTGAATGAAACCATCCTTTTCAATTTTTTCAAAAAGTTCTTTTATGTCGTTGTTGAATTTAACATACAAGACTTTCTTATTCTTTTCTTTTTCGTATTGTTTAGCAAGATCAATGAATCTAAATTCTTTAGGAACCTCATATATTTCTCCAGTTTCAGTATCTTGTAAGGTGTAATACATTTTTACAACTCCTTTAACGATAAAAACCCGGCATTTCCCGGGTTCATGGAGCGGATAATGGGATTCGAACCCACGACCCCTTGCTTGGCAAGCAAGTGCTCTACCGCTGAGCTATATCCGCAAACGATGCATAGAAATATAGTATAATCATAACAATTGGAGCAGGCGATGGGGCTCGAACCCATGACCTCCGCCTTACCAAGGCGGCGCTCTACCTGCTGTAGCTACGCCTGCATTTATTCGTATAAATTATACTATATTTAATCGATATCGTCAAGTCATTCTTTAGATTGACTTTTTTTATATAATTTGTTAGAATTAATATACAAATATTTAAAAAAATATGACAAATAATTCATTTTCACAAGATAATATTATATCAGTAACTTATAGTTCGATTCTTTTATTTTGTCAAGCTTCATATAAATTAATCTAGATAGGCGAAGGAGGGGTTATTATGAAAAAAACTGTTGGTGCTATAGCGCTTATATTAATTCTAAGCATTTCTATGTTTTCAGCAGTGGGAGTAGGGTTTAAAGTTGGAGAACCATCGGGATTATACTTGAGAACCTATACTGGAGCAAATAGTTTTGTTGGGGTTACTGCAGCTTGGTCATTCCATCATGATTATTTTCTTGTTAATGCAGATTATAACATGGTGTATCCAAGGCTTTTGGCGGATTTTGATTTTAGTTACGGCGCAGGTGTAGCGATTGGTATGGGAAATGAAATCAATTTTGGTGTAAGATTTCCTTTAGCGCTTAACTACAGATTCCCAGACGTACCTATAATTGTATTTTTAGAAGTTGCTCCTGGTTTTAAATTTTCTCCTGCAACTGATTTCGATTTGAGTGGTGGGTTAGGTTTTTCCTATATGTTTTAAATTATAGTATAAGATAAATAAAATTTAAATAACAATTATTTCTAATGTAGTTTAAGGTTAGTTTTCAAAAAATTTATAGAAAAATGTCACTTCTTACGAAGTGACATTTTATTGTTTTAGGTCTTTTAAAAACTTTGAAATACTTTCAATATCAAGAGTATTTATTACATCTTTAGCTTCAAGCCATCCTTTTTTTGCGATTCCTATTCCATAAGTTATATGGCTCAATCCTTCAATATTGTGTGCGTCTGGGCATATTGCGAAAATTACATTTTTTTCTTTAGCATACTTAATATATCTCCAATCTAAATCAAGTCTATATGGATTTGAATTGATTTCAATTATTTTTCCGTGTGATGATGCTATCTCAATTATTTTTTCCATATCAATATCGTAACCGTTACGTGCAAGAAGCAAACGACCAGTAGGATGTCCGAGAATTGTAGTGTATTTGTTTGTTAATGCTTTTATTATTCTCTCAGTCATTTCTTGTTTATTCAAATTAAAATTTGAATGAACAGAGGCTATAACAAAATCAAACTTTTCTAATATTTCTTCTTCAAAATCAAGAGATCCGTCTGGTAGAATATCAGATTCTATTCCTTTAAAAATTCTAAAATCATTATAAATTTGGTTTAAATTATCAATTTCTTTCCACTGTTCGAATAATTGTTCTTCATTAAGGCCATTTGCATAATACGCTGATTTACTATGATCTGAAACACCAAGATATGAATATCCTAGGTTTCTGGTTGCCTCAACTAATTCTTTTAGAGAGTTGGTACCATCACTATAACGTGTATGTACATGTAAAATACCCTTAAGGTCGCTGTTGTCAACTAAATTAGGTATAGTTCCTTTTTCAGCTGCTTCAATTTCTCCCATATTTTCCCTTAATTCGGGTGGAATAAACGAGAGACCTAAATTAAAGAAAATTTCTTCTTCGTTTAGGCATTTTATGAGTTCTTCTCCCTTGAAAATACCATATTCATTCATTTTTATTCCCATTTTTTTTGCTCTATGTCTCATAGCTGTATTATGCTCTTTACTTCCAGTAAAATGATGTAAGGCATATGGGAATTGGTACTCTTTTATTACTCTAAGGTCAACTCCTATACCATCTTCTAAAATAATGCTACTTTTTGTATCACCTTTTTCAACAATCTCCTTAACTTTTGGATATTTTATAAAAGTATCAATGACAGTGTTTGGAGAATTTGAGGCAGATAAAATATCTATATCTTTCACTATTTCTTTTTTTCTTCTTAGGCTTCCAGCTATTTCAGTTTTTTTGGCAACATTTGCAGCATCTAGATATTCTTTATAATCTACAGCTTGTGAATACGCTTCTGAATATAAAAAATGGCTGCTGAATTGTTTTATGAATTGTATACCTTTTAAAATGTTATTCTGCATCTTTTTTCCAAATCCTGGAAGATCTAAAAGCCTGTTTTCCAAGCATGCATACTCTAATTCTCTTACCGAGGTAATATTTAATTGTTCGTATATTGTTCTAATTCTTTTTGGGCCTAAACCTGGAATTTTAAGCATATCTATTAATCCTTCAGGAATAGATGCTTTTAGATCTTCATAATACTTTAATTTTCCAGTTAGAACTAATTCAGTAATCTTTTTATTAAGAGCTTCACCGATTCCTTTTATATCTTTTAATCTGTCTTCTTTTACTATAGTTTCAATGTCTTCGTCTAAAAGTTCTATTATTCTAGCTGCATTATAATAAGCTCTAGATTTAAAAGGATTTTCTCCTTTAAGTTCTAGCAATAATCCAATCTCGTTTAAGATTTTAACAATTTCTTTTTTTTCCATATAGATTCCTTCTAAACATTAATATTCTACGTGAAATTCACCATACTCTCCAATAGGGAGATCTTCTTCTTCAATGTATCTAACTATACTAAATCCATTACCTCTTAAGATGAGTGATTTTAACAAATCAACTTTATCCTCTTCACCCTGGACAACAACTTCTACTCTACCGTCACTCAAATTCTTAACATATCCTTCAAGTTTTAATCTTTGGGCGTTGACTTTTATAAAATATCTTAATCCAACACCTTGTACCCTACCACTTAAAAGCCATTTTTTACTTATCATAATGAGATACCTTTAATATTTTAACTGTTTAGGAGAAGAAATAGTTAGGTGCTTCACGGGTTATCTGTACATCATGAGGATGATTTTCTATAACACTGGCATTTGTGATTTTTATAAATTCAGCTCTTCTTTTTAACGCCTCAATATTTTCAGCTCCAATATAACCCATTCCTGCTTTAACACCACCAATTAATTGAACTATTACATCCTTTACCTCCCCTTTATATGGAACCATTGCTTCTACTCCTTCAGGGACTAATTTTTCATTGGGCACATTTTCCTGAAAATATCTATCTTTACTTCCTTTTTCCATTGCGGCAAGAGAACCCATTCCTCTATATGATTTGAATTTTCTGCCTTGATAAATGATAGTTTCTCCAGGAGCTTCTTCAGTCCCCGCAAAAATATTACCCATCATTACTGTAGAAGCACCAGCTGCAAGAGCCTTAACTATATCTCCTGAAAATCTGATTCCACCATCAGCAATTATAGGGACATTGTATTTATTTGCAACTTCAGACACTTTCATAATAGCAGAAAGTTGAGGGACACCAACGCCTGAAATTACTCTTGTAGTACAAATAGAACCTGGACCAATTCCAACCTTAAGAGCATCTGCTCCGCATTCGATTAAATCTTTTGCTGCTTGAGCAGTTGCAATGTTTCCAGCAATAACAGGGAGTTCAGGGAATCTTTCTTTTATTGCTTTAAGCATTTGCATAATATTTTTTGAATGTCCATGAGCAGAATCTAAAACTACAAAATCTACACCAGCTTTTACCAGTTCTTCTGTTCTGACTAAGCCATCAGAAACACCAACAGCAGCTCCAACCACAAGTCTACCTTTATCGTCACGAGTTGCATTAGGATTTTCGATTACTGAAATTATGTCTTTGATAGTAATTAATCCAATTATTTTGCGTTCTCCATCAATAATTGGAAGTTTTTCGATTTTATTATGATGTAAAATTTCCCTTGCTTCTTCCAATGTTATATGAGGACCAGCCACTATTAAATGCTCAAAGGGAGTCATGAGGTCTTTAGCTTTATTATTTGAATTTCTTTCAAACCGTATGTCTCTGTTAGTAAGAATTCCAAGAAGAGTTAAATCTTTATCAACAACCGGTAATCCTCCAATGCCATATTCTTTCATAATGTTTTCTGCTTCTTTAATAGTTGTATTTGGTCCAATAGTAATAGGGTCATAAATTATACCATTTTCTGTCCTTTTAACTTTTGACACTTCATAGGCTTGCTGTTCAATTGATAAGTTTTTATGTATAACCCCAACAGCACCTTCTCTAGCCATAGCCTTTGCCATTTTATATTCAGTTACTGTATCCATTGCAGCGGATAAAAAAGGGATTTTAAGAAAAATGTTTTTAACTAATCTTGAAGTAGTATCAATTTGAGATGGCAAAACGGAACTTTCTTGAGGTAATAATAAAACATCATCAAAGGTAAGGTATTCTTCCATTGCTTTACCTCCTAATTTTAAAAATTATAATTGATAGTTAACTATAAAAAAAGAGGGAATTACTCCCTCGATTGGTGGAGTCGATGGGACTTGAACCCACGACCTCTACCGTGCCATGGTAGCGCGCTCCCAACTGCGCCACGACCCCATTCTTGATTTAGAATTAATTTAATTATATCATAAAAACAGATGATTTTTCAAGTATATATAAGGTATCAAATTATTCTTTACGATTATTATTAAATGTTCTGTGTGATATAATTATAATTGTATTGATAGATTAACAGACAAACCTATTATTCTTTTCGATACCGAAGGAGATACATGGAGCCCTTCTCTCTTTTGATAAAAAACTCCAAAAAACTCGATAAGGGATCTATTTTAAGAATATAAAACTATTATAAAGGTGCGTTTTAATTTCAAAAACTATATAAAATATATGCGGAGGTGTTTCATGAATACAAACTGGGTTTATATAAAAGACTTAAAAAACCATGTAGATGAATTGGTAGAGTTTAGAGGTTGGGTTTGGAATAAAAGAAGCAGTGGTAAAATAGCTTTTTTACAATTGAGAGATGGAACAGGTTTTATTCAAGGAGTAGCAGAAAAAAAGGATTTTGATGACGAAACATTCGAAAAAATACGGAAAATAAAAATGGAAACCAGTGTAATATTAAGAGGAATAGTGAAAAAAGATGAAAGGTCTCCATTTGACGTAGAATTGAGTATAAAATATATAGAAATTGTTCATGAACCTGAGGAAGACTATCCAATTTCTAAAAAAGAGCATGGTATTGATTTTTTGATGGAAAATAGGCATCTTTGGATACGTTCGAGACGGCAATTTCATATATTAAAGATAAGAAATGAAGTAATAAAAGCCATTCGAGATTTCTTTAATGAGAATGATTTTGTCTTGATTGACACTCCGATATTTACGGGATCAATTGGGGAATCTGCTGGTAACACTTTTCAGTTAGACTATTTTGATTATGGAAAGGTTTATTTAGCTCAAACTGGGCAGCTTTATTTAGAAGCTGGTGCCATGGCTTTTGGAAAGGTTTTTAATTTGGGTCCAACATTTAGAGCTGAGAAATCAAAAACAAGAAGGCATTTAATAGAATTTTGGATGAATGAAGCAGAAGTTGCTTTTTATAGGCACGAAGATAATATTAAACTACAAGAAAGTTTAGTAAATTTTATTGTTAATAGAGTCTTAGCAAATTGTGAAGAAGATTTGATTGAAATTGGAAGGGATGTAGATAAACTGCAAAAAGTATCTCTACCATTTGATAGAATAACTTATAGGGAAGCTGTAACATTTTTAAATAAAAAGGGTTTTGATATTAAATTTGGAGATGATTTTGGTGCAGATGAAGAAACGGTAATCGCTTCACAATTTGAAAAACCAGTTTTTGTCGAAAAGTATCCACGAAAAATTAAGGCATTTTATATGCAACCGTCTGATGAAGATCCAGAAGTTGTGATGTGTGATGATTTACTAGCGCCTGAGGGTTATGGAGAAATTATTGGTGGTTCAGAAAGAATTTGGGATGAAAAATTGTTAATTGAACGATTGAAAGAGTGTAATTTACCTGTTGAAGAATATAAATGGTATATTGATTTAAGAAAATATGGGAGTGTTCCGCACAGTGGATTTGGTTTAGGAGTGGAAAGAACAATTGCTTGGATATGTGGTTTAGAACATATTAGAGAAGCGATTCCATTTGCAAGAACACTTTACAGGGTATATCCATAATGAAGTGAAGGAGTACTAAATATGTTAGAAAGAAACGAAGAATTGGATAAGAGGTTTTTAGATCCTAATGCGAATAGTGAAGATATAGGATCTAAAAATCTAAGACCCAAATATTTAAATGAATTTATCGGTCAAGACAACATTAAGAAAAAATTGTCAGTTACTATTGAAGCAGCAAAGATTAGAGATGATCAAGTTGATCATATAGTGTTGGCAGGTCCGCCAGGTTTAGGAAAAACTACATTAGCACATATTATTGCAAATGAAATAGGTTCTAATTTACATATTACAAGCGGACCCGTTATTGAAAGAGCTGGAGATCTTGCTGCCATGCTTACTAATTTAGAAAAGGGAGATATTTTGTTTATTGACGAAATTCATAGGTTAAATAGATCTATAGAAGAAATATTGTATTCTGCTATGGAGGATTTTCAATTAGATATAGTGATTGGAAAAGGTCCATCTGCTAGATCTATTAGAATAGATTTACAACCATTTACTTTAATTGGTGCTACTACTAGATTGGGTTTAATAGCACCTCCATTAAGAAGTAGGTTTGGAATAGTTTTAGAAATGGATTTCTATCCTCCGAAGGATTTACAGTTGATCATACAAAGGAGTGCTGTTATCCTAAATATAGAAATTACGGAAGATGCTGCATTTCTTTTAGCTCAAAGAGCTAGAGGAACTCCTAGAATAGCGAATAGACTTTTAAAAAGAATTAGAGACTATGTTCAGGTTCAAAATAAAAATTTAATTGAGGTTGAAGATGTAATAAATGCTATGAAATTGTTTGAAATGGATGAAGATGGTTTAGATAAAATGGATAGGAAGATTCTTAAAACTATTATTGAAAATTATGAAGGTGGACCAGTTGGCATAAATGCTTTAGCTTCTTCTCTTGGGATCGAACCAGATTCAATTAGCGAAGTATATGAACCTTATCTTTTGCAATCGGGTTTTATTATAAGAACGCCTAGGGGAAGGGTCGCAACAAAGAAATCTTACAAAAAGTTTAATCTCAATAAAAAGTTATCAGATAAGGATCTCAGCTTGTGGAGTGAAATAGATGAATAACTATTTAATAGATAACTTGTATAGCTTAAAAAATGAAATAAGAGAAATTGCTGTAAAGTGTGGCAGAGATTATGAGAGTATAAATATTGTTGCTGTTTCAAAGAACTTTTCTTCAGAACACATAAGAACATTGTATGAATGTGGCCAAAAGAGTTTTGGAGAAAATAGAGCTCAAGAAATGATAGATAAATATAATGAATTAAAGGAACTTGATATTGATTGGCATTTTATAGGTAGAATTCAAACAAATAAGATAAAGTATATAGTTCAATTAGCGGACTACATACATTCTGTTTGGAGATTAAAGGAGATTGACGAGATTCAAAAGAGGGCCGAATCACTTAATAAGATTCAAAAAATCTTTCTTGAAGTGAATGTGTCAGGTGAAGAAACTAAAGCTGGTCTGAAACCATCTGAAGTTGATGACTTAATAGCTAATATTGTAAAAACTGATACTTATCAAAATATTGAAATAATAGGTTTAATGACTATGGCGCCTTATACAGATGATGAAACTGTTATAAGAAGATCATTTTCTGATCTCAGAAAAATAAGGGATAAATTACAATCAAGTTATAAAACTATTAAAGAACTTTCAATGGGGATGTCCAATGATTATAAGATCGCTATCGAAGAGGGCGCTACATATCTAAGGATAGGTACAAGAATATTTGGTGAACGGCCTTATAAATAGTATATTTATTAAATATATTGAAGAAAAGGAGAGAACAAATGTTTATACTAGGAAATCTTTTTATTGCCATAGGATACGTACTTAGAATAGTTATTATTTTCTTCGAATTTTGTATTATAGTATCTTCTTTATTGAGTTTCTTTATGCCTTATTATAATAAGTTCCGGGGTTTTGTAGATTCTGTATCAAATATAATATTAAATCCCATTAGAAGATTTATTCCTACAATATTAGGAAGTTTTGATTTTTCTCCCATGATTGGTTTATTGCTGTTAATATTTTTAGACAGGTTTCTTATTCAGAGTTTGTTAGATTTAGGTTTAAGACTGGGTTGATAAAATATGAAAGTTATAATTTTTTATAATCCTTTAAAATTATTTGAAAAGCAACTAGATGAAATTATTGTATTATTCGAAAATGACAATATAAACGTCATTGGCTGTTTTCCTGCTCAATCAAAAATTACTGAAGAAATGGCTAGTCAGAGTGACTATTTTGTTGTTTTTGGAGGAGATGGGACAGTTTTGAAAGTTGCTGAAAAAGCAGCTATTTTCTCTAAGCCTATTATATGCCTTAATACAGGTAATTTGGGTTTTTTGAGTGCCTATTCAGGTGATGAGATCAAAGAATTAATAAATGATATAAAAAATGGAAATTTACATTTTTCCAAAAGATATCTGTTAGAATGCTCAATAGGAAATAAAACATATTTTGTATTAAATGACGTGGTATTGATTAAAAGCCAACCGCTGGGTACAATTGACATAGAAATAAAAATAGATGGTTCTATGTTGTACTCATTTTTAGCTGATGGGGTAATCATTTCTACCTCAACTGGTTCTACTGCTTACGCATTATCTGCTGGTGGTCCTATTATTAATCCAAACCTAAATGTAATAGAGATAGTACCTTTGGCTGCTCATGCTTTGAACGTAAAACCATTAATTATCGAACCAACACATAAAATAGAAGTGTTTTTGAAGACTCTTTCTCATGATTTTGCTTATGTTACAGGAGATGGAGATGTGCTATATCAGATAAAAACCAACGAGTCATTCGTTGTAACAGGAAGCGAGAAATATATTAAATTAGCTCAAAAAAATAATGGATATTTTTTTGATGCATTAAAACAGAAATTAGGGTTTGGAAAAAGGTTTGAATGATTTCTGAAACTGCATATTAATTTATTAAGGCAGGAGGAAGGCCTTATGAAAGACGAAGATACTTATAAACAAGTAAATAAGATAGGTTTAAATGAATTGGTAAGATATCTAAATAACGTTTTACGTATGGGAAGAATAGTACAAGGTATGTTATATAAATTTAGCGACACTTATTTAGAGAGAAACATTGAATTGTCCAAACAAATCGTAGAACAAGATGACAGACTTGATTTGATGGAGGCAGAGCTTAGCTATGTTGGTATGCATTTATTGTCTTCTTTTAATTTTACAGGTATTTATTTAAAAGCTTGCTTTATGAGCTTGAATTTAGTTCATATTTTTGAGAATGTAGGAGACTTATTTGAAAAAAATGCAAAAATTAACATAGACATTTTGAATAATCCTTATGTTATCAATTCTGCTAATTTTGAAGATGCAATCAATGTTACAACAGATAATTTTACTAATACATTATCGATGTTATCTGATTTTGTTAACATTGAGGAGAAAAGGCTAAGAACAAAAGAAGTTCTAGATATTTTTTTTAAAAAAGGGAAAAGTGTTTGCATGTTTCACGGAGAGGTATATTCACTAATAAAAGCTTATAAATCTTATCTTTATAAATCAAAAGAGTCTGTAAAAGTTATATCATTACATTTAGAAATACTAAATAATATCTTAATATTTTCTGACTTAACAACAAATATAGCAGAAAATATTATATGGGCGTTGACAGGAGATTTTTATAAATGCAGGAACAATGACTTAGAGCTTTTTTATTGTTTAGGAGAAGAATAGATGAGAAAACTCTTTAAATATGTTTCTAAAGAGTTTATTCCTCCTTTCTTTATGGGAGTGGCAGCATTTATAGTGTTTGTTAGCGTTGAATTGTTATATCAACTATCTGAAATAATTGTCAGAAATCACGTTGGATTTTCTAAGCTACTTATTTTAATATGGTATCATTTACCATACTTTATTTCTATGGGAATACCAGTAGGTGTTTTGTTCGGCGTTTTTTGGGCTATTTCAAAACTATCTGCAGCTAATGAAATTATTGCATTTCAAACTTTAGGTATTCCAACAAAAAAATTTGCAATTCCATTTTTAGTATGGGCGGTCATTTTTTGTTTTTTTACATTCATTCTTTTTGATACTATAGTTCCAAATTCTAATTTTAAGGCTAAAGAAGCTATGGCGTTATATGTTTATCAAAGACCAGAAGCTCAAATTGAAGAAAATCAATTTGTTGATGTTGGAGATGGTAGATATCTTTTTGTAAGGCAAATTGATAGAAATACAGGTATTTTGTATGATGTTCTTTTGTACGAAGTTAATAGGGATTCTACCGTTGTTTTCCATGCTCAAAAAGCTGAAAAAGGCTTAAATGGATGGTATATGGAAAACGGAAGGATGTTTAAAACAAATAAAGATGGTTTTCTAGACCTTGATATCGTATTTCAACAAATTGAATTAGATATACAACAGGATGTTGAAGAATTTTTGAATCTCTCAAAAGGTGCAAATGAGATGACTTCAAAAGAACTCAGAGAAAAAATCAAAACATTTTCTAGGTTGGGTTTGGACGTTTCAGGGCTGATAGTTTCTTATCAGTCAAAATTTGCTAACTCTTTAGCTCCTTTTGTTATCTGTATTTTAGGTATTGCATTATCTTTATTTTTAAATTTGACTAGTAAGTCATGGAGCGTTATTACAACTTTTATTCTGGTAGTTGTATATCAAGGGTCGGGGGCTTGGTTAACTGCATTGGGAAAAGAAAAAATAATTGATCCTTTACTCAGTGCTTGGATACCAAATATAATATTTGGAATAATTGGTATATTTTTGTTTCTAATCTTAGACACAAGATTTTCATACAAACTTTTAGAACCCTTAAAGAGGATTTTGCCTTTATTGTTTGTTATTTTTATTGGTAAAACAATTTTTTCTGCCCCTGTAAATATTACCTGTGATTCTTTTTATTTAAAAGATAATTTATTAATTTTAGAAAATGGGGTATTAGTTGAATATGAGGGTTCTAACATTGTTTCAGATAGAGCTGAGGGAGAGTTAAACGATGATGGAACAATTAAGTCAGCTACTTTCTTTGGAGATGTTAAATATTTATATAACAGTGATATTTCTATAGAAGCTTCTGAAATAACGGTAAATTTCGAAAAAAATTCAGTACTTTTTTTAAACTCTTATACTATTCAAAAGTATAAAGGTGAAAATGATATAAACGTTAGAATATGGTCAGAAAAAATAGAAAAACCAGTTGATGAAAATGTAATCCATGCAAGAGATACAAAACTAACCACTTGTGAAGATTGTATAACATATTATTTATCTGCAAAAAAAGTTGATATTTATCCTGGGTATTTTCTCATTGCTAGAGATGTAGTGCTTAGTTTTTTTGGTGTTCCAACTTTATATCTACCTTTTTATTTTCAAAGTTTATCTGAAGATGAGGAAGTGCCTTTTTCTTTGACTTTTGCTTATGGTAATAATAAGATTTCTATTGAAACCAAAATTAATTATAAATTTGAAAATTCATCTAGTTTCCATTTGTCTAATAATATTATTAATGAATTAAATACAGGTGAAGTTTATCAGGATACTTTTTTTAGATATGGATTTCCATTATTTGAAGGTAGGATGTTTATTTTTTCTGAAATCATTTCTTCCACTAACAAGCCTGATAACTTAGGTATTTATTATGAATTTTTTGAGAAATCAAAGTTGGAATTAAAAATTGAACCTACAATTAACAACAAATATTTTTCTTTGAATATACCTAAATTAAAAACTAATTTTGGTGATTTAAAAAATATTCAGTCGCATATTTATTGGGATTCAGAAGGTTTTAAAGATATTCTATTTTTGAATTTAGAAACACAAGCTTTTCAGAAAAGATATGGTAAGTCGTTGATCTCATTGTCCAAAATAAAGCTTAATTCAAAATCTTATGGAGATTTAACTGATCTTACTTTTGAAGAAATATGGAATACTCGAAAAGATCGAATTGAATTAGCTGGAAAGTATAATTTTTATACAGGCTTTACTAATATGTACGGAAATTTTGATTATACTTTTTCAAGTCAAGGTACTGAAACAGTTCAGAATAGGTTACTTTCAAATAATACATTTTCATATAAAGATACTTTATATGAGTATAAAAAAGATGATTTTAAATTAAAGTTTAATATGGATAGTAAAATTCGATTCAATTATGGAAAAGATTTTGTGCCAGACCAAAAATATTCAGAGGGTAAAACATTATTTGACTATTCTTTAAAACCAGGTATAGACATAAATTTGGGTATTTTTGATGTTGGAAATTCTCTTGAATATATAAAGGTTTTGGAAAACTCTTATTCTCCAAGTACTACTGATGAAATCAATTACCTTGATTACTTGGGTTATAATTTGTCTTTTTTTGAAAACAATTTATTTCATTCTGCAAGATTAACCCGAACATATGATCTGATGGATCCTGAAGATTTATTTGACTTAAAGGGGTTAAAATTGGAGACAAATAATAAAATAAAAGTAGTAGATTCTGAAAATATTATACAGACAAAAACTGATTTTAACATAGAAGATGATAATAATATATTCCCCGAAGTAACCAGTGTAAAAATAACAAATAATTTTTCTAACTATATTCATAGAACTGAATTTGATTATAAACATGAAGAAGATTTAAAAATAGAATATTTTAAGAATAGAGAAACATTTAAATATAACAGGAATCTATTACAATTAGACTATAATTTGTATTTAGGTGAGACAAAATTTTCTAAAATCATACCTGAAATATATAGTTATTATGTTTTTTATAATAATGGTAATAAAATTTTTGGTAATTTCAACATCAAAAATGAGTATAATTTATACGAATTACGTTTTAATTTTTTAGAGAAGAATTCAAAATATTCGTTTGGTATTGATTCTAGTTATTTTGTCTCCGATTATTTAAAAACAGGATTTGAAGTTATGAATTGGGATAAAAGTGAGTTTGCTAACATTTCTTTTAATTATGATATTAAAGATAAATACTTAAACTTTACAGAATTTGAGATTCAAAAAAAGATAGTTTGTTGGACTTTCAACTTTAAGGCTGTTTTTTCAATTTTACCTCAACCTCAAATTGAATTTTTTGCCTTAACATTTTTTATTAATTATTTGCCAAGTAAAAATGTTAGCTTTAGTGATAGCGGAGTTAATGTAGGATTAATGTAAGATATTAAAAATATTAAGATAATATAAAGTAATATTTGTGGAATTCAGTTATTAAATAGGGAGAGATTATAATGCTATTATATGGGAACATTGAAAAACAAGAAAAAATGAAAATGATCGCAAAAAATATAGAATTATGTGAAAAATGTCCTCTACATTTAACAAGAAAAAACACAGTACCTGGTTCTGGAAACGTAGATTCTCCTATTATGTTTGTGGGAGAAGGCCCAGGCGCAGATGAAGATGCTTTAGGAGAGCCTTTTGTTGGAAGAGCAGGTCAATTGCTTGAAAAAATGTTGAAAGAACTTGCAAAGTTAGAAAGAAAAGATGTTTTCATTACTAATATTGTAAAATGTAGACCTCCTCAGAATAGAATGCCAACTAAAGAAGAGATTAAAGAATGTCAATCTTATTTAGATGCACAAATTTTAGTAATTAAACCCAAGATAATTGTAACACTTGGGAGTACTCCTTTGAATTATTTTACAGGATTAAATAAAATGACTGAATCAAGAGGTCATTTTTATGATTGGCATGGAAATATTAAAATTTTTGCCACTTTTCATCCAAGTTATTTATTAAGAAATCAAAGTAATGCCAAAGGTTCCCCACGATGGTTTGCTTCCCTTGATATGACATTAGTGGGCTTTATGTATAGAGCTTTTATTCAAGGAAAAAGTACCGAAGAAGTTGTCAAGATTATTGAAGAAAAAGTTAAAAGTTTGGAGCCCTCTGGGGGGATTTAGTTGAGACTTCTTTCTCTAGAGATAGAAGGATTTAAGAGCTTTGGAAGAAGGACAGTTTTTAATCTAGATAAGAATATTATTGCAATAATTGGTCCGAATGGTTCTGGAAAGTCGAACATAGTAGATGCTATTAGATGGCTTTTAGGTGAGCAATCACAAAAGCAAATGCGTATATCCGAGAAAACTGATATACTTTTTTCTGGTAGCAATAACTTAAATTCATCTAACGAAGCTAGAGTATCATTGATATTAGTAAATGATGATAATAAAACTGTAAAAATATCAAAGACTCTAGAAAGAAATTCATATAACAAGTATTATGTTGATTCTAAACAGGTAACATTAAAAGAATTACAAAGTGTGTTTGATACTGGAATAGGGAAAAACTTTTATTCTATCATTGGTCAGGGGCAAATTGGCGAAATAGTTAATGCATCTCCAGAAGATATTCGAAATATTGTACTTGATGCTTCAAATATCGCCAATTATCTCGAGAAAAAAGAAAATTCTCTTAGACTTTTAGAGAAGGCAAATGTTAATTTGGAAAGGATAAATGACGTACTTTTCATAGTAGATAAGAGATTGAAATCTTTATCTATAAGAGCAGGAAGAGCCAAAAAATATTTAGAATATGTTGAAGAGATAAAAAAGATAGGAAAGGTTTATTTTGGGGTATCTAAAGTAAAGTTTATGAATCAAATTAAAACATACGAAGATAAATTAAATGACAATTCTGAAAAGATAAAGGAACTATTAAGTCAGTTGTTTGAGATAGAAAGGAAATATCGAAGTCTTAAGGATGAAATTGAAAGTGTTGACAAACAACTATCAACGAGTGGAGATTTAGTAGAAAATTATCGTCAAAGATTGCAATTAATTGAAAAAGAAAAATTAAGTTTGTCCGATAAATTAAATAGTCTAAATTCTCAATTGTTAAATAAAAAATGGGAAAACAAATCTCTAGAAGAAAAGATTGTAGATCTTGAAGAAAAACTATCTACATTAAATGAACAGGTAAATAAATATAGAATTGAGAAAGAAGAAAAGGAAAAGTTATATAATTTAAGACTAGAAGAGAGAGAACAATCTTTAAAAATATTACAACAGAGAGAAGATAGATTAAAAGAACTAGAAAAAAATCTTTTGAATATTGAACCTATAATTAAAGAATTAACAAATAATATTGAGAAAAATAGAATTCAATTTACAAATAATAACAATAAAATCAGTTTATTATACGAACAAAAAAACTCTTTGGAATTATCATCTACTGAAATAAAAGAAAAGCTACAAGATCTTGAACGTGAATTAAGCAAAACTGAAAATTTTGAATCAAAACTAGAAGAATCCACAAAAAACGAAACTTTAGATTTGAAGGAAACTGAAGATAGATATAATCTAATTCATTCAGAAATTATAAAAATGCAGGAGAAAGAACGAGAAAAAAATTTTAATTACATAAATCTAAAAAGACAAATTAATGAGTATGAAGGTTATTCGGAGGTTACTAAAGAATTTTTTAAAAAGTTTGGAACTGATTCAAATGTTGTAGATGTTGTAGCTAATTTGATTAAAACAGATGAAAAGTATGAAGAGGCGGTTTCTACAATTGCAGGAGCAAGATTACAAAATGTTGTAATAAAAAACTCCGGGAAGGCAAAGGAATATTTAGAATATTTAAAGCAAAACACAAATGGGAAAATTACTTTTTTGCCTATGGATTTATTAAGAACTCGAGTGTCCTTAAAGAAATCTTTTTTGAACGAACCTGGAGTTATTGACTTTGTGCTAGATATTGTAACTTTTGACGATAGTTATAGAACAGTTATGGAATACGTATTTTCTAATGCCTTATTGGTGGATAATCTTGATACTGCAATAAGGATTTCAAAGATGAACTATAATGGAAATATTGTTACATTAAGTGGAGAATTAGTCTCAGGATATGGTGCAATAACTGGTGGAAAATCAAAATATGATTATTCTTCTTTTCTTCTGAAGAGAAAAAGAGAGATGCATGAACTGGAAGAGGAATTAGAGAAGATTAGAGAAGAAATAAACAAAAAATCAAATGTTTTAAATGCTTTAGGAGAAGAAGTTAAAGTAAAGCAAGAAAGATTAGAAAATTTAAGAGATAAGTTAAGAAATCTCTATGCGACTAAGAATATTCATTTGAGTGAATATAAAAGAATGAAAGAGGAAGAAGAGAAGATCAATGTACAGATTAAACAAGTTCAAGAAAAACTATTAAAATGTGAAGAAGAAAACACCTATTATACCAATAGTATGCAAGATTTTAAGATAAAATTAGAAGAATATCAACATCAACAATCTTCATTAAAAGAAGAAAAGAATGCTATCGTAAAACATATTGATAGTTTAAAAGAAGAACTATCTTCAAAAGATAAGAAAATAGTTGAGTATAAAATTGAATTAGAAGCGGCGATAGAAAAATATGAATATTTTAGAAAGGAATATAACGAACTTTCCGAAGACTTAATTAAAACTAAAAGACGTATGGAAGAATTAGCTCAAGAAACGAGTAAAATAAATCAAGAAATAAATAAAATAAATGATACGTTTGAAAGTTTAGAAAATGATAATAAATTTTTAAATGATGAAATTTCAAGGTTATTTGATATTATGAAAGCTAGTAGAAGTGGTAAACACGATAAATCCAAATCACTAGAAAAATATGAAAATCAAAGGAATGAGCTAAAAGAATCTGTTAATAAGATTCGTGAGGAAAATCAAAAGTTAGAATATGAAATCAAAGATGTAAATAACAATATTAAGTTTTTAGTAGAGAAAGCTAAAAATTTAGGCATACAAGAAGAAGATTTTGAGTTGAAAGATTTACCAGAAAATGATATTAAAGCTTTAGAAAATAGGCTAATAGATTTAGAAGATTCACTAAAAAAACTAGGGTCTGTAGATTTAACGGTACTGGATGAATATGAAGATGTACAAAAAGAATATGAAGAGAATAAGAAAAACAAAGATGATATTTTGAGTTCAATAAATTCTTTGAAAAGTTCTATAAAAAAGTTAGATGAAGAAGCAGAAAGTCAATTTAGTGTTTTCTTTCAGCAGTTAAACAGTGAATTTGGTTCTTTTATATCTAAACTTTTTCCTAATGGATATGGTGAACTTAATCTTTTAGGAGAAGGGAAAACATTTGAAAAAGGGATTCAAATATCTGTAAAAAAGGCTGGAAGAAATTTCCAGAAACTCTCTCTTTTTTCAGGAGGGGAAAAAGCTTTAATAGCAATAGCATTTTTATTTGCATTGATTAATTTAAATCCAAGTCCCTTTTATATTTTAGATGAGATAGATGCTCCATTAGATGATATTAATACTGCAAAAGTAGCAGATTTAATATTAGAAAACTCCCAAAAATCACAATTTTTAATTATTACTCACAATAAACTCATGATGGAAATTGCAGAAATTTTTTATGGCATCACGATGAAAGATGGTGTAACTTATGTTGTACCAGTTGATTTTAAGGAGTTAGAAAGATGAAAACAATACTATCAACCGATCCAGGAGATATAGTTATACATATTGAAGGTGAAAAAATAGTTAAAATTGAATTTGCAAAGATAAAGACTTCTCAAATATATGATGATAAATCGAAAAAATTTTATGATATCATTTATAGTTTTCTTTTTGGAAAATTAGAAAGAGTTCCTATCACGTGTTTTGATATGCCTGGAAAAACACATTTTGCAAAAAAGGTATATAATTATCTTTATATGACTGAAAAAGGTACAGTTATCTCCTACAAAGAATTAGCTCAAAAAGTCGGAAATGAAAAGGCTTACAGAGTAGTAGGTAATTTAATGAAGAATAATCCACTTCCCATAATTATACCTTGTCACAGAGTAATAAAAAGTAATGGAGAACTAGGGAATTTTACTCCAGGAATAGAATGGAAAGAATATCTCTTAAATTTAGAAAAATATTCAATTAGAAGGTGATTATTGAATGAGTGAAGAAGGTAACAAAAAAAGGTTGCATCCAAATCTGTTCAAAGTACCAATAGATAAAGTTAGAATGGGGTATTATAGTGATAAATACTTTACAAGGTATGTTGAGGTTTTAAAGAAAGATAAGAAAAATGTGACGGTAACTTATCAATTTTTTCCCAGGGGAGATTGTATAGTAGTTGGACTAGATGAGGCTCTTGCTATTTTAAGATTTGGTACAGGTTACTATAAAGATGAAGAAAGGGCTAAAGACTTATTCAATGAGATTTTAAAATTAGAGAAATCCATACAAGATGCTTCAACTAGAATGGACAAAGATGAGTTATTACAACTTACTTCTAAAAAATGGGATATAAGAATGATTTTAAATAATTTGTGGGTAGACAAATGGAATGAAATTGAGGTAAGAGCTCTCTATGATGGTGACGAAGCCAAAGACATGGAACCAGTTTTTGTAATTGAAGGTAACCCAGCATACTTTGGTTATTTAGAAACTATTTTATTAGGTGTGATGGCTCGTGCTTCAAGTACAGCCACATCTGTCAAGAAAGTTGTCAAAGCTGCAAGAGGAAAACCTGTAATATTTTTTAGTGCTAGATTTGACCATTTTTGGGTTCAAACAACAGACGGTTATGCTGCTTTAAAAGCGGGTGCTTTTGGTGTATCAACCGATGCTAATGCTGATTATTGGGGGGTCGAATCATTAGGAACAATACCTCATGCTTTAATTGCCGCTTATGATGGAGATACAACTTCTGCGACTATTGCTTTTGATAAGCATATAGATGGACATGTGAATAGAATTGTTTTAGTTGATTGGAATAATGATGTCATAGGAACCTCTATTGATGTTGCAAGAAAGTTTTATAAGTACTTTTATGGGCAAGAACCAAATATTCAAGCTGGAGACTTAGCTAAAGTTATAGGAGAAGGTAAAAATAAAATTTGGGCAGTGAGATTTGATACTTCTGGAAATCTTAGGGATAAATCAGTTGTTCCAAAAGATAGATCCTCATTGGGTGTAAATCCAGAGATAGTGTGGCGTGCAAGAAGAAAATTTGATCAATTAGGAATGGAAGACTTAAAAATTATGGTTTCTGGAGGGTTTGATGCAGAAAAGATAGACCTTTTTGAAACTCTAGATGTAGCTGCTGATTTGTATGGAGTTGGGTCTAAATTGTTGAGGGAAAAATTGGATTTTACTGCCGATGTAGTGGAAGTCAATGGTCGAGAATGTGCAAAGGTAGGAAGGAAAAAAGGAGACTACTCAAGATTATCGAAAGTTGAGAAAAAGTATTGGGAATAAATTAAATTATTGTAGGAAAATGTCATGTTGAAAGAAATAAATTGATATGAAAAATAAGATATATTTAGTATATAAGCATTATTCTCTAAAATGTTCAAAATAAATGGTAGAAATCTTGAGAATGAGATAAGTCAGATAAACACACTATAAGAAATTAATTATTACGAAAATAATGGAGGTAGTCTATGTTCCCTTTAACAGTTTTCATTAGTCATTTTGTATCAGACTTCGCTTTTACAAATGTTTATTCCCCTAAATTTTTTGATATCAATAATTATTATAAACATTTAATATGGGTTGTTCTAGTATTTCTGGCTTTTAATTTTGATATGCTTAAAGGTTGGGGATTGTTAATTGTATTATTTAGCATAGTTATTCATATACTTATTGATATATTTAGAATAAATAGACAAAGAACTGATTTAGTTTTTGAAGTGTCTTCTTTGGTTGTTTTTTTATTTATTTCTTATCTTTTTAGATCCTTTTTTAAAAGTTCATTTATTTCGGAGGTATTTCAGTTTTATATTGTAGGTATGGTTGTATCAACAAGTTTTGGTAGTTATTTATTTAGAACCTTTAATGTTTTAGAAAGGCAGCAAAAAGATACAGTTGGAGCTTCTGAGAGATTAGCTATTTATATTTTTGCATTAGCTAATAATTATTTGTGGGTTGTTATTGCAATTGCTGCTGGATTGGCTTATAAACTTATTTTTGATAAAAAAAAGAATATCAAAGAATTATTTTTTTCACCGATATATGGATTAATTTCTTCTATATTGTGGAATTATCTGATGGTAACATTGTTTTAAAAGGATGGTTTAAATAATTAGGAGTGATTTTATCATGCAGACTAGAGAAAGAGACGTATATTATTGGCAAGAAAGAACTTTATTAAAGAATTTAGATACTGAATGGATAGAACATGTACTTTTTAAGATAGTTGATAAAGATAATATAGAAGGTATAGGTGCAGCTACTCCTGATATATATTTTGGTCAGACTTTTAAATCAACAATGGCAATCCTTGAAGAATTAAGAGAGTTTATTGAAAATGTTCCAGAGATAGAAAATATACAGACTATAGAAAATATAATTGACAAATTAATTAAAAATGAAAATACAGCAAAAACATCAATAATGTTGACAATTTGTGATTACATCAATAATAAGTATAATTTAGATATATCCAAACTTCTCTTTTCTTTTGATAAAGATAAATATCAAGAAAATATTTTTAGGATTTTTTGGAAAAAAAATTTGAATCTTCATGAAGTCTATAACACTTATTCTACAAACCATCAAGAACTTAAGTTAGAATTTTTAGAAAAACCTTCCATGAAAGATTTAAATGAGATTTCAAAAATTTTCCAAGGTAAACATGTATGGTTAGATTTCAGGGGTTTATTAGACTTTTATGAATTAACCAAAGCTTTGGAAATTTTAAAACCTCTTAAAATAGTTGCACTTGAGCAACCTCTTGCTAAAGGCAGGGAGAAGAAGGTTGAATTGATAGAATCGCAATATCCAATATTTTGGGATGAATCAATTGTAACACTAGAAGATTTACTAAGACTTCATGATTTTTCTAACGGGATAGTATTAAGTTTAACGAAAGTCGGGGGATTGATTAATGTAAAAAAAATTCTTGATTTAGCTGAAATATATAATCTTATTACAGTTATTTCTTCGGGCATTGAGCATCCAATTAACACTAGTTGGTCAAATAAGATAAAAGGCTCTTTTGATATTGTAGACCTGACTTTTGATTATTATATAACTGATCAAGACAACATATAAATAATTAGTTGAAAAATAAAAAGAGACAGCTTTGTGCTGTCTCTTTTAAAATAAATTAATTATCTTCTTCAGAATCTGTAGATGATGTTCCTGTTGTTGCTCCAGGGTCTTGATTGGGATAAATATGCTGACCTATCTTAATTATTTCCTGCTGCAATTCATCCATTAATATCTTAATTTTACCGATATTATCTTCTTCAATTGCTTGTTTTAGCTCATTATTTTTTGATTCGATGGTATTTTTGAGATCTTCAGGGATTTTATCACCATGTTCACGTAAAGTCTTTTCAGTTTGATAAACTAGTTCGTCAGCTTGATTCTTAAGTTCAATCTCTTCTCTAATTTTTTTATCTTGTTGTTCATATGCTTGAGCGTCTTTAATCATCTTTTCAATTTGATCTCTACTAAGCTTCTGCCTTCCAGTGACAACCATTGATTGTTGTTTTTGGGTTCCTAAATCCTTAGCTGATACACTTACTATGCCATTTGTGTCAATATCAAAAGTTACTTCTATTTGTGGAACACCTCTTGGCGCAGGTGGAATT
>Ga0209409_1000121_pt1 | contig 86556 bp, 57 predicted proteins | sample AD_JPNMR1_MetaG_FD_184424 | JGI IMG/M metagenome (GOLD analysis project Ga0209409, IMG submission 184424) | Active sludge microbial communities of municipal wastewater-treating anaerobic digesters from Japan - AD_JPNMR1_MetaG (SPAdes) (version 2) | ecosystem: Engineered > Bioreactor > Anaerobic... | reverse complement strand
CGCCTGGTGCACTCCATCCATTCATTCCGCCTACTACATATATATTTCTTGCACTTGAATCATTATATTCAAATTTATATTCTGCATCTTCTTCATATATACTGCCATTTGCTACTATTTTATATCCGTAACTTACATACGGATTTACGGTTGTTGTGCCTTCCCAGTATCCACTTGCTGCTTTGCTTAAATATATTTTACTCCCACTTCCCCAATTATTGAAATCGCCCTGTATTTCTACTGTATCTGCGTTAAAGCCCAGGTCAACGATAAATTTAACTGGCACAGGCGCAGAAGGAATAGCAGAAATAGAATCAGAAAATTCACCTTTCACACCATACGCATCAGTTAATTGTATTTTAAAATAATAAGTTTCGCTATTTTGTAAATTAGTAATTAGATATTGATTTGTATTTTGAATTAATGATGTATTTGCTTTTTGCCAGATAAAAGAAGAAGTACAATAATAGACATCAACACCACCACCATAAACAACATCAAGATATTTATTATCAGATATATTCCAGTTTAATAATATCTTTGTAGATAATGGAATAGCAGATAATTGTGTCTGTGTTAATGCTGGTGGCGTATCATTCCAGTTACAATCAATGACCATAGAACCCGAGCTATTATCTTGAACAACAAATTCTCTATTTTTAGATTGTGTGGAAAAATTATCTTCCCATTTAGTATCAGAATTTATTTTTGCACCGAATTTAAATTGCCAATTTGTGCCTGGAACTAATCTCAGTTTAAAAATATATTTTCCAGTTTGAGTATCAAAACCAATTGGAGTAATTGGAGAATCACCCCAATTAAGACCATTTATATTAAAATTTCCAAATAAAACTTTTGGAATTTCAGCCCAGGTATCTGATACTTCTGTATATGCAGCAACACTATCATATAACAAATATATGAAAAATATAATACTTATTATCTTTTTCATTTTTTTATTCTGGCAAGGTATGATTTAAAAAGAATAATCAAATCATACCCTGCCTTTTACTAAAATTCATAATAAATAAAAAAAACTTATATAAAAAATTTACAATCTTTCTTGTGGTGTAGCCCAAATCATTCTACCTATTTCTTTTTTAAAGAACTGCGGTTCACCATTTATATATGGTGTCAAATAAACAATACCATTATTCTTTTCAATAACTTCTGGGTCAGCACCTTCGACTTTAAAATAAACATCAATATAATTTGCTGGCACGCCATACCAATTACCTGTTGATGAATCACTGCTTGCACCATAGGCATCAATAGCACGAACAACATAATAATATGTTTCACCATTAGTTAAACCAGTATCAGTATAAGAAATTAAAGAATTATCCAGCGGGTCAATATATTCTCTTGTAATAAATGTTGGTCCAATTTGAGTAAATGGACCTGATGGAGAAGTCGAACGGTATAATTTATAGCCATATTGACTTGAAGAATCAGCAGTATCAACATCACCATATTGACCGTTATCAATTACATAACCGCCGCCGGTTCTTCCACTACTTCCTTTTGCAGCTGTTGATTTCCATTTTAAAGTTAATGCACCACTATCAGGATAACTGTAGAGACCCCAGCCAGTATCAAGGGCAAGTGGTGTACCGCCCCAGTTTATACCATAAGTACACGCTACTGTTGCTGTTGATGGTACAGTAATATTTGAAATTGTATAAGCAAATTTATCATCGTAATACCACCAATTAGTTGGTGTCATTGAATCACTTACTCTTGCTGCACTTAAATAAATTACTTTTAATGTATTTATTGTATAACCAGGTGAATATTTTAATTTAATATACCAACTACCATCACCAACTGGTTTCATAATTGAACGATTAGAATCCCAGCCAGGGGGTGTATCTGCTAAATATGTTCTTACTACTTCCCATTCACTTTCAGATGTGTAATTTCTTAACCATTTTCCACCATCATCACCATGCACACATTTTGGCAAATTACCCCACGGTGCTTTTACTCCGTTTGGTAATGTATCGTTCCAGCCTTCTGCAAATAAATTAAAATTAGCAATAATAAGCAAACTAATTAAAACTAAAAAAAACCGCATTTTTTTACCTCCTTACAAGAATATTATAAACAACTATAATAAGTTGTTTTTGAAAATAAAATAATTTTCTTTCACATCACCTCCTTTTTTCTAAAAAATTAAAAAAATTTAAAAAAATAGTTGTTCATTCTTTTTACTTCTTTTATTCAAATAATTTCAATTTTAATAAAGATAAATTTTTTACCATACTATTTTATTTTTCAACTTTAAAATAAACATCAACTTCAAGTAATAGAGTAGAATAAGTAAAATTTTTAAAAGGTGAAGAAATACCATTAAAATCAACACACCAAATTCGATAATAATATCTATCGCCATAAATAATATTTTGATGTAAATAATAATTTAAACTACCATCAACTTCTGCTAATAATTGCCAACTATTACTATCGTTAGGCGTCTCTGTATATTCTATATAATAAGTATCAATATCTAATTGATATGCTGGACCATCCCACAATAATTTTATTGTTGATTGACTGAAACTTAATGCTCTAAAATCACACGGTGTATATGGTGTATCCTGCCAGTTCGCTGTATCAATATATACTGAAACTGCTGGAACTGTTAACTCTCGTCTGTTATCATAATATTGTGTTGCATTTATTAATAAAACAGAATTACCACCTGATGTTAATGGATTATATGGGTCTGTAACCCAATTTGAACCATTTATGATAAATTTATATTGATATGAACCACCAGAAGAAAAACTTTTTTCAACACGCCAATATCCATCTTCACATAAATTTAAACTAATTGCACTACCCCAGCCATCCCAACTCCCTTTGACCTGAACCTGAGAAACACCAGAACTTGCAGGATAGATAAACATATAACTTCTTGCTGAATTATCTAATTCGTATTTCTTTGTTCCACTATCTATTATATATTTATAAGTAAAAGTCAAACCAGCATTTATTTCCACTGTATCAGCCCACCAACCACTTCCAAGATTTGTTAATTCTTTTTCATACCAGATACTATGATTTTGTGATGTATCATAACCAACATAAACTTTTGTTGGGTTTAAATTACCAGTAAATAATTTGAATATAACTTTTGTTTTGGGTGATGGTATTGCTAAAATTGAATCTGCATAATCACTATATTTTGGACCTGTTGTATCAGTATAAGCATCAAATGCACGAACTGTCACATAATATGATTCATTATTAACTAAATTTTCTATTGAATAAGTCAAAGTTGAAATAGAAGAACCAGCAGGAGCGCGAACAGGTATTGTATTTGCTTGAATAGCGGATATTGACCAGGTATTAAATGCTGTTGCTGTGCAATAATATACATAAAAACCACCACCAAAATAAACATCAAGGTTCTGCTCGCCGCCATAATTCCAACTTAATATTATTGTTCCACTATCAGAATAATAACTTAATCCTGTTGGTTTTGTCGGTGTATCAGACCAATTACAATTGATTAATGTATCAGAATTTGGAATAATTATTTCTCTATTTGTTGATGTTGTATTAAATATTGATGGTTCCCAATATGTATCTGCACCAGTAAAAACTCTAAATTTATATTGATAAGTTGAGCCAGGCACTAACCACATATCAATATAGCGACGACCCGCTATTGAATCTGATGACATATTATATTCAACCCAACTTGAACCACCCGCGAAATTTCCATTTATTGTCTTTGTTAAATTTGCCCAGGTATCTGCTACATCTGAACTATATCCTTTTGTCAGCAGTATTATGAAAAATAATAAAAATAATATAAGTTTAATTTTCATAAAACAATTACATCGTTATTTTTGCTATTTTACCCCGTGCGCGCCGGGCAAAAAATATATCTTTTTCTTTTTCTGATGTTAATGAAACTTCATAATTATTTTGTTTTACATAATCCCAGTTAAAACCATAAATATAATATTTTTCACTATTTTCATTTTCTTTTTCAACTTTAAATCTGACACGAACAGGTGCACTCATAGTGACAGAATCTTGTGCTGTCGTATCACCTGCTAAAACAGCAAATGAATCACCTGTTCCTTGATATGCATCATAAGCAACAATAACATAATAATAAGTTTGACCTTGTGTTAAACCAGTATCAGTAAAACTAAATACACTGCCATCAACAGTTGCTCTTAATGTATAGGCAGTTGTGCTGCCTGTCGTATTGCGATATATCTTATAATAACCACCAGCAACAACATCAGCCGCAATCATAGAACCAGTTGAGCCCCAACTTGTTGATGGATTTGACCAACTTAAATAGGCAGTTGTAGTGTCTAATGCTACTACATTAAAATCTGTTACTATTCCCGGTCTATCTGAAAAATTATTATAAATATATAAACTGTCCCCTGGTGATAAATTTGATGGTATAGTTACTACTCTTCGCGCATCATAATTATTATTTGTTCCATCAAACCACTGAATTTGTGAATAATAAGCATAACCACGAGTTGTAGTATCAAAAGAAAGAACAACATAAGGAGCTGTACCACAAGCAATATTTCCACCTGTTGGAACACAATCATAATAAGTATAATTTGGTTGTAAGCCTGGTGGTGGATTATTCCCTGTTTTTACAAAAAACAAATAATTATAAGTTGCTCCTGCATTCAAACCCAATACTGCTTCATAAGTGCCATCGCCTAATGCTGTCATTTCCATTAAGCCATTTGTTGTATATGCTCTATTTTCCCAGACTGATTGTGCTGTTCCTGGATGAACTGCAATATATTTCTTTAAATCCCAGACATTACCTGTATTTGCCCAGGTATCAGACACTAATGCTGCCCCATAACTTATTGATGTTATTAACAAAATTATTAAAATTATTATTTTTCTTTTAATAAATTCTTTTTTCATAAAATATTATTCAATCTTATCCTCCTCTTTAAAGAGAAGTTTTTTTATATAATCTGTAATTCTGTCACTCGTTTATCGTATTTTATTTCTTCTGCTTCAAAATCTATTTTCATTCGCCAGGCTTGCATTGTTTTTGCTCCTATTATTATTTCGCTACCTAATTCTTCCATCACTATAAACTCATCTGAAAACCTATCGCCATTTATATAAAAATCAAGTCTTACTGCATATTCTGCTTTTAGATTCACTTCTTCTTTTGCTGTTTTAAATTCCATTGGTTTTGGTAATTTCTCTAAGGTCGCTATTTCTTCTGCTATTGCTTTCTTTATACAGGAATAACTTGCTCCACTATCAAACATCGCTTCTATTTCTCGCCATCCCTTCGAGCCTTCTATTCTTATCCTTTTTAATATTATTGCCATTTGTTCTCCTTATATTATTTGCAATTCTGTCACTCGTTTATTATATTTTATTTCTTCTGCTTCAAAATCTATTTTCATTCGCCAGGCTTGCATTGTTTTTGCTCCTATTATTATTTCACTACCTAATTCTTCCATCACTATAAACTCATCTGAAAACCTATCGCCATTTATATAAAAATCAAGTCTTACTCTATATTCTGCTTTTAGATTCACTTCTTCTTTTGCTGTTTTAAATTCCATTAGTTTTGGTAATTTCTCTAAGGTCGCTATTTCTTCTGCTATTGCTTTCTTTATACAGGAATAACTTGCTCCACTATCAAACATTGCTTCTATTTCTCGCCATCCCTTCGAGCCTTCATTCTTATCCTTTTTAATATTATTGCCATTTGTTCTCCTTTATATTATTTGCAATTCTGTCACTCGTTTATCGTATTTTATTTCTTCTGCTTCAAAATCTATTTTCATTCGCCAGGCTTGCATTGTTTTTGCTCCTATTATTATTTCACTACCTAATTCTTCCAACACTATAAACTCATCTGAAAACCTATCGCCATTTATATAAAAATCAAGTCTTACTGCATATTCTGCTTTTATCTTTATCTCTTTTTTTGCTGTTACAAATTCCATTGGTTCTACTAATGGTCTTAATATTTCTAATTTCTCTGCTATATCTTTTCTTATACAGGAATAACTTGCTCCACTATCAAACATTGCTTCTATTTCCCTTTTACCTAATGGTCCAACTAATTTTATTTTCTTTCTTATTATTGCCATTTGTTACCTTTAATTTTATATTTAATTTCACTATAATTTTTTTAATTTCTAAAATGAACCCAAACAACACTATTTGGTGTTGCAGAAACTATATTTGAATTTTCGCTTTCTAATTCTAAATCACCTGAATCAACACATCGAACAGTAAAATTATATTGTGTCCCGTTTGTTAAATTTGATACTCTATAATAATTTGTTGTTACTATTTCTGTATCTGCATTTATTTTTGTAAATGAACCATCATAATTCTGCTTATAAATATTATATCCTTTTAAATCTTCATTTGTTGTATTATAAGACCAGAACAGCCAAACTGCCCCTGAATCAGGCTGTGCTGTTAAATTTGTTATTTTGTCAGGATAATTTTCCCAATCATCTATATAGGTATCGCTTACTACATCTGGTATTGTTAATTCTCTATATTTTGAGCCTGTATTAAAATCGCCTTCTATTGTAGAAACATCATTATATGCATATTTATATTGTAAATTATAACCTACTACAAAATCACTGGTAAAATAATAAGTCGAATTTGTTGCACTATCATAAGTCATTGTTTTGCCTGTTGTTAAACCAATATAATTAGCATTTGCTATAAAATTTACATTTGCTACACTAATTCCACCCATATCTACTCTAAATGTTAATCTCGCTAATTTTACGCTATATGAACTTGACCGCGAACTTTCATTCAAATAATCATCAACAGCAGAAACAGCATAATAATATTGAACGCCATTTGTTACACCCGTATCTAAATAATAAGGTTCAAATGATGGTGTTATTATTGCACTATTTAATTTCACAGAATCAGAAAAATTTGAAGTTGTTGCTCTATAAACATTATAACCTGCTAAATCACCATCAGTATTATAATTCCAGGTTAATTTTACTGTCCCTAATCCATAACCTTCAGCTAATAAACCAGTAGGAACTGCGGGTGGTGTCTCATCAACATCAGAAGTAGGAACAGCTGAAACAGGGTCTGAAAACTCACTTGCATACCCATTTTTATCTACTGCTTTTATTTTATAATAATATGTTGAACCATTTGAAACATTATAATCTGTATAGTTTATTTGATTTTTTTCTACATAAGCATACGCTGCTGAACCATAATTTGTGCCATCTGTACTACGCCAGATTTCATAATTTTCCATATCTGCTTCTAAATTTAATGACCAACCCAATTTAATTGCCATATTCTTTGGAACTGCTGTTAAACCAATTGGCTTTTGTGGTGCTACATCGCCACCAGTCATCCATCTATGAACCACTGCTTGTGTCCAATCTTTTGAATCTACTATCTGAATTTCACGAGCATTTTCATAAGTCGCCGTCCTGAAACCCCATTCATCATACCATTGACCACCATCGTGCTGACATACAAATAAATAATTCACATACATCATTGGGTCTAATTCTACTGTCTTTTCATATATTCCTCGTCCTATATGTGTCATTTCTACCAATGGATCAATATCTGGCATTTTATAACTTTCATTAAAATCGCATCTTCCTAATTCATAAGCATTTCCTTTTATATAGACATGGTCAATCGTACCAAATCCACTTTGACTCATATCAACTTGAAATGTTACTAATACTTTATGCGGAACGATTGCTATCATATTTGAAGGTGCACTGACATTATCATTTCTATCTTTTGCTCTTACCCAATAATAATATGTTTCACCTATTGTTAAACTCCTGTCAAAATTACTATCCATATAAATTGGTCTAATTGTTTCAATTATATAATCATCTACAGCTGGACAAACTGGTGTTGTAGACCTATATAAATAATATGATTCAAAATCATCTTCTGTATTTTGACTCCATCTTAATAACGCACCTTTTGCTCTTGCTTTTCCTGATAAGCCTGCTGGTGCAGCAGGTGGCACTCCATCATCTCTTTCTAATCCAATTGTTCCTTCTATTTGAACTCCATCATAAAATGTCCAGAGCATATTATATATTTTATAGCCTTTTTTCCATATTTTTACATAATATTGAGATGAACCACCATCTGTCGTAACTATTTCATCTATATAAACATATCCATCTGTGCCTGTTTCTCTTGTCCACACTACTTTATTATCTACACTTACTATTGCTTCTGCTAATGGCGTTGAATCAACCCCATCTACAACTTTTATATACATTTTTCCTAATCCAAAACTGTCTTTAACTAAAAATGCTGCATACTTACCACCAACATTGAAATTTGCTATTTTAGCCGAACCATCTGACCAGACCGTTCCACCGGTAAACCAATCTTTATATTTTGTATTTGTGTTAAAAGTATAAAAATTTCCAAAATCAACTGCTGAACTGTTGTTATTTAATAAACATATTACATTTTTTGTATCCCAGGTTCCACGCCTAATTATTAATTGACTACCACTCGCTCGTTCAAAATATCTATCACCTGCATTCCATCTTAATGCTGAAAATATATTTCTTGCGCGCATTGCCTTTTCTACTGCTGCCTGTATATCATTTGTCGCACCACTAAATTCTGGCCAGCCTGCGGGTGGATTCTCCCAACTATTCCATGGGAAAGCGCGTGTATTACCAAATTGACTCGTACTGCTTGTATATTGCCAACCTGGATAAGTTGTATCTTTTCGTCCCATCATTACTCGTTCATCACCATAAAATATAATTGGTGGTCCTATATGCTGAGCTAAAAACATCATTAATACCTGCATATTCCATTTTGAATAATCCATATTATCGCCTATATAATGATAACATCTATCATGATCATGATTTTCATAATAACCTGGAACTATTGGATATGCTGCACCTGCATCATAAGTGCTCCAGATTCCTTCTAATGTACTTCTAAATGTTCCTGCATCACCACCACTAGACCAACTCTTTAGTGGATATGATAAAGGGAAATCGAGCATTCCGTGTAATCTATTACCATCAGCGCAAAATGTTGCACACTCACCTGCATCACCTGGCACTTCACCAAATGTATATAAATCTGGTGTAAATTCATTCCACACTCTACGCTGATAAACAAAGAAAGGTAATCCCTGAACTAATGGGTCTGGATAAAATTTTGGATTATCAACTCTAAAAAATGAAGCACCTAAACCATATAAAAATATAGAATGGTCAACAAAGAATTGTCGAACATCTGAAACATATTGTAGTATTCTACGACCACCAAAGCGTTCACCAAACCACATTTTTTGATTTCTTGATATTGTTCCACCTGAATTATTATCTCCATAAATTTGACCAGGTACCCAATCAAGACCTAATCTCATATTATGTCTATGACATTCTTTGGCTAATTTAACAAAATCATCCCAACCATAAAATTTATTCCAGTTTTGTGTTACATACGAACCTTGAACTCTATGTAAATCGTGTTGATTATAACCCCAAACACCGCCACCATAATCAAATATTGGACTTAAATATAAACCTGTTATTCCCATTCCGCTAAAATAACCATCTTTTATCTTTTTAATTAAGCCATCAAAATCACCGCCACTCATATCAGGGTCATAAGGTGCATTATTTAAATTACCATTCCAGAATCTATCAACAAAAACATTATAAAATGTATAATCTAAAGCACTTGATGGTGGATTTACTCCATTTGGCGATTCAGGTATCGGGTCAGGTGATACTGGTCGTGTTCCACTGGCTGATTTTATTTTATAGTCAGTATCAGTGTTCAATATTAAATAATAATCTATTACCTGGTCAGACCAGCCTACTTCATCATTCCCTGCTCCAGCCCATGTTGTTTTATCTGAAACACAATCAACTACATTAACATTCGTCACTGATGCTGCCCAATCACCAATAGAATTATTATCATTCCAGAAAATACCAACAGTTAGTTTTACTGTATCATTATAAAATTCACTTTGGCCACCTATATCATCCAGACTAACAGAAAATTCAAATCCACTTCCACCAGTAGCATCAGCATATTTACCATAACCTATTAATTGAAAATCATCATTATAAACACCTACATAATCATTACCTGTTACACAATTTATCAAATATTCCCACGCAGCTATAGTTGAAGTAAATACATCTTCTGCAGAAACATTTCTACCACGGAAAACACGCTCAATTGAATTATCATTAATATCAACTGCTATTTGTATATAAGGTATTCCATCATAATAATTTGTAAATTTTGTATAAAAATACATATTATATTTATCAATAGCAACATAAAAATGTGATAAATCCAGATACGCTGCTTCTGTTGCTCTATCTGTTCGATGGTCTAATGTCGAATCTGTCCATACTGCTTCATAATATGGCGAACCAATAAAATTTATGCTATTATTCAGCCAGCCAGTATCAGATTTCCAATCTGCTACACTTCCATCTATTTTTTTCAAACAATAATAAATACCATCACTTGCACTACTTAAAGAACTCCAATTTTGTGGGGTTGCTGTATCACCAGCCCTTATTCTTGCGTAATATGTTTTTCCCCGCACTAATAACAATCTATTTGCATAACTTATTGCATAATTATTTGTGCAGCCATTTATTGCATCACCATTTATTGTATCAGAAAAGACCAGTGTTGATGTATCTGTCGGGTCAGTAAATACCTGAATATTGTAATCTTTAATTACCCAGCCAGCAGAATGAATTGCAGGTGCCCAATACCAATTTATATCAGAATCAGCACTTTGATTACCCTGTACTCTGCCATAATTATCTACATTATTCAAATCTAATGGTGCTGATACACTTATACTCGGCGGTCCTTGATAATAAAATGTCCAGACAGTATCACTGGATAAAGCACCGATTTTATCTCTTGCTCTCACTCGCCAATAATATGTTCGTTGTCCTTCTAATGTGGATGGTATTGTAAAACTTCTCGTTCCGCTTGCGATATTTACTCTATATAAGACATTTCCACTAAAATCTGAACTTGTATTTAATTCAAATAAATAACTTGTAACAGCATCATTTGCGTCTGTTTCACTGGCAATAGCCCAACTTAATGTCAATGGAACATCACTTACTGAACCAACTGGATAGTGTGTATCAGGTATGGATGGTGCATTATTTGATTTTATTCCATTTCCATCATAAATTAAACTAAAATAAAAATCTACTTTACTATCATACAATTCTTCATAATATACATTATTATTCTTATTGAAATCATTATAATAAAGTGGATTATTTGAATATAAACCATTTATTGATACGACATCAAGAGCATCATTTTCAGGATAATCTGCTGTCGCATCACCACTTGCTGCACGAACTAAATTATTTTTAAATGATATTATTCTGCAATTTATTACTCCACTATTTGCTATTGTTAATTCACTTCTTTTGATTTTTCCTTCTAAAATATCAGCATCAGTATCAAGATAAGTCTGATAATCAGAACTATTCAGGTCATTCCAACTGCCTGAACCAATTTTATATTCTATTATTGGTTCCATACTACCAACTGTTATATTATGTATATGGAATTGAATGTCAGGTGTAGCAGAATCATAATAGCCATTTCCATAATATAAATTTGCTTCATCGCCTAATTCTATTGTTTGATTTGTTGAAGCATTATCTGTATCAATAGCAAGTAAAATATTACAATGCCCTAAATTTGTTATATCTTGAAATTTTATTCTAAAATATAAATATTGTGTATCTAATTTTAATCTTATATTTTCTATGTCATAATTTGTTGGATATGTTGAAACTGTTCGAACATCATTTGTTTTATCCAGCCACATCCATTCACTCTCTGACACTGTTCCTACATTTACTTCTGCTGGCATTGTGCCAGACCAAACTACAAATGCACTTATTCGAACTACATTACTTTTTAATATACTTGATGTATTTAAGCCATCGCCAACTGATACATTACAATACCAATTTTCACCTTCTGATGTATTAAATGCTGAAATAGATGATATATATGGTGGAGAAGAATCATAATCAGTCCAATATAAAGTATCATTTTTATACCACTCAAAAATATAAGTTAAAATATCACTATCACTGTCCGTTGCACCTGTTGCTTGTAATAATAAATTATGATTTGTATTTGGTGTCTGTGGTGTAAGTTCTGCTGATGTTGGTGGTGTTGGTGGTGAATTCATTATTTGATATGTAAATGCATTTGTTTGGGCTGTTGACTCGGTTAATGTTACTGTGCATGATGTATCATTTCCATATACATAATTTATTTCACCAGAATTACCAGGAACTTTTATATAATACTTTACTGTTGCCCCTTTTGTTTCACACGCTGGTATATTTCCTTCAAAATATGAATTAGAGCCAGATAAATAAGCAAAAGACAGTGAAACTGTATCATAGGTTGACCAATTATTAAAAGAATAAATTATATAAGCATTAGAAATAGCACCAACTAGACTGACACCTAATGTTATTTTTGGTGATTGGGAAGAATATGGTGTTAATGGATAACGCATTATTGTTTTTCCTGTTACTGGTGTATAATTAGGTCTGTGTGTTAATGAAGTTAGTAATGATGTTTGTATTCTATAAAATTTAGCTTTTGAACCATCTATCAAAGAACCAGTATCACTCCAATCATAAACAGTTCCAGCATCAAAAGGTGCAATATCAGATAAACCAGGTTTATGCTCAGCATGCCGCGCGGCATAAATTATTCCAACTGAATCACCTGTTTTTAAGTTTAATGTTGCTAAGGATATTTTAAGTTCGCCCCAGCCATTTGCAACTGAAACACTATAATCTGTTCCAGATAATAAAGTTTTTACATTAGTCCAACTACCAGTATCTGCACGATATAAATAAATATTATTAAAGTTATCATTTCCATAATGAATATAACCTTCTGCACAAAAATCAGGTGAATATTTTATTACACGAGTGGTTTTATCTTCTGTCTTAAATGGTTCATAAGATAAGCCCATTGGACTACTATCCGTAAATAAAAAGAACATATAATGAGTAGATTTTTGTGCTTCATCATTATAATGATCACCAAGTGCATTCCAACCAATATATAAATAATTTAAATCATTAGTGACATAAACACTGTCACAATAACCACTTGTAAAAACTTTACCATCTGTTCCTACATCTCCACTTCGTGGATGTGCTGCATTATTACTTGTTATTAATGGGACTGTCCCCCATGCTAAATCTTTTGTGCCATCAATATATGGAGTAAATGCAATTGTCGTGGTTTCAGCAGCATAACTAAATGTTGCTGTTGTTTGTGAATAATTTCTATTTGCCGGGTCATTTCTAATTTGTGTTTTTGCTAAATCATATTGATAATAATTTGTTAAAGTCTTTGGTGCTGCGCCGACATCATTTCCATCAGGTGAAGCAGCCCATAAATAACAATTTGAACCATTTATATGATATAACACTAAACGAATTGAAGTTGGATTACCAATATCAGACCAGGGCATTTGAATTTCTGCATATTGACCTGAATAATTGCCATAGCCTGATGTTGAAACATCAGTCCAAGCCGCACCTGTCCATTTATGTAGACAAAACCAATTACCATAAGGTGATGTTGGTCTATACATTATGCCACAGGTTGCTTTAAATGGCAGTGTATGTGTTTTTGAACTATATTCACGAGTAGTATCTGTACCTGCATTGTCAACTAAATCTGTATCAATATATATACAAATTACATCATAATCATCAGTTGCATTTGGAAAATAAGCATTACGGTCAACACCTATATATAAATAAGTATCATCACAGGTTAAATAAAAATATGAAACACCCCAACTGACTAATTTTGAGGTATCTGACCATTCACCAAGTCCACCATCTATATTTATTAATGTTGAGATTACACTTTTTGGTGAAACTGTATCTGATGAATCACTATAAAAATAAACATTTGTGAAAGTTACTGGATTACCATTAGTTGTCGCACCAGGATTTTCTGTTGGATATGATGTCCATACATTACCAGAATCTTCCCATTGTTGAAATGCTAATATTGCAAAAGTATCAGGTTTACCTGCACCATTTGTTAAATTATTCCATGGTATTCTTAATTCAGTTACTGGTACGCCAGACCAACTAATATAAGCATCAATATAAGATGGTAATGATGCAACAGTGACCCAACTCCCAGTTGTACATTGTCTATGGTCATAATATGCACTTGAATCAATACATATTGCATTATCAAAATAATATGGTGCTGGGAAAGTATGTTGGAGCCACCAATTAACAGAATTTAATGAACCATTATTATTTATGGCATCTATATAAATAAAAAAATCACCATCAGTTAAACTTTTTGGTTCATAAGCAAAATAAATATAAGTATCATCCCAGGTGCACCAGAACCATAAATTTTCTGCACCACCATCAATTTCCAGTTTTTCATCTATTTGCCAATCTGCTATACTACCATCTATTGCTATTGGTTCATATTGTATTTGAAATGTTAATGATGTTGACCAGCCTGATACTTTTGTGCAGCTCACTGTTATTGTATTTATCGCTGTTGTATCTAATAATTTATACGCATCGCCATTTAAAAATAATGTCATATTCTTTGAATCACAATCATCAGTAAAAATAGTAAATAAAGTGCTATTATTATTTATTCTATAAGTAGCAGTATCTAAATCTGTGCCACTGCTGCCATTTGTAAAAATTATATTTATGCCTGGTGCTTTTGTATATGTATCGCCTTTAAACACAAAATAATTATCCGGTATTGATATAGTTGGTGCTGAACCATCTACTTTAAAAGACATTCCTTTTGTTGTTGAAGTATCAAAATGCCCGCCTGTCGTTATATCTGTTATTGTTACAGTACAACCTTCTGTGGTATCTGAAACAGTATCAACTGCAAATGATGTTGTTAAATATGCACTGCCATATTGTTTTGTTGTTCGACCATCATCATCAGTTAATAAGAAATTAAAATCATCATCTTCTGGATAAACTGTTGTTGATTTGTAATAAGCATATAAACCAGACCAAACAAAAGTAAGTCCTGCTTTTCCCCAACCGCCTTCTATAACACCATAATTATTTACTAATGTACCACTTAATATAAATGTCTTTGTATAACCTACATTTGTTTTAAATGTATATGGTCCGGTTTCTGGCTCATCATCAGTTGCTCTACCACCAACTTTAAAATTACTCGATTCTGTTAATGACCAATTTAATTTTACTGCCCAGGTGCAGGTTAAATTATTGCCAGAAATTGAAGTATCAATATATACAGTGAAACCAGAAGCAATAAAACTACTGCCACTTATATTTACTGCTGTTGTGCCACTAAATACTGAATAATAATTTATTGTATCCTGACCATCACCTATTATTAACTCAACTCGCGTTATATCAGTTGCGCCATTTATATCAGTATAAACAATTGTTATATACATTAATTTATTTGCACACATTGTATCATAATCAAGCCAGAATGGTGAAATTCCTATTTCTATATTACTTAATTCTACTGTCGGTGCTGCGTTTACTGCTGATGCCTGACCTGGACTCCCAATCACTCCGCCTATATTTGATGTAGCATTTCGCCAATTTACTGAATTTGTGCCATCTGCTGCTGGTGTTGGTTTTTCACATGCTATTCCTGATTGAGCAAAATTTGTATCTGCTGTTGCCCAATCTACTGCATTGCCAGCCTGGTCTATTAAATAATAACTATTTGTCGGACCAGCATACAAATATATTCTATCATTTGATAAATCCATACTATCAACTAAATCAGCAGAAATTGTTGTTGCTGCTTCACTTGATTCGATTAAATAATATTTATTTGCTGATATTATACTATCTGATATACTCACTTCTGCTGTGCCTTCTTCATATATTGACCAGTTATACATATAATAACTATCTGAACCAGCATTATAAATTTCAATATAATCAGCAGTTGCACCAGCAGCGCCATTAAACATTATTTCTGTTATATAAATTGGTATTAATCCATAATTTGTATTTTGGTCATGTGGAGTGCCTGCGGCTAGTGAACTCTCACCTGAATTATAATATACTTTTACTCCATTCTGCCAACTACTTGCTACGCCTGCTGGACTATCAGGTGAAACTCGTTCTATTGAAATATATTTTGATGACACACCAGCATACGAAAGTGCACAACTATCTATTGCATTTGTTAAATCATTTTCAAAATATAAATATACTGTGCCATTTGCTAAATCCATTGCATCTATTTGTTCTTCTGTTATATCTGTTAAATTCTGGTCTGCTATCAAATAATAATTACCACTACTAAGATTATAAGATGAACCCGCAGCATCTGCTTCTTTTGTAGTATTTTCGTATATATCAATGTATTGTAAATCTATATAATATGACGAATTATTATATAATTCTATATATTCGCCATTTGCACCATCCAATACTTCATTTATTACTAATTGATTTGCTTTTGGTTTAATAAATATATAACCTGATAAAGTAGAATATTTTGAATCAGCATCAGAAGAAGCATAAGAACCAGAATCATTATCAGCATAAAGAACATAATAATAAAGTTTCTTACCAATACTATCACTGAAATTATTTAGACCATAATTATAAGGGCATTGAAATCTATAATTATTTCCAGATACATAAACTAAATAAGTATCATAAAAATAAGGACCTGCTGTTGAATTCCAACTAAAATATGCTCTACTACGAGATGAATTAGCACTATGTGAAATTCCAGATGAATCAACCATAGTCAATGAAATTACAAAATCAGTATCATAATAAGTATTTTGAATTGTAGAATCAGTTATAATAGGTGCGGTAGTATCAGTATCAATTACCCAGAAAGTATAATTTGCACCGCCATTTGTTATTGCACTTAATGTCAATAAATCTGTATCAGATGGTATATTGCTTAATGTAGATGTAAGTGCATACCATACAATACTATCACCTAAATTAGTATAATAAATAGAGCAACTATAATTTGTATCTGAACCAGTTGCCTGTACTAAATTATGTGTGCCAGACCAATTTCCATTTATTACATATCTTACCAATACATATTCTTCTGCGCATTTTGCACCGCTTAATGTTAATGAAATTGTTATATAGCCAGAATCATAATAACCCTGACCACCTGAGACTGATAAAATATAAATTGGATAAGCTGAAGTGGTCATAAAACCAAAAGTTCCATTTACACTTGATGAAGAAGTAACTATAATATATCCTTTATTTTCTGATAAATTTGAACCATTAAATTGAGCATTACTACCACCTGATGGAATATTCCAGATTGTATTTAAATGTCCTCCGTCACCTGGTATCCACCAGCCGTTACAATATTTTGTACTATACGCAGCATCAGCACCTATTAAAAACTCATTGCCAGAACTTATCCCCCATAATATTGCCTTTTCATAACCACCAGGCATATTAGATGTTGAAAATTGATGATTACCACCACTATTCCAACTTGCACCGTTTCCCCCTGTATATGTGCCCATGATATAAGCAGCAGAAGAAATTTGAACATTAAATAAAAAAACAAATACCACACATAAGAAAAACTTAATAAATAATTTATATAAATAATATTTTTTTTTCTTTTGCATTTTATTTATTTATATCACCTTTTATAACCCTGTTATTATATATTATCTATTTTTTGAACTGTTTAACCTTCTCTTAATTATTATAAAAACAATTTTTCTTATTTTCATTAATCTTGTCAATATTTTTTTAAAATTTTTTTTATTCCTTTCATTCAAGTGTTTACTTACTTCATCATTTTTTTTCTACTCATTGCATTATGTTGCTGTATTTGTAATGTAAAAACTATATTTTTTCTTTCTTAAAAAAATTTTTTTCTAAATTTATTTATTTAACAAAATTATTAATCTGTCAAAACAAAAAAAATTAAATTTTCAATTGCTTCATCACTAAAAAACTGTTTTAAATTCTTCTTCATTAATCTTTGCAACCCTGTAAGGTCGAATTTTAAATTTATATATTTATTTCTTTACATTTATTTTATATCAAAAATTATGCCAAAAAAAAATTTATTTATATATGATTTTTTTATACTTTTATTTATTTAAAGATATAATTAAAAATTATTTTTTTAATTATTTTTTTTAAATTTCTTTAATAATAATTTTGAATAAATAATTGCTAATTTGCTATAAGTCACAAATACTATTTTCAATGCTTTTTCTTTTGGCTTTACTTTTACTACTTTATTCTTTCTGCTTTAATTTATCTCGCTTAATTAAAATCCTTTGTTAATCCTGCAATAACTAATTTCTCAAACTCTCATAATATTTTTTGAATATTTTATTTATAAATACTTGATTGTGTCCATTATGATATTTTTATTATATGGATTAAAAAAATTTAGAAAATAAGAAAGATAATTTTGATAACATTTTTAAAACTACCTTTAATTAATCATAAAAAAATAAAGCACCAAAATAAAATATTTACAAAATTGATTAATTACAAATATAAAAATTTTTCTTTACATTCTCAAAAATAAAAATAAAATCTTTTCATAATTGAAAATTTAATTGAAGGTGAAAAAGTATGTTAGACAAAATAAAAAAATTGATTAAAGATTTTAATATTGATTATTATGAAATTCGCATTCAAGAAAATAAATTAACTAAAATTTCTTTAATAAAAAATAAAGTAGATGAAATCAATGAAGTTATTGATAATGGTGGTTCAATACGATTATTTTATAATGGTTGCTGGAATTTTATTTCTTTCAATTCTTTTGATGAATTAAAAAATAAGATAAATTCTTTATTTATTGAGAAATTCAAATATTTTCAAAAACAAAAAAAAATAAATATAAATTTATTAAAACCAATAAAAGCAAAACAGGAAAATAAAGTAAAAGTTGATTTTGAAAAAATAAAATTAGATGATAAACTTTTTAATTGTTTTAAATATAGCAAAATACTCAATAAAAATAAAAAATTAATTTCATCATCAGTATTATATGCTGATGCTTTAAGATATGAATATTTAATTACAAGTGAAGAAGTTGAAATTGAAACAAAAATAAAATTTTGTGGAATATATTTTTCTGGAACAGCAAAAGATGGAATGAATGTTCAAACAGCATATCATTCAACTGGAAATTTAGAAGGTTATCAAATTGTTTTAAATTTAGAAAAAGAAGTTGAAGATGTTATTAAACGGACAATAGAATTAATAAAAGCAAAACCAGTTGAACCAGGAATATATACAGTTATTATAGATCCAAAATTATGCGGTGTTTTCACACACGAAGCTTTTGGTCATTTAAATGAAGCTGATTTTATTTATGAAAATCCTCAATTTAAAAAAGTTTTAAAATTAGGTAAAAGATTAGCAAATGATATTGTTACAATAATTGATGACCCAACATTAGAAGGTCTTGCTGGTCATTATTTATTTGATTCAGAAGGAACGCCAGCACAAAAAACATTTCTTTTAAAAAATGGAATTTTAACTGGTAGATTACATTCAAAAGAAACTGCTGTTAAAATGAAAGAAAAAGAAACAGGTAATGCACGCTCGATTTCATATCATTTTCCACCAATTGTTAGAATGTCAAATACTTATTTAGCACAAGGTCCACATAAATTTGAAGAAGTATTATCAGAAACAAAAAATGGTATTTATGCTATTGGTTCATTAGGTGGTATGACTAATACTGAAATGTTTACTTTTTCAGCAGAAGAAGCATATTTAATCAAAGACGGAAAATTAACAGAAAAAATCAGAGATGTTGTATTAAGTGGCAATGTTTTTTCTACTTTATTAAATATTGATAGAGTTTGTGATGATTTAAAATTTTCTGGTGGATTGGGTGGTTGTGGCAAAGCAGGTCAATCACCACTGCGTGTTTCTGATGGTGGTCCTCATATTCGAATAAAAAATGTAACAATTGGTGGAAAATAATTTTTTTGAAGTTATTATAAAAATTTTTTATTTACAGATTTTTTCTTTTTTTAAATATTTTATTTTTTTTAAAAAAATATTGACAAAAAAAAATATATAAATAATAATTATTTGAAAAATTTATAAAGGAGAAAATAATAATGAAGACAGAATATGTAGTCCCATTTGTTGAAGCGGCAATAAGTGTCTTAAAAGATATGTGTATGATAACAGATATAAAAAGAGGACAATTAAATGCAAAAAATGATGCTGTTGTTACAAGAGGTGTTGCACCATTAATAGGCGTTACAGGTCAGATAAGCGGACGAGTTGTATATGATATGGATACACGAACAGCATTAAAATTAGCAAGTATAATGAATGGTGAAACTTTTAGTGAATGGAATGAATTTGTAGAAAGTACAATAGAAGAATTTGCAAATATAGTAACAGGTCAGGCATTAACTGGTTTAAATAATAAAGGAATTAAAGTTGATTTAACACCACCAGTTTTATTTACAGGTCAAAATATGAAAATAGCAAATACAAAAATGATGACATTAATTGTGCCATTAGAATTAAGTATTGGCAGAATAGAAATAAATGTTTCTTTACAAGAAAATAAATAAATTTTATTAAGAGGAGTGAAACTGCAATGGAAGTTATACCAAAAGTGAAAAAACCTGATGGTGGTCCTTATAAATTTTTAGTTGTTGATGATTCACAATTTATGAGAAAACAAATTGAACGAATAATAATACAAATTGGTTGTGAGGTAAGTTGTGAAGCAGAAAATGGAAAAGATGCAATAGAAAAATATAAAGCAAATAAACCAGATGTTGTTACAATGGATATTACTATGCCTGAAATGAATGGCGTTGAAGCATTAAGACAAATTATGGCTATTGATAAAAATGCTATTGTTATTATGATGACTGCTGTTGGACACGATACTATTGTTAAACAATCTATTTTATTAGGTGCAAAACATTTTATTGTTAAACCATTTAAACCAACAGAAGCAGCAAGAACAATTGTTTCTGTTCTAAAAAAATTAGGCGGTCAGGATGCTTAAATAAATAATGAAAAATTCTCAGTCTAATTTTTTTCAAACTTTTTTTTTTATAATTTTTTTCTTAAATATTTTTATATCTTCTTCATTTTCAAATACAATTCTTTATTTCATTTTAACTGATAGATTTTTTGATGGTAATTCAGAAAATAATTTTAATATTGATAAAACAAAAGAAAAAACATATCATGGTGGTGATTTAGCAGGTATAATTCAAAAAATTGATTATTTAAAAAATCTTGGAATAAATGCAATCTGGATTTCACCTATTTATGATAATCGTGATAATGAATTTTTTGGTGCATGGGCTTATCACGGTTATTGGGTTAAAGATTTTGAAAATATTGAAGAACATTTTGGTTCAATAAATGAATTAAAAAAATTATCTGATGAATTACATAAAAATAATATAAAATTAATTCTTGATATTGTTTTAAATCATACTGAATGGGATGCTCCATTAACTCAAAATAAAGATTTTTTCCATAATAAAGGTGATATAAAAAATTGGAATAATCAAGAAGAATTAGAAACACATAACTTAACTGGCTTACCTGACTTAAATCAAGAAAATGAAGAAGTTTATAATTATCTTTTAAATAATACAAAATACTGGATAAAAACAGCAAATTGCGATGGTATTCGTCTTGATGCTGTTAAACATATTCCTCATAATTTCTGGAAACGATTTTTAAAAGATATAAAAAATTATGTAAAAAATGAATTACATAAAAATGATTTTTTAATAATCGGTGAAGTATTAAATGGTGATGTTAATTATTTAAATGAATATTTTAAAGATGGTTTTGATTACTTATTTGACTTTCCACTTTATTATACTCTGGTTGATGTTTTTAAATATAACAATTCTTCTATGCAGGCATTATCCATAAAATTTAATCAAGATATAATTTATGAAAATGAATTTGGTTTATCACCTTTTTTAGATAATCATGATGTAGCCCGTTTTTTTAATGATGATACTGATTTATTCAAATGCGCACTCGGCTTGATTTTCTTTATTAGAGGATTTCCTACAATTTATTATGGTACTGAAGTCCCTTTATCTGGTTTTAATGAAACTGATAGTAGAAAAGATATGTTCTTTAATGAAAATTCTGAATTATATAAATTTACTGCGCTTCTTGCTTTAATTAGAAAAAATTATGAAGTATTTAATAATGGTCAACAAATAGAATTATATGTAGATGATGATATTTATGCTTTTACAAGAATAAATGAATCAGAAGAAGCAATAATAATAATAAATAAAAATTCAAATAATAAAAATATCCAGATACCATTATTAACAGAAAGTTGTATAAATGAAAATTTAGTTGATTTAATAAATCTAAAAAAATGCGAGATAGCAGAAAAAAAATTAAATTTTTTAATAGATGCAAAATCAATTGCAGTATTTGTAAAAGAATGTGAAAAAAATATTCATAAAAATTATATAGAAAAAATAAAAGAAGAAAAAAGAAAAATAAAAACAGAATCAAGTGAATATCAAACATATAAAATAAAAGTAAAAAATGATAAAACAAAATTTGGCGAACAAATATATATAGTAGGAAGTATAAATGAATTAGGAAATTGGGACCCAAAAAAATCAATTGGTCCAATGAAATGCCCAAACTGGCCTGAATGGGAAATAGAAATTAAATTACCACCAAAACGAATTATTGAATTTAAGTTTATTGTTAAAGATGAAAAAGGTAATATTAAATGGGAAAGCGGAAATAACCGAATAATAAATACATCAACACAAGATAATACAAATTTAGAATTTATTTTTAATCAATAAAAAACATTTCTAAATAAAAAATGAAAATAATAAAAGAAATAAAAAATTTAAAAATAAAAAAAAGTGTAGTAGCAATAGGAACTTATGATGGCTTACATAAAGCACATCAAAAAATAATTTCAACAGCAAGTAAAATCTCTAAATTAAAAAGAATACCATTTATTTTATTTACATTCAGTAATATACCAAGAGAATACATAAATAAAAAACCAATAGAAAAAATAAATACAGAAGAAAAAAAAATTGAATTATTAAAAAAATATAAAGTAGATTATTTAATAGAAATTGAATTTAATGATAAAATCCGTTATATGAAAGCAGAAGAATTTTTAGAAAATGTCCTTATAAAAAAATTTAAAGCAAAATACATTGTTGTTGGCTTTAATTTTAAGTTTGGTTTTAATAAAAAAGGAAATATATTAACATTAAAAAAATATCAAAAAAAACATAATTACAAATTATTAATAATAAGAAAAATAAAATGTAAGCATATTGTAATATCAAGTACAATAATCAGAAAATTATTAAAAAAAGGAAAAGTTGAAGAAGCAAGAATATATTTAGGATATGCACCATTTATAAATGGTAAGATAATAAAAGGAAAAGGACTTGGAAAAAAATTAGGATTTCCAACTATAAATTTATTAACAGAAAAAAATATGATAATTAAAGATGGTGTATATGCAACAATAACAAAAATAAATAATGAGTTATATAAATCAGTTAGTTCATTAGGTAAAAATCTAACATTTAATGAAAATGAAAAAAAACTTGAAACACACATTTTAAATTTTAACAAAAATATTTACAATAAAAAAGTTTCTATTTATTTTATTAAAAGAATTCGCAATATAAAAAAATTTCAAAATGAGAAAGAATTAATAGAAGCAATAAAAGAAGATATAAAAAAAGCAAAAAAAATTTTAAAAAAGAAAGGAGTAAATAGATGAAAAATATATTTATTTTTTTATTTATTTTTTTATTTATTTTTTTGATATTAATAAATTTATCCTGTTCAAAAAAAGAAAAACAAGAATTAAAAATTCTAACAGTTGCAATAAGCAGTAATCCAACAAATTTAGATGCACGCTTTGCTTCTGATATGGCTTCACAATATATTACAAATCAAATATATCGAAGTTTAATTTTTATAAATGATAAATTAGATATTGAATATGATTTAGCCAAAAGTATTGAAATAATTGATAGTCAAGTTTATGTAATAACAATTGATAGTAATGTCTTTTTTTCAAATAACAAAAAATTAACTGCTGATGATGTAAAATTTACTTATGAAACAATAGTTGATAGTGAAAGCAAAAGTCCATATAAAAAATCATTTGATTATTTAGATAAGATAGAATTAATTGATGATTATAAAATCAAATTTGAATTAAAAAGACCTTATGCACCATTTTTAAGTTGTTTAACTATTGGAATTGTGCCAGAAAAACTTGCAAATTTAACGCAAGAAGAATTTAGTAGAAAACCAATAGGAGCAGGTCCTTTTGAAATTGTTGAATGGTTAGCAGATGAAAAAATAACATTAAAAAAGAATGAATATTATAATAAGCAAAAAATAGATATAGATAAAATTATATTTAAAATTTTACCTGATGATAACACTCGCTATTTAGAAATAGTAAAAGGAAGTATTGATGTTTCAGTAAATAATATTCCGCAAGATATGATAAATCAAATACAAAATAATCCTAAATTAAAAATATTAACATCAAATGGTGTAAATTATTCTTATTTAGGTTTTAATTGTGAACATAAAATTTTAAAAGATAAAAGAGTTCGGCAGGCAATTGCTTATGCAATAAATCGTGATGAAATAATAAAAAATATTTTAAATGGATTTGCAATAAAAGCAACGAATATTTTAATACCAGAAAATTGGGCGAACGAACCAGAAGTAAAAAAATATGAATATGATCCAGAAACAAGTAAAAAATTACTTGACGAAGCTGGCTATAAAATAAAGAAAAATGGAATAAGATTTACACTCGAATATAAAGCACTAAATAAAGATATAACAAGAAGAATAGCAGAAGTAATACAGGCTCAATTAAAACAAATAAATATTGATGTGCAAATCAAAATGTATGAATGGGGCACATTTTATGGTGATGTTGTAAAAGGTAATTTTGAAATGTTTCAATTAACATGGGTTGGCGTAACAGAACCTGATATTTATTATATGGTTTTTCATTCGAGTAATATTCCACCAAACGGCGCTAATAGAGGCAGATATAAAAATCCAATAATAGATAAATTAGTAGAAGAAGCAAGATATGAACTAAATATAGAGAAGAGAAAAAAAATATATAGTGAAATACAAAAAATAATTGCTGAAGATGAGCCTTATGTAAGTCTTTGGTATAATTCAAATATTTGTATATTAAATAACCGCATTAAAAATTATAAATTACATCCAACGGGTAATTTAAAATATTTAGCATTTACTCAATTTTAAATTAAGTAAATAATTGTTCTTCAATTATCTCACAAAGGATATGCCCAATAGTTATATGTGCTTCCTGTATGCGCGGTGATAAATTTTTATTTATATTTATATGAATATCAACTAATTTACCTAATTCTCCACCATCTTTCCCGGTTAAACCAATAGTTAAATTACCTTTTGTTTTAGCATATTTTATTGCTTCATTTACATTTTTAGAATTACCACTTGTGCTAATGCCAAAAACAATATCATTTTCCTTTAAATGACATTTTAATTGCCTGATAAAAACTTCATCATAACCATAATCATTTGCAATTGCAGTTAAATTTGATACATTTGTATTTAATGCAATTGCTTCTAATGGTTCTCGTTCTTTTAAAAATCTACCAACTAATTCTGCTGCTATATGCTGTGCATCTGCCGCACTGCCACCATTGCCAAATATAATTAATTTACCACCGTTTTTATATGCTTTTACTATTTCTATTGCTGTTTTATTTATCGCAGGAATAATTGTCTTACTTAATAATAAAAACATTTCAGAATTTTCTTTTAGTATTTTCTCAATTTTTTCTTCAAACATTTTTTACTCCTTACATTTTTATTTTATTAAATTATTTTTTATATAATTATTTTGCTTCTCACTATTTTTCACTACCAAAAATTTAACAATAAAAAAAATCAAAATTTTATTCTTGGGTCAATTAAAACCATTAAAAAATCAGAAATTAAAATACCAATCAGAGTTAAAAATGCACTGATTGATGCCATAGCCATAATCACTGGATAATCACGAGCAAGAATAGCATCAAAACTTAATTTACCTAAACCATTTATCGAGAAAATTTGTTCAATAATAACACTACCACCAAAAAGAGCAGGAAAAATATTAGCAACCAAAACAATAACAGGAATTAAAGAGTTTTTTAATGTATGTTTAAAAATAACAAATTTTTCAGGTAATCCTTTTGCTCTTGCTGTTCTGATAAAATCCAATTTTAAAACTTCTAAAATATTTGATTTTACATAACGTGATAAATAAGCAAAACCACCATAAGTTAAACAAAAAACAGGTAAAACAAGATGCCATAATCTATCAATTAACCAATTGAAAAAATTGAGATTTTCAGCACCTTCTGATGATAATCCATAAATAGGAAATAAATTCAAATAATCACCACCACCTAAATATAAAATCAACATAGTAGCAACCCAAAAAGTAGGCAATGAATAAAGCATAAATAAAAAAAGTGTAATTAATTTATCAGATAAAGAATTATATTTTACAGCATTAAAAACACCTAATGGAATTGAAAAAAGATAAATTAAAAAAATCGAGATAATATTTAATTGCAAAGTAACTGGCAGCCGTTCTTTTATCTTTTTTATTACTGGCTGATTATCTTTATACGAATTTCCAAAATCAAATAATAATAATCTTTTAAACCATAAAAAATATTGAATATGTATTGGTTTATCTAAACCAAATAATTTTCGGTTTTGTTCAATTATTTCAGCAGTTAAAGGGTCTCTTAATGAATCATTACTCATACCTTTCCTTATAGCAAGGACAGCGGGGTCTCCAGGTACAAAGTGAACAATAATAAAAGTAATAAGAGTAATTCCAATAAAGGTAGGAATAAGAAAAAATAACCTTTGAAAAAAATAATTTATCATAAGATTAAAATAATATAATTGCTGGAATTTATAAGATTTCTAAACTAATCACTTTATTCGTTTCATTATCAATATCGAGTAAAATAGAATTGCCACTAATTGTTTCAAATATTTCTGTTCTTATTCCTTTTATATATTTTTTTTCTTCATTTTTTTCATCTGAAAATTCAAGCAGAATAGATTCTCTTCCCTCTTCATTCTTTATTGTATCTAATATTTTTTTTATATCCATAAGTATTAATAATAAATATATATTAATAAAGGTTCTCTGTTTGGTTTATGTAAATGTCTAAATGATTTAACAATATCTAATTCAGGTTCGTATTCTAAAATTAAAAATTTCTTACCATCAAATAATTCATCCTGGTCAATTAAAACTTTTGGATAGTTTAATACAATTTGCTGTTCTTTTGCCAATGATTTATTAACCAATTTAAAAGCAGGAATTAATCCTTGTGCACCTTCTGTATATACCTCAATAATATCATCAACAAAATATTCTCGCTCTTCTTTTGAATGAGAACTTTTTATAATTACTTTTTTACCTATTATTTCCTTCAATATTTGTTTATTCTGAATTCTTATTTTTTCATTTTCACTAATAACCTTTTGTTCAATATCTTTTTTTAATATATTTGCGAATTTACTTTTAGCCAATTTGATTATTCACCTCCTTATTTTACTAATGTAGCTGGTGGAAATAATATTACTTTATTTTCTAAATTTTTCTTAAAGTTAAATTTGTATTTATCAGGTTTTTCTTTTATTTCTGGTGATTTGAAACCACTATATCTTGATTTCATTTTACTATATGGTGTTTCAGCTTTACTACCACCAAATCTAAAAGTAGCACTTAATCTATGAGCACCTTCTAAATCTCTTGTGAACAAATAAGCATAATCAAGTTGAAATACATAACCTCTAATACCAAAACCAACAGAAGTTTTTCCTTCATCCTGTTTATCTCTATAACCTGTTCTTATTGCTATTGCTTCATTAAGCCAGAATTCAATTCCTGCATTTATACCTAATTTATTGCCCTTAGGTATATTAAAATCAACTGATACAGTTGGGGGATAAGACATCATTAAAGGTGTATATTTTAAAGATAGTTTTACATTAAATGGTAAATCTTCTTCTTTTTCTATATATTTAACTTTTGAACCAATATTTTGAACAGCAAAACCAAAATTTATGTATTCATTTATTAAGAATAAACCACCAACATCAACTGCCATTGCATTTGCTTTTTCTTCTTCTATTTTACCCTGCCATATTTTAATATTTGAGCCAAATAATAATTCACTTCTCATTTTTGTCGCAAAAGAAAAAGTAAATACTGATTCATTTGCACTATAATTTCCTATTGTTTCATTATTTAAATTTCTCTTTTCAATACTTCCATAATTCAAATAATCAATCTCAAAACCAATTACAGAATTTTTATTTTTAAAAGGAATACCAAGCATTAGTGCTTCATAATAAATATCAATAAAACTTGATACATGTGTGAAGGAAAATTCATTTTGAGTTAATTGTGCTAAACCAGCTGGATTATATCTCATAGAATGCACATCATCAGCAATAGCACCAAATGCACCACCAAGTGCAGTTGTTCTTGCACCAATATCTTCTGCTAAAATTAAACCTGTTACTGTACCAGGACTGCCAGCAAATAAAAATGAAGAATTAAAAATTATTATCAACACTAAAAAATATATAATTCTCATAAATTTTCCTCCAAAAATTTTTATCTGATAATTGCTAATTTCCCTTTTATCTCTTTATTAAATTTATCTCTAATTATGTAAATATATATTCCACTTGCTACTTCATAATTCTCTTTATTTGTTAAATCCCACTCATAATAAAATTCTGCTTCGCCTAAACTCTTTGGATAAAATTTCGTTACCACATCTTCTTTTATTAAATGCCCAAGAATATCATATATTTTAACAGTAGAATTTTGTGCTAAATTTGTAAATGTAATTGGTTGACCACTATGTAATGATGATTTCCATGGATTTGGTGAGACTGAACCAGGGTCATTATTTATAGCAATATAATTTTGTGGATTTGTGTGGACCTGAGCTGGATTTTTTACCCATTCAATGTATATGTATCTAAAACCACGTAAATTACCTAATGTTGGAATCTCTACGCCAGGAATTGTTACTTTTTTAATTGCTTGATTTAATACACCTGAAGCTACTTTTCTATCATATAATGGGTCAAAAAATTTTGTCTGTTCTATGCAAGGTGCAAATTCATTATCTGCTAATTTTACTATTCCTCTATATATTCCATTTGCTATATCTGATTCAACTAATTCAACACGAACTTTTGCACCTGGTAATGGTTGCTGGTTTTTATCAAGTGCATAAACATCAACTGCTGTAGTATCTCTCAATAATTTATTACCAGAACCACCGCGTGCCTCAATATATAAAATATCACTAAATCCAAATCTTTCATTCACTCTATCAACATCATAGTTTGCATCTTTTATAAAAATATTTGTTATATATTCTGGCTGTTGTGGAAGTGGAATTCCAACCGAATCAAATCTTATTTCATCTAAACTATAAACATAAATTACATCACCAAAATAACCTCTTATTTCTATTCGCTCTGTATCACTTGTTTCTGATACAGTAACTGTGCCATGAAATTTTCCTGTCTTAGTTCCTGTTTCTGTTAATTTTACTTTTATTGCGCCCTGTAAATTTGCTAAATTACCATTTTTATATGATTTTAATATTACATATACTTCATCAACTAATCTTTCATTTACATCCTGACCATTTAATTCTATATATAAAATATTATCCGTTGGATATGGTAATACATAACCACCATTTACATCTCTTAATTTTTTAGTATAGCCTTCATCTGTAAATGCAACAGAATTTACATTTGATGGTGGTGTTGGTGAGGCAATCTTTAATATTGGCGATGCTATATTCCAATTTAATGGATGTTTGACTACAATTGTTTCTCCTGGGTCAACACCAATTTCATCAAGAGTATCATTTGTTAATGGTTTTATTTTAAAGGTTCCACGATAAAATGGTGAAGCAGGTGCTTCTTCTGTTAAAACTACTTCAATTGTATCTGTTAAATCTTTTGAATGATAAACCCAAACTTCTGTCGTTTCAATTAAAGCAGCATCACCAATATCAGCACGAACCTGAACATATATTATCTGTTCATAAACTAATTCATCTGTTGGTTTATAATCTATTTTATAATCTGGACCAGTTTTTATTTCAATTGAATAAATTGTTTTTGGTTTTGATTCAATCGCAACATATCTTGTATCTGTAATATTTGTTAAGATAATTCCACCTGTTTCTGATAATGCTCTTCTTTCACACCACATTATTATTGTATCACCAGGATATGCTTCAAGTATATTTGCTTCCTGTAATGTAAAAGTTGATAATCTTAATAATGGATATTTATATGTATTAACCCTATATATTTCTGAACCTATCTCTGTTTCTTCTAATTCTAATTTTAATAATGGTGATGCAATATTTGGATTCAAATTTTTTACCCATACTGTCAATGTATCTTTTAATATACTATTACTTGAAAATATTGAACCCCTATCTGCAATTACTTGAATATATATTAATTCATCTATTAAATAATTTGTTGTTATTGCTTCTGAATAAGATTCATTTGTTCGTGAAATTGAAACTGGATTTGGGGCTTTATATTGTGCTATATAATAATAATCACTCTTATTTGGTTCAAATGTTACTGTTGGTGCAATTATAACAATTGTATCACCTCTATTACAATACAATTCACCTCTTTCATTTCTCGTTATTGTTTCAAAATCAAGTGCATGTTTTTTACTTATTACTTTTGCTGTTGTATATGCTACCTGTTTTGTTCTGAATATATTTGTATTTTGACCTGTTTCAATTAAGGATACTATTATTTTTGTATCGCCTCTTAAGTCTGTTGGCGAACGAGTTAAATTATGAACCTCAACATCTATTTCATCAATTAAAACATCATTTGCAAAACCTTCAGCATCTGCACTTTTTACCTGAATATATAATGCATCAAATGGTTCTTCAAAAGAACGCTGAAAATCAATTATTGGATTAACATAATTTGATGAATCATACAATCTAATATAATCTAATTTTATTGGGGATAATTTTGTCGCACTACGGGTATATGCTGTTGCTGTTTTATATGATGATGCATAAGGATTTATTGTATCACTGGTATCTAATGGCACTAACGAACGAACTAATATTGTATCACCATAAGTATTATCACTTTCTTTTTGTCTGATATATATTCTACCTGGATTATCTTTTTCTGCTATATTTGATGTTATTACACAATTTATATATTCATTTGTTATTTCATCATAATTTCTATATAAACCTGAATTTGGACCGCCAACTTCTTTTAATACTATTATATCAGTATCAAGCACATAACTATCAATAAAATCCTGATTACTTAATTTGCTTGCATCAAAATAATAATAACCCCCACTATATGTTAAGCCAGGAATTATTGTATCCCCTCTAAAAGAAATAATTTCGACTGCAAATGAATCATTTAATAAATTTGAAGCAGTGGCAGAATCAGCACGTGCTTCGATCCATAATTGTGATAAATTTTCACTTGCTGCATACCTTATATCATTTTTTGGTATTTGATATGGTAAAACTGGAACATTTAAAGACGCTGAATATGTATAATCTGTTCTTAAATCAATTGCATATACATAATCAGGCGGGTCAAATTGTGCTAATACTACTGTATCATATATTTCATTATTATTCCAATCTAATCTACCATTTCCATTTTTGTCCACACCACAAAGAACAAAATGTCCTTCTGATGTACCTATTTCTCTATATCTTGCATTTGATAATCGTCTTAACATTGCTGTTCCGCGATAAACACCTGCATTTTCTGATATTTCTAATAAACCAATTACTATTGAATCACCTTCTGATAAAACTAACTGACCATTTGCATCAAGATATTCATCAACAAGCATAATTTCTACTGTATCAGCATTTTTTGGATTTCCATCTGCGCCTGTTAATTGCATATATATTTCTGTATTTACATTTTGTTGCCAATTTTCTGGTAAGATTGTTGAGTAATCACTCCCTGTATAAAAATAAAATTCATTTATAAATGTTGGCTGTTTTGGTATTGTCATTTTTGTTTGCGCTGTTATATCACTCACTACTGAATATGGAACTACTTTTATTATATATCCATAATTTACTCTTAATTCATTTAATGTATCATTTGTTAAATATGCTAATTTTACTGATTTTCTATCTGGTATTAAATCATTATTTCTGAATATACCAGAGTTTGGTAATGTCTCTTCTAATTGAACTCTTATTACTGTTACATCTGAACCATCTGGTTTCATTGAATACACTTCTACTTCAAAATTATCTATTGTTAATGGATTTGAATCTATTGCTATTAATTCAATATATATATTTTCATCAAAATTAAATTCATAATCGTCATCTACTATTTTTAAAGGCTCATAGGATGGTGAAGAATATAAATTTATTGCTACAATTTCAACTGGTATTGTTACACTTTTAACTATAAGTGTTTTTGAAATTGTTCCTATTCCTTCATAATATACTTTTATTTCATCATTATTTTTATCTGCTTTTACTACATCATAAATATCATCTGTATAAATATTTATTTTGAATTGTCCTCTAAATAAACCTGAATTCTTAGATGTCTCGTATAAATTTATTCCTATCTTTCTTGCACCTGAATCATTTACTATTACTGTACAACTTATTACATCAACAAAATATGGATTTTCATCTCGTCCAAATAATTCTACATAAATCGTTGCAAATGGTTGAACATAAGAATCAAATTTAGTGGTATAAGTCATATCAGAATAAAATGTTAATAAATACGGTTCTATAATGCTTATATTATTTGTTGGATATATATAAATTGTATCAATTAATAATGGATTATCTTTAGTTATATCTGTTTTTGAAAATACAATTACTAAAATTGTATCACCATATTCTGCTTTTAATTGTTTTATATATTGATTAGTAAATTCACCTAATTTTGGTGCTGCATTTTGTGATGTAAATTTTCCACTATTTTCGCTCGTCTCTTTTAATTCTATTGTTATACTATCTGAATATTTCCAGTATTTCCCATTCCATATTGTTGTATCATCTGTTTTATTGATTATTATTACTTCGATAGTATCTGCTGTTAAATAACTTGCATCCTGTGCATATAATGTTATATATAAATTTGAATTTATATCAATATAACTATTTGTCATCTGAATATTATAATTCTGGTCGCTAAAAAATAAATTATTTATTATCTCTGGTGTTGTATATCTTGCTGTATAAATTGTGCAACTTAATGTACTGCCGTTTGCAAATGCTATTATTGTATCATTATAATCAGTTCTTAATTTCTTTAAATTTGTTGATGTCGTCGTTAAATTTAATTCTATATTAGAACTTCTAAATATTCCTGAATGGTTTGATGTTTCAATGCAATACACATATATACTATCATTATATTTCGTACTTTTTATATATGCTATTATGCTATCCTGTTGATATTCATTTCTATCTATACCTGTTATCTCTAAATATAAATAATCATTAGGTCGAACAAATAAATTTGATAAATCAGAAATAAAATTATTATCTTTAAATTTTATTGTTGTTACTGTTATTGGTGCTGTTGATGCTGATACTATTTGTAATGTATCATAATAAATGGGATAATCTTTTACTACTACACGAACTACTGAATCATAACCAACTCTCAATACTTTACTTACTGTATCAAAATAATAATCTACTGAATAATCATTATTTCTAAATATACCATAAATCCCTGATAAACCTGTTTGAACCAATTCGACATTAAAACTATCACTCCCATTGCCTAATATCACTATTATCGTATCATTTGTTAATATACTTTCATCTATTGCTGTTAATTCTATATATAATCGTTCATTAAAATTTACTCTTCGATTTAAATTTGATATATAACCGCTTTCTTTAAATTTTATTGTTTGTATCTGTGTTGGTGTAGTTGGTACAACTATTTGCACTGTATCAAAATATGTTGGATAATCTTTTACATAACATTTTATTATACTATTATATTCTGCTTTTAATGTCTTATTTGCTGTATCACTTATACTTCCTAATTTATATTCATTGTTCCTGAATATCCCATATATTCCTGAACTTCCTGTCTGTGTTAATTCGACTGAAAAACTATCCTGTCCATTTCCTAATATTACTATTATTGTATCATTTGTTAATGGACTTAAATCAACTGCTGTTAATTCTATATATAATACTTCATTTATATTTACTTTTCTATCTAATTCTGATACATAACCAACTTCTTTAAATTGTAGTGTTTGTATTTGTGTCGGCGAAGTTGGTGCTGCTACCTGAACTGTATCGTAAAATGCTGGATAATTTTTTACATAACATTTTATTATATCATTATACTGAACCTTTAATATTTTATTTACTGTATCATTTACTGTTCCAATTCGATATTCATTATTGCGAAATATACCATATCCATCTATTGTAGCAACCTGTGTCAAAATTAATGTTACTGTATCTCTTCCTGAACCTAATAAAACTTCAATTGTATCTGCTGTATATATATTTTCATCGACTGCTGATACTTCTATATTCATTATTTCATTAAATGTTACTTTTCTATCTAAATTATATGCAAAATTTGTATCTTTGAAATTTAATGAAATTATATTTGTTGGTGAGGTAGGAACTGCTAATCTTATTGTATCTGATTTATCTACATTCGAAAATTGCCTGTTATTTAATACAACTTTTATTATATCCCCATAATTTACTTTTAATTTCCTTGTTGATTGGTCTGTCACACTTGAACTTAATTGTATTGCATCACTTAAAAAAATATTAGTAAAATTTCCTGTTTCTGTTAATTGAACAAAAATTGTTTCGCCACTTGTTAAATTTGTTATAAATACTACTGGATTTTTTACTGCATACGGATTTCTATCACCTGCATCAATAACAATATATACATAATTATCTGGAATTATTACATTATCAGAAATTATATAATTCTGATAATTTGCTGTTGGACTTGATATAAAATAAATTGAATCAACCTGTGTATCACCAGGATAAACATAATATACTGTATTTAATAATGTTCCATAAGCTGTTGTATCTACTATTATGAAAAATCTTATTGCATTTGAATCATTTGATGAAAAGCCTGTTCCATCAAATATTCCACTTGTTCGTAATAAATCAATTGTATCCGAACGATATTTATAATAACCACTATCTACTGCTGTTGTATCTCTTGATAATTGCTTACACTCAAAATTATAATATTTATTGTTTGTGTAATTATATACTTGCATATATATTTTATCTGCTGTTGTTAACTTTGTATCAATATAACCATAAGAATCAACTTCACATTCAACTACTATCTTATTAAATATATTTAATTTTGCATCTGTATCCTGTATTAAATAAGTATATGTTTGAATTGGTGGTGTAGTTGATACTGTTTCTGATACTGTATATAATTTAAATTGATTTATTTGGGTTGGAGCGGCGATTAAATATGAATAAAAAATGAGAAATAAAGAAAAAAATATAATCACTCTAATTTGTTTTTTCATATATCTTATTCACCTATTATTTAATTTTTTTCAAAAATTTTTTATTAAAAAATTTTATCATACTTTGATTTTATTATGCAAGATTTTTTTTATTTTTTTATTGGTAGGAAATATTTTATTTTTCTGACTATAAAAAATAATCAATTTATCTACTTTCAATAATATTTTTTTCTTTTTTGTTTTCGCTTTATTATATTTTTTAACATTTCGTAATTATTTACACAGTTTGTATCTATTGGATTTAATCTTATTGCTCGTTCAAGTATATTTAGCGCTTCTTGATTTTTTCCTTTTTCATAATATAACCCTGCTAAGTTACATAATGATTTATAATCATTTGGTTCTATTTTTAATACTTCTTCAAATTTCTCAATTGCTTTATCTGTTTCACCTTTTTCCATATATATATATCCTGTATTAAATAATGCTATAAAATTATTTTTATCTAATTGCAATACTTCCTGATATTTTATTAATGCTTTTGTTAATTCTCTTTTTCTATAATATTCATTACCTTCTTCTATTAATTTCTCGATTATTTCTTTATTTTCATTTTGTGTTTGTTCCTCTTTTTTTTCTCCATCTTTTTTTTCTTCTACTTCTTCTTTTTTATCTTTTTCTATTAACTCATCTAATTTACTTAATTCATCTAATAATTCATCTTTTTCAGTCATATTTATTTACCTCATAATTTGTTTTGTTATATGAATATTCAATTCTATAATTACCAGCATACATTAAACTATAAATGTAAAAACTTTTCAAGACATTTTTAACATAATTTTTTGTCTCTGAAAATGGTATCTTTTCTACAAAATAATCAACATCATTTATTTTTAGCCTTTTTAACCAATTATCAACATTCCCGCCGCCGCCGTTATATGCTGCTAATGCTTTTATTACATCTTTGTTATATTTTTCTAATAACACTGATAAATAATATGTTCCAAAACTAATATTTATTGATGGTTGATATAACTGATAATTTTTAAAATAATTAAAACCTAATTTCCGCGCTATCCATTTTCCAGTTGCTGGTATAATTTGCATTAAACCATAAGCATTTGCATTTGATACTGCCTTAAAATTATATCTACTTTCCTCTCGGATTAATGCTCTAATTAAATACGAATTTATGTTATAATAAACTGCATTTTTCTCAATTAAATCATTATACCAATATCTCGGATATAAGATATCTTTTATCTCTGCTGGAAAATTACAATAATTAAATTCGTAATTATTATTACTTAATATTATCTTCTCTATTAAATTTATTGATTTGTTATACTCACCATTTTTTGAATATATCATTGCTATATTATATTTTACATTCTCATCTTTTGTCTGATTATATATGTATTCTAATTCATCTATACTTATTTTATTAAATCCAATTTGTTTAAATATATAATGTTTTAATAAATGCTCTTTTATTTTATTATTATATTGCTGATTTAATTCTATCTCTCTCAAATCATATTCATAAAATCTTCTTTTAAATGTTGAATAATCATTATCAATATTAAATGAAGCATAATAGGAATTTACTCTTGGTTTACTATAAAATTTCTTGATTCGATTATTTAATTGAAATAAATCATTCTCTTCATTATTTGTTAAATTAGAGTATTTGACTATCTCGCTCTTACACTCATTAAATTTCTCTAATGACCTATATGCATAAAATGTAAATGGATAATTTGTTATTATTTCATTATAAATTTTTATTGCTTCTCCATATCTATTATTTTTTTCATTTGATAATGCTACCCAGAATAATACTTTTGCTTTTTCATCACTTCTTATATTTTTATTTCTCTGATATTCTGATAACATTCTAAAACATCTTTCTGCTTCATCAAATTCTCTTCTTTCAAAAAAACAAAAACCAATATTCCATAAATATTCACTTAATAATTTATTTTCCGGATAATATGTCGCCAAATAATTATAATATCGCATTGCTTCTTTATATTTCATTTCATTATATAATATTTCAAGCATAATTTCTAATGCTCTTTCTTCATTCCTATCTCTTTTATCTTCTTTTATTATTTCTATTAAATTCTCTTTTGCTTTATTTGTTTGTTTATTTATTTTAAATATTTCTGCTTTCTTTAATTTATATTCTCTTGAACCTTTTATATTCTCTAACACCTTTTCAGCATTTTTGTAATTCCGCATTTTTATATAACAATTTGCTAATAAAAGAATTTTATCTTTTATATTTTTTATTTCTTCTGTATATGCTATTGCTTCTTTATAATTTTTATTCACTATATTTTCCTTGATTATTTCACTTATTATTTCATCATTTAATTCTCTAATTAAATTCTTATTTGATTTTATCATTTGCTGTAATAATTTTATACTATCTCTTTTATATGCTCCATCATTAATTATTATTTTTTTTATTATATTTAATGCTTCATATTTTAAATTATTTTTATAATACATTTCAGCCAATCTATATTCATATTCCTTTACTTCTGTTTTATACCTTTCTAAAAAATATTCATCTTCTTGTATGTATTTTACTAATGTCTCATAATATGTTATATTATTTGACAAGCCTGTTTTTGTATTTATATCCAATAACATTTTATAAAATTCTATTGTTAATATCGTCTCATTTTCTCGCAATTCTCTTATTATTAATTCCTTTGCTTTGTTATATTCTTTTTTCTTTATATAATATTCACTTATAAATAATACTGCATAATCCCTGAAAATTTTGCCTTCTCTTATTATATTTAATAAGCATTTTTCCATTTCATAATTATTTTTTGTTTTTATTGATAATAATGCTACAATCATATCAATTATCTCTTTTTCTTCTTCTGCTAAATTATTATTACTTCTTATTTTTTTTGAACGCTCTATATTTTCTTCTGTTTGATAAATATCTAAACTCGAAAGGTAATTATATATTCGATTGGAAAAATTATATGATAACAAATTGCTAAATAATATTAAACTAATTATTAAACTTACTTTTATTATATTCATAAAAAACTCACACTCTAAATTTTTTATTTTATTTTTGTCTTTATCTAATTGTCAATCTTTTTTTCCTCTAATTTTCCATTTTCTGTTATAAGAATTTTATTCCCATTAATTATTCTTTTTGCTATATAAAAATTTTCTTTATAATAATCTTCATTTATATCTGAAATTATTACCCTTCTTTTTTTACTCGAAGCATGCACCATTTTGTTATCACCTATATATATTCCTACATGATTTATCCTATCGTCTTCCTTATTTTTAAAAAATATTAAATCTCCTATCCTATAATTTTCATCGATTATTTCTTCACCATAATTCACCTGTTCTTCTGCTCGGCGCGGTAAATTTATTCCCAATTTATTAAATACCACATAAACTAATCCCGAACAATCAATTCCTCTTTTACTTTCTCCACCATAGTTATATTTTACCTTTAAAAATTTTTTTGACATTTTTAATATCTTTTTTTCTAACTTTGTTTTCTTTACTTTTTTAGGTATTTCATTCTTAACCTCTTCCTTCGATATAATTTTAGTTTCACTAATAGGATTAAAAATAACATTTTCTTTTTCCTCCTCTTTTATTATCTTTATTATACCTTTTATCCCAAACAATTCTTTTACTTTTTGTAATTCACTTTTTGCCTCTTCTTTTGTTTCATATCTTCCACAGAAAATAAAATCAAATTCATTATTGCTTTCAATATAAACTGGTAAATTTTCTTCTAATAATTTTTTGCTAAATTTTTCTGCATTCTCCTTTATTTTAAATGCACCTAATTGTATCGTATATATTTCTTTGGCTTTTACAAGTTTTACCTGTATTAAGAAAATTAAAATTATGCAAAGTATCTTCATATTTTTTAAAATACACAATATATTTTTTTGATATTTTTCTACTAATAATAAATCTTCAATAAAATAAAAGTATTTAAAAAATTTTATGCTTTTCCTTCGAAGTTTCTGCCTGCTAATACACTTTTAAAACTTTCAAATGCAAATTGCTCTGAACCATGTCCTTTATTTGCTATTGCTGGCTCAACACCTAAATCTTTTGAAATTGATGCTACTTTTGCTACTGATGAATTATGAATTTGATTAGCATTTGGATAAATTGCCTCAATTGAACCAATTCGTCCTATAACCATATTAAAACCCCCTTTTTAAAAAAGATATAAAGTGCAATTTTATAATTGCACATTTGCTCGCTTTTTTTCTAATTACTAAAACTTTTAATAAGTTCATTTTATTAAAAGTTTCCTCTAAAAATTTTCAAAACGAGGAAAAGAGAAAAAATAATTTCTACAAAAAGAAATTATTAGCGGGAGACAAACACATTCTCTCTTTTCCTCATTTTCCATTATAGCACATTTTTTCAATTTGTCAAGTATTTTTTTAATTTTTTCTTTTTCTTATATTCTCACTCCGCTTTTTCTTCTCTTTTTTTATTTGACTTATTTACTTTTTTTCTTTTATAATTTTTTTATTAATCTCTTTTTTTGAGGTGGTTTATGTTTAAAAAATTTTTTTCATTTTTTTTGTTTTCTTTTTTGCTTCTTCTTTCGCAAATTTTCGCGCTTGATGCTGTTTTTTATAACTTACCTGTCTTTGATTTAGAACTTAATCAAATCAATGAATTAAATCTTTCTGATTATTTATTAGTTTTACCTGATGAAATCCAAGATATTATTTTTCCAGAACAATTTGATAATAAAATTTCTTCCCTTAAATTTCTTCCTGATAAAAAATCAATTTTAATTGAAACAAATAATGATGGTTTTGTTGAATTGCCAATTACAATAAAAACAAAAGAAAAATCAATCGAACAAATTCTCTTCCTTTCAATAAAACAATCAAAATATCACCATACTTTTCTCTATAAAGGTAAATCTGGATTAAAAGTTTCTGTTGCTGGCGAATTTAATGGCTGGAATATGAATGCAAATATTATGAATGAAATTGAAGAAGGTAAATATTCTTTATCAATGGATTTAAAACCAGGTAAATATAAATATAAATTTGTAATAAATGGAAAAGATTGGATACCAGACGAGTTAAATCCTTTAAGAAGTGATGATGGTTGGAATAATAGTGTTTTAGTATTAGGTAAATCTTATGATATAAACTATGATGTTATTGCAATTAATAAAAAGAAAACTGATAATGGTATTTTATTTTCTTTCAAAATAAATGTATTAAATAATCCAAACGAAACTTCAAAATTATTTTTTTTAATAAACAATAAAATACTAAAAAAAATTGACGATTTTAAAAATAGTATTGTTGATTGTTTTGTTCCTGATGAGTATTTGAAAAAATCACAGGAAAGTGAATATGATAATTATGTATATAAACTAAATATTTTAATTGTTCCAACTGAAAATGATTATCATTTAAAATCATATTATTTTGAACCTGAAAATAATCTATTCAATTGGAAAGATGCTATTTTATATTTTGCTTTTACTGATAGATTTTATAATTATGAAAACAATTTTGATTATAAAGTTAAAGGCGATATTTCTGATAAAGTAAATTTTCACGGCGGTAATTTTAAAGGTATTACCAAAAAAATTCAAGATGGTTATTTTTCTGATTTAGGTGTTTCTGCTATCTGGATTTCACCTGTTTTTGAAAATCCTCGTGATACTGTTTTTGCTGGTTATCATGGTTACTGGCCTATTGATTCTTATAAAATTGCTCAAAATTTTGGAACTCTTGATGATTTAAAAGAACTTGTTTCAGAAGCGCATAAAAAAAATATTCGTATCATTGTAGATTATGTTGCAAAACATATTTTTAAAGATAATCCACTTTATAAAGAACATCCAGAATATTTTGGAACACTCGATTTACCAGATGGCAGAAAAAATATTGGCTTATTTGATGAATTTCCTTTATCTACATGGTTTGGTGATTACTTACCTGCTTTTAATTTTCAAAATCCTGATGCTGTTAATTTCCTCGTTAATAATGCACTCTGGTTAATTAAAGAAACAAATATTGACGGCTTTCGACTCGATGCTGTGAAACATATTGAACATAATTTATTTAAGGAATTAAGAAAAAGAATAAAATATGAAATTGAATTACCACAAAAAAAAGTTTTTTATATGGTTGGCGAAAGTATGACAAGCAGAGAAAAAATTATGGAATATGTAAAATTTTATGAAATGAATGGACAATTTGATTTTCCACTTTATTGGGATATTAGAAAATTTTTTGCTGCTGATTTAGGCTCATTTTATGATATAAATAATAATTTAAAAGAAGCATTTAAAGTTTATGGTTCTGAAGCACTTATGTCAACTATGCTTGGAAATCACGATTTTTCAAGGTTTATGGCTTATGCTGATAATAAATTTAAACCTGATTCAGTTGATGAACAGGAATATGGCTGGAAGCATAATGTTGTTGTTGATGACCCTGCAAATTATAAAAAACTTAAACTTGCTTTTTCATTCTTAATGACTATTCCAGGTGTGCCTTTAATTTATTATGGTGATGAATTTGGTATGACTGGTGCGCATGACCCTGATAATCGCCGTGTTATGCGCTTTGATGATGAATTAACAGAACATGAAAAAGATGTGTTAAATTATGTTAAAAAAATAAATAGCATTCGAAATAAATTTTCTGCTTTTCGCTATGGTGATTTTATTCCTCTTTATATTGAAAATGAACTTTTTGCTTATTGCTTATCTAATTTTGATAAAAAAGCAATTGTTGTTTTATCACGACATAAAGAAGGAAATGAAATAAAAATTAATTTACCCGCTGAATTTAATATGAAACAATTAAAGAATGCTTTTACAGATGAAATTATCTCTATTGAAAATAACACACTTTTATTAAATGTAACACCTTATTCTTGTTTTATTTTCGTTAATGAATAATTATTCTATTGGTCTTTTACTTATTGTTAAAGATGAAGAACGCTTCATTAATGATTGTCTTGAAAGTGCAAAAAATTTCTTTGATGAAATTGTTATTATTGATACTGGTTCAAAAGATAATACAATAAGCATTGCTAAAAATTTTACTGATAAAATTTATTCTTTTAATTGGAATGATAGTTTTTCTGAAGCAAGGAATTTTGGTAAAAGTAAAGTCTCTTCAAATTGGCTCTTTTATTTAGATGCTGATGAACAAATAGAAAATTTTGATAAACAATTTTTTATTTCTCAAATTCAAAATAATAATATTTCTGCGTTTTTTGTTACTATTAAAAATATTATTACGCATAATTTAATTCAATATGATAAACAAATTAGATTATTTTTAAATATAAATGAAATATACTGGAAAAATCGTATTCACGAACAAATTACTGATTCTATTTTTGAATATAATAAAAAATATAATAAAATTATTGCTGACTCAAATTTTTCTATTCTCCATTTTGGTTATCGCCCGTATATTATTAAAAAAAGAAATAAGTATCAAAGAAATTTAGAAATATTAAAAAAAGAATTATCTGATAATGATTTCAATAATCTTTATCTTTTATTAAAGTATATTTCTTCTTTAAGAAAAGTTGATGCTGAAAAAAATAAAAATGAAATACTTAATTCAATAAAAATATTTTTTAATCATCTAAAAAATTTAAATAATTATGATTTATTAACTTTAAAACCTGTCAAAGATTTCCCTTATGAAATTTCAAATAATATTAATTTGTTATCAAATGATTTTTTAAATGAGATAATAAATTTTTATATTGAACAAAAAATTGTTAGCATTGAATTATATTATTTGCAATATATATTTGCTTTGAAAAACAATCATAATGAAGCAGCAGAAAATTATTTTAAATTGATTAAATACAATTATAACAAAAATGATTTAACTATAAATCCTGATTTAAAACTAAAATTAGAAAAATTATTATAAAAATTATAACAATTCACAAATTATTCTGTTGCCATAATTTATATGATAATAATGTCCATAATTCTTTGCTATGGTCTATTTTATTACTTTGATGCTCTTCAATTATTTTTCTTATATATTGATAATTAAAAATATTCTCTTCTTTTATGTTCTTTTCTGATAATGTATCTAACAATAATTCTTTTAATTCTGCTTTAAACCATCTGGCTAATGGAACACCAAAGCCCTGCTTTTTTCGTTTTATTATTTCTTCGGGCAATTTATTTTTCATTGCTTCTTTTAGTATATATTTTCTTTTAAAAAATTTTATCTTAAATTTATCAGGTAATGAATTTATAAAATTTATAACATTCACATCTAAAAAGGGCGAACGAACTTCAAGTGAATTAAACATACTTGCTCTATCTACTTTTGTTAATATTTCATTCTGCATATAAAGTTTTAAATATAGATATATTATTTTTTGATTAAATGTCAGATTTGAAAAATTTAATCTATGTATTGGTTGATATATATCCTTTATTTCAATTTCTTTTTTTAAAAATAATTCATCCTGCATCTCTTTTGTAAAAGAACACATCCAAACTTCATTACGAAGCAATGCTGGAAAATATAATGCTGATATTGTTCGTTTTATTTTAAAATCTAAACTCATATATTCATCAGATACAGGTAAAATACTATTTGCCAACTTTAATATTCTTTTTACTATTATTTCTGGCATAGTAAAATTTTTTAAAATATTATGTGCAATAAAAGTATCATAACCAGCAAACAATTCATCACCTCCATCACCGCTTAATGCAACTGTTACATATTTCCTTGTAAATTTAGATAGTAAATATGTTGGTATAATTGATGGGTCTGCAAATGGTTCATCTATTTTTGTAAATATTTCTGGTAATATTTCATACATTTTTTTTACACTTAATTTTTCCTCTTTATGTTCTGAACCAATAAATTTCGCTATTTTTTCTGCATAAGAACTTTCATCAAAACTTTTTTCATCAAAACTTATTGAAAATGATTTTATGTTTTCTGGTGGTATTATTTCGCTCATTAATGTTATAATTGTGCTTGAATCAATTCCACCACTTAAAAAAATTCCAAGTGGAACATCACTTATTAATCTGTATTTTATTGCTTTTTTTAAATGTCTTAATAATTCTTCTTTTGCTTCGTTAAATCTTATTTCTTTATTATATCCATTAAATGAATAATCCCAATATTTTTTTTTTATAATTTTATTATTTTGAAAAATTAAGTAATGACCACCTTCTAATTTATAACAATTTTCAATAATTGATTCAGGCGCTGGCACATATTCAAAAAAAAGATATTCCTGTAATGCTGAATAATTTATTTTTTTCTTTACTGTTGGATGTAATAATATTGCTTTTAATTCAGATGCAAAAATAAATAAGCCATTTTGATAATAATAATATATAGGTTTTTTTCCTGCTCTATCTCTTGCTAAAAATAATTTTTTATTTTTTAAATCATAAATTGCAAAAGCAAACATTCCATTAAAATAATTCAAACAATTCTCGCCCCATTGTTCATAACTATGTAATATTACTTCTGTATCACATTTTGTAATAAACTTATGTCCATATTTTTCAAGTTCATTTCTTAATTCTAAAAAATTATATACTTCACCATTATAAACAATTACAAGTGATTTATCTTCATTAAACATTGGTTGCTGACCTGAAATTAAATCAATGATTTTTAATCGCGAATGTGCAAGAGAAATTTCTTTATTTACAAAATGCCCTTCTTCATCAGGTCCACGATGTTTTAATGCTTCACGCATTTTAAATAATAGATCTAAATTATTATCACCAATAAAACCACATATTCCACACATTTGTTTTTCTTAATCATCACTATCGAATGAATTACCATAAGGGCAACAAGGATGTGAATAATTATTTGATGGACAACTACAATTTTCACTCATATCACAACTATCACAACTATTATTATCACTAGTTTCAGAAGAGAAAGAAGAAAATACAGAAAATTTTTTTGTTAAATTATTGCTATTACAATTCGGACATTTTGCCTCTTCATTTTTATATAATAATATTTCAAATTCTTTTTTACAATTATTACAGATAAATTCGTAAATTGGCATAATAAACTCACCTCACATTTTATTATTTGATTTTATTTGTTTTATGCCTTTGAATAAAAACCAAAAATTTATTGCAACTAAAAATGAGACAAATATATTATTTATAATATTAACTGGTAAAAATTGCAAGATAATTCTTTCAACAGATGGTAAATTAAAAAACAAATCAGGAAAAATCGGCATTGCAAGTTGAAAATTAAAACTTTTATCCCATTGAAAAACAAAACAAAAATAGAGAATAAAATAAATTAATACTTCATAAAATTTTATATAATCAAAAGCAAATACAAAAACTAAAAAAGGAATAATCCACATAAAATATTGTGGTTCAAAATTACTTGTTCCATACATTATATTAAAGAAAAGAAATATAACTAATGGTAAATAATCAAAACTAATTTTTTTTCGATTTTCAATAATAAATAAAAAAAATAGAAAATAAAAAAATGGAAACAAAATAAAATCATTTATTTTATATTTAAAAAGCATTGCAGAATGTTCATCATTTGCTAATACACCTGTTGGAAAATATGCAGAAATATTTGTTAAATGTGTTGATAAATAATATAACAAATTAAATAATACAAGTGGAAAAAGAGAAATAATTAAATATGATAAAAATTCTTTTATGTTTTTAGAATGAATAAATAATAAAAAAGGCAAAAATAGAATTGGATACTGGCGAAGCATAATAGCAATGCCAATAAATAAAAAACTTGCTTTTATTTTTTCTTCTTTAAATTTTAACAATCCTAATAGCAAAAAGAATAAAGTATATACTTCATATCTACCAATAAAATAAATAACATAAATCGAAACAGGATTAAATAGCCATAAATAAAATATCTTCTTTTTAATTAATGTAATTTCAGTAAGTTTTAAAAAAACAAATAAACAAAGATAATCAAAAATAAGAAATGGAATTTTTAAAATAAATAAAAAGAAGAAAACATTTTTAAGAGAACAAAAATTATACCAACCTGAAAAATTATAATCATAAGGTATAGTTTTCCATAAATGATATAATTCTGGCATAATAAATTTTGTTAATACCATAATTGGAAAATGAACTAATTGATTTAATAAATGAAAAGAAGCAGATGGGTCTGTTGCATAATAAAATATTGAAGTATATGCTAATTGAAAAGGCACCCAGATACCACTTAAAAAATCAATGTGACAAAAAAATGGCATAATAATAAATCGCAAAATTATACTAATAACAAGAAAATTAACAATCTGTTTATTCTCTTTTAAATCATCAGGTAATAAAAATTTCAAATAATTTTTTTTATAAATAATTAAACCAGTTAAGAAAATTAAAACCAGAAAAAAAATTATATTCTTAAAAATTTTTTTAATAAAAACAAATAATAAATCAAAAACAGAAATAGAATAAACAGATTTAAAATAAAGTGCTCCATTTATTTTTGAATTATTATAAATCAAATTTAAATCATTAAAATCTTTTTTATAACCAAAATAAAGTGAACCATCAGTTATAATAATTCTAAAATAAATCTTATCATAATTAGAAAAATTTTTATTGAATTTTATATATGTTGTTTTTCTTATATTTCCGCTAAAATTATTTATTTCTATTTGTTCAAGGATATTTGTAAAATTTATTTCATCAGATAATTGAAAAGAAAATTTTTTACACGAACCACTGATAAGTAAAATAATTCCTGAAAAATTTTCTTTTATTCCTTTAATTTCCTGAATTAAAAAATCATTTGATAATAGTTTTAAATATTCATTACTTTCACGGAGTGATTGTGTTGGCGGTAAAACAAAATCACAATTTACAAAAAAAAATAAGATAAAAAAAAGAAATAAAAAAATTTTAATTTTCATTAACTCTATTCTTTTTAATTAATTCTCTTGCGTGTTTTAAACTAATATCAGTTATATTCCCACCTGACATAAGATATGCAATTTCATTTATTTTTTCTTCATTATTTAATTTTACTGCTTTTGTTATTGTTCGCTCTGCTTTTGTCTCTTTGTATATTTTATAATGTAAATCAGCACAAGCAGCAATTACTGGTAAATGTGTAATACAAAATACCTGATGACTTTTTGATAATTTTTTTATCTGTCTGGCAATCGCTGTTCCTGCTTTGCCACTTACACCAGTATCAATTTCATCAAAAATTAAAATTGGTGTTTCATCAATTTCTGCAAATAATGTTTTTATTGCAAGCATAAATCTTGATAATTCTCCACCAGATGCAATTTTTTTTAACGGTTTAAAATCTTCGCCTTTATTTGTCTTTACCATAAATTCGATTTTATCTTTTCCTTTTTCTGTTAATTGCTCTGTCTCTGTTATTTCTATGTAAAATTCTGCTTCTGGCATTTCTAAATTTTTTAATTCTGTTGTTATCTTTTTATTTATTGTTTCACTTATTTTTTTTCGTGCTGATGTTATTTCTTTTGCTAATTTATTAATTTCTATATTTTTACTTTCTATTAATTTTTCTAAATCTTTTAAATCAAATTCTATATTTTCTAAACTCTCATATTTTTTCTTTACTTCTTCATAATAATCAAGAATTTCTTTTATTGTTGAACCATATTTCTTTTTTAATAATTGTATCTGATAAGCACGATTTTCTAATCGCTCTAATTCTTCTGGTTCTATGTTTAATTTATAAAAATAATCAGAAAATTCATCACTAAAATTTTTTAATAATACAACTGCTTCATTACAATTATTTATTTGTTGCTCTATTGTTTTATCGAATTCTAATATCCTATTAAGATTATCAATAATTTTTTCTAAATTATTTACAATATTATTTTCATCATTTTTTAAATAAAAATTTATTTCACGACAATACTCTAAAATATTACTCAATTTTCTATATCTTTGAACATTATTTTCAAGTTCTTCATCTTCACCTATTTTTAAATTCAAATTACCTATTTCATTCATCTGATATTTATATATTTCTTTTTTACTTTCTATATCTTTTAACTCTTCTTTTTTGGCATTATATTCTTCTTTTATTTTTTTTAATTCAAAAAACAATTCTCTATATTTTTTTAATATTTCATAAATACCAGCATATTTATCAACTAATTGCAATTGTATTTCATTATCAAACAATGTCTGATTTTCATGTTGGCCATGTATTTCCACTAAATGCTTTGTTATTTTGTTTAATAAATTTACTGTTATAGGTTCATCATTAAGAAAAACTTTATTATTATTAGGTTGTAGAACTCTTTTGATAATAATTTTATTATCTTCAAAATTTATAGAATTTTCTTCTAATATTTTTTTTATGTATTGATTATTCTTTTGGATAATAAAAATGCCGTAAATAATCGTTTTATCACATCCTTTGCGAATATACTCTTCTTTTCCTTTTTCTGTGCCTAACAATACATTTATTGCATCAATTAAGATTGATTTGCCCGCACCGGTTTCGCCAGTAATTACATTAAAACCATTATCAAATTGTAAATTTATATCTTCGATTATTGCAAAATTTTTTATATAAAGTTCTGACAACATTTTTTATTGTTCTAACCACGATAATTTTTTTCGCAATATTTCATAAAAACTATGTAAATCAGATTTTATAATATTTAATTGATAAATTGATTTCTTAATTAATATATTATTATTTGGCTTTATTTGTCTTGATATTTGTCCATCAAATGTGACAATAACATTCTGTTTTACATTTTCAAATTCAACTCGAATAAGAGAAGTATCAGGAATAATTAAAGGTCGAGCAGTTAAAGTATGTGCACAAAAAGGGAGCATAATAATTGCAGATAATTGTGGATGTAAAACAGGTCCACCAGCAGATAAAGAATGTCCTGTTGAACCAGCAGGCGTTGAAACAATTAACCCATCAGCGCGAAAATTCGCTACTAATTCATCATTTATAAAAACCTTAAATTTAAGCATTTTATCAAAAACTTTTCGACTTATTAAAACTTCATTTATTGCGACATTTCTAATTGTATAAAATTTTTTTTCTGAAATTGTCTTGGCATATAATGTTATTCGTCGTTCGACTGAATATTTTTCATAAATAATATCATTAAATATTTTTTGAAATTCATCAAAATTTAATTCTGCTAAAAATCCCATTGTTCCTATATTTATTGGTAAAATATTTTTATTATATTCAATTAACTTTCTACCAGAAGAAAGTAATGTGCCATCACCGCCAAATACTATTACAATATTTGATAATTCAGCAAATAATTTTTCATCTACTTTTTTTATTCCTTTTATTTTTATATCTTGAAAAGAATAAACAGTAATTTCTTTTTCTAAAAATAGTTCACTTACTTTTCTTAAAATATTTAATATATTTTCTTTTTGTAAATTAGCAATTATGCCAACACTATTTATCAATATTTCACCTCATTAAATGCAGCATCAACAACTTCTTTAATTAACTTTTCATATTTTATTGTTTCATCTTTTTTGCAATCAAAATACGCTGTATATTCAATATTACCTTTTTTGCCTTTTAATGCTGTATAAACTATACCTTTTAAAAATAAATTATTATTATAAAAATTGTCAATTAAATCATATAAAATTTTTAAATGTGTGGTTTTATTCTTAACTATTCCACCTTTAGAAATTTCATCTTTTCCTGCTTCAAATTGTGGTTTAATTAGCGGTATAAAAATACTATCTGAATGCAATAATGAAACAATATTCTCAATTAATAATTTTAAAGAAATAAAACTTACATCAATTAATACAATATCATAAGTTTGCGATGATTTAAAATAGCGAAAATTACAGCGTTCTATTAACTCTACTCTTTTATTATTTCTCAATCGCCAATCAATAATACCATAGCCAACATCAAGTGCAGTAACTTTTTTAGCACCATTTTGTAAAGCAAAATCAGTCCACCCGCCAGTTGATGCACCAATATCAATTACATTTTTATCTTTAAAATTAATGTTATATTTTTCAACTAATTTTTCAAGTTTTAAACCACCAATACTAACATATTTATTTGATGCTTTTAATATTTTTATTTCACTTGTTTCAGAATCAAATTTTTTCCCAGGTTTTAAACATTTTATATTATTAACTATTACATTCCCACTTATTATTAATGCCTCTGCTTCTTGTTTATTTCTCGCTAAATTTTTTTGAACAAGAAGTGAATCTAATCGTGTATTATTTTTATTTGGTGTCATCTTCTGTTAAAAATTTTGGCTTATAATTTTTATCCATTGTCAATATCTGTGCTTCAATATTTTTTAATAATAAAATTATTCTTTCTTTAAGTTTTCTAAATTCTTCTTTTTTTTCTGTCTCTGATAACTTTTTTAATTCTTCTAATAATTCTTCAATACGACCAGGCAAAAATTTATTTGTATATTTTGACTTCAAAAAAAAATATATTATTTCTAATGAATTATACTGAACTTTTAATGGAAATTCTTCTTCTTTCTTAATTTTCTCAGTCTTTTCAAAATATTTTTTTACTCCTGCTTCAATAATTTTTTCTTGTTTGATAAAATATTGTGGAAATTTTTCTGCTAATTGTAATAATTTTTTTAATGATTCATCAAACGGTATTTCACCATTTCTCATTTTATATAAGATTATTTATATTTTGACCAAAACCTAAACTTGATAATAATGAATTCATTGAATTATTTAAGACATTATTTATATTTGATTTATATAATGAATTATACTGTTCTATCAAATTTTCTTTTAATTCTACCACAGCATTATTTACTGTTTCATAAGTTTGTTTTACTTCTTTACTTACATTAGTTATTAATTTATCTGTTGCTGATGTTAAATTAGTTAAATCATTAAATGCACCTTTTAAATCAGCAATTTTTGTTTCGCCAGCAACAACTGCTTTATTAAACTGTGTTTCATTAAATGATAATGTGCCATCATTATTTTTTGTGATTCCTAAATTTTCAAGATTTTTTGTTATGTTAATATTATTAAATTCTTTATTTATATTTTCTGAATTTAGATTCTCTGCTGCATTTACTGATTTATTATATGTTTCAACATAATTATTTATTAAATTTTTTATTCTACTTGTTTGGATTGCATCTATTGTTTGATTGGTGTCTGTTTTTTCGCCTGTTACTGGATTAGTGTATGTAGTTTGTATGTTATTTAATGTTTTTGTATAATTTGCTAAATTCTTATTTGCATTCGTTAAATCATCAACTTTTGTTGAAAAATTTGAATAATTCTTTGCAGTTTCAATATAATTATTTAACTCTTTTACATAATTTGTATTTGTTGTTACTTGATTTGATGATGATTTTGTAAATAAATTATTGTATTTATACATATTAACAATTTCATTTACTCGCATATTTTGCCCCCTTATTAAATTTTTTTTATTATATATATCTTCATTAAAAAAGTCAAATAATAAAAAATTTTTTTTGAATATGTAAAAATTCTAATAACAACAAATTTTTTCTTGCAAAAAAAATTTTTATTTTATAAAATAAAAAAAATTTTTTTAAAAAGGTTAATAATTATGCTAACTTATAAAAATTTTTTTGATTTAAAAAATCATAAATTTCAAGAACTTTTTGATAATACTGAATATGTATGGCAGGGTTTATTAAATATAAAAAATTTTTTAAAAAATAAATTAGAGCCAAATATATCTCAATTTTTATTAAAAGCAAATAAAAAAGAAAATTCATTAGTTCTATCACAAACAATAGTAATTTATAATAATGACATATATACAGATAATTTTGAAATTTTAGAAACAGATGCAACAAAAGAAAAATTATTAGTAAAAATAGATGATAAAATTATAAATACAGCAACTGTAATTTATGAAGGTGCAATTTTTTTAGATGATGAAATTTATATAGGTAATGGAACACTAATTGAACCAGGTGCATTAATAAAAGGACCAACATATATAGGTAATAATACAGAAGTCAGACAGGGTGCATATGTACGAGGAAATGTTATTATTGGTGATAAATGTGTAGTTGGACATACAACAGAAATAAAATCATCAGTTATGCTTGGAGAAAGTAAAGCAGGACATTTCGCTTATATTGGTGATAGCATTCTTGGCAAAGTAAATTTAGGTGCAGGTACAAAATTAGCAAATTTAAAATTAGATAATTCAATAGTAAAAATAAAAATAGAAGATACAAACTATGATACGGGCTTAAAAAAATTTGGTGCAATTTTAGGTGATGGAGTTGAGACAGGCTGTAATTCAGTAACAACACCTGGCACACTATTATCAAAAAATGTTTTTGTTTATCCCAATACAACAGTTCGTGGTTATCATAAACCAGATACAATAATTAAACAGGATGGTAAAACATATCAGTTAAATTTAAAGAAATAAAAAGGACAAAAATATGGGAAAATTATTTGGAACAGATGGAATACGCGGAATAGCAAATATATATCCAATGACAGCAGATGTTGCACTGGAAGTTGGTCGAGCGGTTGCATATATTTTTAAACAAAAAAAAGGTTCACAACATAAAATATTAATAGGCAAGGATACAAGATTATCATGCTATATGCTTGAAACAGCATTAACTGCTGGTATTTGTTCTATGGGTGCGGATGCTTTTTTAATCGGTCCTATTCCAACACCAGGTGTTGCTTTTTTAACAGGCAGTATGCGTAGTGATGCTGGTATTATGATTTCTGCATCGCATAATCCTTTTCAAGATAATGGAATAAAAATATTTACAAGAGATGGTTTTAAATTACCTGATGAAATAGAAGAAAGAATAGAAGAATTAATCCTATCAAAAAAACTTGAAGCTTTACAACCTACAGCAGGGAAAATAGGAAAAGCACATAGAATAGAAGATGCACTCGGTCGTTATATAGAATTTTTAAAACATACATTTCCAAAAGAATTTACTTTTGAAAATTTAAGAATTGCTATTGATTGTGCAAATGGCGCAACATATAAAGTTGCACCAACTGTATTTAGTGAATTAGATGCTGAAATTTTTCCTATAAACATAAAACCAGATGGAATAAATATAAATCTAAATTGTGGAGCATTACATACTGAACGCTTAAAAGAAAATGTATTAAAAACAAGAGCAGATATTGGTCTTGCTTTTGATGGTGATGGTGATAGATTTATTGCTATTGATGAAAAAGGACAGGAAGTATCAGGTGATAAAATAATTGCTATCTGTGCTAAATATTTAAAAGAAAAAAATAAATTAAAAAATAATGCTGTTGTTACAACAGTAATGAGTAATTTAGGATTAAGTGTATTATTAAAAGAATTAGGAATAAAACATTATAAATCAAAAGTTGGCGATAGATATGTTTTAGAAGAAATGTTAAAAAATGATGTAATACTTGGTGGCGAAGATTCAGGGCATATAATATTTTTAGAGCATCACACAACAGGTGATGGTATTTTAAGTGCTTTACAATTATTAGCAATTATGGTAGAAACCAATAAAAGATTATCAGAATTAGCAGCAATTATGGAAACATATCCACAAATATTAATAAATGTGGATGTATCATCAAAACCTGATTTAAATTCTATTCCTGAAATTGTTAATGTTATAAAAGAAAGTGAAGAGAAATTAAAAGATAGAGGCAGAGTGCTTGTTCGTTATTCTGGAACTGAAATGTTATGTCGTGTAATGGTTGAAGGACCAACCCATAATGAAATCAAACAAATTGCAGAAGAAATAGTATCAATTATTAAATCAAAACTATCATAATTTCAAATTTTAAAAATCATTACTGGAGTGTGAATAATTATGAAATATAATTTTTTAGAAATTGAAAAAAAATGGCAGGAAGAATGGGAACGAAATCAACTCTTTAAATTTGATGTAAATAAAACAGAAAAAAAATTTTATCTTCTTGAAATGTATCCATATCCAAGTGGCAGAATTCATATGGGACATGTAAGAAATTATTCAATTGGCGATGTTTATTGTAGATACTTAATGATGAATAATTATAATATTTTACATCCAATGGGTTGGGACGCTTTTGGCTTACCAGCAGAAAATGCTGCTATTAAACATAAAGTCCATCCTTATAATTGGACAATTGAAAATATAAATTTTATGCGCAAACAATTAAAATCGCTTGGTATTGCTTATCAATGGGAAACAGAAGTAAATTGCTGTGAACCTGAATATTATAAATGGGGTCAATGGTTCTTTTTAAAATTTTATGAAAAAGGTCTTGCTTTTAGAAAAGAATCAACTGTAAATTGGTGTCCAGAATGTAATACAGTTCTTGCCAATGAACAGGTGCATAATGGTAAATGCTGGCGTTGTGATTCTAATGTAACTGATAAAAAAATTGAACAATGGTTTTTTAAAATAACTGATTATGCAGAAGAATTATTAAATGAATTAGATAATTTAAAAGATGGCTGGCCAGAAGAAGTTATTACAATGCAAAAAAATTGGATTGGCAAAAGTTATGGAACTGAAATATATTTTAAAGTTGAAAATAGTGATATTATTATTCCTGTTTTTACCACTCGTGCTGATACTATTTTTGGTTGCACTTATATGGTATTAGCAGCCGAACATCCTCTAATAAATACTTTAATAGATAAAGTAGCAAATAAACAGGAAATTTTAAATTACATTTCAGAAATAAAATCACTTGATAAAGAAGAACGCACATCTGAAAAATCAGAAAAAAATGGAATGTTTTTAGGAACATACGCAATTAATCCTGTAAATAAAGAGAGAATACCAATTTGGGTTGCTGATTATGTTTTAATGGATTATGGAACTGGTGCGGTTATGGCTGTGCCTGCTCATGATGAACGAGATTTCTTATTTGCTAAAAAATATAATTTACCAATTAAAATTGTAATTCAAAATCCTGAAAAAACACTTGTTCTTGATAATATGAAAAATGCTTATGTTGATGAAGGTATTCTTGTTAATTCACAACAATTTGATAATTTAAATAGCAAAGACGCAATTGAAAAAATTTCTATCTGGATGGAAGAAAATGGTTTTGGTAAACGAACAGTTTGTTACAGATTAAGGGATTGGGGCATTTCAAGACAACGATACTGGGGCAATCCAATACCAATGATAAAATGTCCAAAATGCGGTTATGTGCCTGTTCCTTATGAAGATTTACCTGTTTTATTACCAAAAAATGTTGAATTTTCAGGTAGTGGTAATCCACTTGAACATTGTGAAGAATTTAAAAAAACAAAATGCCCAAAATGTAAAAGCGATGCAGAACGCGAAACTAATACTATGGATACTTTTGTTGATTCTTCCTGGTATTTTTTAAGATACATTGATTCTAAAAATAATAATATGCCATTTGATAAAGTAAAAGTAGAAAAGTGGATGCCTGTTGACCAATATATTGGTGGCATTGAACATGCCTGTATGCATTTAATTTATTCAAGATTTTTTATGAAAGCAATTCGTGATTTAGGTTTAGCAAACATAAATGAACCTTTTAAAAATTTATTAACACAGGGTATGGTAATCAAAGATGGTGCAAAAATGTCAAAATCAAAAGGAAATGTTGTTGACCCTGATTATATAATAAATAAATTTGGTGCTGATACTGCTCGCTTATTTTTATTATTTGCTGCACCACCTGAAAAAGAACTTGATTGGAGTGATGAAGGTATTGAAGGTTGTTTTAGATTTCTTAATCGCATCTGGAATTTAGTGATTGAATTTAAAGATAAAATTATTTCATTAAATAAATGTCAACCGATTGATTATACATCACTTAACGAATCAGAAAAAAAATTATTTATTTCTTTAAATAAAACAATCAAAAAAATTACTCATGATATTTCTAAAAGATTTCATTTTAATACTGCTATTGCTTCTTTAATGGAATTATTAAATTTGATTTATTCAGTTAAAACTTCAATTAACAATAATTTATTATCAGTTGTAATAAATAATTATTTAAAATTATTATCAGTTTTTACACCGCATATTGCTGAAGAATTATGGCATTTAATTGGAAATTCTTCTTTTATTTCTCTTGAAAAATGGCCTGATTATGATGAAAATCTCACACAGGAAGAATTAATTATTTTTGTAATTCAAATAAATGGAAAAGTTCGTGCAAAAATAAATGCAAATATAAATTCTACAGAAGCTGAAATATTAAAACTTGCATTAGCAGATGAAAAAGTAAAAAAATATATAGAAAACAAAAAAATCATTAAGACCATTTTTGTTCCAAATAAATTACTTAATATTATTATTTAACAAATAATTAAATTATTTTATTTAAAAAATTTTATTTGACATTTTTTTAAAAATATATAATAATAATTTTTTTAAGAATAAAAAGGAGGAAATTCTTATGTTTAAAAATTTTTTTGATAAATTAGAAGAAATAGAAAAGAAAATAATTTCAAAAGAAATAAAAACACAACAAATGTTATTTCTAAAATGGAAAGAAAAGATAAATGAATATTTAAAGGATAGTATTACAAATATAGAAAAATTAAATTCTGTTTATGAAAAAATTGTTAAATCACTTAAAGATACAAAAATAAAAAAAGAAATAAAAGAAAAATTATTAGAAAATATTAAGAGTATTTTTGAAAATATTAAAAATCAATTTTCATTGGAAAAAATTGAGAATTTATTAAAAGAAAATGAAGAATTAAAATCAAGAATAAAAGAATTTGAAAAAGAAATAGAAGAAAAAGAAAAAATCAGTGAACAATTAAATGATAAGAATAATGAATTAAATATAATGAAAGAAAAATTTTTATCAATAAATAATGAATTAAATAAAACATTAAAATTAATTGAGGAAAAAAATAATGAAATAAATTCATTAAAGAAAAAATTAGAAGCAAATGATAAAGAGAAATCCGAACAAATTCAAAATGTTCAGAAAATCGAACAGAGTTTTAATGAAATAAAAAAAATAAAAGAAGAAATCACAAAAGAATTAGAACAATTAAAAATAAAATTATCAAATAAAGAGAAAGATAACTGGTATAAAGGAGAACAAATAGCAAAATTAGAAAAAGAAAATAATGCGTTAAATGCAAAAGTAAAAGAATTAGAAAATGCATTAAAAATAAGAAATGATGAATTTAATTATTTGAATGAAAATGTTAATAGATTTAAAGATAAAATAAAACAGTTAAATTCTGAAATCGAAAAACTTAATAAAATAATTAGTGATAAAGAAAGTTATATAAGAAAATGCGGTAGTGAAATAGATAATTTAAAAAATGAAATAATTTTAAAAACAGAAGCAATAAAGAATAAAGAAAAAGAAATCGAAGAACTTAATTTTAAATTATCTGAACGTGATGAGTTAATTAAAAATTTTAAAATTGATAAAAATTATTTAAAAGATTTATTAAATACATCTTATAATAAAGTTCTTGAACTAATTGAATATTTAGATAATTTGAAAGATGATTTTGATTATTATGAAAATGAAATTTTTAATAAATATAAAGAAAGTATTATTAAAAATAAAAATGAATTTATAAATAAATTAAATAATAGTATAAAAGAAAGAATAATGCAAATAAGAAAAGAATTTAATTGTAAAGAATTATATATCCATAATGATAAATCAAAAAAATGTGAAGAACATAGTAAATATTGTGCAAAAAATAATAAATTAGAAAAAGTGCCAAAGGAATTTTCAGAAGGTGATACAATTACAGTCTGCACTGTTAAAGTTTCATCTAATTTAAGTAAAATTACAGAAGATGTAATAAATTGTATAAAAGAAACAGAAGTTGATATATTTAAAAAAGATTATACGCATTTTGCAATTGGCACTGATATTGACCAATCTTTAACAAATATTTATATTACAATCAGATTTATAAAATTATTTTAATTAATTTTATTTTTTATAAATTTGATTTTTATTCTTCATCAAGGAAAATGCCATATTTTCCTTTTAATTCTATTTCTTTATCTTTATAACGCAGATAAGTATCTTTTCCTTTTTTATCAATAAAAACTCCTATACTTCCATACTCTCTATCCTGTAAATATTCTCCATTTCCTAAATCTCTATTAATTGTATAATAACCATCATTCCCATTTTCATCAATAAGAATTCCAACAGCATTTGTAATACCAGCACCAACACCTAAACTAATATTTTTATAAAAATCATCTCCTGATTTATCTAATAAAAATGCAAATGCTATATCGTGTCCACAGCCCTGTGATACATTATAAGTAATATAATTATCATCACCAGCAAAATCAAGTAAACAAGAAATAGCAAGATGAATTGCAGCACTTTGTGAATATCTATGTGAAATATATTTATCGTCACCAGAATAATCAATTATTCCACCAATTGATAACCAATATGCTGTTGCCTGACCAAATATATCTGCTTGATATAAATCATTTCCTCCGCCTTCTACTATTATTCCTAATCCACCAGGTATATATGGTCTTATACCAAAACCACAGCCCTGACTCATTGTTAAACTATTACTTGCATATCGTAATGAATCTATTATTTGACCCCCGCTTAAATAATAATCATTTCCTGATTTATCATATAATAAACCATATCCTTTTACAGAACCTAACGCCTGACCATAAGCACCCAATTGATATAAATCATTTCCTTGTTGGTCAAATATTATTGCATAACCAAAAATTGCAGAACTTATTCCATTTATTTTACTTTTATAAAAATCATTTCCTTCATCATCTCTAATGATACTAATTCCAAAATAAGTTGTGGCAATAGAATTATTTTCTCCTTTATAAATATCATTACCTGATTTATCATATAAATATGATATTCCAAAAATACTTGTTGCTATATCAAAATCTGTATCTGAATAATAATAATCATTTCCACTAAAATCAAAATAAAGTGAAACAAGTTTTTTTTCATTACTTTGTGCTATTGAATTTTTATAATAATCATCACCACCAAAATCAATTAGTATAAAACAATCTTCATTAATATGATAATTTGTTTTTTCTCCACAAATTTTTATTAAACCAAATTCTGTCTCTTTTTTAAATATTATTTCTTTATTTAATTTTTTTGGACTTATTTTACTTTTATCAATTTTACTTATTTTTTCTCCATACTCGATTATTTTACTTCCTATTATTTTTAATTTACTTAAATCAATTTTTCTTAATAAATCTCTTAATTTTAAATTATCCTTATATTCATTCTCACTATTTAACCATTGTTCTCGAATGTTCAAATTAATTGTTCTTTTATAATTTTTAAAAATAGATAAAATTTCCTCTTTTAAAAATTCAAATTCTTCTTCACTAAATTTCGATTTAATTCTATTAAATTCTTCATTATATTCTTTTGTTAGATAATAAATTTGTTTTATATTTTCTCTTAATTCAGCAGGAAAATATTTAGGTAATTTTATATATTCTTTTTTACTATTTTCTTCATTTAAATCAATTTTTATTTTTTCAAATAGATTTAATAAAAAAATTATCGAATCAATATTATTATTAGAAATTATTGAATCACTAAAATCTTTTAAGATTTGTGGTGTTTTCAATGTATTATAAAATAAATAAGAAAATAATGGCAATTCAAGAATTGTATCATATTTTGTCCTATATTCAAAACCTAAATCTTTTTCATTTATCATTAAATAATATAATGCTTTATTAAAAATCTTAGTATCAAAAAAATCTTTATCAGTTATTATTTGTTTTATTGTTTCTTCTTTTATTTCTTTAATGCTAAAATAATTGTTCAGTAATTCACCATTATTAAAATTATTTTCAAAAATTATATTTGAATCACCTGATACAAAATTAATTAAATAAGAATTATTTCTAAAATTATTATTAATAATTTTAGAATTATTATCAAACCAAAATTCTACACCACAACCTGAATTATTAGTTATTAAATTTGAATCAATAACTAAAGAACAATGTAATGCCTGTATTCCATCATCGCCATTATTAATTATTTTATTATTTTTTATTTCTGCTTTTGAATTATATATTTTTATTCCATCTAATTTATTATTTTCAATTATATTATTTTCAATAATGCCATTAAAAAAAGAGGCATAAATTCCAATATTTTCATTATTTATTATTTTATTATTTCTCACGATAGCATTAGAATTTGATAAATATAAAGGTGGTGCAAACCACAAACTATCAGAATTTTGAAATATTAAATTTTCTATTATTCCACTTCCATATTTTTTTATTATTGCTTTCTCTTTATTTTCTGCTTCAACTATTATTTTTTCTTTTTCTTCTCCTATTATACTTACACCGTCTTCTAATATTAAATTTAATTTATATTTTCCTGCTTTTAAAATAATTGTATCACCTGCTTCAAATTTTTGTTTTTCTTTTATTGTATTTTCATTAAATTCTATTTCTTTTGAAAATAATAATGAATTAAAAATAAAATAGATAATTAAAATTCGAAATATCATAATAAACTCTCATTCTTATTAAATTTAATAAAAAAAATATCAGAATTATTTGCAATTGCCTTTTGATAAAAATTTGTTTTTGGAAATTCAAGATTTAATTTAAAACCTTCTGGTAAATAAATATTCTTCAAACTTTTCACTCGCTGACCATAATTTATTATTCTAAAACATAATTCCCAAACATCAGTTACAATAGAAATAAAACCATTATTTTCTAAAATCTCAGAAAGTGCTGCTAAAAATGATGATGTGCATAAAATTCTTTTATGATGTTTTAATTTAAACCAAGGGTCTGGAAAATTTATATGTATTTCAGAAAATTTAATATTCTGATTTTTAAAATTTTTAATCTCTTTTCTTGCATCACCTAAATATATTTCACTATTTCGCCGAAATTTTTCTGTCCTTTTTACTGCTTTTAAATAAAATTTTTTTGCTATCTCAATTCCTATTAAATATAAATTTTCTCTTTGAGAATTTTTATAATAATATTGTTCTAAAAATTCACCATTACCACAACCAATTTCAAGAATATATTTCTTATCCATTTATATATAAATTTACAATATTATTTACTAATGCTTCTAATGAATGTGTTTTAACTACATAATTATAAGCATTTTCAATATATCTATTTTTTAATTCATTATTTTCAATTAATTCATTTAACATATCAGCAAATTTTTCTTCGTTTTCTTTTTCTATACAAATTCCTCTATCATTTAAAAGTAAATCATTAACACCGCCGACATTAGTTGAAATAACTGGTCTTTTTGAATAAAATGCCTCAATGATAGTTAATGGTGTGCCTTCATTATCTGATGTTAAAGCAACAATATCAATAGCAGAATAAATTATTGATAAACTCTCAATTGTGCCAGTAAAAATTACATATTTTTCCAAATTATTTTTCTTTACAAATTCATTTAATTCATTAAATAGTTCACCTTCACCAATTATACAAAATTTAACATTTTCTTTTTTATATTTTTCAATATATAATTGAACAATTCGAAGAAATCTAAAATGATTTTTCACTCCTGTTAATCTACCAATAATTCCAACTACAATATCATTATAATCTATTTTATATTTATCTCGAAAAATAATTTTATTTTTTTCATTTATTTCAATTTCAGAAAAATCAAAACCAAGAGGAATAATAGTAAATTTTTCTGGTTTACCAATTTTATATTTCCAAACAATTTCATCAAATTGTTGTTTTGAAAGAACAATCACTTTATCAGTGAAAAACCTTGTTAAAAATTTTTCAATAAAAATAAAAAATTTTGTTTGCATTGGACTATGATAACTATGAAATGTATGGCCGTGAAAAGTATGAAATATTTTTATTCGTTTTTTAAATAAAAGAAAATTTATTATATTTATAATGCCTGCTGCAACTCTGCCAACTGTTCCAGCTTTTGCTGTATGTGTATGAACTATATCAGGTTGTTTTTTAAGTAAATAAAAAAATAAATAAGTGATTGCTAAAATATCATCTTTAAAACTTAATGAGCGATGTAGATACTTTATAAATTTTGGTTTAACATTGTTTTCTTTTGCGAAATATTCCATTGATTTTTCATTTTCTTCTACATAGCCAGTTATTAAAGTTGTTTTAAAAAATTGATTATTTAATAATTTTGTTAAATAAACCGTATGTTTTGCTGGTCCACCTACATTTAATCTTGCAATTATTCGAACTATTTTTTTAGGATAAAGTGCATAATGTAATAATTCCTCAAAACGATTATACATTATTTCAATATTAAAATTTTCGCTAATAAATTTTTTATTATATTCACCCATTAACTTTCTTTTTTCAGGTGAATTTGCTAACTCAATTATTTTTTCAGCAAATAAATCAGGATTAAATTCATTAATTATATAGCCCCCTTTTTGATTACTAATTATTTCTCCTGTTCCGCCTGCATTATAACTAATAACAGGAAGACCAATAGCAGCTGCTTCTATTATAGCATTTGGCAAACCTTCATATAATGATGTAAATAAAAAAATATCAGATGATTTTAAATAAGATACAACATTATCTTTTTTTCCAGATAATAAAACATAATCTTGTAAATTATTTTTAATTATTTCATTTTCAAGATTCTGTCTTAACTCGCCATCACCAATTATAATAAATTTAACTTTATCAAAATTTTTTTCTTTTAATTTTTTGGCAATTTTAATTATAAAACTTTGATTTTTTACTTTTCGTAAATTGCCAACATTTACAACTACTATTTTATTCTCTGTGTCAGGAATAACACACTTTTCTATTTCATTTATTTTTGCTAAATCAATACCATTATAAAATAACTTTATTTTATTTGCTTCAAAACCATTTTTTATTAAGTAGTTTATTCCTGCTTTTGAATTAACCCAATATTCATCAAATAAAAATTGTGTTATGAAATCTAAAATAGTGTGAAAATAATTTTTACTATCACCTGAAAAAACACTACGCAAATTATTTATTATTTTTATTTGTGGAAAGAAAATTTTTATTATTCGTGCTAATAAATTTGGTTTTAAACCAAAACTTAATATTGCATCATAAGAATTTTTTTTTACTATCTTTAAAAAATTTTTTAGTGCATTAAATTTAGATTTTGAATAATTTAAAAAAAATATTTGATTTGAATATTGAGCAAATTTTATAGATAATGAATCACTCTCAAATAAAAAACAAATATCAAATAATTTTTGGTATCGTTGTAATATATTTAAAACAATTAGTTCTGTGCCACCTGATTTTGGATATGATAAAAAAAATAAAATTTTTGGTTTAATCTTTAAATTCTGGATATTTTTCATCATTAAATGAATTATATGAAGTTTTGATAAAATTATTTCTTCTGATTTTCAATAATTTTAAAAACGCCCATTCTTCTAAATTTTTTATAACGCAAATCTAATAATTTATCAACTGGTAAATCTTTAATTTCATTATATGCAGATAAAATTGCTTCTTTTAAATTTGCTGCTGCTTCTTCATAATTTCTATGCGCACCACCTAATGGTTCTTTTACTATTTTATCAATTATATTAAAACTAAATAAAGCATCAGCAGTTGGTTTTAATTGTTCAGCAGCAATCGGAGCCTGGCCAGCATCTTTCCATAAAATAGCAGCACAACCTTCTGGTGAAATAACAGAATAAACAGCATTTTCAAACATTAAAATTTTATCACCAACACCAATAGCAAGTGCGCCACCACTGCCTCCTTCACCTATAACACACACAATAATTGGCACTTTTAATATTGACATTAAAAATAAATTTGAGGCTATTGCTTCTGCCTGACCGTGCTCTTCTGCTTCTATACCAGGATATGCACCAGCAGTATCAATAAAAGTAATAATTGGTTTATTAAATTTTTCTGCTAATTTAAAAATTCTTGCTGCTTTACGATAACCTTCTGGATTTGCCATTCCAAAATTTCGTTCAATGTTTTCTTTTGTATCGCGACCTTTTTGATGTCCAACAATAAAAAAAGTTTGTTCATTTAATTTTGCCATTCCTGCAATAATTGCTTTATCATCGCCATATCGTCTATCACCGTGTAATTCAATAAAATCTTTAAAAATTAAATTTAAAAAATCAAGTGTATATGGACGCTTTGGATGGCGAGCAATTTGAACTTTTTGCCACGCTGTTAAATTTGAAAATACTTCATTTATTAGTGTATTTAATCTTTCTTCTAATGTCTTTATTTCTACACTAAAATCAACTTTCTCTTCTTCCTGTAATTTTCTTAATTCATTTATTTTCTGTTCTAATATATATATTGGCTTTTCAAAATCATAATATACGCCATTTATAAACATCTTCTAATTTTAACTCCCTATATCTGATACTATATTAAAACCAGCTTTTAATAAAACTGAAATTGCTTTTTCAATATTTTCAATTCTAAAAATTATTAATGCTTTATCTTTCTTTTCCCATGAGACAAATGCATACATATATTCTACATTAAGATTTTCCTTATCTAATGCAACTAATGCATCATGAAGACCACCTGGTCTATCATCTAATTCAACTGCAATCACATCTGTTATACTTGCTGAATAATTATTCTTTTTTAATGCTGCTATTGCTTTTTCATAATTATCAACTATTATTCGTAAAATTCCAAATTCTGATGTATCAGCAACTGATAAAGCACGAATATTTATCTTTGCTTCTTTTAATATTTTTGTGATTTCTGCTATTCTACCAGGTTTATTTTCTAAAAAAATTGATATTTGTTTTATTTTCATTCTCTACCTCCTTTTTAATTTTTTATTTTTATATTAAATAAAAAATAAATAAAAGTAAAGAAAAATTATCTTATTATTGCTAATTTACCTGTCTTGCGTTCACCTTTATTATTTTCAATAATGTATATATAAATTCCAGAATTTACAATAAAACCATCCTGATTTCTTACATCCCATTGTATTTTACTATTTCCATTTGATGTTAATATTCTTACTATTTCACCTGTAAGTGAAAAAATTTTTATTGTTACATTTTCTGTTAAATTATCAAATATTATTCCGCTTAATTCATCTGTTGGATCATATATTTTTCCGCTAATTGAATTAGAATACATTATATATGGATTTGGATAAACACGAATATTTGTTAATGTTTGTGCTGGTGCATAATTAAATACACCGAAATATGAAAAATGATTAGTATATAATGTTATATAAATTTTATTATCAACTATATTATAATTTTGTTTTTCTATTTTTTGCCATTTCAATGGATATTCATTTTCTGATGAATATAAAACAACTAGAAAACTATCATTCTCTACTTTTTCTTTTAATTTTATCTCAATTTTTATTTCATTTTGAAATGTATTCTGACGACTTACTAACTTAATATTCATTATTTTTCCTATTTGTTGATGACCAGGAACATTTACTTTATCATCTAAATATTTTATTATTATTGTATCAAAATCATTTTCTATTGTATTTGGTGGTATTTGAATTTTAACTTCTCTGGTTTCTTCAATATCTGTTAATGATACTTCAACTGAAACATTTTTGTAAATTTGTTGACTTATTATTATTATTTCGTTTTCTACCTTTTGTTCAACATAACTATAATGATATGTTGCTGTATCAAAATATTCTCTTCCATACTTATCAAATAATTTTACTAAAATTAAATTATTAAAACCACTTAATTCTATTTCTGCTTGCCAGGTATAAGTATCAGAAATGTAAATTTTTGAAATTAATATTGAATTCAAATAAATTAATAAACTATCACCAATTTCAACATTTTCAAATGTACCTTTTATTGTTATAATCTTTGTTGTCGTGCAATATTCATTTTCTGGTGATAATATTTTTATCTCTTTATTTGTTAAAATAAAAGTTATTGTAATTGTATCTTCTACAATACGAGAAAAACTATTTAATCGCACTACCACTTCATTTATCATTTCTGATAAATATACTGTTCCACTAAATGTTGCACTATCAACTGTTAGTGTTATTACATTTTGCAATATTCGATTTACATATAATTGAATTGTATCGCCAACACGCGAATTATATGTCGTCCCACTTATATATATTATCTGTGTCGTTGTATTATGCCCATCTTCTGGTTTTGTTATTTTTATCACTGGTGTTCCATAATAATTTATTGTTATTGTATCTTCGGCTATTCCACTAAAGCCATTTAATCGTGCTACTATTTTATCATTTGTGCCACTTAATCGAACTGTTCCTGTATATGTCCCACTATCTACTGTTAGTGTTATTACATTTTGCAATACTCGATTTACATATAATTGAATTGTATCACCTGTCAGCGAATTATATGTCGTCCCACTTATATATATTATCTGTGTCGTTGTATTATGCCCATCTTCTGGTTTTGTTATTTTTATCACTGGCGTTCCATAATAATTTATTGTTATTGTATCTTCGGCTATTCCACTAAAGCCATTTAATCGTGCTACTATTTTATCATTTGTGCCACTTAATCGAACTGTTCCTGTATATGTCCCACTATCTACTGTTAATGTTACTACACTTTGCAATACTCGATTTACATATAATTGAATTGTATCACCTGTCCGCGAATTATATGTCGTCCCACTTATATATATTATCTGTGTCGTTGTATTATGCCCATCTTCTGGTTTTGTTATTTTTATCACTGGTGTGCCATAATAATTTATTGTTATTGTATCTTCGGCTATTCCACTAAAACCATTTAATCGTGCTACTATTTTATCATTTGTGCCACTTAATCGAACTGTTCCTATATATGTCCCACTATCTACTGTTAATGTTACTACACTTTGCAATACTTGATTTACATATAATTGAATTGTATCACCTGTCCGCGAATTATATGTCGTCCCAATTATATATATTATCTGTGTCGTTGTATTATGCCCATCTTCTGGTTTTGTTATTTTTATCACTGGTGTGCCATAATAATTTATTGTTATTGTATCTTCGGCTATTCCGGCAATACTATTTAATCGTGCTACTATTTTGCTGTTTGTGCTACTTATTGAAATTGTTCCACTAAATGTCCCGTTATTTACTGTTAATATAATTAAATTATTCTGAATTCTGTTAACAAATAATTGGATAGTATCACCAACATAAGAATTATATGTCGTACCACTTATATATATTATTTGTGTCGTTGTATTATAATTATTTTCTGGCGATAATATTTTAATTGTTGGTGGTGGAAAATAATTTATTGTAATTGTGTCAAAATCCAAACCACTAAATCCATTTAATTTTACACTTATACTATCGCCTATGTTATTTAATTGAACAGTTCCACTAAAATTAGCACTATCTGAATTTAATGTAATTGTTGAATTTTTTAAACCATTAACAAATAATTCAATTGTATCGCCGGCTCGCGAATTATATGTTGTTCCAGAAATATAAATTATTTGAATACTTGTATTATGATTATCTGATGGTGAAATAATTTCTATTTTTGGTGTTCCATAATAATTTATATAAATTGTATCATAAGCAAATAAATTCTGGACATTTTTTATTTGCGCTGTTATACTTGTTTGATAAACTGATAAATTTATATTTGCTGACCAGGAATTATTATTTATTATTGCTGAACAATAAAAATTATTATTTAAAAAAATAGATACAGAATCACCATTATTGATTCCAGCAGCAGTTCCACTTATATTAATATTCGCATTAAAGGTATCATAATTATTAGTTGGTGAAGTTATTCTAATTGATGGTGGTATTGGCACAAAAACAGGATAAATATTTGAATACCAACTTACATTTTTAAAATTAACATTATTTGTATAATGTGAATCAAAAGCAGAAACTCGATAAAAATATGTCTCACCTGCACTAATAGAATTATCAATATAATCAGTATCATTTTTATCACTAATAGTTGCAATTAAACAACTATCCCAATTATTAGTATCATTTGAACTATTAGCATATAAATAATGTAATCTATAAATATAATAACCAGCGAGATGAGAATCAGCAGAACCAAGTAAATTGCCTTTTTCATCATAAATTGGTTTTGTCCATTTTATCGTTAATTGATTTGCTGTTGTTGTATCAATCGAAAAAATAGATGGTGCTGCAGGTGCTATGCTATCAGCATTTATTGAACCTGTATCTACTTTTGTTCGTCTATATGGTTGCCAATATAATGTGCCATTATTTAATTGTATTTTTTGATTTATTATCATTGAATCACTCGAAGACCAATAATTATATCTAAAATCATTTACATAACCTGCTGCTTCTTGATAAATTCCTTTATTTGTTGAATATGGTGATGGTGTCCAATTATTATTTTCAATATTATTATTATTTGAATTATACAAATAAAAACCATAATTCAAATTTGAATCAATACTATTAAGTGCAAAATAATTATTATGTGCTTCATTAAATTCTATTCCATTTCCTTTATTATTTCTTATGATATTATTTATAAAAATTGAACCTGTTTCAGAAGATAGAAAAATTCCATTATTTTGATTATTCATAATTATATTATTTTTAATTATATTATTTTTATTTAATGAAAATTCAACACCAATAGAACATCCATAAATTGAATTACTATCAATTAAAGTTCTTGTGCAACTTTCAACTAAAATACCTGTTATGTTAACAAATGAAATATTATTTGAATAAATTGTATTTGCAGAACAATCAATAGAAATTAAACCAATTGTATCACTCAAAATTCGATTATTATAAACATAATTATTTCTGCCATTTAAAAAAGCGATGCCATAAGAATCATTATAACAATAATTATTATAAACAATATTATCATTTGAATAATAACTTGCTATACCAGCATTATTGCTTTGAAAATGAGATTGCGTGATAGAGATTGAATCACAATTTAATAGATAAATACCAGCAGAAAAATAATCACCATATTTACAATTCTCTATTCGAACATTATTTATTGTTGAATTAATAACATTATAAAAATTTATTCCCTGATAACAATCATATATTTTTAAATTTGTTACATAAATATTATTTTGTGAATCAGCATAAATACCATAGAGTGAAGTATTTAAATAAGAACCTGGTGGGTCAATAATCGTTGAATTTGAATCAGCGCCAATAATAAAAATATTATTTGTATCAATAACAATAGTTTCAGCATAAGTGCCAGCAGCAATTTGAATTGTATCACCTGCTGTTAATAATCCAATTCCATTATCTCCTATTATATTTTTTATATATTTTTTTGGTTGTGATGAAATATAGCCTTTATTATTTGTATCACCATTATTTATATCAACATACCAGATATTTGGAACAGTTGTATCAAATAATAAACTTTTTACTGTTAATTTTGCTGAATAAAATGATTCATTGCTAAATTGCACACCATTATTTAAGTGTGTGTCAAATGCTGTTATTCGATAATAATATGTTTCACCTTCTATTATATCTGTATCAATCCATTGCGTTGTTGATGAACTAACTATTTTTACTGGTGGCTGCCAATCTGCTGGTTCTGAATTTTGCGATTTATATATCTTATATCCATTTATATTTACTGGCGAACCAGATTCTTCATTTGTTGTTGAAGCAGACCAACTTAATATTATTTCACCTGGATTTGTTGTATCAGCACTTATATTTTGCGGTGCTACTGGGGCTATTGTATCTGCGTTTATTCCTGTGTCTATTAATGAAAATCGAAAAATTGATTTTGTTATAAATACTGCTCCTGTGCCTGATATAAAATTATTTAGACTATCAGAATTTGTTGTGCCCCAATAATTATAATTAAAATTATGTGAATTTGCTGTATTATTTATTACTACATTATTATTTGAAATTATATTATTTTTTTGAAATGTATCGTTTGAACTATTTCCACTAATATTTATTTGATAATTATTTGAATTTATTAAATTCATTAAAAATTGATTATTTGAGGACGATATAAGTGAAACACCTGTTTCTGAATTATTTGATATTTTGTTATAATAAAATTTATTTGATGATGATGAATCTAATAATATTCCATAGCCATTATTATCTGTTATATTATTTGAAGTTATTGAATTTGAATTACTTGAATTTAAATAAATACCATTTTTACAATTAATAATATTTATATTTGATAATATCGAATTTGAAACATTATTAAAATAAATAGCATTATATGAATTTATAATTTTTAAATTTGAAATTTTTATATTAGAAACATTAGAAACAGAAAAAGTAATTTTGTTTGATGACGAACTATCATTCAAATTTAAAATAACAGAATTTGAATCAATTCCAATAATAGATAAACCATTTGTATCAATTGAAACTGTTTCAGAATATGTTCCTGCAAGTATTATTATTGTATCATAACCGTTAGTAGATTTTAATTTTGAAATAGCGTAATTTATAGAAGGAAAAGCAGTTGAAGGATTACCTGATGTAGGATTAGAACTATCACCAATTGTGCTGACATAAACAGTAACAGAACCATTATCACGAAATTCACTGCTTTGCGGTGTTATAACAGCATAGTTAGAAGGATATTTATCTTCATTATTTGCCTGGTCAATACAGGTAACAGTAAAATAATATGTTACATCATTTATTAAACCTGTGCAATAATAAGTAGTAATTCCGAGTGAGGCATAAATTGTAGTAACAAACACAACTGTTGTGTTAGTTACATCTGTAATAGGTCCAGATGTATCATAATAAATCTTATAATATTGTGAATCATCAGCAGTTGTAGGGTTCCAACTAATAGTACAACTTGCATCACCAACTATTGCTGTAATACCTGTAATATCAGGTGGTGGTGTTGTATCACAATTTAAAAATAAATCATCAATATATAAATCATTATTAAAATTTTCTTCTTCACGAGCACTAATAATTAATTTTGCTTTTGTAGCATTCACTGGCGGAGTCACTGCATCACCTGTTACTTCTTCCCAATCATTTTCAGTAGATAATTCAAATTCTTCCTGATAATAATCTATTCCTAATGAAGAATCATTCTGGTCAAACCACTCAATCTCTACATTAATATAAACAATTGTTGGTTCTTCTGAACCACTATAAGTCCAGTAAAAATAACCAATGAATTCAATTTCAGCTAATTCATAAACAGTAAAAGTTTCTGAGGCAATTTTTCTTCCAGTATAAGTATCAGTTAAATCAACAAACCTACAAGACTTTGCACCACCATGTTTTTGACTTGTTGTTGTATAAACATTACTTGTAGAACCACCTAATCTTGTCCAGGGTGGAAAACCAATTTCAAAACTTGAATCACAACCATTATCCAATAAATTAACTGCTGAATAAATTGAAGTAATGAAAAAGAAGAATAAATAAAAAAATAGAAAATACAATATTTTCATCTTTAAATTTTTTTAAACATTGTAATAAACTTTTCTAATAGATTTTTATCATATTTACCAGATAATTGCTCTTCCTGCATTATTTTCAATGCATCATAAGTTCTTAATTTTGCTTTATAACAGCGATTAGTTGTTAAAGCATCAAAAACATCAGATAAAGTAACAATCTGAACTTCAATCGGTATTTCATATTGTTTTAATTTATCAGGATAACCAGAACCATCAATTTTTTCGTGATGATTACGCACTATTTTTTGAATTGTATAATTATCAGGAAATATTTTTTTTACTATTTCATAACCTAATTCTGGATGGCATTGAACTATAACCCATTCATCTTTTGTTAATTTTCCTTGTTTAAATAAAATTTGTGGGGGTATTTTTGCTTTACCAATATCATGTAAAAAAGCACCAAGTCCTATTATTTCTATTTTTTTTATATCTTTGAAATTTAGATATTTTGAAAAATTTATTGTAAATGTTGCAACATTACTTGAATGAGTGTATGTTGAGTAATCAAAAGACATCACTTCAAGTAATTCATAAAAGAAATCTTCTTTTTTAGTCAAAACTGCTGTTGTTGCTTTTATTACATTTTCAATTCGTTTTACTGTCTTTGGATTTTCTGGATTCTCCATTATTTCTGAAATTGCATCCTGTGTTACATCATATAATACAAATGCTTTTGCATTTTCTGATATTTGTGGATTGGTTAAAAAATTATCAATATTATCTTCTATATAATGTATATATTCTTTTTGTTCTGTTGTCCTTATATATAATGTTTTAAAATTTTTTTTCAAAAATTCAAATTGTTCTTCTGTTAATTGCAAATTTTTACTTCTATATAAAATATATTGTTTTTTATCTATCTTATAATACAAATCAAAATTTAAGATACTATTTAGTGCTAAACTATCCAGCATAATTGGCATATATTTTATCTGTTGTGGTAAATCTTGTTTATTATATTTGACTAAAATTTTTTCTTCATTATTTTCCATACTTTAATATCTTAACTCCTGTTCTCTTAAATTTTTCAATCTTAAATCATAATATCTACTTCTTTCGGCTTTTGTCTTATATTCTTCTAATTCTTGTTTCAATTGATAATTTTCTTTTCGTAATTTTTCTACTTCTTCTCTTAAATTTTTATTTTCACTTTTCGAACGCAAATAATCATCAATAATATTATCAAGATATAATGATATTTTATTTATTGATAGATTTATATTTTCTATATCAGCAGGTAATTGAAAATCAATATTTAATGATTGTTTAAAAAAATTATAAAACATCATTCGAAATTTATTCATTACATCAGCATAATTAAGAAGTTTATTATTTAATTCACCACCTTTTTTTACTACTTCCTGTAACTTTATGTCATAATTCAAATCAATCTGTCTTATTGCATTTTCAAGTAAATTGTTTAATGTTTCCACTGATTCTTTTGTTTTTATTAAACTATCTTTTATTTCATTTTTATTATATAAGGCCAGTGGATTTGTTATATTTGATATATTTATTTTTGGTATTTCCTGATATGTTTGTTGGGACATTATTTCAAATAATCGTTTTCTTTCTAAATAATCATCTTTTTTTTCTTCTTTAATTTCTTTTTGTTCTTCAACTTTTTGCTCTTCTTTATTCCATACTTCATTAAACAATTTATTTAATTCAATATTATCAATTTTCTTTTTTGGCGTTGCTTCATCAAAACTTTTTTCCTTTTCTATTTTTATTGTTCTGCCATATTTTTTTTCATAATATTCTTTTGCAAATTTTCTAATGCCGAGTGGTAATGGATGTGCCTGTTCGAATTCTGTAAATGTTGTTATTTCACTATTTTTTAAATTATCAATAACAAGAGAAATATAATATGTTTGAACTTCTATCATATATTTTTTTGGTATTTTTATCCCATATTTTTTTTGTAAAATTTCATTCATACCCAACCAACCATTTGCTGGAAACAATTTATATTTTTGCATTTCTTTATAAACAATAGAACAAATATATTTTAAAGAAATATTTTTTTGAGCAAAAAGATTATTTGGAATAATAAAAATATAAATCAAAATAATAATAATGATTATTTTATATAATTTCATTTTTGCCTCCACTATATATTTTTAATCATTTTATTTTATTTATTATTTTGATGTCAATTATTTTTTATTCAATAAACATAGCATCGCCAAATGAAAAAAATTTATATTTTTCTGCTATTGCTATTTGATATGCTTTTTTTATATTTTCTATTCCTGCAAATGCTGATGTTAAAACAATTAATGTTGAGTGAGGTAAATGAAAATTTGTAATTAATTTATCAACTATTTTAAATTTATAATCAAATTTAATAAATAAATCAGTCCAGCCATCAAACTGAGAAATTATTTTTTCTTTTAAAGCAGCACTTTCAAGTGCCCGAACACTTGTTGTTCCAACTGCTACTATCTTTTTTTTGGCTGAAATTGCTTCATTTATTTTTTGCGCTGTTTTTTCTGTTATTATTACATATTCAGAATGCATTTTATGTGTCTGAATATTTTTAATTGGACAAAATGTGCCTGGTCCTATATGGAGTGTAATTTCAAATATATCTACACCTTTATCTTTTAATTTAGATAATAATTCATCAGTAAAATGAAGACCAGCAGTCGGTGCAGCTATTGAACCTATTTCTTTTGAAAATACTGTCTGATATCTTTCTGAATTATTTAACTCTTTTTTAATATAAGGTGGTAAAGGTATTTTGCCGTATTTTTCGTATATTTCTTTAATATCTCTGTCACAATTAAATCTTATCAGTCTTCCATAATCTGTTCTATCTAAGACTTCAATTTCTATATTATTTAATATTTTTATTCTTGTGCCTATTTTAAAATATTTACCCGGATAAACTATACAATCCCAGATATTCTTCTCTTGTTCTGCTGCTAACATTAACTCACATTTTTTATTTTTATATTCAAAATTTAATCTTGCTTTTATTACTCGTGAATTATTTATTACTAATACATCTTTATCAGTTAATAAATTTACTATATCTTCAAATATATAATGTTTTATGATTCCTGTTTCTTTGTTTAAATATAACAATCTTGATTTACTTCTATTTTCTATTGGTGTTTGGGCTATTAATTCTTCGGGAATTTTTATATTACTGAATTCATTCATTATTAAATAAAATCAATATCAAAAAAAACTTTCATAATTATAATGTAGAAAAAAATAATCGAAAGAAAAATTTGAGTGATTAATATAACATCATAACTTTCAAAAAATTTATATAAAGTTAATTTAGGTGAAAATGCTTTAGTTTCTTTTATTAACTTTTCTTCAAAAGAATTTAATTGATTAGAACCATAATTACGAACTATATGATAATTAATAAATGAATTTATTCCAATCTGTGGCAAAAAAAAGAAAATCACTATATTCATAAAAAAATAAAAGAAAATAAGTTGCAATGGTAATATTCTAATTTTTGAGTTTTCATCCACTCTTAATCTTTTTATTAAACCCATTCTGATTCTTAATTTCATTAAAAGCAAAATAAATATAAATAAAAGTAAAGATAAAACAAAAATAATATCAGATAATTTGTATAAAATATTTAAAAATGGATAAAAATTTTTTAAATAAATTTTCATAAAAAATTACTAAAATGAAAAAATAAAATGAAATCTAATAATTAAAATAATTATTATACTTTATTAAATAATTTCAGTCAATAATTAAATATGGATAATTAAAACATTTCTATAAAACCAATAGCAAAATATCTTTGTACTTTTTAAAACTTTATTTTAGTTAGTTTTAAACAAAGATTGAATTTATCAATAATTACTTCATTAATCTAAACTTGCAGCAGTAATTATTTTATAATCATTTTCAGTTATATCAATATAAATATGGCTGTCCTTATCAGTTCGATAAACTTTTGTTTTAAAAGATGCTAATCTTTTTAATATTTCTTCTGTTGGATGACCAAATGTATTGTAAGAACCAACGCCAATTAAAGCAACTTTTGGTTCAATAATTTTTACATAAATTTCAGAAGAAGATGTCCTGCTGCCGTGATGCCCAACTTTATAAATATCACATTTTATTTTTCGCCCATAAGTATAAACAATCTCTTCTTCAATTTCTTTTTCAGCATCGCCAGAAAAAATAATTGATGTATTGCCAAATTTAAAATATAGAACAATAGAGGTATTATTTATATTATCACCTTTTTTACCACCTGATTTATCAACCCATAAAACCTGTGCAAACACATCTTTGCCAAAATCTAAAATATCTCCTGTTTTTGGCATTGTATATTTTATATTTTTCTCTTTTGCTATTTTTAAAATTTCAGAATAATTTGCAGAATGTGCTGGATAACCTGGTTCTATTATCTCATCCACAGGAAAAACATCAAGAATTTCCAGCAAACCACCAATATGGTCAGAATGTGCATGCGATATTAAAATTATATCAATTTTCTTTATTCCTTTTGCCCATAACATTGGTATTATCACACGCTCACCTGCATTAAATGCTTTGGCAAATTTATTATCAGGATGTTTTCCTTCACCACCATCAATTAATATTACTTTTCCATTTGGCGTTTCTATTAATGAAGCATCACCCTGTCCAACATCAATAAAAGTTACAAGGCAATGTCCTGGTGTTTTCTTTATTATGTTTTTATTCTTTTTTAATGCTTCTTTATTTTCTCGTAAAACAGCAATTAATCTACCTTCTTCAGTTTTTGTTTCAAGTAAAAATTTTATTTTTGGTAAAGCAAAATATGTTACAACAAGAGTGATTAAAATAATACCAAATACAATAAGATTTTCAGGTCGAAAAAAATTACTACCATCTGTATCTTTCTTTTTTCTATATTCTGCAAACTTATCTTCTGGTCGTTTCATTTTTTATTTCTTCACCTTTTTTCTTTATTCTTCGTGGACATATATCATTATATGGACATAATTCACATTTTATATATGACCTTTCATCTGGCTTTATTCCTAACTTTTTACCTTCTGCAATTAAATGTAAATTACGCAAGCCAAGCCTTTTAATCTCATCTGTATTTTCTATTCTAAATCTTTGATTATCTTCTAAAAAATATAATTCTCCATATAAAGGTTTTATTTTCAAATCATTCTCAACTAATAAAAAATAATTTATTATTTGTTGAGCATAAGATTGCAGTTTTACAGAATTAGGATTTCTTTTATCTAATTTTCCTGATTTTGCATCAACTATTATATATTTTCCTTTCCCTATTTCTAATACATAATCTGGCTTACCTAATAATATTATTTTATCATCTTCATATTTTAATAATTTTGCTTCTTCGCCTGAATCATAATAAATTATTTTGCCTTTATAACCAAATAAATCTTTATTCTTATTTTTTATTATTTCTTTTATTAATTTTAATAATTGAGAAAAAAGAATTATGGCAAAAACTAATCCACTAAAAACTAATAATAAAATTATTATTTCTTTTTTTGTTAAATTAAAAGTCATTTATTATTTTTTGATTTTTCTAATAACTTTATTGCTATATCATAATACTCCAATGATAATTTATAATTTCCCATTTTTTCATAAACATCGCCAAGCAATTGATAAACCTCAACTGAATTAGGAACCAAATTTTTCGCTATATTTAATTCTTTTATTGCTTCATCAAATCTACCTAATTCTAAATTTCTTCGCGCTTTCTTTAAATATTCTTCAAATGAAGCATCCTGTGTTAATGTTTCGCGAAGTTTTATTTGTTCACTTTTTTCTTCTTCTACTTTTGGTAATTCTTTTATTTGTTTATTCGTCTGTTCTAATAATAAACTATCTACATCAAATTCATCTTTTTTCGGTTCTTCTTTTTTTACTGTCTCTTCTATTTTTACTTTTTCTACTTTTTCTTCAACGGGTTTTGACTGAATTGTTTCTTTAACTTTTTTAAATATTTTTTCTTCTTTTTTAGTTATGAAATGATATGATAAACCACTGCTAAAAATTTCATTTTTATTATATGAATAATCTAAAAACAATTTTATTCTTTCTGTGATTGAATAATCACAGCCAATTTTAAATAAAAAATTATTTGTATTATTCAATCGAAAATACAAATCTGAATTAGCAGAACTTTTAATTAAACTATCCAGATAAGAAATACCAATAAATAAATTTGCTTTATGAAATTCTTTTTTTAATTTTACTTCACTTAAAAAATCTTTTATTTCAAAATTTTTAATAGTTAAACCAGATAATAAATAATTTTTAGGTGCTGAATTTAAATAACTGAAATCAGATTGTAAATAAAATTGTGCTCCTAAATTAATTAAACTCATTAAATTTATTCTCGCAAAATAATTATCAGTAAATTTTAATTCCATTATTGCATCATTAAATTCACAACTATATTTTCCGCCATTAAGATTTAAAGAAAAATATTTTAAAAAATTAAATGAAAAACCTAATTCATATATTTCAGAATTATTATCAATCATTGTATTTGAAATATTATTTTTATATTTAGCATTTATATTTGAATAAGAAATAGAAGATGATAAAAATTGCGAGAATAAATTGAATTGAGAAAGAATAAAAACAATGCAAATAAAAATAATTTGTCGAATAAACATTTTTTCAACCTCCATAATTAAAACCATTTTTTCTTTTTAAAAATTGTTGTTAAAACAATAGCAATTATTAACATCACACCTAAAACAACAAAATAAGCATATCTCATTTTTAATTCTGGCATGTGTTCAAAGTTCATTCCATATATTCCTGCTATTAAAGTTAACGGCATAACAATTGTCGTTATTATTGTTAATGTTTTCATCACCTGATTCATTTTATATGATGAAATTGAAAGGTGTGCATCAAGCGTTGATTTTGCCATATCAATATAATTATCTACCATACTATTTATTTTTTCTAAATGACCTAAAATATCATTGAAATAAAATTTGCTTTCTTCTGATATATACTTTAAATTCAATTTATCTATTGTTTCAAAAATTTCCATTTGTGGAATTAAAACTCTTTTTATTATTGATAAATTTCTTTTCATTTTATATATATCATTTATTGTATCTCGTTGTGTTACTGTGAAAACTTCATTCTCTGCTTCATCTAATTTTTTGTAAATATAATTAAGAACAGGAAAATAACTCTCAACCATACATAAAAGAAGATTTTGCAAAATAAATTCTGGACCTTTTAAAATTATTTCATTTTTATTTCTAAATTTATTTTTTAAAGTCGGTAAAAAAATTATAGGTTTTAAATGATTGGTTATTATAAACTTATTACCTAAATAAAAATCTATTTCCCATGTTGCTACACGCATTTCATTTTCATGATATACAATTGAATGAAATATACCAAATAAATAATCATCGTATTCATCTAATTTTGGATGGTCAGTAAATACTAACAAATCTTCAATTGTTAGATGATGAAAATGAAATAAATCAACTAATATCTTTTTTATTTCATTTGATGATGGGGCAAAAAAATCAATCCATACAAAACCTTCTTTGATTGGATAAATATTTTCAAATTCTTGAACTGATAAATCTTTTGCTGTTTGACCATTATAATAAATTATTTCTATCATCTTTTTTCACCTTAAACATTTATAAATGAAATTGCTTCTTTAAATATATTATCAATCGATAAATTATAATTGTCAAGTAATTCATCAGCTTTGCCTGATTGTCCAAATTTATCAGGAATACCAATAAATTTTATTGGAATTGGATAATGCTGAGATAAAAACTCAGATACAGCACTGCCTGTTCCACCTATAACCGAATGCTCTTCAACAACCATTATTTTACCTGTTTTTTTTGCATATAACAATAATTTTTCTTTATCAATTGGTTTTACTGAACACATATTTAGCAAAGCAACAGAAATATTTTCATCTTCGAGCATTTCAATAACTTTTAATACTCTATGCAACATTACACCATTTGTAATTATTGTTAAATCTTTTCCATCTTTTATTACTTCTATTTCTCCTATTTTTATTTTAAAATCTTTTTTATGAATAATTGGTAATGATATTCGTGGAATTCTTATATATACAGGTCCATTTAATTTTATTGCTTCTGTTAATAATATATTTAAATCAATAATATCAGAAGGAACTAAAACAGTCATATTAGGTAAAACTCTTGTGATTGCAATATCCTCTATTGATTGATGAGAAGCACCATCTTCCCCAACAGTTATGCCAGCGTGAGTAGCAAGAATTTTAACATTCAAATCTGGATAACAAACAGAATTTCTTAATTGTTCAAATGCACGACCAATAACAAAAATAGCAAAACTTGAAACAACAGGAATTAAACCACAAGTTGCCAAACCTGCGGCTGTGCTCATCATATCCTGCTCAGCAACACCAAAATTAAAAAATCTATCATTAAATACTTTTTTAAATAATACAGTCATTGTTGACTTTGATACATCAGCATCTAATACAACGACTTTCTTATTACTTTTTGCTATTTCTATTAAAGTATATGCTGCTGCTTCTCTTAATGAATATAATTTCTTCTCTTCGCTCATTGCCTTATTTAATAATAATTTTTATTTCAATTGTCAATTATTTTATTTTTATCAGACTACACTAAAATCATTATTTTTTATTTCTTTATAACACTCTAAAATTTTTTTTATACATTCTTTTATCTCAAATTTCTTTAATATTTCTCTTTCTATTTTTAATAAATTTTCTTTTTCATCATTTTTTATATTTGCTAAATAAAGCATTTTTTCACTTATTTCATTTATATTTTCTGGTTCATTAACATAAATTCCTGCTGCTCCTGCTAACTCACTCATTGAAGAATTATTTGTTGTAATAACTGGTATTTGTGAAGAAAATGCTTCAAGTATTGGCAAACCAAAACCTTCATAATAAGAACAATATAATAATCCATCAGCAAAGTGATAATAATAAGGTAAATCAGCATCTTTTACATAACCTGTAAAAATAATATTATCATCAAAATTTATTTCTTTTCTAATTTTTTCATTATCTTTTCCAATAATAATTAAATAAAAATTTTTTATATCATATTTTTTAAATTTTTGAAATGCATAAATAATATTTTTTAAATTTTTCCTTTTTTCAAGTGAACCAACAAAGAGAAAATAATGTTCAGGTAATTTATTATTTTTTCTAAAATTTTCTAATTCATAATTCTCTTTTTTTTTTCTAAATATTTCATCTTCTGTAAAATAAACTACTTTTATTTTTTTAAAAGGCACATTATAAAATTTAATTAAATCATTTTTTGTCGAAAAAGAACTCGTAATAATAAAAATACTTTTATCACATAAATACCTTATTCTATCATCTAATTCTTTAACAAAAGAATCATCATAAAAATCTGCTAAAATCTTAAAAGCAATATCATGAATTGTTGATATAATTTTTGTCTTTTTAAAAACAGAAATTTTAATTAAACCAGTAATATGTAAAATATCAAGAGAACCAACAAAAAAATTTATTGGAATTTTATATTTATATAAATTATAATATATTCGTTTTGGCAAAGGAATAATATAGTTTTTATTTTTTTCTGAATTTAATAATAATTCTTTTCGGTTTTTTGTTTTTATAAAATTATAAATATATTTAAAATAAAAATCTCTTTCCTCACAAAATTTAATAATATTTTTTGCTATTAAATAAGAAACATTACCAATTCCTGTTTTTTGTTCAATTGCTGGTGTTAGTTCAATACCAATTTTAAACATTTAAGATTTTCCTGTATAATTCTATTTGTTTTCTAAAAATATTTTTCCATTCATATTTTTCTTTAACTAAATAATAACCAGACGCTGCAATTTGTTTTAGTTTATTTTGATTTGAATAATACTCAATTATAGCATTAGCAAATTCTTCTGGTGTATTTCTGATAATAATATTTTTATTATTTTCAACTTCAATACCTTCACAACCAATTGCAGTAGAAATAACACATTTTTTCATTGCCATTGCCTGTAATATTTTTAATCTTGTGCCACTACCTATTCTTATAGGCACAATAAATAATCGTGCTTGCGCTATAAATGGTCTTATATCCTGAACATAACCAGTAATAATAATATCATCTCTATTTTCAAATTGTTTTTTAATATTATCAGGTAAATTTTTTCCTGCTGCAATAAATTTTATTTCTTTTATCTCTTTTTTTACAATTGGAAAAATTTCACGAACAAAATATAAAAAAGCATCTAAATTTGGTTGATGTGAAAATGTGCCAGTAAAAACTATTTCTTCTTTTTCTTCTGTTTCATAAGGTTTAAAATATTCTGTATCAACGCCATTTGGAATTACTGTAATATCTGGATGTTTATATCTCGATAGTAAAATATTTTTATCAATTTCAGAAACCGTGATTATATAATTTACCTTTGACCAGGTATTTTCTTCATATCTTCTTAATTTTAATAATTCTAATTTATTTCTAAATTTATATTTTGATATATGTAATACATTTTCCTGTTGTGTATACTGAAACGCTCTTTTAAATATTTCTGATTCTATATTATGTTCATCAAGTATTATTGGTATATTAATATTTTCTGGCACATACTGAAAAGTATATTGATGAAGACATTGTATTAAATCATAATTATTTATTTTAACTAATTCATCAACTTTTGCTTTCATCTCTTTACAAAATCTTTTTGTAATTAAATCAGGTGGTAAAAAAAATAATCTATATAATTTTGAAAATAAATCTCTTTTTCTATCAATATGTTTTTTATGAATTAAATATATTTCTTTACAAAAATTTTTTATAATATCAATATTCTTTTTCTCATCTTCTGAATAAATTAAAGAAATTAAATGAACATCAAGAAATTCAGAAAGATATTTAATAGAATAAAATAATCTCATTCTACCGCCTTCATCAAATGATGGTAAATATGGTGAAATTATTAAAATTTTTTTCTTCATTATTTTATTATTCGTTCTTTAATAAATTTTGCTGGCACTCCACCAACAATAGTATATTCATCAACATCTTTTGTGACAACACTGCCAGCAGCAATAATAGCACCTTCTTTAATTCGCACTCCTGGTAAAATCAAACTGTTTGCTCCAATCCACACATTATCTTCTATAATGACTGGTTTTATTATTGCCTTAAAATTTTCATCTTCTGGATTATGGGTTTCTGTTATTATAGTAACATTATAAGAAATTGCAACACGATTACCAATAATAATTTTTTCATAAGCGCTTAATAAACAATTAAAATTAATAAATGAATCATTGCCAATCGTTAAATTAGCTGGTTTTAAAATTTTTACATCAGGATAAACAAAAGAACCTTTACCAATTTTTACACCTGCAATTTTTAATAATTCTTTTCTGATTTGATTACAAATAGAATTATGTTTCCAACCAAATGGCAAAAAAGAAGAAAAATAAACTATTGTTTCACATACTGCATCTTTCAATGTCCTTGTTTCTATGCCTTCCCAGCAATCTTTATTATATACTAATTTCTTTCGAGACATCTCTTGTTAATATAAACTCTCCTTTATTTTTACTAATATATTCAAGTGTTTTTTTTATAATTTTTTTCTTTTTTAAAAAATTATAAGAATGAATTAATAAATTACAAACCCAATATTTTTTATCTTCCATAGAAATAATTATATCCCATAATTTTTTAATATGCGAAAATTTATTTGCTTCTGGTATAAGTGCTTGCCATAAAGTATAATTATAAGCAAAACCAAGTGGAATAGAATAAATTTTCGAATTCCCAATTTTTTCTTTATCAATATAATCATAAAAATAAGAAAAATAAGGAGCATTTTCAAAATGTGTATTTGTTAATGGCTGATATGCGCCCATATTATCAAAAGAAAATTTTATATTATATTTTTCGCATAATGGTATCAGCCATTCATTAAAACTAAAAAAACCTGTTCGAATAGAATTTATTTTTATTCCATTATCAGCCATAAGTTTTAAATTTATATCAAAAATATTTTTCATATAATTATATACATAATACAAATAATATTTACCATTTTCATCTTCTTCGTGTGGATGAAAACCTATTTCAAAATTAGAATTAATTAAATCTTTCCATATTTTTAAATAAAAATTATCCGTATAAAAAATGTTATTAAAATTATTTCTAATGTAAGGCGAAGTATGAATAAAAAAAACAGCAGGATATTTATATTCTTTTAAAAAATCGATTAAAGCAAGTAAATTTTTCTCAAATCTTTTTTTATTGAATTTACAATAATGTTTAGTAAAAGGTTCATAACCTTCAAAATCAACATCAATGCCAATTATAATTTTCATTCATTATTAAAATTCAATACTTTTTCCTTCGCGAGAAAAAGATAATTTAAAACCTTTTTGTTCAGCTATTTTACTATATTTTTCTTCTAATGCACTTAATTTTTCATCACTTGAAGCAGGGTCATGATGATTAAAAACTATATGTTTAATTTTCGATATTTCAGCCATTTTTATATTTGCTTCATAATAACTATGACCCCAACCAATTTTTGTTTTATATTCTTCTTCACTATATTGTGAATCCCAGATAACAATATCAGCATTTTCACAAAATTCGTATATTTTAGCATTTTGTTCATTGACTAATTTATCATATTCAATTAAATAATCTTCATCAAATCCCATATCACTTGCTGCCTTTTTATCGTCACGATATATATTTCTAAAAGGTTCGTGGTCACCACCATATATTATAATTTTATCATTGTAAAAAATTTTATAAGCCAAACAAAACACAGGATGATTTAATTTTTCTGTTTTAATTTTATAACCATCAATATTTAATTCACCAACTTTTCCATCAATATATTCAATTTTTGCACCTAATTCACCAACACGAATAGGAAAATACTCATATTTCATTTGAAATTCCATTATCTGTTTTATGTTTAATTTATTTACATCTGAAGGCGGTCCAAAAATTTTAAATGTATTACCAGGAATAAAAAAAGGCACAAAAAAAGGAAAACCCTGAATATGGTCCCAATGAGTATGCGAAATAAAAATATAACCTTTTAATTTTTTTTTCAAACTTAAAAGATAATTTCCACATTCTCTAATGCCTGTACCTGCATCAAATATAAATATTTCATCTTTATCTTTAAATTCAATTGATACACAGGCTGTATTACCACCATAAATAACTGTATTTTTACTCGGCGTAGGAATAGAACCACGCACGCCCCAAAATCTTATAATTCCAGAACTCATATTTTTAAAAACTCCTGTGCTTTTTCTATTTCTGCATCTAATTGTTCTACTATTTCATTTATTGTTTCTTCTGTTATATTTAATATATTAAATATAATTGGATTTATTTCACCTGATATTTTATCAATAACTAATCCTTTATTATTTTTTTTACAAATAATATTAGCAAAAGAAATAGTTAAAATAAATTCGAAATTTTCTCCAACCATTGGCAGGTCATGATGTAAATATAAAGCATTTATTAATTTTTGTGATAAATTCCATTTTTCGCCAATTGCCTTTCCAATTTTACAATGATTTAATTTATTTAATTCTTCTTCTTCTGCGTTTATTAAACCAATTTCTGTTGACTTTTTTAAAATTGAAGCAAATTCATCTGGATAAAAAATATTTTCAATTAATAAACCAAGGTCATGAATTAGTCCTGCTAAAAAATAATCTTCAATTTCTGTTTTTGGTATATTCCGCTTTATTGCTATCTTTTTTGCCACAATACCAACAGCAAGTGAATGTTTCCAGAATTCTTTCATATCAAGTAAATATTTTTGACCTTTAACTTCAAATTGTGATAATAATGCTGCACTTAATGCTAAATTTTTTATTGTATTTAGTCCAAGCATTATTATTGCTCTTTCAAGCGAGGTTATTTTTTGTGGTAATGCAAAATAAGAAGAATTAACTACTTTTAAAACTTTTGCAGATAAAACTGGGTCTAATTTTATTACTTTGGTTAATTCTAATGGTGAACAATTTATATTATTCACCAATTCTATTACCTTTGCCGCTGTTGGTGAAAGAGAGGGCATTTTTTCTTCTATTTTCTCAACAATTTTTTCTATTGAATATTTTGAATTTGCAATATTATTCATAAATATTCTTTTCTTAATTTTTTTATTATTAAAAAAACATATTAACTTTTTTCAATTTACAAGTCAAGAAAAATAAAAAAATTATTCAGAAAATATCCCAGACATGGTATACCCCTTTGCAGCATTACGAATAGTAAGTAAAAAGAAATTAAAACAAATAAAAGAAATAATGAAAAGAAAAGCGAAAAAGAAATGAAAAAAAATAGTTGTAAA
>Ga0209409_1000102_pt1 | contig 91938 bp, 79 predicted proteins | sample AD_JPNMR1_MetaG_FD_184424 | JGI IMG/M metagenome (GOLD analysis project Ga0209409, IMG submission 184424) | Active sludge microbial communities of municipal wastewater-treating anaerobic digesters from Japan - AD_JPNMR1_MetaG (SPAdes) (version 2) | ecosystem: Engineered > Bioreactor > Anaerobic... | reverse complement strand
AAAATCTATCTTCTGCAGGAGAATGTATAATGGCAGGTAAAATCAGTAGAAGAGAATTTATTAAAATTGCCGGAACTGGTGTTGGTGCTCTGGCTGTTAGTGGAGGCCTTTATAAATTAATAAATAATGTAATTCTGGACAAAAATGACAATAGTCCAGTAGTCAAAACACCTACATATTGTGAAATGTGCACCTATCAATGTGCAGGATGGGTTTATAAAAAGGGTGATGTGCCCTGGAAGATTGTTGGGAATGACCTTGATGAACATTGTTATGGCCGAATGTGCACAAAAGGGTTATCCGGGCTTGGAGCATATTTAGATCCCAATAGATTGAGAACACCCTTAATAAGGAAAAAGGAAAGAGGAAAACAGGTCTTTAAAGAAGCTACATGGGATGAGGCATTTACCTATATTGCTGACAAAATGGAATATATTAAGCAAAAGTATGGCCCTGAAAGTGTTGCGTTATTCAGTCATGGTTCCGGGGGTCATTGGTTTAAGACATTACTGAAAGCGTATGGTACTAATAGTTTTGCGGCACCTTCCTATGCTAATTGCCGTGGCCCTCGTGAAGAAGGTTATATGCTTACCTATGGAGAACCAATTGATACTCCAGAACGTACTGATATGAAAAATACCAGATGTCTTGTGCTTATTGGTTCTCATATTGGTGAAAATACACACAGTCAGCAGGTTATAGAATTTTCTCAGGCAGTTGCCAATGGAGCAAGTATCATAGTAGTAGATCCACGTTTTTCAGTGGCTGCCAGCAAGGCCAAATATTGGTTGCCAATTAAACCGGGTACTGATATTGCTTTGCTTTTAGCATGGATGCATGTATTGATTTATGATGAATTATTTGATAAACGATATGTATTTAATAATACTGTTGGATTTGAGCAGTTAAAGCAATCAGTAAAAAATACAACACCTGAATGGGCATACCCCATTACATCAATTCAGCCCGAACTCATACGTGAAACAGCCAGGGAAATGGCAAAGTATTCTCCGGCTACGATTGTTCATCCTGGAAGGCATAATGTATGGTATGGTGATGATACTCAAAGAGTAAGAGCAGGCGCAATTTTAAATGCATTATTAGGTAGCTGGGGTAGAAAAGGTGGATTCTTCTATCCTGAAAAAGTTGAAATGCCTGAATATCCAACTCCACCATTCCCTCATCCAAAAAAATCATTTAGAGATGCAGTGAATAATAAATATGAATTAGCAAATTTAATTGTTTCATCGGGAGTTTGCGATGCCACTATTCATAATGTCATGAATGGTAATTCATTTTATGAAGGGTGGTTTATTTATGGCTCAAATCTATTGAAAGCTCTCCCTCAACAGGAAAAAACTATCAAAGCCTTACAGGATCTTGAACTGGTGGTCGTTGTAGATATTTTACCAACAGAAATAACAGGGTGGGCAGATGTTGTTCTCCCTGATACTACATATCTCGAGCGGTATGATGATATAAGAACTTCACAAGGGCGAACCCCTCAAATAGCTTTACGAATGCCTGCATTCAATCCCAAATATAATTCCAAACCTGCCTGGTGGATAGCCAAAAACCTTGCAGAAAAAATGGGTCTTGGAGCTTATTTCCCCTGGAATACTATTGAAGAATATTTGGATTATAAATTAAAAGCAGTCGGTACATCTCTTGAAGAGATGAAACAGGTTGGGGTTAAGAACTTTGAAAGACAAACTCCACTATATATTGCAGGCTCTCAGTTGCCACGATTGGATACCCCCAGTGGAAAGATTGAATTGTATTCATCTACATTAGCAAGTTATGGTTTTGATCCTATACCTACCTATACAAAACATGAAGATCCTCCAAAAGGTTATTATAGATTATTGTATGGCAGGTCACCTTTCCATTCATTTGCGCGTACTATAAATAACCCTATTCTGTCACAATTACAGAATGAAAATACTGTTTGGGTACATCCAACAGTTGCACAGGAGTGGGGTTTGAAAAACAGCCAATATGTAAAACTGGAAAATCAGGATGGTGTGGTGAGCAATAAGGTTAGAGTCAAGGTAACAGAACGAATACGGCCAGATTGTGTGTATATGGTTCATGGATTTGGAAGTAAACAAAAGCAATTAAAGCGTGCATTTAAGAAAGGCGCTGATGATCAGCAACTTATGACTAAAGTTAATGTTGATCCAGTTATGGGTGGACAAGCTATGCATGGTAATTTTGTTACCTTTAAAGTTTAGTTAATTATTGAACCATATTTCAGATAATGAAAAGAGGTCAGCATGAATAGTAAGACTAAAAAGTATGCAATGGTGATAGATACCCGCTTATGTGTTGGTTGTGGAGCATGCGTTGCAGCATGTAAGATGGAAAATCAGGTTCCTGAAGGCTTGCACCGGGATTGGATTGTAGAGCAGGTTACAGGGACTTATCCTAATCTTTCATTGGAGATCCGTTCTGAGCGGTGTAATCATTGTTCCAACGCCCCCTGCATTACATCATGCCCAACTGGAGCAAGCCATCGTAAAGAGGGTACAAATATTGTTGTTGTTACAGCCAATAAATGCACGGGTTGTAAAGCATGTATGGCTTCTTGCCCATACAATGCCCGTTTTGTAATGCCTGATGGTTATGTCAGCAAATGTACTTTCTGTGAACACAGATTGGATGAAGGTTTGGAACCTGCCTGTGCGTCTGCATGCCCCACACATGCAATAACATTTGGCAACTTACATGACAAAATGAGTCAGGTTTCCAAATTATTGAAAGTGAGAAAATATAAAACAATTATCCCAGAAGCTGGGACTGAACCAAATATATTTTATTTACTGTGAAATTAAAGAAATTATATGAGGTTTGACTATGAATGAAATAGTATTAACTACAAAAAAAGCAATTGAATCAGGCCATTCATTGGGAATATGGAGATGGGAAGTGCCTATATATCTTTTCCTTGGTGGACTTACTGCAGGAATTCTTATTATTGCAGCATGTATGATTTTAAAAGATAAAGAAAAGGAATTTCCTTTTTCCACCAATAAATTGATTCTACTGTCACCAATTCTTTTAAGTATTGGCATGTTTTTCCTATTTCTGGATCTTGACCATAAATTGTATGTATGGCGGTTTTACACAGCTTTTCGCATTACATCAGTAATGTCGTGGGGTGCATGGATATTAATCCTCGTTTATCCCTTAAGTTTGGTGTTACTATTAGCAACTGTTAAAAAGGGTTATACTGAATATTATCAAAAGTTTTCTACGTGGCTGAAAGGATCTCAATATAATAAACTATCGCCCATTATTGAAAAACTTATTAATTGGTCAGAGAAGTATAAAAAGCCAGTAGCAATGGCAACAATACCTGTTGGAATATTATTGGGGATATATACCGGGATACTTTTAAGTGCATTTTCAGCACGACCATTCTGGAATTCCGAACTTCTTGGATTTTTATTTTTAGTTTCAGGCTTATCAACGGGTGCTGCATTAATTATTTTATTAGCAAAAGAGCATCATGAGAGGATATTTATAACAAAACTGGATATAGGTTTTATTGTTATAGAAGCTATAATTCTGGTTCTGTATATTTTTGGAATGCTTTCTTCATCATTGCAACATATTGATGCTATACAATTAATTTTAGGCGGAGAGCTGACTCCAGTATTCTGGTCTTTTGTATTTGCTATTGGGATGGTTATCCCTCTGGCACTTGAGATACTTGAACTCAGGGGCAAAGCAATCCCTGTGCATATAGCTGCTTCTTTGGTACTTGTTGGGGGATTGGCATTGCGTTTTATCTTTGTTGAGGCTGGTCAGATTTCTAACTGGCTTCCGTATTAAAATATCATTTATTTTCAGGAGGAATATTGTATGGAAAAGAAACCTTACGCATCACCCTACATAGCTGGAGTGGGTTTAGGGTTGGTATTATTGGCAGCTTTCTTCTTTACAGGCCATGGGCTTGGAGCTTCGGGAGCAATTACTCGTTCTATTGTAGCTGTTGAAAAAGTCATTTCACAGGAGCATGTTGATAATAATGCTTATCTTGCTGAATATGGTGGGGGTGATACAAACCCATTGAATAACTGGCTTGTTTTTCAATTGTTGGGCGTTATTGTCGGTGGTATGTTATCAGGAATTATTGCAGGAAGATTTAGAAAGGAAATTAATCATGGGCCTCGGATTACACCAAAACAACGATGGCTTTATGCAATAATTGGTGGTGCCCTTTTTGGATTTGGAGCAAAATTTGCACGCGGTTGCACCAGTGGTTTTATATTAACAGGTGGAGCTGGACTTGCATTGGGTGCATGGGTGGGAATGATGGTGATGTTTGCTGTTGCATATATCACAGCATACTTTGTTAGAAAACTTTGGATATAAGGGGTGAGTATATGTTTGCACCATTATCAGTATATTTTAATTGGAGTAATGGAATTGATTTACTGGTTTCATTTATAATAGGTATTGGATTTGGATTTGCACTAGAACAGGGTGGATTTGGAAATTCAAGAAAATTAGCTATGCAGTTTTACTTCCGTGACCTAACAGTTTTGAAAGTAATGTTTTCAGCAATGGTTACAGCAATGACAGGGATAGTGTTCTTTACTGCATTTGGATGGCTTGATACCAATAGTATGTTTATTCCACAGACATTCATATGGGCTCAAATATTGGGCTGTGCTATCATGGGTGTTGGTTTTGCTATTGGAGGTTATTGTCCAGGCACCAGTTTTGTGGGTCTATCTACATTAAAAATGGATGCTCTTTTCTTCATAATAGGCCTTTTTATAGGGGTATTTTTGTTTGGTGAAATGTTTCCAATTCTTGAAGAACTTTATCATGGTAAATACAGCGGTAATATGGGAAGGATAACATTATATGAATTTTTGGGTGTACGGCCTGGTATCATTGCAGCTATTATTTTAATTATGGCAATTGGTGCATTCTGGGGATCTGAAAAGATAGAAGAAAAATTTGGTAACCAAATTATACAGTAAGGAGTGTACTATGAAACTTGAAAACAAACAAATAGCTGTATACACGGCTATTCTATTAGCGATAATTATGCTGTTTCTTCCCGGTCCTGATCCATCTAAGGTTAATTTAGATTTACAGCTAATGGCACAAATTATAGGAAATAAGGAAGATCATGTTACACCTGGAGAATTGTCGCAATGGATAATAGCAGGGAATAATGACTATCAATTGATTGATATACGATCAAAGGATGAATATGACAAAGGACATATTGAAGGAGCAATTAACATCCCAATTGAAAATCTTTTACATAAGAATGTTATAACTGATGAGCTTAATCATGACAAAAAAATTGTGATATATTCAAATGGAAGCTCACATGCATCACAAGCATGGGTTGTGTTGAAAGGATTGGGGCTTGACTGTTATATTCTTGAAGGTGGATATAATGGTTGGAATGCTGCTGTACTCAATCCAGCAGTACCATCAGCTACTACAGATGATGAAATATTGCTTTATGCCAAACAAAAAGCTGTTGCAGAATATTTTGGTGGGAGCAATATTCAGGTACAAAAACCAGCTAATAATGCTGCACCCGTGGCACCGCAAAAACCACAGGGAGTAAAGAAGAAAAAGATGCAGGGGTGTTAAATAAGAAAATAATTTATTTTTATATAAAAGGGGCTATAATAATTTGCCCCTTTTTTATTTGATTTTGTATTGTAATAAAGTTATTTATGATGTATAGGTAATTTAAAAATAATAAAAGAATGTAATATGGAAAAAGATAAAACATCAGGTAACAGTGAAAAAATAATGAAGGACAATCTTTCAAGGGCACTTTTTGCACTTCAAATGTACATGAATCGCTTCATGTGGATATCAACAAAAGAGATAGTTGCTGGAACAAGTTCATGGTATTATAATGACACAAAAGGTGATTAGGTAAATTCCTAAGTAGTAAAATTATTGAAATTGGAATAAAAAAAAGCAGGATGTTCTCCTGCCTTTTTTACGATTATGATACCTTAAAGGGTATTATTCAGCATCAACCTCGGCTGCACATGATTCCTTGCATGTGCTTACCTTTAAAATATCATATGCCCAGCAGTAACCACTGTATACAGAATACAATACTGCAAGACCCAATGCTAAAAATATTATTGTCCCAATAGCTCCTGGTTTTAAAACAAGGATCTGAAGTAAAATAGAAACCCCAATTAAAGTTCTGATATACCTGTCAGCTGGTCCAACATTCTTTTTCATATATCACCTCTGAATAGCAAAATTAAAATATAAAGAATTATCTCAAAGTATATGTTTTTATACAATAAAAATATGGCAAGTATTTTTTGCTATTTAGTATTCAAAATTTATTCTGACATAACAGGCTGACATCCATTACAGATAAAAGGATGGCGGAGGGTAACATTAATATCATAGGCGGATTTATATGATTCGGATTCATGGTTACGTAATCTGATTAAAAGTTTATCAGAACCTTCCTGGAAAAAAAATATCCTTGATTCCACATTCATGGTTGGATCTTTACGTATTCCGCATACATTAATAAAAAGGGTATTTCCAAATTCTGGTGCAAATCTACTGTTTTGATGTAACCATACTGGCATATGAATATGGCCGCTTATCCATAGGTCAACATGGTACTTTTTCAGTATCTTTTCAAAGCGTTCTGAGTTGATTATATTATGTTTTTTAGAAAAAGCTCCCAGTAATTTACTGTTGCGCAATGGTGCATGAGTAACTGTGATAATAATCTTATCCTGATTTTTAATTACAATGTTTTTCCACCAGTTAAATGTTTCATCTGAAAGAAATGTTGGCGGTCTGCCGCGTTCATTGGACATGCATATAAAAATTATATTCCCAAATGTAACCGTGTATTTTAAAGGTTTACCGATATATTTTTTATAACCTTGTATATTTTTCCATTCATGGTTACCTGCAATTTCATACCAGTATTGAATATTTGCTTGTTTACGTAATTCAACAAACCATTCAAAATCCTCATCTGAATTTTTGTGTTGTATTATATCTCCGGCAAGAATTGCAATGACAGGATGGGGCTGTATGTTTTTTATATCCTCAATAGCTCTTTTATAATGCCATCTGTCGGCTTTATATACAGGTTGTATGTCGGAGTGAACCCATATAGTATAGGTGGGCGTGGTTGGCATGTATTGCTTGCAGCATCCTGGCACTATAAGCAATAGTATAATTACTATACTGGGGTATTTTCTCATGGCATTATTTACTGTAAACTATCGCACAAATACTTTTGAATTTAAAAAAAATATTGCAACAAATACAATATTGTATCATAATTAACATTAAATCAAGTTAATTTTAATATCAGAAGAATTATGGACAAAGATAATGTAACTATTGATACATCCCGCTTTCAAGAGATATCAATATCGTATTTAAAAAAACTCAGTGGCGATAAGTTGCTTACCTTTGATGTACTGGACCAGAATGGCAATCCTGTTTTCTCAGCTGGCCAGGCACTTAGTGATGAAGTTTTAAAAAAGAAATCCGAAGAGGGTGTGCGGTTTTTCATCCCCCGTGTTACTGAAACAATTGGTGTCTATGACCGCGAGATCATTGATATGAAGAAGCTGCATGCCATTGCTGATGATACTGCAACAATGTATACAGATATCCGTAAATCAGGGCGGATGTCGTATGAGCAGTTTTTGCAATCACATAATCAATTGGCAGCTATTATTGATAGCCTGAGGGCTGAGGATAAGACAGGAGGTGTGTTATCATTGCTGAAGGATATCAAGGATTTTGATTATATCACCTATACGCATTCGGTCAATGTTGGTGTACTGGCGATGATATTGGTATATAAGGAGCTTTCAACAGGAGACAAAGTTAAATTAGCTGCTCTGGCGGGTTATTTACATGATATTGGGAAATTGCGTGTTGAACAGGCCATCATTCAAAAGCCGGGATTGCTTTCATATGATGAATTTAAAAAAGTACTGGAACATACCCGTGAAGGGTATCGCATCCTTGATAGTGTAGTGGATTCATCAGGACGGAAAGTAGTACCTAATATTATAAAATATGTGGCACTATTCCATCATCGCAAGCTTCAAAGCCCCGGGTATCCTTACCGTGATGATGATAAGGACAAAACACGTGAATCGCAGTATAATGAGATACCCGACCTTGCACGTATTATGGGTATTTGTGATATGTATGATGCCCTTACCAGTGCAACACCGTTCCGTATGCCAATGACAGTAGAAAAGGCATTGCGCTATATATTAAATCTTTCAAATTACCTCTATTCAACTGATGATGTTCATCGCTTCCTTAAGGTTTTAGGGCTATCGCTCAATAAAGGAAATCCGTTTTTAAGAATTGGCGATTTTATCATGCTTGAATCTGAAAAGGTAAGCCTTGATACCCGTAAAAAGATACGTGTCTATGAAATAGCCCGTATTGAAGAGATTTCACGTATTAATTTTTTGAATCCCAAAGTAATGATTTTTTATGATGTATTACGAAATAAAAAGCTTAATAATATAATTGTAGATTTGCGATATGATACAAGTCGCAGGATTGTTCGAGTTTTTGAAAGTACACGAATCCGGGAAATGCTGTTACGGCAGCTCAAATAGGTGAACGTATGAATCCAATATTGATTGTATATGAAAATGACAGATTTGCTCAGCTTATTCAGTTTGTACTAACAACTGCCGGCTACCAGATTGTTAAGAGTAATGACCCGTTGGAATTATTTGAAAAAGTCAAAGAGTTAAAACCTCCACTTATCGTTATGGATGTGTTTTTTAAACATATTGATGGATTATATTTATTAGAACGGTTGTACGGAATTAAGGAGTTTGCACCTATTCCTGTCTTCATTGTTTCTTCCCGTAATGAACCACTCACACTTTTTGATGCTCTTGAGCGTGGTGCAGCTGATTATTTAGCTGCACCCATAAATGAAGATATGCTGATTGATAAAGTGAATAAATTATTGAAAGGAAACTAAAACAAACACTGTTGTTTTGAAATAATTCCATCCGACAAATATAGTAGCGTCTCATATCAATTAATGAGGAAATTTCATATTTGTGAGCAGTTTCTGAATATTGGGACGATGAAGTAATCTAATGTTTTAAAGTTGCGATTGCAGGTTTCGATTGCATCAGGGTCACAGTCACGTTGCCAGGAATGACTATTCATTTGAAAAATCTTTGCTATACCAAAATTGAGATTGGCATGACTTTATTGAAAATTTTATTATTTTAGGAAGAATCGGCAATGAAGAAATGTATTGTTGTGCTTTTGGTGCTTATATCAGGATGTTCCTCATTAAATGGTGTATCACATACACATGAAACAAACCTTATGGAATCTACCCAAAACCCATACCAGATAGCTAATAAATTGGAGTTTAGTGAAGTGTGGGCATACCTCATGAAAGGTGAAGAAGATAAAATCAAAGGTGATGAGCCAATTACTGACCTTTGTTATTTCAGTGCAAAAGTAAGTGGCAAAGGGCAGATAACCGGCGAATATGTACCACCTTCAATAAAGTTTAGCAATAAAATACGGCATCATATCGTTATAGCTGTTCTTAATAATTTTGCACTTATGCATTTTGTACTTAATCCTGATTTGCCTGTTCGCAAAAAGTTTATTAATGACATATGCACAGTAGCTTCAAAATTTGATGGTGTGCAGATAGATTTTGAATCGGTTGCTTCATCGGATGCTTCATGGTTTTTTAGCTTTTTAACCGAATTGCGTTCTGCTCTGGAAAAAGATAAAATGCTTTCAATTGCCCTCCCACCACGCAGAACAAGAATAGCCGATGCTTATGATTACCCTTCCATTGCAGCAGTAGCTGATAGAGTCATCATTATGGCTTATGACCAGCACTGGTCAGGAAGTAACCCTGGTCCAATAGCTGGATTATCATGGTGCAGGGAAGTAGCTGAATTTGCAAAAAGTTTTATACCGCAGGAGAAGCTAATCATGGGGCTCCCACTTTATGGAAGATCGTGGCAGGATAAAAATTTCAACAAGTCGGTACATTATCATAATGTTGAAGAAATGATAAAAGCTTCCAATATACAACCACAGTATGATCCTGAAAATGGAGCTTACTTTGAGTATGAAGAAAAGGTAAAAATACGTGTGTATTATACAGATGAAAGGGCAATATATGATCGTCTTAAACTGTATTCATCAATGTCAATTGACAGTGTTGCTTTCTGGCGAATAGGGCAGGGCCCAAGGGGGATGTGGCAGGGAATCAGTTCAAAAAGCCTGTAGTGATTCTGTTAAAAAATGAAAAAATTATCCTACGAAGAAATAAAACTACATCGCCCTGATACAAAGGAGTTATTCAGGTTACAACGTTTCCCGGTTGTTACAGTACTGGAAAATATACGTAGCATGTATAATGTTGGTTCAATGTTCAGAACCGCTGATGCAGCACGCATTGCATATATGTATCTGTGCGGGTATACTCCGTATCCGCCACGAAAAGAAATTGAAAAAACAGCCTTAGGCAGTACCGAAAGTGTGCCTTGGGAACACTCAATTAAGCCTGTATCTGTGTTACGGATGTTAAAACAGCAGGGGTTTACCATTGCTGCACTGGAGCATACCACAAAAAGCATCTCTTACTTTTCATATCATTACACCTATCCGCTGTGTATTGTGGTTGGCAATGAAGTGGAAGGTATCTCAAGTGAACTGTTGTCGCTCTGTGATGTGGCACTGGAGATCCCTATGTTTGGTATAAAGCATTCACTTAATGTTGCAGTGGCGTATGGTATAGTGGTATTTCATGCAGTTATGGCGTATCAATCAGAAGGGAAGATTTCAGAATCATCTGATTAATGTGTACATACAACATAATGCAAAAGGTAATCTTAAAAAAAGGAAAAGAAAAATCAGTGGTGCATAGGCACCCGTGGATTTTTTCGGGGGCGATAGCTCATGCAGAAGTGTCAGATGGACAGTTAGCAGCAGTGTGTGCACATGATGGCACCGTGCTTGCGTGGGGATACTACAACAGCCGCACTGATATTGCTGTACGGTTACTTTCATTTGGTGATCGCAAGCCGGATACTGACCTTTTTGTCAATCGGATATGTGCTTCGCTTACATTACGTAAGGTAACGGGAATTACGCAATGCACCAATGCATATCGCCTCATACATTCAGAAGGCGATATGCTGCCGGGATTAATTGTTGATTGGTATAAGGGGCATTGCGTCATGCAGAGTTTAACATTAGGCATGGATAAATTAAAAGTAACTATCGCTCAAATTATTAATGATGTACTAAAACCGGAAAGCATTTATGAACGCAGTGACCACGAAGGAAGAAAAAAAGAAGGGTTACATGAACAAAGTACGCAGGTGTACGGGTACACACCGGAAATAATTGAGGTAAATGAAAATGGCATGCTATTTTTGGTTGATGTACGACGGGGACAAAAAACAGGATTCTTTTGCGATCAGCGTGATAACAGGAAAAAAGTTAAGGAAATTGCAAATGGGCGGGATGTGCTGAATCTTTTTTCGTATACCGGTGGATTTTCGGTAGCTGCTCTTTTGGGTGGTGCTAAAAGCGCAGTTAGCGTTGATGGTTCTGGCTCTGCGTTACAGGTTGCACATCGTAACTGCGAGATGAATAACGTGGGGCAGGCACATGAAATTATTAAAGCTGACGTATTTGATTATATTAATAACAACGATATTACGCAGAATCTGATTATTTGCGATCCCCCGGCATTGGCTAAAAATAAAGCATCGGTAAATAATGCCGCGCGGGGATATAAAGAATTAAATTTAAAAATTATTTCAAAGTGCCCGGCTGATTCGTTTTTGCTTACCTGTTCATGTTCGCGGTTTATTGACCATAAGCTTTTTCAGCAGATTGTGTTTGCTGCCTGCAATGATGCCGGAAGGGATGCATGCATTGTAGGGCGATACTCACAACCCGCCGATCACCCGGTGAATATATATTGCCCCGAAACTGAATATTTAAAGGCGCTGCTTTTGTATATTTATTGAGAATTTCAGGGAATAAAAAATACAAAAAATAATTGACGTAAATGTTAAATACTACTATAATGGTAGTATATAATATGATATGTATTATTGGTATAAAAATATATTGATTTTTATCTGGTATGAAGGCTTTATTCATCAATAGTACATATCATAAGGGAGAGTTTTATGTGGGAATATACTGAAAAAGTAAAAGAATTATATAAAAATCCAAAAAATGTGGGTGAGATTCCTGACGCAGATGTGGTAGTTGAGGTTGGTAGTATTGTATGTGGTGATGCTCTGACACTTTATCTTAAGCTTGACGGCAATAAAATTATTGATGCCAAGTTTAAAACCTTTGGTTGTGGAAGTGCTATTGCTTCGTCATCAGCTTTAACAGAAATGATTAAAGGTAAAACAATTGAAGAGGCTGCAAAGATTACCAATAAAGATATTGTTGAGTTTTTAGGTGGATTGCCCGATCAAAAAATGCACTGCTCGGTAATGGGGCAGGAGGCGCTTGAAAAAGCTATAAAGAAAATCAAAGGGCATGCAGTTGAAGATGAGTATGAGGATGAAGGTGCTATTGTGTGCCAGTGTTTTGGGATTTCTGAAAATTTGATACGACGGGTTATTAATGAAAACAATCTTACTACTGTGGAAGAGGTTACTAACTATACCAAGGCAGGTGGTGCTTGCGGATCGTGTATTCCAAAAATTGAGGACATTATTAAAGAGGAATTGGCAAAAGGTGCTGCGCAAAAGATTGCTTCAGTTCAAAAACCAATGTCCAATTTAAAGAGGATGCAGCTTGTTGAAGAAACCATTCAAAATGTCATTCGCCCGGTTTTAATGCGTGATGGTGGTGATATTGAACTTATTGAAATCGATGGAAAGAAAGTGTATGTAGCGCTCCGTGGCCATTGTGCTCACTGCGTTATTTCTGATGTAACCATGAAGAATCTGGTTCAGGAGAAGTTACGTGAGTTTGTTGAAAGCGATATTGAAGTAATTGAGGTAAAGTAATGCAAAATAAAATTATATATCTTGATAATAATGCAACAACAATGGTTGCTCCCGAAGTTGTAGAAGCAATGATGCCTTTTTTTATGGAACGATACGGCAACCCTTCCAGCATGCATGATTTTGGTGGTGACGTTGCCCATGATGTTGAGAATGCCCGCCATCAGGTTGCACTGATGTTGGGTGCTGATCATGATTATGAAATTGTATTTACCAGTGGAGCAACCGAAAGCGATAACATGGCAATACTGGGGACATTGCAATATTACAGGGACAAAAAGCACATTGTGACAACTAAAGTAGAACATCCTGCGGTACTTAATCTCTGCAGGCAACTTGAGCGTGAAGGCTATTCGGTTACCTATGTTCCCGTTGATAGGGAAGGTAATCTTGATTTAGACTTTCTTTTTGATTCAGTGACAAACGATACAGCAATTGTTTCGGTAATGTATGCCAACAACGAAACTGGTGTAATTTTTCCAGTCGATAAGATAGGTGCATTTTGTAAACAGCGCGGTGTTCCTTTCCATGTTGATGCGGTACAGGCAATAGGAAAAATTCCGGTCAATGTCAATGCTATACAGTGTGATTTACTAGCCATCTCAGGCCATAAATTTCATGCACCCAAAGGGATTGGCGTGTTATATGTCCGCAGAGGAACCCGTATGAGGCCCTTGTTATATGGAGGACATCAGGAAAAGGCACGAAGACCGGGAACCCACAATGTACCGGGTATAGTAGGCATTGGTAAAGCTTCTGAATTAGTGACAAAGCATCTTGCAAACACTGAGGAAGTAAATCGTGTAAAACGTCTTCGTGACAGGCTGGAAGATGGTTTACTTACACAGTGCAGCAATGCTCATCTTAATGGAGCAAAAAACAATAGGGTGGATAATACTACAAACATAGGATTTGAATTTATTGAAGGTGAAGCAATATTACTATATCTCAACGAAAAAGGCATAGCAGCTTCATCAGGTTCTGCGTGTTCTTCAGGCTCGCTGGAGCCATCACATGTATTGCGTGCAATGGGTGTACCTTTCACTTCAGCACATGGCTCTATACGGTTTAGTTTAAGCCGGTACACAACTGAAGATGAAATTGAGTATACTTTAAAAGTAATGCCTGAGGTTGTAAACAGATTGCTAGAAATTTCACCATATTGGGATGCAAAAACCAAAAAAGGCAAGCCCTTTACTGAGCTTGCCCGTTAATTATTGCTATTTTCAAGATAAAATTGATTTAGCGTGCCACTTCGTTGATTAAACGTCCTAATTCCTGATCGTGGGTGAGCATTGCTTTCTGGTTAGCTTCGTAACTACGCTGTACTTCAATCATATCCACCATTTCACGTACGGCATTGACATTGGATTTTTCCAGAAAACCCTGTACTACTTTATATTCTTCAGCAGGAAGTGCCGGACCTGAATATTCTGTTTCTCTGTATAATGATTCGCCTTCTTTTTTTAATTCACGAATGTTTTCAAAATCAACTATCTTTAGCTTATCAATTACCACAGGCTGTTCCCAGTTATTCTGTGTCATGCCTACAAGATCAGTGGGTTCAAGCGATAATGCTGCATTAACAAGTATTTCCCCACGTTCGTTTATCATGAAATTGTTTTTTTGCAGTTTGATTATGCCATTCTGTCCAAGAACCGGAAGGCCATTATGGGTTACCAGTATACCGTCTTGATTAAGTGTAAAAGCGCCATTGCGTGTATAGCGCTCGCCACGTTCGGTCATCACTGTAAAAAACCCTTTGCCATCAAGTGCCATATCAAACGGATTTTCAGTTCTCATTAACGAACCCTGATCATAAATGGTATACACTTCGTTGACTTCAACGCCGGTACCTAATTTGCCAACAAATGGCATAGTATCGTAACTCCCTGCAGGGGTAATACCCAATCCATCATCATTCAGACGGCGAATTATCATATCAGGGAAGGCTTTAAATAAAGTAAGGTCTTTCTTATATGCGGTTTTGTCAACGTTAGCCAGATTGTTGGCAATTGCATCCAGGCGTGCTTCCTGAGCAATCATGCCACTTGCGCCGGTATACAGTCCTCGTACCATTATGGTTTTCCTCCTTTTACTCTTTGTATATCGGCACCTAAGGATTGTAACTTTTGCTCAAAATTTTCGTACCCTCTGTCGGTGTGATAAATACGTCGTATTTCAGTTTGACCTTTAGCTGCCAGAGCAGCCAGTACCAGCGATGCTCCTGCACGAAGATCAGACATCATAACCGGCGCAGCCTGTAATTGGTTTCCACCTTTAACAACAGCAACATTTCCTTCAATTTCAATATCAGCACCCATACGGCGCAGTTCCCCAACATGAGTATACCGGTTTTCAAAGATTGTTTCGATAATAACGCTGATACCGGGTATGGTGCACATGAGTGACATTATAGGCGCCTGAAGGTCGGTTGGGAAGCCGGGATACGGCAATGTCCTGATCATGCTGCCCTGCAATTTTTTAGATGGTTCTATTGTAATGGAATTATCGCCGCCCGCAATAACAAAACCCATTTCAGACAATATATCAATACAGGCCTGGAAATGCTCAGGGATAACTTTGTTTATGGTAATGTTACTACGTGTAATAGCTCCAGCAATCAGAAATGTTCCAGCTTCAATGCGGTCAGGAATAATTGAATAGGTTACCGGTTTAAGCTTTTTTACGCCTTTTATAACGATGCGTTCAGTGCCCAATCCGTCAATTTTTGCTCCCATTTTGATTAAAAAATTTCCTAAATCAACAACATCCGGTTCCATGGCACAGTTTTCCAATATTGTTTCGCCATCAGCAAGTACAGCTGCCATCATGATATTAGCAGTAGCGCCAACAGAAACCTTTCGCATTATAAAACGGTTCCCAATCAGTTTCTTTGCGCGTGCTTTGATATATCCATGTTCAATATTAATGGTGCTGCCTAAAGCTTCAAAACCCGAAAGGTGAATATCAACAGGACGCTCCCCAATAGCACATCCACCAGGCAGCGATACATCAGCTTCTCCGCATCGAGCCAAAAGTGGTCCCATAACATAAATGGAGGCGCGCATGGTTTTAACAAGGTCATAGGGCACTTCGGCATTTTTCAGACTGTTGACATGAATGGTTAGCGTATTCGTTTGGGTATCAAACTGGTAATCAGCTCCCAGGCATTTGATAACCTGCAAAATTGTTTGAATATCTTTTAAATTGGGAACATTATGTAAAACGGTTTTGCCTTCAGCAAGAAGGCTTGCTACAATAATAGGTAATGCGGCGTTTTTAGCACCGGAGATAGTTACTGAACCATTGAGCTTTTTGCCGCCATTGATGATATACGTATCCACAGTTTCCTCACATTTTGTATTGATTTTATTTGTGAGCAGTAGTAATAATGTAGCAAATTGTCAATTCAATTAAAAGATTTTATCTTCAAAATTAATGTACAGTCGCTATCACAAATATAGTCGTTTGAGGAATTTTATAACCGTATGACAAAAAAATATGAACTATCGCTCCATATATTCAGAAGGGATCTGAGACTAGACGATAACACAGCGCTCATCAGAGCATGTGACTTGTCAGATTATGTGATTCCCTGTTTTATTTTAGATGATAGACAACTTTATAATAATCCATATCGGGGAGATAACGCAGTTCAGTTTATGATTCAATCCCTTAGGGATTTGAATAATGAACTGGTCAAGAAGGGCAGTCGATTATATCTATTTAAAGGTATTGCAGAAGATGTTGTTGAAAAGTTGATAAAAGAAGAGAATATTAACGCTGTATTTTTTAACCGTGATTATACACCATTCAGCACAATGCGTGATGGAAAGATAAGAGAAATATGTAAAAGGTATAACAGAGATTGCAATATCTACGCTGATGCGCTTATGAATGAACCGGAAATGGTGGTTACACAGGATGGCAGGCCATATACTATTTACTCACACTACCTGAAAAAAGCCAGGATGTTTGCAGTCAGTTCCCCCCTGAAAAATAAATTTAACAATTATTATACCAAAAACATAAAATCAGAAGAGCCACACAGTATTCTTGATACCATTATCGTGAATGAGAATCCACATCTCTTTTTAAAAGGTGGCAGGAAAGAAGCACTCAATTTATTATTAAAAATAGCACATTTGCAACATTACGATGAAACACGGAATATTCCCGCAGTGCAGGGGACAAGCCTGTTATCAGCACACATTAAGTTTGGTACAGTATCCATACGCGAAGTCTATCACACTGCAATCACGCATTTAAAAAGCCCGGATTCATTCATTAATGAATTGTACTGGCGCGATTTTTTTACATCTATTGCATTTCATTTTCCACATGTCTTTAAGGGAGCTTTTCATAAACAATATGATGCGCTGCAGTGGGCAAATGATAAGGAAAAATTTGAACTGTGGACTAATGGCCTCACAGGATTTCCAATTGTTGATGCGGGTATGCGACAGCTCAACACAACAGGATGGATGCATAACAGGGTCCGGATGATTGTGGCAAGTTTTCTGGTCAAGGACCTGCATATTGACTGGCGGTGGGGTGAACGTTATTTTGCCACCAAGCTTATTGATTATGATCCGTCGGTTAATAATGGCAACTGGCAATGGGCTGCATCTACAGGGTGTGATGCTCAGCCATACTTTAGAATTTTTAATCCCTGGCTTCAGCAAAAAAAATATGATCCGGAATGTGAATATATAAAACGCTGGATACCAGAATTACAAATCGTCTCTTTAAAAGATATTCATAATTGGGTATATTCTGGTAGTAGTGTGAAATATCCAAAACCCATATTAGATCATGTTATCGAGTCATCTTACGCAAAGGGAATCTATAAGTCCATATTCAGAAATGAATAAAAAAATAAAAAAATTCTTGCAATTTGCTATTGTATTTCTTTAAATGTCAATAATGAGTGATTGCTCACTCATTATTGAGAACTGTTACTTGAATTAAATACTGATAACCTATATACTTAAATTGAAAATATTATATAATCATTATGGAGGATTTTATGGTAATTGGTATACTAAAGGAAATTATGGAAGGTGAAAAACGGGTCGCAGCCACTCCTCAAACAGTAAAAAAAATGATAGCTGATGGTTATAAAGTACTAGTTGAAACAGGAGCTGGAGAAGGCTCATTCTATAACGATGATGAATATAAAGCTGTAGGTGCTACTATAACTGATACAGAATCAATTTATCACGAATCTGAAGTAATACTAAAAGTAAAAGAGCCTTTATTTAATAATATATTAAATATTCATGAAGTTGATTTGTTACACTCCGGTCAAATAATTATTTCATTTCTTCACCCGGCCTCACCTGATAATCATGAAATGATCAAGAAATTAACTGCCAAAGGAGTAACTGGTCTTACTTTGGATGGAGTTCCCAGAATTAGTAGGGCACAATCCATGGATGCTTTGTCATCAATGAGTTCTTGCGCGGGTTATAAAGGCATGCTTTTAGCAGCTAATGCAATTGCTAAATTCATGCCTATGATTACTTCAGCTGTAGGTGTTGTAAAACCAGCAAATGTTTTGGTGGTTGGTGCAGGTGTTGCAGGTTTACGAGGTATAGCTACAGCAAAAGGGCTTGGTGCTGTAGTGTATGCTGCAGATATTAGACCCGATGCAAATGAACAGGCAAAGTCCCTTGGAGCTAAAATTATTGATACTGGAGTACCTGCTGATATAGCTGTCAGTCAAGATGGTAAATATGCAAATAAACTACCTGAGGAATGGTTAAAAGTAGAAAGAGAGTCATTGAAAGATATAATTGCTCAAGCTGATATAGTATTTCTTACAGCATTAGTATTTGGTAAAAAAGCACCTATCTTAGTTGACGAAGAAATGGTTAAATTAATGCAACCAGGTTCATGTATAGCTGATATTTCTATCGATCAGGGGGGTAATTGTTCAATAACGCAACCAGGTGTGATATCACAAAAACATGGAGTTAATATAATTGGTTACAAGAATATTCCTGGCATGCTGCCAGCTAGTTCGACTGATATGTTTTCTAATAATATATATAATTTATTAAAATATCTAACAGTAGATGGCAAAATAAAACTGGATTTATCAGATGAAATTGTCAAATCTATTTTAGTATGCCATGAGGGAGTATTGCTTCATGAAGGAACATTAGAGGCAATGAGTCAAAAATAGAGTTTATTGTTATTAAGGTGAAATGTATATGACAGCATTACAAATGATACTATTATTAATTTTTGTTTTTACAACGTTTATAGGATATCGTCTTATCAAAAACGTTCCTTCGTTATTGCATACCCCTTTGATGTCAGGAATGAATGCTTTATCGGGTGTTACCATTTTAGGTGCTTTAATCGCTACATCACTATCTCTTGCTAATGGAAATGCAATCGTAAGCTGGCTTATGGGTGGTATTGCTATCATTTTAGCAATGATAAATGTATGTGGTGGATTTGCAGTTACTGATAGGATGCTGAAAATGTTTTCAAAAAAGGACAATAGAAATGAATGATACACTACTATCTTGTCTTTCAGTTACATCAATAAACAATGCCTATTATATTTTTGCGTTTTTTATAACTATTATGGTGCTTTTTGGAATTTTTCTGATGAGCAAAATTAGATATGCGCGTTATGGCAATCTACTAAGTGCTATTGCTATCGCATTGGCAATTATTGTTACATTAATCAAAAACCAAATTATAACTACAGGAAGTCTATATATCTTTGTTGTAATTGGTGCAGTAATTGGCTTGCGCGTAGCATATAAAGTTAAAATGATACAAATGCCACAGCTAGTTGCATTATTAAATGGTTCGGGAGCTTTAGCGTCTGCAATTGTTGGTGCTTATTCATATTTTGGTATTGGTGCAGGATTGGATATGTTTACAAGGGTAACTGCAATAATTGCATTTCAGGTTGGCATTATTACATTTTTTGGTAGCCTTATTGCTGCAGGTAAATTACACCAGGTAATTCCTCAGGCTCCAGTAATATTACCTTATCATACTCATTTTTCAATAATAATTTTTGCGAGTTTAATATGTATCGTAATTTGTTCAGTCAATAATATTATAGCTGATTCTTTATTTCTGATTGTTTCATTTATTTTTTCTTTGATTTTTGGTGTTTTTTTCACAATACGAATAGGTGGAGCGGACATGCCTATTACAATATCATTACTTAATAGTATGTCAGGTATTGCAGGTGCGATATGTGGATTAGCCATAGGAGATTTTTTATTAGTTTCAATTGGTGGCATAGTTGGTGCTTCTGGCTTATTGCTGACACAGATTATGTGTTGGGCTATGAATAGGAATCTTCTAGATATATTATTTGGGAAAACTACTATTGCAGCAAAGAAAAGAAGTGATAACGATATAATAAAAGGCGATCAATCTAAAGGTGTATATAAGTCGCAGGCAAATCCATTAGAAGTTATAAAAAATGCTAAAGATGTCATCATCGTTCCTGGTTATGGAATGGCTATATCACAGGCTCAACATCTGGTCAAGCAATTATCAGATATATTGATTGCTAATGGAGCTAAGGTGCGATTTGCAATTCATCCAGTTGCAGGGAGAATGCCAGGGCACATGAATGTTTTATTAGCCGAAGCCAATGTTGATTATGATGATTTATATGAAATAGATAACATAAATCCAGAATTTAAAAATGCAGATTTGGCAATAATTGTGGGAGCGAATGATGTCGTTAATCCAGCAGCCAGGGAAGCAAAAGATACTCCAATATATGGCATGCCTATTTTAAATGTTGATGAATGTAAAAATATTTTTGTCTTTAACTACGACCTTAAGCCAGGATATGCTGGAGTAGATAATCCACTATATATTAGAAATGAGGGTATTTATTTCTTTCTGGGTGATGCTGCAGAACAATTAAAGAAGTTTATTGATGATTTTCTACTTTCAAAAGTTAATTAAATAGGAAAGTAAATTATTATTAAATTTTTGATAATAAACTTTGAGCTAAATGTTTTGCCTGCTCTTTTGTAAGTTGAATTGTTGCTGTACCTCCACCCGGATGAGGCAGTGTTAGTAAAATCTTACCTTCGTTTACCTCGATTTTGTACTGCCCATCCGGCATTTTTACTTCAGGCGACAACCAGTCATCGGCATTGAATTCTGCAATCTGTATCAACACACCAAATGCATGTTTTGGATGGATAAAGATTTCTTTCCATACACCGCCAGGGTATTCATGATAACCAAAGTAAGGAACTCCCATTTGCTCTAATTTTGAAATGGCTTTTTTAATATCATGAGTTTGTAGTGTTATGTGATGAACGCCGCTTCCTCGTGATTCTATGAAACCATCTAAAAAGCTCCCTTTGCCGGTTGGTGTTATTAATTCAATTCGGCTCATATCACCAAGAGAAAATATCTGCCAGTAAAATTTTGTACTATCATCTTTTGCTCCAACTCCCGCAACAGCACCTAAGTTTTCAAAAAATATTTTTGCTTTATCAAAATCGGGGACAGCAAGTGAAACATGGTCAATACGTGCTATCATACATTACCTCATTGTTTTGTTTATTGTTTTATTAAACAAATGTTAGTTTCAATATGTAAACATTGCAACTAACAATCAGGAAACAGGAATTGAAAAAAATAGTAAATGAAAATTTTCAATGTATTGAAAAATTTATTGCAAATTTTGCATTATTAGACATTGTTTAGACAATAACATAAATCAAATAAAATACAAAATCAATACTTTGGAGGGATAATGCACATAGAAACTACCACCTGCATTTCATTGACAAATCTTTCCATCTTAGAGAATTATGCAAAACAGCTGAATGTTCCGTTACGCTCATTAATCATGTATCTATTGATGTATGCTGCTAAAAATGAAAAAAGAAAAGCTATAGCATTCAAACGCCTATCCTACAGGAAACGTAATACCGAAGATTCCTGGAGGAGAGTGCATCTGGTGTTGTATCATTCTGAATATGAGTTTATTCTGGATGTAAAGAAGTTGTGGAAGATGTCACTGGCTCGTTGTATTGAATTTTGTATCGATAATATTTTGTTTGAGTTTATAAATTATTATATGGATCAATTAAGAAGAAAAGATACCGATAACTATCTGCCTTATTATCAAAATAGATCATACACATTGGACTTTTATCAGGAAAAAGGGATACATTGCATCACGTGTTACTGGGGTCCACCACCGGAGTTACTAAATAATACATTATCACTTGAATTAGCATAGTTTTTGCAATGTAACAATAACAACAAAATCCACCTTTATTTTGATCATGTAATATGTTATTGACATTTTCTAATGACGTATAATTAATCATTACCTCTATTGATTATATTAAAACAAGAAATTTTAACTGTAACGTGCTCATTTTACTTTTTATGATTACGAGGTGTGTATGCAGCAAATAGTTTCTTTTCTTTCAAATCCAAAATCCTACAATCATCCTGTTGATACTGTTACTGTTGTACAAACTCATATTTCGTATGTATTTATTGTAAAGCCATATGTATATAAGCTTAAAAAACCTGTGGATTTTGGTTTTTTAAATTTTATCTCGTTTGAAGACAGAAAATTCTTCACGTTTGAAGAATATCGATTAAATTCCCGTATTAGTCCTGAAATATACCTGGGTGTTGTTGCAATTGTAAAAGATGGCAATTCGTTCAGGTTGGTAGAAGATGCTGCATATAATGAAAACGATGTCGTTGCTTATTGTGTCAAGATGAAATATATAGATGATGAGTTTTCGCTCAAAAATTTGCTGAAGCAGGGTATTAGTAATCAATTACTATCGCTCATAGCTCAAAAAATTTATGCGTTTCATAAAAATGCTGATAATACAGAAGGATTGCAGGGATTTGGTGGTATCAACGAGATAAGTAAAAATACACTGGAAAATTTTGATCAAATTGAAAAATATATTGGCATTGCTATTTCTAAAAACGATTATACATTTATGCGGTCATGGACTGAGGATTTTATTAATACGCATCAAGAGTTTTTTAAGGATCGCAATATACAGGGGTTTGTACGTGATTGCCATGGTGACCTTCACTGTGAGCATATATACTATAAAGATGATTCAATCATCATTCTTGATTGTATAGAATTTAATAAACGGTTCAGGTATATTGACACAATTTCAGATATTGCATTTTTGCTCATGGACTTAGATGTAAATGGAAACATTGGTGATTCAAATAGATTGTGTGCACAATATATTCAGCTTTCAGGGGATTATGATGGTGTGTTGGTGTTGCCTTTTTACAAGGCATACCGTGCCATGGTTAGGGCAAAAATTAATAGCTTTCAGTCAGATAATGAAGGTATAACGCAACATGAACGAGATGCGTATATACAAAAGGCTTCACAATATTTTCAACTGGCAAAGCATTATATGCAGCAAAATGCAAAGGGTGTTGTTTATATTGTTTTTGGAAACATAGGAAGCGGTAAAAGCACTATATCCATGGAAATGGCTTCGCTAACAGGTGGCATTGTCATTAATTCGGATGCGGTACGCAAAAAGCTTGCGGGGCTTGATGTTTTTGATAAAGCAAATTCAAAAGCTGGTAAAGGCATTTATACTCCTGAGATGACTGAAAAAGTGTATGCAACAATGAAACAAAAAGCCATGGCGATAGCTCTTGCAGGTATGCCTGTTATTCTTGATGGGACATTTTACAGCAAGGAACTACGAAGAAATTTTTATCAATTTTTTAAAGAAAAAGAAATTGATGTGCAATTTGTTTATACACAGTGTCCCGAAGAAGAACTTATCAGAAGAATTGAAAGAAGGGAAAAAGATACATCAATTTCAGATGCCGATGTTGAGATTTTCATGCAGTTGAAAGATCGTTTTGAGAAACCCGAAGATGATGTGCCTGAACTATACGTTGTAAATTCAAATACAAGTATAGAAGATATCCGGAATCAATTGAAACGTATTGTTTAGTAAAAAGATTCTTACGTGTTTTTAAATGATACCATAGTACATAACAGAATTGGTAAAGTAACAAAAAATAATACATATTAAATAATACTTATAATTATTATTCTATTATAAGAGGCGAATTATGAACAAAGTTGTATATGCACTGTTAACCGTTCTTTTGGTTCAAACAGATCTAACAAATTTTGATAAATTCAATAATTTTCTTAAAGAAGGAAAACTTAATGAGGCAAAAGTTGTTATAGACAATTGGGGAGAGCAAAAGGAAAAAGATCCCCAGTATTATATCAGTTGTTTTAATTATTATATTAATAAATCTATGACTCAAGGATATGCCATTCAATCAAATCCACCAACTGATGAGCGAATGATTACTTTGATATTAAAAGATCCCACTACCGGGAATATTAAAGGATATATGGTAAAAAAAGTTGTATATGATACGTCTACCGCGGATACAGGAATTAATTACATTAAAACAGGCATAAAGATATTTCCTGATCATTATGAGATGCGCTTTGGATTATTATGGGCATTAAAGGAATTGGATAAATATGATGACTATATAGTTGAACTAGAAGATTCATTAAAATATTTTAAAGATCAAAAACTAACTAGTATATATTGGAATGATAATAAAAAAATTGATGATCCGTATAGATTTATTATAGAAATTTTACAAGAGATGTTAAATGAATTTATTGAAAACGATGAAATATATTCTAATAAGGAATTTTTAAATAAATTTGTAGATATGATGATAAAATATTTTCCTTCACATAAATATGGATATGCAAATAAAGGTTTCTTATATTTTGAAAAAGGAGAATTTGATAAAGCTTTGGAGTATTACATGAAAGCTTATGAAATTGATAACAAAGACCTTTTGGTTATGTTTAATATAGGGTTAAGCTATAAAAGACTTGGGAAGCATGGTGATGCAATATCTTATTTTGAAAAAATTATTAAGATTGGTGGGAATACTTATTTTGTAGATAAAGCAAAAAATGAATTAAATGATTTTCAAATTCAAAAACATTAAAATTATTTATTTGGTATATACAAAATATTTCCAGGGTATAAACGGTCAGGGTGGGCGAGATTATTGATCATGATAATGGTTTTAGGGCTTGCGCGGTATCGCTTTGCTATTTGTGACAATGTTTCTCCTGATTTTACTTTATGAGTGTAAATGGATGTAAATTTAAGCGTATATATTTCATCTTTATATTCTTCTATTTTTTCTTTACTACCTTTTGGCAATAACAGTATATAATTACGTTCTTTGGGTGGGGTTATATTTCTTTTTAGTTGAGGATTGTAAAGCTTAATGACTTCAGAAGGAATATTACATTTTTTAGTAAGTAGATTAATCCTTACCGGGTATCTTAATTCTACTAGCTCAATATCATAATCATTATCAGGCTTAAGTAAATCCTTTTCAATTGAAAATAGTTCGGGGTATTTATAAATAAGTGCTAATGCAGCGTAACGATAAATATATTCTGCGGTTTCTTTCCGTAAGACTCCCGATTCAATAAGGTCATAAAAATGGTGATAGCCATTGGCTTTCATGGTCCGTGATAAATAACCACATCCACCGTTGTATGCAAGAAGTGCAAGTTCCCATGAATTAAATGTTTTATTCAAATGGTTGAGGTGCCGTAGTGCAGCATTTGTTGATTTTATTATATCGCGACGCTCATCAACAAAATCGTTTATCTGCAACCCCAGGACTTTTGCTGTTGACGGAACAAATTGCCATATTCCAACTGCATTACTTTTGGAAACCGCATAGGGATTGAAAGCGCTTTCAAGTAATGGAAGCAGCGCAATGTCTTCTGGGATACCTTCATAGTGCTGCATCTGTTCCCTGATTAAAGGCATGTATAGGTATGAACGTTTTATTGCAGTGATGGTATATTCCCTGCCTTTGGTAAGATAGATGTACAAAAATTTTCGTACATCAGGAATTCTACAAATAGACAAATCATTTATAGCGGTAAAAATATCTTTACCTTCTAGTTTTGGTAAAAATATGCTATCATTATCAGGATTATAATTAATGGCATTCTGTAGCCCTTCTTCTGAATATACGGGATCGGAATATAATTCTAATAGATTTTTACAAAAAAGTTTAGTATCAACAAATTCATTGAGTATAATAAAAATGAGCAAATATGATATGTAATATATTTTTTTCATCCGCTAAAATATCCCTATGTTTTTATAAAGTAGTATATATAAAATTAAATGAACAATAAATTACAAATAGTAAATAAAAAGTAATCATGTATCATAATAGCAAAAGTGGAATAATATGTCAAAAAAATTGTACAAAAAAAGATAAGTTGTACTAACATTATTGGTGGCTGTAATATTTAATTGTTGTATGCAATAATACATGATTTATATATATTTTAATAAACAATAAATAAAAAGTGATGGACATTATTCAATGAAATAATTATATTTATCAGAATAGTTTACAACAAGAAGAAGGTTGAATTGTATGGATCAACTCATTGAAAATATTGGCAAGAAGATTCAATATTTCAGGAAAAAAAATGATATAACCTTAAAGGAATTAGCTGATAAAATACATGCAACGCCAAGCCTTATAAGCCAGATAGAACATGGAAAAGCAAATCCTTCGCTGGCAACATTGAAAGCAATTGCTGATGTATTCAATGTACCCATTGGCTTATTTTTTGAAAATGAGATAAAAAGAACAGCACCTTCCCCGGTTATACGAAAAAATACGCACCGAAGGTTGCTCACCGATGGGAATGTTTCATATACATTATTAAACCCTGACTCCAATGAAATGGAAGTAATCTTGATTGAGTTTCCTCCAGGTGCTTCAACAGGTGAAGAACATTACCATCATGACGGATATGAAGTGGGATATATAATAAAGGGTGAACTTACAGTTGCATTGGAAGATAATGAATACAATTTACAGCAGGGAGACAGCATTGCATTTAAAAGCTTGCGTTCGCATAAAATAAAAAATAATTCTTCGCATACAACCCTTGCTCTGTGGGTTAATCTTGTACCGTGGATTTTTGTGAAATAGGGAAAAATTCCATGACTAACACTAACACCGAAACAAAGTCAACTATTTATACAAAGACAAAGTTAAAGCTCTCTATACTGCATATGGTGCTAGAACTTATTCTTTTGGGTGTTGGTGCATTTACAATCTCAAAGCCACTTTACCAGCTACTATCGCCCATAATAAAAAATGATTATGTATTGCTTTTAGCCTTTTTTGCAGCTTTTGGTGGTTTGTTGTCCGTTATACTTTTGCCCCTGGAGTTTTATCAAAGCTATATTGTTGAACACAAGTTTGGACTTTCAAATCAAACAGTTTTTGACTGGTGTATTGAAGAATTAAAATCTTTGCTGGTTTCAATTGTTATTGGCCTTCCACTGATATTGTTATTTTATTATCTCATCAAAATTACTCCGCTATGGTGGCTGTATTTTGCTATTGTAGTTTTTATATTTGCAATTATCCTTGCAAAAGTTGCTCCTGTATTGATTTTCCCGTTATTTTATAAATTTACACCTATTGACAATGATGCATTAAAAAGCTCCTTGACTGAACTCATGCAAAAACATGGGTTATATGTTGCAGGGATTTTTTCGTTTAATATGAGTAAGGATACAAAAAAAGCTAATGCTGCATTTACCGGTTTGGGTAAAACACGAAGAATAATCTTAAGCGATACCATGCTCAATGAATTTAGTGTTAATGAAATCAAAACAGTATTTGCCCATGAGCTGGGGCACTATGTTTATAAGCATATTATAAAAAACATTGTGCTAAGTGGTATTGTAATTGTTGTATCTTTTTATGTGTGTTCTTATCTATATGAAATAACGTTATACAGTTTTGGATATTCCAGCAGATTTGATATTGCAGCTTTACCACTATTAATTTTTTATCTTTCAATTTTCAGCCTGCTACTTATGCCACTGCTTAACACTCTGTCGCGGTACTACGAAAAACAGGCTGATGTATATGCACTTAAAGTAACCGGTGATCCACAGTCTTTCATATCAACGATGGAAAAGTTAGCGGCACTGAATCTGTCACAAAAGGAACAGAATCCGGTAATTGAGTTTCTTCTGTACAGCCACCCAACAATTGCAAAGCGAATTGAGTTAGCCAAGAATTACAGGGTTCCCACTTCGTGATTGTATATGGCCAATAATATATGCTTTTTCGCCGTTTTGTGTTAAAATATTTACCAGTGATTTTGCATCATCTTTTGCTACAACACATATCATGCCAATACCCATATTAAATGTGGTGAACATCTCTTTTTCTTCAATGTTGCCTTCACGCTGTATTATCTGAAATATTGGTGGCACGCTAAATGATTTCTTTTCAATGTATGCAGCGGTTGTAACTGGCAAAATGCGCGGGATATTTTCATAAAAGCCGCCACCCGTTATATGAACCAGCCCTTTAATGGTAACTGTCGCCAATGCTTTTAAAATGGGTGTAACATATATGCGTGTTGGTTCAAGCAATTCCTGGCCTAATGGTTTTGATAATTCATTAAGTTTTGTTTCAACAGTATATTTCTTGATATCAAACAATAATTTCCTGACAAGAGAATATCCATTAGAATGGATTCCAGATGAGGCAATGCCTACAATTACATCACCAGGTTTAATAGTACTTCCATCGATAATGCGATGCCTATCGACAACACCAACACTGAATCCTGCTATGTCATAATCATCAGGCTGCATAACATTTGGATGCTCAGCTGTCTCCCCCCCAATAAGTGCACAATCTGCCATTTTACAACCTGTGGCCAATCCCTTTATAACATCAACTAATGTATCTTCATTGAGTTTTCCACAGGCTATGTAATCAAGAAAGAATAGTGGCCTGGCACCGGTTACAACGATATCGTTAACACACATTGCCACAGCATCAATGCCAATGGTTGTGTGTACATTCATCATCTGTGCAATCTTTAATTTTGTTCCCACACCGTCGGTACTGGAAACAAGTACAGGTTCTTTATATTGTTTGAATGTAGCGTCAAATAATGCAGCAAATCCTCCAATATCGGTTAAAACTTCTTTTGTAAATGTTTCTTTTACTATGCTGCTGATGCGTTTTACAAACCTGTTGCCACCTTCAACATCAACTCCTGAATCTTTGTATGTAATGCCCATGATTACCTCTTTGAAATAGTGTAGGGTGAATGGTCGATAGTGAATTGTAAATTATTATTGGTAAATAATAATAACTATTCAAAAAACCAGCTATGGTTATTTGTCAATAAAGAAAACTAAAAAGATGGTTGGAAGATGCAAGTAAGTATGAATTAATGCTGTAAACTGTGCAATAGTAAATAGTATGTATACTGTAAATGATTAATCATCAACTATTCACAATCCATAATATTTTATTATTATACATAATTTTATATATAATTTATTGCTTGCAATTAATTTGTATATATTATCATATTGTAATATAAGATAGCACAATTAAATTTTAGGATATCATAACATTGTGGAGGAGGATTGTAACCATTATCTGGGATAGCATAAGCCACTGATTCAGATGTTGCAATGACATTTAAGATTAATTTTATAAAGGGGGAGGTTTATATGAAAGATCCTAAAAAAGATCAGTTGTGTTTGGAGAAATATAAAGAATTGCTTCCTAATTTAGCTGATTATGTAGAGTACTATGCTAAAAAGAAGCCCAAAGCGCTGGCTATCATTGAGCATAATACGGGTGAAAAGGTTACGTGGAAGCAATTCAATACCTCGGTATCCGCATTTGCTGCAAAACTTCTTTCAATTGGGTTGAAAAAGGGTGATATAGTGGCAACAAGTCTGCCACTGTTAAAAGAACATATTTACCTGATGTATGCGTGTTACAGGATTGGTGTAATAATTGCTCCACTTGATTTACGCCTAAAAACCAAAGAGATACAATACTGTTTGGACAGGATGAAACCCAAAGCATATTTCTTTTTAGGAAAAACTCCAGTGGCAGATTTCAGGCCTATGATAGCTGAAGTAATGAAAACATCACCGTATGTACAGTACTGGGTTCAGTTCCAAAAAGAGCCTGAATTTATAATGGAAGGTGCTATCGGTGTTGCTGATTTTGTAAAGGATATCAAAAAAGTTTTTATTAAAAGTTTAATTACAGGAAGTGTAAAAAGGGCTCGAAAGAAGGTTCAAAAAAGAGATGCATGTTTGATAATTTTTACAACGGGATCAACAGGATCTCCAAAACCCGCATTGCTGTGCCATGAAGGCATACTGGTGCAGAATATTGGTCTGGCAGTTGGATTTGAGTTAAATGAAAATGACAGATTTCTGGTAAATCTACCGCCTTCTCATGTTGGCTGTACTACCGAGCAGCTGGCAACAACTATCTATGGTGGAGGAACATCCGTTATCCTTCATATTTTTGATCCTAAGCTGAGTCTTGAAGCAATTCAAGCTCATAAAGTAACATGTCTTGGGCAGATCCCTGCATTATTTAACATGGAATGGTTACTGCCAAATTATAAGGATTACGATTTATCAAGTTTACGTTTTGCTATTTATGGTGGCCAGGCAGTGTCCAGAGAATTCTTAGTAAAGATGAAATCTATGGCACCCAGGATTGGGACAGGGTTGGGCTTAACCGAAACGTCAGGCTTCTGTACGTATACCGATGTTGATGCAGATGTTGATGAGATTGTTCAGGGTATTGGTTACGACATGCCGCTGTGCCCAATCAGCATACGTGAGCCCATGAATGCTGATGGTTCTGCTGGCAGGGAAAAATCAAAAGGGGAAATTGGTGAAATATGCTTCAGCGGGCCACAGATATTTTTAGGTTATCTCAATGATCCTGATAACACCAGAAAGACCATTTCAAAAGAAGGGATATGCTATACAGGGGATTTAGGATACTACGATGAAAAAGGATTGCATTTTGCTGGCAGATCAAAATTGGTTATAAAACCAAAAGGGTATCAGGTATATCCTGATGATGTAGAACATCACATAAGTGAAAAACTAAAAGGTAAGGTCAATATGGTTGCTGTGGTAGGTGCTGAGCATAATGTATATTCTGAGGCAATCATTGCATTTGTTGAACCATTGCAGGGCGTAGAGATTACTCCTGAAGATGTTATGAAAGCCTGTGATGATATATCAGCTTATTCCAGGCCTTCTCATGTTGAGATTGTTAAGCCAGGGCAGTTTCCTCTCAACAGGGTTGCAAAGACTGACTATGTATTACTTAAAGAAGAAGCAAAGAAGATAGTAGAAAGGTTACGCAGTGAAGGAAAATGGGATAAGGCTAAACAGTAATTAAAGATAGAGTAATTACAGTTTTATAAAGGCTTACTTTAACGGTAGGCCTTTATTTTTTTTGATTTAATAAGAAAAACGGTTGCAAAAAAATTTTGTTTGTATACTATAAAAACAATATTTAAACAAATTATTTTCATCAGGATTTCTCATTATGGAACGTGCTGATATATGGTATTGTACAGATAATGATAAAGGGAAAGAAATCTTTAATGCATTAAAGATATTAGGGCTAAATATTACACTAATTGAAAATAGAAACTTTTTATCATGCAATATTGTCCCTTCGCGGATAAATATATTCATTATTGATCTTATCAATAGTGATGTTTCGGAAATTTTGGCTATGATCCGAAAGGATGAACGGATTCATAAATTCTTGAAATATCTTGTGTTATATAAAAAACAGATTCGCAAAGCTTCACATTTAGTGTCAGAATTGATGCATCTGGAAATTTTATCCCGTCCATTACAAAAACGTGAATTTTCTTTATTAATTGAAAAATCGATAATTGTTGAACGGTATAAAGAAATGTTGAGCCTTTTTTCGCATGAAGCAGGAGAAAGGATGGAAACATATGCCAATTTACTTGATATCAACAGGAAGGAGTCATTCTTTGATGAAAAAGAAAAAAATATTTTTGAAAAAATTATACATTTTGAAAAACATATTATTGATGAGCAAAAAAAACTTAATGATGCAATAACAAATTTTGCAAAAATTCGGCAGCAGGAATTGTTTGATTTAAAAAAAAGAATAGATGCTGAAGAAATGCTTGCTGAATTGCGAAGGAAGGAATTATTGGATGCTCAGAGTATAATAGAGGCACAGAATGCTGTAATTGAATATTCAAGCAAAGAGCTTAAAGATGCAACTGAAATACTCCATGCTACTGAAGCAGTCCAGGAATTAGGAAGGCTGGAAGCCATGCAACTGCATGAGCAGTTAAAAAAAGAAAAACAAAAAAATGAAGAGTTGTTAAAAAAAGTTGAATCACTGGAAAAACAAATACAAGAGTTACAATCACGGTAAATTATGGTTTATCGTTTAATTGGTATTGTAATAATTTTAATTATATCATCAAGCAATTTTCAATCACCAGTTTATGCATGGTTTAACAGAGGTCTTGATGATACGTTAGTGGAAATGCATACAATGTTTAATCAAAGGGAATTAGTGCAACTCTATGATGGTTATGTACATGGTGATATTAAAAATGATATAATGAAACTCATTGATATAATGAAAATGGAAAAAACTGATGAGAATAAAATTGCATTGAGGCTGAATTATAAAAACGTTGAACAATATCGCAAAGCAACATCCAGGGATATCATTATACGATTTTTTGATTTAATGAAGAATCCGCGTTATAACCAGCCGTCAAATATTAAAAATAGCGCTTATCTTAGAATTGCACTTTCATTATCGCTTTTATTTGCATTTTTGGATAATGGGATGGAACTGGTTGATAGGAAAATTGGTTTTAAATGCGCTATATTGACCTATAAGGGAAATAATTTTACCATGAAAATTTATTTTTATTACCAAAATGGCAAATGGTTCTTGACAGATGGCAGGCAATGCCAGTAAGGATTGTAAATATTATAAATAGAATTAAAATACAATTTATTAAATAGATTGTTATGGAATGGCAGAAAATATTAGCTGATGCAGTACAGGATGGAAAAATTAAGGAATTGCACTTAAAAAAAATTCCTGTATTGAAAACATGTGATAACTGGCGAGAGGTGGAGCCAATAGGTTGGATTGACCATCCCATGAAACTCACTCATTATAAAGGGGCTCTGGTTAAACTGAGGGGAAATATATATTTTGTGACTGAAAAAACTATTAATGCATTGAGTGAATATATCAACTGGAAAATTACTCAGCGCATTGATGTGATTTAGTTATTCTTTAACAAGCTGAATTGTCATAACCACATCTTTCTTTTGTGCAAACTTTATGACGGTGTCTATTGCTGATTCGTTGATTAGTATGTGATTATCGCTTATCCTCTCAACTATCGCTCCTTTAGGGAGGCTGTGCGATAGCTCATCAATAAATTCCTTTTTATCTGAATTGAGAATTACTCCTCGTTTAATAATCACTGATGGTGTACGTTCTATCCACTCATTAAGCTGAAATCGTATATTTTGTGGAAGTTGATTTTTTGCATATTCTTTCAATACTGAAATAAAAGTTTCAGGGTTCATGCCTCTCTTGATTGCATTGAGTATAGCTATTTTGGAAATTTTTGCATGAATTGTGACATCGGTTGATGTGATTTCAGTAAATGCCAGAAGAATGTATGAAATATCAGAAGGTATTTCATGGTACGGTATAACAAGAGAAAAGTCCGGGTTAATATATATGGCTCTGACTGATATCTGGGTGGATTTTTTATCCTGTTGAGTAATAATTTTGCCAATATCGCTTAACTGAATAGTATTATTGATGATTTCTATGACACCCATAATACAGAGGAAATTAATAGCAGTAAGTACATTAAGTCGGACAATTTCATAATAATCATCAATTTGGTGCAACAAGTCAGAGAATATTTCCGGAAGTGATTCTAAAAAATATATAAGTACATAGGTATCTGGGGTTTTGTTAGTATACTTCTTAATAGTGCGTAAAACATTTTTTATGAAATCATTGCTCACAGGGAAGGGATTAGGAAATAAAGGATTATTTTCTTTACCTGCTGCATGTATAATCATCTGTGTTAATTGATGAGGATGTAATAACATTTTATGTAAGTGTTTCAGCGTAGTGTTTACATTGGTTGTTGTGACAGATAATGAGTTTGTGATAGACAATAAGTATAATGTCAATTGTGTCATTTGAGTCGTAGTTAATGGCTTGCCTGGTGTTTGGATAGATACGCTATGCAATGATTTTGTAATGTTATCAACATCTGATTTGCGTAAATTTCCCTCCTGAGTTAAAAACAGTCCCTTTGAAGATATGCAGTCATAAGCCTTTAACATAGCAATAAGTGCCATGAAATGATTGTGAATATGTATATTTTTACTCTCATTTTTGATTTGTATATAATCGGGGTGAACCATAATAATGCCTGAAAAATGTGTAGATATACTATGAAAAATTCTGATGCACTTATTAATAGTTAATTCATTCAATACACTATTGGCTTTTATAATACCAAGAGTGGATATTGCATAGTTCACTGAAACAACGCACCCTCGCTGTATACAAAGTTTTAAAAAACTTGATGCATTTTCACTTAGATGGGGCTTGTTGGGTATATGTGATTTATTTGATGTGATGTGTTTGATTATTTCGTTACAGTATTCATATAATGTATGGGTATCACAAGGATTCAGTGTTTGCCGCAGTTCATTGTATAAACATATTTTATCTAATTTGTTAGATAGTAACTGTCGATTTTTCAGGATGTAGACAATGGATTTACTGGCCAATAACTGAGCACTTTTTTCAATCTGATATATGGGAATATGCAGGTTGTGCTCAATATCCCTGAAATGTACATCATTTTTTGACAAAAGCTTGAGTATTGAAAGTTCATCAGGATTACATTGTGAAAAAATCAGTTCAAGGCCAACATGACTTGACATGAGTGAAGCTATATCTTTAGTTGTTGTTTTTTTAGGATCCTGGAAGCCAAGCATTCTGGCAAGAGTGTAGCGCTCTTTTTTTTCTAATGTATCGATATGTTGTAATAATGTTCTCATTATTTAAAAAATAGTAGACACATTAATCGTGATAATATACATGATATCTTCAATAATTATTCCTTGCAATAATTTTATGATAGATGAAATGTGCATCACTGCTTCAAGTGGTCTGGATGTATTGTATTCCATAATTTATTCATAAATATTTCAATTAAAATGTAACTTTTATAAAAGAATTGCATATACAACATATATCCTTATAAAAGCCGAGGTACATAGATGTTACAATTCTTAGCTCTTAACAAACAAAATACTGATACAATTCAAATACAGGTTCTAAGCAACGTTCAGATTACCAAGCTCATGTTGAAGCGAATAGGATATCTGATACTTTTAATTTATTCAACTATTTTTTTGGCGGTAGCAATACCGTATAGTGGCACATACGCTATAGGTGGGTTTTTATGTAGCGTGTTTATGCTCCGAATACTTAATGATTTTATTAAATGGCGAAAATTTGAGAACGCTACATTAACCGCATCTCCATCGGGAGTAAGCATTCAAACCAAAAATGAGAACTATCACTTTAACGCAAAAGATATTACATACCTGGAAGTCAATTTTTTTAGCAACCTGGTAATACGTGAACGTTACCGGAGTTTAGGATTCCCACTCATGCTGGTAAGCAATGACGACAGGGAAAAACTTATACATTACTTTTATGATATGTCGCCTAAACGCACTGTAATGTTTAAAAAAATATGGGAAATGTTTGATGCCATCCTTGTTGCATTTATCCTTGCCATGCATATACGACAGTTTATTATTCAGGCATATTATATCCCAACCGGTTCCATGGAAGATACCTTACTTGTTGGGGATCACCTTTTAGCAGAAAAGATAACGTATGGACCAACTATCCCTCAGATGATTGGAATGAAAAACCCAATACACCTTTCTTTTCTGAGTATACGGCCTGTTCAGCGTGGTGATATCATTATATTCCGTCCTCCTAATGAAGAAGAAAAAGATTTTATAAAGCGGTGTATAGCGGTAGAGGGTGATGAAGTGCATATTGATGACGGTGCCGTATGGGTTAATGGTGTAAAATTAGATGAGCCTTATGTCAAAGGTGTCACGTCATACCGGGGATTCAGCGAAAAGCGTATTGAAGGAGTTGTTCCTAAAGGGATGATAGTAGCAATGGGCGATAACAGAGAAAATTCATATGACAGCCGTGGTTTTGGGTATGTACCATTAGACAGGATAAAAGGTAAAGCCTTTATTCTATACTGGAATACGGATAACATTAAAAATTTAGATTTTTCAAGGCTTGGTTTAATCAAATAACATTCAAGGCTGATATGGAGAATGTATCCCATAAACGAAGAATAATTATTACATTAATCTTTATCAGTTGTATAGCCGTATTGTTAATACTAAAAATTACACAACTGCATTTCAGTTCCAGAGTAATTGTTAATAATAAACATGATATAATACAGCGTGGGGATATCATTGATGCAAACGGATATCCCCTTGCTGTTTCAATATATAAATATTCTATATTTGCTGATCCCCGTAAAGTTATCGATCCTGATGCTGTATCATTGAAACTTTCATCTATCCTTGCCATTCCTGAGTCCGAAATAAAAGATCTATTAACCCGTGACAAACATTTTGTGTGGATTAAACGAAAGGTAGATGATAACGTGATTAACAAAGTAAAAGAATTATCTTTGCCGGGTATTTATGTTAAAAAAGAATATGCACGTGCATATCCTGAAGGCACATTAGCATCGCAGGTTATTGGTTTTGTCAATATTGACAACATAGGGCTTGAAGGTATTGAATATAAATATAATGATGTTTTATTGTATGCCGATAGTTCTGGAGAAAAAGAACAAAAGGGTCTGACAGTACAGCTGACACTGGACAGAGCAGTACAGTATATTGCTCAGAAAGCAATTAATACCTATGCAGAGAAGGTAAAACCCAAAAAAGCCGTTGCTGTGGTTTACGAAATTAAGACAGGAAAGATCATAGCGCTTGCAGTACATCCACAGTTTCATCCTGAATATTTTTATAATTATGATAAATCTGTGTTAACATGCTTTTCTGTTGTTGATGCGTTTGAACCTGGATCAACAATGAAGATATTTGCTGCTATAACCTTACTGGAACATCTACCGGATGCGCTGAAAAGAACGTATATCTGCAAAGGCAGTGTTGATGTATATGATGCAACTATCAAGTGCACAAAGGAACATGGCAAAGTTTCTCTGAATGATATCATTACGTATTCATGTAATGCAGGAATCATTCAGGCAATGCAACCGGTAAAAAAAGAATATTTATATCAAACTCTTACCCGCTTTGGATTTGGTGAAAAAACAGGTATACAGCTTCCAGGTGAATCACAGGGTATTCTTCGTAATACAAAGCAATGGTCTGGTCTTTCAAAGTATTCAATGGCAATAGGGCAGGAAATATCAGTGACCTCTGTGCAACTTGTTGCTGCTTTCGGAGCTATCGCTAACAATGGCATATATATGTACCCTCAGATTGTAAATCAGATCAAAAACCATTATGGTGAAACAGTAACTAAATTTTTCCCAAAGACAAAGGGAAAAATAGTGAATGAAACGATAGTAAAAACCATTCTTTCTATGATGCATAATGTTGTTATTGAGGGAACAGGTAAAAAAGCATTTGTTGCAGGCTATGGCACAGGGGGGAAAACCGGGACAGCTCAGAAATCATTGCCACAGGGTGGTTATATTCCTGATGCGTATGTTGTATCATTTGTAGGGATAGCTCCGGTTGATAATCCTGATATTTGTATTCTTGTTATGTTTGATGAGCCTGCGTATGGCGGTTCAGGTGGTGAGCTGGCAGCACCTGTTTTCAGCGATATTGCAAAACGGGTATTGCCACTCAGAGGGTTTGGAAGTGTAACTGTCAATGCTATGAAAGCTAAACCTTTGCAATATAAAACTTTTAAGGAGGATGTTTTGCCAGACTTTATTGGTCAAGCTGATACAACAGCATTGCGAAAGCTCATAAATTTACAGCACGAATATCCGATACAGTATATAATGAAAGGGAAGGGCAAAGTTGTTGCTCAAGATCCAAAACCGGGTGTACCCTTAAAAAAAGTTACTACTATTACGCTGGTTCTGGAGTAAGTGTGAACAATATTTTTCAAAAAAATATTATGGCGATAGCCGGGCGCAATGAGTCTTTAGCTAACATAATTAGAAATACGGATTATGCTCCATATATTGAAGTACTGCAGACAAAAAGTGGTGATGCCATTCCTGTTGTAAAGAAAGAATCAGGACATATTGCAGTCCACAGTAAATTTGATCCTGTAAAAGAAGCACAACGCCTGATTGATGAATATGACTGTTCACAGTATGATTGTGTCATTGTATCGGGGTTTGGATTTGGATATCATGTTGAGTGGTTGTTACAAAAAGTAAAAAAAGATGCAACAGTATTAATTCTGGAACAATTTCCATGGATGATTGCAGCAGCTATCGCCCACAGGGATTTACAGGTCATATTGAATGATAAGCGAGTTATATTGCTGGTAAACCCTGATGAAGAAACGATAGCCATTCACATGAAGGGCAGGTCATCATATAAAACACTGTTTATCACGCATCGCGGTTCATTCCAGATTAACCCTGAACGCTACACAAATCTTCAAAGAATTGCAAAATCATATATTTCCACTAAAGAAGTCAATATTGCCACACTGGCCAAATTTGAAAAATTATGGACTTCAAATATTGCGCGCAATATCAGGGAAATTATCAGTGCTCCACCTGCCGCGGCATTTTTTGATAGGTTTACCAATATTCCTGCCATAATTGTTAATGCAGGGCCAACATTAACTCAAAGCATACCATATATTCAAAAACATTACAATAATACTGTTATAGTGGCAGTGGATACGTCCCTTAAAGTTCTGGAATATTATGGCATTGAACCGCATTTTTGTATTACAGTAGATCCACAATTAATAAACGCACGGTATTTTGAAGGTGTACATACTAAAAGAACAGTATTAATAGCTGATCCCATGGTACATCCTTCCACATTTTTGTTTTATAGTGGCAGGAAGGCAATCACCGGCGTAGCATTTGAGATGATGAAATGGATAGAACAAACGATCGGCAGCTATGGAAATCTTCGTTATGGCGGTTCAGTATCTACCAATGCATATGATTTTGCAAAGCGGTTGGGTGCCCACCCTGTTATCATGGTTGGCCAGGATTTAGCTTTTACTCAAGGGCTGGCACATGTTAAGGGCGCTTATTTAGATGACCATATTTTTTTCAGGAACTATCGCACCAATACTGTTGAGATGTTTAACAGGTTTCAGCTTACTGCTCTGCCAAAGATTTTTGTTAAAGGTATAAGAAGCAGGCAGGTTCATACTAATCAAAAGATGATGATCTTTATTTCATGGTTTAGCAGATTAAATGACCCTTCATTGATTAATGCGACCTATGATGGTGCATATATTGAAAATGTTGTTCATAAAACTTTTGAAGAAATTACATTTCAAAATTCTGGATTAAATATCTGGAATGCAATTGATGAAATATATACCCATTCTGTGCCTGATGAAAGTGCAATAGCGTTGCGTTCAGAAAACTTGATAAATCAATTAAGCGAAATGCTCCAGCAAACAGGCACAATGGATGCCATGCTGCAACAGGCAATACAATTTTCAGAAGAACTTATCCAAAACATAAAAAAGAGAAAAACTCAATCTATAGCTTCGCTGGTAAAGAAACTGGATGATATTGATAAAAAGCTTACTGAACTCAGTGTTACAAAGAATTTGGTAGGGTTAACCATACAGCACATTATTCATACAGTTACTGAAGGCTATGAAATTGATGAATCTGTTACCAGTGAACAGGAAAAAGTAGCTTTAAAATCCCTGTACTTATATAAGGGGATGCTTGAAGGGCTACAGTACAGCACCCGTGTAATAAACAATATGATAGTATTATTACAACAATAGTTTATGCATTCCGTAACTTTTTTTGATGAACAATCACAAGCCCGGCAATGCCTGCCATAATCAACCCTAATGCAATTATTTGTGCTTGTGTTAAGCCGGCAAAAACAACCGGGTTTCTGCGAATGAATTCCACAAAAAACCGTGGCAATCCGTTCAAAATCAGATATATGAAAAAAAGTGTTCCCTGTGGAAATTCTTTTTTCCTGAGTTGTAATAAAAGTATTGCCACAATAAATGAGAAAAATGATTCAAAAAGAGGTGTGGGGTACACCGCGTAGGATATCGGGACAATCCCATTGGGATAAGCAACACCAAAAATGCTTGATGTTTCAATACCATAACATCCGTCACCAGCAACGTGGCATCCTATTCTTCCAAAACCATACCCAACTGCTATACAGGGTGCTGTAATATCAAGAATTTTTAAAACAGGCTCATTACTTTTCTTAATGAGAAAATAGCTGAATAACAGTGCAAAGAGAAATCCACCATATATAGAAAGGCCAGCACCTGAAAATACCGTACCTGCAGGATCTGATAAAAATTCATCCATATGATCCAGTATGTGAAAAACTTTTGAACCAATAATACCAGCTGGAATTGCTACCAGTAATATCTTGTATGCTAAATCCGGGTTGATATTGCGTAAGATAAGTTCCCGTTCAAACAAAATGTATGCCATATAAATTCCTATAGCAAGCATTACACCGTATCCACCAATGGTAATAAACTTATACTGGAATAGTATTGGATACATGGTGAAGTTCCTCCTTTTCATTTAATTAATGCTATTTTGACTTTATTTAAAGCTTTCTAAAAAAGATATTATGATAGTACATCTATTGAATTATTTTCAGAACTGTTGAGTGTACTAAAGCTTTAATACAAAAAGTCATATTGCTTACAACAAAAAAAATTGCAACAGAATTATATCTTCTGTTGCAATTTTTTGTGCTACTACTGGGTATTGTTTACTTTGTTTCAACTGCTAATGTCTGACGTAATTCCCGTTTTAATATTTTGCCTGATGGATTTTTGGGCAATGCATTCATGATAAAGATTTTTTTTGGCGTTTTGAACCCTGCTAAACGCTGTTTGGCAAATGCAATGATCTCTTCCTCTGTTGCCTGCATATCTTTCTTCAATACCACTGCTGCGCATACAAGTTCAATCCATTTGGGATCGGGCAGTCCAAATACAGCTACTTCAGCAATGGCAGGATGCTGGTATAATACTTCTTCAACTTCACGTGATGCAACATTTTCGCCGCCTGTTTTTATCATATCTTTTTTACGGTCAACAACATACAAATATCCGTCTTCATCAAATCGTCCTAAATCACCACTATGAAACCAGTCATATGCAAATGCTTCGGCAGTTTTTTCAGGATCATCCAGATACCCTGTCATAACATGACCAGATCTGTGAACTATCTCACCTACTTCACCAACTGGTACAAAGTTGCCATCATCATCCATCAACGCTGTTTCAACATTGAGTACTGGTTTGCCTGCTGAACCGGGCTTTTTAAGCTGATCCTCTGGTTTTAGTATTGTTGCAACTGGCCCCATTTCGGTTTGCCCATAGTAGTTCCACAGGCGCAAACCCGGGAATACTTCAGTTAAGCGTTTTAAAACCTCAACCGGCATAATACTGGCGCCATAGGCAGCTTTTTTAAGTGAAGTAAGATTATATTTTTTGAATTCAGGATGATTGATAATTCCGATCCATACTGTAGGTGGCGAAAACATGTGTGTAATGGAATACTTTTCAATGAGTTGCATCATGGAAACAGGGTCTGCTTTATGTAAAATGATATTTGTTGCTCCTATATACAGAAATGGCATCAGGAAACAATGAAGCTGTGCACAGTGAAAAAGTGGCAGTGCATGCAGGCTTATATCATGTGGTTGATATTCCCCTTCAATAATACAGCTGAAATACTGTGACAGTAAGGCTCTGTGCGATAGCATTGCGCCTTTTGGTTTTGATTCAGTGCCACTGGTATAAGGAATCTGTGCAATGTCTTCTGGATATACCGTTGTAGCAATATCATATGTTGGCATGCCCTGCAACATTTCAATAAGGTTATCAAAACCCTGTGGTGTTGGAGTACCTTCAAGAGGAATGTACAACCAGTTTTCAACTGTAGTGCATTTATCTTTTGCAGGTGCTATAACATTATATAAATTATCTTCAACGATTACCATCTTGGATTTAGAGTGATTTATGATATATGCCATCTCATCGCCATTGAGCATGTAGTTAATGGGTACCTGAATTGCCCCAATCTTTGAAAGACCAACAAAGCTGATTGGATAATAATGTGAATTAAACGCTATGATGGCAACACGATCACCTTTTTCTATGCCATACTGTTGCATCAGATGACCAAAACGACAACAATCTTCTTCTAATTGTCTAAAAGTTAAACTGGTGTCTCTGAATGCAATTGCTGTTTTTTCGCCAAAACGCAAGGCTGCGCGTCGCACCATGTCAGCTATTGTATCTCTGCAATACATGTTAGCCATAAGAATCCTCCATTTATATTATGATAAGATATATGACAAATATGAAATATACCTTCTGTCGTGCAAGCATAAAATGTTAATAAAATTTAAAATAGCCAGAGTATATATGTAATGAACTATCGCTCATAATGAATACTTTGAAAATATGCATATAAATGCTATGTTAATTGTAATGATGTAATTTTATTAAATATTTAGAATTTTATTAATTGATTTTTTTATTGACTTACAGTACACTAAAGAAGGAAGGTTATTTACACGCCGTGATCTTTCATTAATCAAAAATTGTTATTAAGTAATTAATCTCAGTTTTATTACTGAGAAGGGATTTATTATATTTTAAAACCAAAACAGAAAGGAGAAAGCTTTCATGGCAAAAAAGATTATGAAATCAATGGATGGTAACGAAGCTGCAGCATATGTATCGTATGCCTTTACTGAAGTAGCTGCCATCTATCCAATTACACCATCTTCACCAATGGCAGAACATGTTGATGAATGGGCTGCTCATGGTAAGAAAAATATTTTTGGACAGGTTGTTCGTGTTGTAGAGATGCAATCAGAAGCTGGGGCTGCTGCTGCAGTGCATGGATCACTACAGGCAGGTTCGCTTACCACTACGTATACAGCATCGCAGGGATTGCTGTTAATGATTCCCAATATGTATAAAATATCTGCTGAATTACTACCGGGTGTATTTCATGTTAGTGCACGTTCTATTTCTGCTCAGGCCTTATCAATATTTGGTGATCATCAGGATATAAATGCGTGCCGTCAAACTGGTTTTGCGATGCTTGCAAGCGGTGGTGTGCAGGAAGTTATGGATTTAGCTGCTGTTGCTCATCTTTCGGCAATTAAATCACGTATACCATTTTTGCATTTCTTTGATGGTTTCAGAACCTCTCATGAAATTCAGAAAATTGAAGTATTAAACTATGATGATTTAGCAAAGCTCATTGATTATGCCAAGTTGGAAGAATTCAGAAACAATGCACTAAATCCTGAACATCCCGTTACACGTGGTACAGCACAAAACCCGGATATTTATTTCCAGGCCAGGGAAGTCAGCAATATCTTTTATCAGGCAGTACCTGATATTGTTGAAGAATATATGCAGGAAATAACAAAACTTACTGGCAGGGAATACCATCCCTTCACCTATTATGGTGCACCTGATGCTGAATACATTATCGTTGCTATGGGCTCAGTCACAGAAACAATAGAAGAGACAATAGATTATTTACTAAAACAAGGTGAAAAAGTTGGACTTGTTTCATGCCATCTGTACAGGCCATTCTCACCAAAGTATTTCTTCAAAGTACTACCACAAACAGTAAAGCGTATTGCAGTGCTTGATAGAACCAAAGAACCCGGATCCATTGGTGAACCATTAAATTTAGATGTTCGTGCAGCATTTTATGGAACAGCCAATCCACCTGTTATAGTTGGTGGACGATATGGATTAAGCTCCAAAGATACTACACCTGCACAGATTCTTGCAGTGTATAATAATCTCAAACAGAGTGAACCAAAGAATGGTTTTACTATTGGCATTGTGGATGATGTAACCTTTACATCATTGCCACTGCCTGAAGATACCAGTGTGGTTCCGGAAGGTACATTTGAGGGTAAGTTTTTTGGTGTTGGATCTGATGGTACTGTTGGTGCAAACAAGAACTCAATCAAAATTATTGGTGACAACACTGATTTATATGCACAGGCATACTTTGCATACGATTCAAAGAAATCAGGCGGCGTGACGGTTTCCCACCTTAGATTTGGCAAAAAACCTATACGATCAACATACTTAGTTAACAATCCTGATTTTGTAGCCTGCCATGTTCCTGCATATCTGGATAAATATGATATTTTAAAAGGTTTGAAAAAAGGTGGAACATTTTTACTCAATTCGTTGTGGGATGAGGAAGAAACCAAAAAGAGGCTCCCGGATCATATTAAACGATATTTAGCCGAAAACAACATCAAATTTTATATCATTAACGCAACGGAAATATCTGAACGCATTGGCCTTCCAGGAAGGACCAATACCATCATGCAGGCGGCCTTTTTCAAGGTTAGTAATGTCATTCCCTATGAAATAGCTGAAAAAGAAATGAAGGGTGCCATTGAAAAAACTTATGGCAGAAAAGGTGCTGATGTTGTAAGCAAAAATATGGCAGCAGTTGATGAAGGTGCAAAGAATGTAAAAGAAGTGAAAGTTCCTGAAGAGTGGAAAAATATTGAACTTCCTGGTAAGCCAAAATTTGAAGAATTGCCTGAGTTTATTCGTGAGATTGTTGAGCCAATGAACAGGTTAGAGGGCGATAGTTTACCAGTAAGTGCCTTTTTGCCAAGACCTGATGGTACATTCCCTCCAGGTACCACACAGTATGAAAAGCGAGGTATTGCCGTCAATGTTCCCGAATGGCAGCCTGATAATTGTATTCAGTGTAATCAGTGCGCATATGTGTGTCCACATGCAGTGATACGCCCATTCCTGCTGAATGAAGATGAAATGAAAAAAGCTCCTGCCGATATGGTAACGCTTGATGCAAAAGGCAAAGGACTTGAAGGTCTTAAATTCAGAATTCAAATAAGTCCTTTAGATTGTACGGGTTGTGGAAACTGTGCTGAAGAGTGTCCTGCAAAAGAAAAAGCATTAATTATGAAACCACTTGAAACCCAGTTGAATCAGCAGAAATACTGGGACTTTATAGTAAAAAATGTTACCTATAAAGATAATTTGATGAATAAATACACTGTAAAGGGGAGCCAATTCTGCCAGCCATTGTTTGAGTTCTCTGGCGCATGTGCAGGTTGTGGTGAAACTCCTTACATCAAGCTTATCACACAGCTTTTTGGTGACAGGATGCTTGTCGCTAACGCAACAGGCTGTTCATCAATTTATGGTGGTTCAGCTCCTGCTACACCGTATTGTATCAATGCACAGGGACGTGGACCTGCATGGGCAAGTTCACTTTTTGAAGATGCCAGCGAATTTGGTTTCGGAATACATTTAGGTGTTGCTCAACAGCGCAATAAACTTGCACAGCTTTTAGATCAGCTGGCAAAAACAACAAGTAATTCCCAGCTTAAAGATGCGGCGCTTGAGTGGCTTGCAGGTAAAGACAACGCTGAAAAATCACGTGAAGCAACTAAGAAATTATTACCGCTTTTAAAGGGCGATAGCTCTAAAGAAGCAGCTGAAGTGCTGAAATTGGCACAGTACTTAGAAAAGAAATCAATCTGGGTGTTTGGTGGTGATGGGTTTGCATATGACATTGGGTTTGGTGGTCTGGATCACGTTATTGCTTCAGGTGAAGATGTAAATATACTGGTGTTAGACACTGAAGTATATTCCAATACCGGTGGTCAATCATCAAAAGCAACACCAATAGCAGCACAGGCTAAATTTGCTGCAGCTGGCAAACGGGTACGTAAAAAAGACCTGGGGCTCATGGCAATAACGTATGGATATGTGTATGTAGCTCAGGTTGCCATGGGTGCAAGCCAGATGCAGTATATGCGCGCATTAACCGAAGCTGAAAGCTACCCTGGTCCATCACTTATTATTGCATATTCGCCATGTATTAATCATGGATTGCGCGAAGGTATGGGAAAAGCTCAGGAAGAGGAAAAGAGGGCAGTTGAATGTGGATACTGGTCATTATGGCGGTACAATCCATTACTTGAAAAAGAAGGGAAAAATCCATTTATCCTTGATTCCAAAGAACCGCAGTGGGATAAATTTAAAGATTTCCTCATGGGTGAGGTACGCTATTCAGCATTAAAGAAGGAATTCCCTGAAGTTGCAGAACAATTATTTGCAGCAGCGCTGGATAATGCTAAGTGGCGGTATAACAATTACAAAAAGCTGGCAGCACAGTCATAACATTAACTAAAGATAGGGGTTGCTGAAACAGCAGCCCCTTTTTAATATTTTAATATTGACTACCCCTTCCCTTATGCCTGAGTATTGATGACCTTGCCTTTATTTTCTTCCTCAAGAGTTTTTGGCACTTCACTCAATCTGTTGCGGGCTTCTTCAACAGTGTTTTTTCCCATTTCTTTAGTTTTTTGTAATACACCTTGAGTATTTGTGGATACATCATTAATTTTATTTATCATAAACCCTCCCTTGTTATATGTACGTATTATAATTTCTTCTTTGGCAATGGTATAAATGCACTTGTCGTTTTAATATAATCAACATATTCAGGGCGTTTTTCTTTCAGGGAACTTTCAAGTAACGTAACACCTGAAACTTTCAAAAGCATATAGGTTATTAAAAGAGGTGATATGATTGTTGCAATCCCATAAGGTACAGGAAGAGCAATTACAAAAATTCCCCACCACATAAGTGATTCGCCAAAATAATTTGGATGGCGTGAATAATACCATAAGCCCTTATTCATAACTTTCCCTGCATTTGCAGGGTTATGAATGAATACATAAAGCTGAATGTCAGCAACGGTTTCAAATATAAAGCCAGTGAGCCATATTACAATACCAATAAAATCAGTTACTAACAATTTGGCCGGTTGTTGTCCAGCTATGCCAATTTGAGCTGATAGTGAAATAATAATGAGAAGCAGACCCTGTAGCCAGAACACCTTAAAAAGGCTTATAATCCAGAAGCTTTTGGGGTTTTTATTCCGCATTGCGGTATATCGTGGGTCTTCGCCCTTACCACGTTTTCGGTAAAAAATGTATATAGATAGCCGCAACCCCCATACTATAACCAGAGTCATAATAATTATTGCCCTGGTATCATAACCCCTGTATAGTATGAATGTAAGCACTGATACCAGTATAAAGCCCAATCCCCAGAACACATCAGCAATGCTTGCATCTCTTGTCACAAGGCTTATGATCCAGGCAATGGAAAAAAATGCAAGGACTGCTGCAGCATTAGTTAGTATTATATGCACTAAGTTTTCAATCATAGGTACTATCGCCTAAGAATAGGATACATAAAGTATATAGTATGAGATTATCAAAGTCAAATTAATTATTTTCAAGTTTTAGTGTTTGTGCGATAGCAGCCTGTGTTTTTGCCACAATATTGTCAACAGTGAGTTTATCAGGATATACTGGTGGCAGTATATCAATAGTAATTGGTGTGGGTTTGGGTAGTAACTTACCACGTTTGAATGATTGGTATGCACCCCTTATAGCTATAGGTACAACAGGGCAATTGAGTTCTTTACTCAGGATGGCAAATGTTTTTTTAAAGGTGCCAGGCTGCCCGTCAATAGTGCGAGTGCCTTCAGGGAATATAATTATGTTGCGTTTATTCTGGAGGATGGATGCCATTTTCTGAATGGAATCTTTAAGGTTTGTGTCAATATTTACAATTATGGTATTCATTAATTTTGCCAGAGAATCCCCGCGGGATACTTTGATAAAACCTAATTCGCGGGATAAAAAGTAGCTGTGCATTAATGTTTTATTTGGGAGAGATGCAATAAGAAGTAGTGAATCCAGAAAACTCTGATGATTGGGAGCAAAGATTACAGGGCTTTCAGGTATATTATCTTTTCCGTTTAGTTTTAATTGAAAATATAATTTAGCCAGTGGTTTTATTAAAAGTTTTAAAGACAGTATTAAGGAAAATCCATGCTTAAAGGTATATGAGGTGTTTTTGATAATTATTTGTAGCCAGTTTTGTGCATGTTCTTCAAATTTTGATTTGTTATGAGCAATAAAAGTAGACAATTCTTCAACGGTTGGATTGTTGAGAATATCGGCGTTTGATATTTTGATACCAAATGTTTCTTCAATATATGTCTGAAAGGAAAGAATTCCTAAGGAATCAAGGCCAAGGTCAACTAAAAGATTATGATGAGGCAATACTTTTTTGCGGGTATGAATTGCCAAAAATCTGCTAATGGATTTATATTCAATTGTTTTAGGTTCTTTAATTTCTTCATGTGTCTTTGATTTTTTTTCATTCTGTACCAGTTGTTTTACTATATATCGCTGTAGTTTTCCTAATCGGGTTTTTGGCAGTTCATCTTTGGAGATAGTTATTTTTGTAATGTGTTTATAACTTGCAACACTTGCATTATAGCGATTGATGACTTTACGTTTTATGGTTTCAAGGATATTTACAATATTTTCTTTTGTAATCACGCTGTAATCAGGATGAATAACTGCCGTCAGATTTCCCTGGTCTTCAATAACCCCTATTTCTTTTATTAAAGGGGATATGCGTAAAATGTGTTTTTCAATTTCTTCAGGATTAATATTTTTGCCACTGGGCAATACAATCATATCATCTTTTCTGCCTGTTACATAAAGGTAACCATCTTTATCAAAATAACCAGTATCTTTGGTATGAAACCATCCATCGGTAATGACTTCGTCGGTTGCCTTCTTGTTTTTGTAATAGCCTTTCATGACATTTCTGCCTTTAACCAGAATTTCACCATCAACAATTTTTACTTCAGTACCTTTTACAGGTAAACCAACAGAACCCAACTTGACTTTTGAAAAAGGGTTAAAGGCAACAAGTGGAGCTGTTTCAGTTAATCCATATCCTTCAACAAGATTAAATCCCAGGGTTTTTAAGTCATTGGCAACTACAGGGTCTAATTTAGCCCCACCGGTAAGAAATGCATGAATATGCCCGCCAAATGCATTGTGGACTTTTTTAAAAAGTATTTTTGAAAAGGTTAAATTATTAACAAGTTTTGCAATTAAAAATAATGCATACGCAACAGGATTCTTTTTTACAGCAGCCATAATATTTTTATGTAACAGTTCATACAATCTCGGTATTCCTAAAAACATAGTGACTTTATACTTTTGTAATGCCGCCAGTATTTTATCTAGCACCAATTCTTTTACCATAACTATAGAAGCATTGAGATACAGTGGTGCAGTAACACAACCCTGAAGAGGAAATATATGATAAAAAGGCAACAATGCAATCATACGGTCATGTTCGGTTAACATCTTTAAATCAGCAATTGCCTGTATACTGCATAACAGGTTGTCATAAGTAAGCATAACACCTTTGGGTTTTCCTGTTGTTCCTGATGTATACATAATGATTGCAGTATCATTATAATTGATTTCAGGAAGTTGCAATGATACATCTGGTTTGACTTTACATTGTTCTAATATATATATGCTAGGTTTAAATTTTATAAGCTTTATGGCTTTTTTTACAGTAGGAAGTGTATTCGCAGAACAATATACCGCTTTAGGCGTACAGTTATTGAGTATATAGGCAAGCTCATTTTCTTTAAGGTTGTAATCACAGGGGACTGCTATTCCTTTGTTAGCCCATATACTGTAAAATGCATAAATCCATTCAGGACTGTTTTCAGCAAATATGAGGACTCTATCGCCTTTTTTAATTTTTAAATGTGAAGCAAAAGATAAAATGTTCTGGATCAATTCATTATATGAAATTTCTTGATTTTCAATATATATAGCTATTTTATCAGAAGGTTTAGGGAACATCGGTTATTCTCCTTCAATGATGCTGATACAAAAATAGAATTAACATATACATTCAACGATGTCATTATGGATATAATGTAATAATAATTTATTTGGATTTGTACAAAATTATTGGTAATAATTCCTAAAATGCTTTTAATGCAACGTAATGAAATATAAAGCGCTTTACCTTCCCCAGCCTCAATTAATGAAGATTTTTTCCTGAAAAAAGTTTAAAGAATAAAAATTTAAAAATATAACAATAATAAATAGAAATCCTGCTACTCTTAGTAAGATGATTTATAATTCATGATTAATAAAATAATTTAATTATAATTAGTAATCAATTATTATATTAATTACAAATTTATAATCAGTTGTCAAGTAAAAATAAATGTTTATAAAAGTAGATACCAGGATAGAATTTTTGATTTTTCTAAATTAGGCACATATAATTTTGAAATGCAATAACCATGTATTTAAAGTAAAAAATAAATATAGGAAAATATATAAAAAGCTTGCTATATATATTATAATTTTAATATAATAATATATTATTAATAATTATAAAATATTATTTTATTGAAAAAATATCCAATGTTTACTTTTTGGCTATCAATATTTTTCAGGAGGTAATTGTATATGGTTGATGTGCAATCTATAGTGTTACGTCGTAAACCTTCATATCCATTATCAATGTGGTGTGAAGATTATAATAGTAAAAAAGTTACAGCTGAAGAAGCAGCAAAAATTGTTAAATCCGGTGATAAAGTATTTTTAGGTGGTGGAACTGGCATTCCTGCGTCATTTGCTACTGCTTTAGGTAAAAGGGCAGGTACAGTTAAAGATGTGACTATTTATCAGGGTTATGCAATGGGTCTGTATGATTATATGAAACCAGAAAACAGAGAGAGCTTTCATATTGAGACTATGTTTGTTGGACCTATGGAACGTGTGTGCATGGAATGGAAAATGGCACACTATAAACCCATGCATTTGAGTGATATTCCACAGGCTGGTCTTGATGCACGTTGCAATAGAGTAGCTTTCACTGCCACTCCACCAAATGGAGATGGTTTTATGAATTTATCTTGCTTTGGGGCTTTTTTACCCAGGAAGGAAGTAATATTAAACGCAGAAACAGTTATTGCAGAAATTAACAGCAATACTCCATGGCTTAACAGTGTGGATTTCCTTGTACATGTTTCAGAAGTGGATTATATTATTGAACAGGATACACCATTATTTGAATTACCTGAAATTCCTATAACAGATGTTGAAAAAAAGATGGCCGAGATTATTGCCGATTTAATACCTGATGGTGCAACAATTCAATTGGGTTTTGGAGGTTTAGCAAATGCCATTGGCAATTTGTTGTACAACAAGAAAGATCTGGGAATGCATGGTGAGGTTGTTACCCCATCAGTAATGCGTTTAGTTGAAGCAGGTGTCATTAATGGAGTAAAGAAAACCTTTTATCCGGGAAAAGTTATAGCCGCATTTGCTGTTGGTACCAGGGAGTTTTATAACTATCTGGACAATAATGAAAAATTTCTTTTCTGTGAAGTAGGATGGGTTAATACGCCTGAAATAATTGCATTGAATGATAATTTAGTATCGATCAATAATGCACTCATGATAGATTTAACTGGTCAGGTTGCTGCCGAATCAATTGGTACAAAGCAATATAGTGGAACTGGTGGGCAGGTAAATTTTATCCATGGTGCTAAAAAATCAAAAGGTGGAAAAAGTATCATAGCTCTCAATTCCACATATAAAGATAAAGAAGGGAAATTACATAGTAATATTGTTCCTTATTTGCCATTGGGCACAGTTGTTACAACCTCACGTAATGATGTTGAGTATGTTGTGACTGAATATGGTGTTGCAAATTTAAGGATGCGAAGTGTGTATGACAGGGTTTTAGCACTGATAAATATTGCACATCCTGATTTCAGGGAAGAATTACGATATCAGGCAGAAAAAATTGGTTGGATATAATCAGAAGAATAATAGAGAAAATACAGCAAGCTTGTGTGAATCTAAAACTTATGAACCCACATACGCTGTTGCTTCAATTTCTATAAAAGCACCTTTAGGTAGAGCTGCAACAGCGTATGTGGCTCTTGCCGGGTAATTATCATTAGAGAAAAACGATTCATATACTTCATTAACACGAGGGAAGTCATTAATATCTGCAAGAAGAATTGTTGTTTTAACAACATTGTCAAAAGTTATACCAGCGCTTGAAAGAATTGCAGCAATGTTTTCCATTGCTCTTTTTGTTTGTGCTTCGATACCTTCTTCAAGTTTACCAGTTGAAGGATTTATGCCCAATTGACCAGAAATAAAAAGAAATCCTCCTTCCATTACAGCTTGAGAATATGGACCAATAGCTGATGGTGCATTTTCTGTAGAAATAATTTTTTTCATAGGGTATTCCTTAAATCTTATTTCAATTCAATATAATATGATTGGTATATACTTTTAAAAAAAAATATAAATGTCAATTTAAATTCAATTCTATATTTTCATTGACATATTGTTATGAAAAAGTTTATTCAAAAAAGCTTTTTAATTTATGCTTGCTCATTTTTATCTAAGGCACTAATATGATAGCTCAAACAGATTTTATAAGAGATAGTTATGGAATATACAATAGTCCAATATAACAAACATAGACAGCTAATTATTAAGGAATATAGCCGTAAAGAGTTTATTGCTGTGTGTTCAGATTTATTATACCGCCCAAAAAAGATATTTGTTGGGTTGGGGGATTTCCTTGAAATTGGTGATTATAACCAGTTGCTGGATGCTATTTTTTATGATGAGGAAAGCTCAATTATTGAAAATTTTCTTGATGAGGTTAACCGTAAACTTTCAGACAAAGGTCAAATCCCATTTTCATTTTTAAAATTAGCAGTATACTACCCTGATTATCTTTTAAAAGATGTGCCCACTCAGTGTGTTTTTACTGTGGGTGCAAAAACCCGTCTTTTTCCAGGTGCCTGCCATTTTATGAATTTCATGAAACACTATGATCCGTCAATACTGACAGCAATTCCCTACGAACTGGCTATTGAAATTATCAGGAGAGTAGGTCTTGATGATAGCCATCTGGTAGCCACAGAGTATAAAAAAATAATTGGCCAAAAAAATATTGAGTTGTATGCAGGTGATATTGAACAATTTATTTCAGGTGAAAGAAAAATTATTGAAATTGAAAAATATATGGCACAAACAAATACTAAAGAAGAAGATGTGCTTTATGTTGGAAGAGGTGAATCAAGTGTCATCACATTTTCCAAAATTAATTCTATTGCATTTAATCCCTCGGATGCCATAATTCCACTATCACATATCACCGTGTATGGTTCATCCTTAGAATCATTGCTTGTATTATTTAATGATTCAAAAGAAATAAATAAATTTTTGCTGTCTGATATCGGTGAACATATACTGCCATCACTTATTGTATTATCTGATGTAAAAGAAAAACCAAAAGAAATTATTGAGTTAGAAAAAAAACATAGACGATTACAGGCAAATATTATTGGGCAACGAATTGAACATGGTACTGAAAGTTACACGACATTGCAGCGTGATATTGAGCTATCACTGAGTGCATATCCTTTTAATTTCCAGGCAATAAAGGATATGGTGCGATCACGGTTGGAAAAATTTAAAATTAATCCTAAAGGTTTTATAGATGAAATATGTGCGATAGCTCAAAAAAGATATCAAAGCTGGGGAATGTAGAAAACGTAACAGTGTGTGCTTGTGCCGTACAAGCTTTATTGGGGAGGGAAGTTAAATGGCAATGTATAAAAATATATGTGTTGTTATGTTAATGGTAGTGGTATTATTGTTTTATTGGGACAATGTTTTTGCTCAATCTGTTGGATATAATAAAATATTTTTAGGATCAGCATATAACAGGGTAAAAGATATTTTGCAGCATCACGATTATAATTTCAAAGAAATGAAATGTGGTGTAATCAGGGTAATACTGTATGATGATTCACAATCTCAGGGGATGCTAATTTTTGATTATTTTGACAGGTTGTACACTATAATTGTTACCATACCTGTTACCGATGCACAATTTGATCAATTGCAACAGCATTTACAGCAAAAATATGGAGAGTTTACCGTGAATGATACTGTAGTATGCTGTACCCTTGGAATATATCGCATAGCTCTACATCACAATAAAACCTCGCAAACTGCTACTGTTGAATATGGCCATACCATACCGCTATTCTATCCTAAGAAACCAGTAGAAGAAAATCCTTTTTCACAATTTTAATTTGTGTTCAGGCAATGACCGTGGGTAACTATCGCATATATGGATTTCATCTTCTTTTCTTTTTGTATTTAACGCAGGGTATTCCTTTTGGTTTTCAGGTTACCGCTTTACCGGTCCTGTTCAGGCAATCCGGAGTATCACTGACTATGATTGGATTCAGCAGCCTGCTGGCTTTACCGTGGATGCTGAAAATAGTATGGGCGCCTCTTGTAGATAGATTCTGGAATGCCACGTTTGGAAGAAGGAAATCATGGCTTATGCCACTGCAAATGGTGATGTTTTTGTCAGCCTATAGTGCTACTCATATTGACATAGCTTCAAATCCAGTGTTATTTACTGCTACAATATTTGTTATGAACTTTTGCGCTTCAATACAGGATATTGCTGTTGATGGATTGGCAATAGATATTTTAAAGGATACTGATTTGGGATATGGCAATGCCATTCAGGTTGTTGGCTATAAAATTGGGATGCTTATAAGTGGTGGTTTTTTAGTTTGGTTGAGTTCATACCTTGGTTGGAAAAATGTATTTTATGTCATATGTGGGATTATTGTAATTCCTGTAATACTGCTTATTCCTTATAAAGAAAATATTATATCGCAAACCAAAGTCAACTACATTACAATCAATGATATTTATGATCATATTAAGAAAGCTGTAAAACAACATGGTATGATTATTGTATTCCTTTTGATAGCAACGTATAAAACAGGGGAAACGTTCATTGATGGAATGTTTAAGCCATTTCTTGTTGACCAGGGGTTTACTGCTTCGCAAATAGGCTTGTGGCAGGGAATGTATGGCATGGTAGCTTCAATTGCTGGATCAATGATTGGTGGTATGCTTGCATCACGATATGGAATTTTTAATGGATTATGGTTTGCACTGCTGGTACGTTTAATACCGTTATGTGGTGAATGGTATTGTACATTGAATGTACCGTCACGTGAACTTATTATAATGGTAACTATCGCTGAACATTTTTTTGGTGGTTTGCTAACAACTGCAATGTTTGCATTTATGATGTATACTGTTGATAAGATTATTGGGGCTACACATTATACTATACTTGCAACTATTGAAGTACTTGGTAAGTCACCTGGGATGTGGTTTTCCGGGCTATTGGCTGATAAATTTGGTTATTCCTATCTGTTTGCGTCAGGAATAATTCTTTCAATAGTACCAATAGTATTTGTTTCAATGGTTAAAAATAGATTATTATACGATGAACACACTGGTTAGTGTTAATTTGAGAAAACACTATCATTGTATTAATTAACAATCTTCATACTGTGTCTATGGGACGGTATACATGTATAATTTTTGAAAATGTTCTTTACTTTTTTAATTTATATGAAAATCTTAGTGAATATTAATTAATATAACTATTGAAAATTTGGGTTATTATATCCAATGTATAAAAAAATTATTTGTGGTATTATTATATTTTGTACTATACCATCATTATATATCAGCTGTAATCAAAAAAGAACCCCTTATAAACCCAAGGCAATAGAGGGCGTTTTAGACCTGCGGAGCTGGGATGAATCATCAAACCAGGTTATATCATTAGATGGGGATTGGGAATTCTACTGGAATCAACTTATTGAACCTTCTCAGTTTACAAAAGATTTACAACCATTTACCTATATTGAAGTTCCTAAAGCATGGAATAAACAGGGAAATTTCAGGTATTCATTTCCAGCTTTTGGATATGCTACCTATAGACTGCATATTTATCATGATCCAAAGTATGTAGGGCAAATTAAAACATTAATTATGCCATATGTACATACGGCGTATACTCTATGGGTAAATGGGAAGATCATTAGCCAGAATGGAAAAGTTGGGACTTCCAGGTCTTCAATGATACCTTTTCAGTTGCCGGTTATAACACAATTTGTCATTAATTCCACAGTTACTGAAGTCGTTTTGCATATATCTAATTTCCAGCAACGTACTGGGGGAATTTTACGAAGTATCAAATATGGAAATTATAATATAATCAATAAACAATATGAATTAGACCTTTTCATCACACTGTTTGTCACAGCAGCCCTTTTTATTATTCTTTTATATCATCTTGGTCTATTTTTAGTAAATAAAGGGTACAAACCAAACCTTTATTTTGCTTTTTTCTGTGCAATTATTGGATTCAGGCTATTACTGACTGATGAAAAGCTTTTTGTAAAAATAGTCCCATCTTTACCATGGGATATGTATTTACGAATGGAATACTCAACTTTATTGTTTGCAGTAATAAGCTTTGCTCACTTTATTGATGGCCTATACCCAAGAATGTTTAATACCATAATTTTAAGGGCTATTGATATATATTTCTGTTTATTTTTTATTTTTGTATTGGTTGTACCCATATCATACGTTTCGTATGCTCTTATTTTTATCCAGATTGGTTTAATAGTAGTTGGTGTATATCTTTTATTTATAATGATACGGGCAACATCAACTGAAACAACAAACTCTTTTATTTATATATCCGGTAACATCATATTATTTTTTACACTTATCAATGATATATTATATACCCAACAGCTGATTAATAGTATCTATCTGTTTGAGATTGGTTTATTAGTCTTTGTATTTACTCAATCATTGGCTGCGTTGGAAGAATCAATAAAGATTCAAAATAGATTAATTGCGATCAACAGTGAGCTTGAAATTGCACGGCGCATACAAAAAACTATTTTACCAGAAGCAGTGCCATCCACACATTCTATTCATGTTGAGGCATGTTATATACCCATGGATGAAATAGGTGGCGATTTTTACCATTTTTATGAATTAGATGAAGAAAGGTTGGGGATTATTATTGCTGATGTTACCGGGCATGGTATTCCGGCATCTTTGATTGCATCAACAGTTAATATTGCATTTTCATTACAAAGGAATCATGCCGATAATCCTGCTACACTTCTGGCTAATATGAATACCATATTATATGGTAAAACAGGTGGGCAACCCATTACCGCACTATATGCATATATTGATACATCACAAAAAGTAGTAAAATTCTCACGGGCAGGACATCCACTTCCATTAATCTGGAGGAGCAGTAGTAATACGATAACTGAGATTGAAATTCCTGGAAAAATACTGGGTGTTTTTAAAACTATAAAGAATGACATTACCACATACCCAATATATAGCAATGACAGAATAATACTGTATACTGATGGAATTACAGAAATCCGTAATAATAGAAATGAAATATTTGGCATTGAGCGTTTTATAGCATGTATTGAAAAAAATCATCATAAAAGTACAAGAGATCTTATTGATAGCATTGTTGATGCAGTTATACAATGGGCGGGAAGCAAGAATAAAATAACTGATGATATTACTTTAGTCATTGTAGAAATTAAATAAAGTCACTTAAAGCTATCTAATGGTAATTGCATCTATTTCGATGGGAGCACCAGCAAGCAGATCAAAGACTCAAGATGCAGGTATGCGCAGGGGAATTTGAAGGAAAAATAATTTTTATATATTTCATTCATTGTATCCGTCAAATTAACACCAACTTCACAAAAGAATAAAGATATGCATACACTCCGTATGTAAAGCATACAATGAGCATACGGAAGTAAACAATGAGTAACCACAAACATAGTACAAAGCAACAGTACTGGGAAGAGTATCTGTATCACTATGAAGCAAGTGGCATGTCAAAGGCAGCGTATTGCAGGGAAAATAATTTGGTGTATCATCAATTTGTGTGGTGGCACAAACGGTTGTGCTCTCAATTAAAAGAAGGTGCAGAGCCATTTGTAGCATTGCAGCACAAGCTTGTAATTCCCACTCATCGTGAGTCAGGTATAGTCATAGAATGACGGATGCTGCAAGTAAAACTACCAGTGGAAAGCAGCAGAAAACCGTGAAGACAGTACTTAAAGCTACGTATCCAATAGGGGATACGGTTTTCTTCTTTAGGTGGGGTAATAACAGTAGTGGTACTGCGTTATTGGGTTGCCTGTTTTAGTAATTGAGGCGGTGGTCCCCAGTAGAATTGGCAACACTGGATGCCGTCTTCAAGATAAAAGGAGAATGTATAGCCACTACAACGATAGTTATCGGTATTATCATCACTATCCAATGCAGCAAGGAAATCAAAAAGATAGTTATCAACACAATAGGCAATAACCTTAGCTAAAGACATCTTGCACACCTTACGCACATCCATCACAAATTCATACTCATGCTCAAGCAAATACAGATGCACCCGCTTCCAGCTATGATAGCGATTACGGTATTGTAGTCGTCTGCAGGTTTTCACCGGAATCTTTTTATATGACATCACAAAGTTAATGAAATTAATGATGAACGTATGGAGCGATAGTTTATGGATAGAAGCATACTGTGATAAAAGGTGTAGATGTTCATAGGCAATGCAGGTAGTCGTTTCTATGTTCATGAAAACCTCCACAGTAGTGATAGGGTAACAGTAAAATGAAAGAAAGAAAATGCAAGAAAAAATTATATATGATATAGTACATAGCACAGCAGATGTGAAGTTCAGCAGTAACTATCGCAACAAGAAAAACAGAAATTTTACTTCCAATTGATGCCCATATGAAGTAAGTGCTATCCTGTGGTTAATTTGACGGCTACATTTTAACAATATTCTGGATTCTGTAGATGCTATAATAGTTTTTTTTCTTCTAATTTTTTCTGAATGGATTGTAGTTGCTTGTAGTTATTAATAATTTTGATCATATAGCGATTATTTGGATCTTGTGAAAGGTCAATTTCTAATGGTTTTTCATAGAAACGTGCCAGTAACTGTTCACCTGTTCTCTGGAATTTGCAAAATATTATCACTTTAGGTTTCAGCATGTCATTGATACCAAAGTCCTTAATAATAGCAAGCTCCTGAGTGTTCAGTTCGCAAATATCATTATGTGTGTAGAATGCCTGTGTGTTGTTTAATATAGGACCTAACTTATTGATGAAAATGTTAATTAATTGATAATCAAACTGCTGATTAATTGCATTTAATATTGCCTTTAATGCATTACTTGGTTCAATAGCATCCCTGAATGGGCGTTTTGATGTTAATGCATCATATATATCGCATAATCCAATTATTTTGGGATAAATGGGTAAATTTTCATATGGTAATCCGTAATACCCATTATTATTGTACCGTTCATGATGAAATAATACCGATTGCAATACTATGGGGTGTACATCTTTAATTTTTTTAAGTGTTTCATAACCTAACTGGGGATGGCGCTTCATTTTCTGAATATCGGTTATGTTATATTTTCCCTCTTTTTCTAAAAGGTTTTTATCTAATTGCATCTGACCTATATCATGTAAATATCCTCCCAGAGCGATATTTTTAATTTCATCTTTATTGAAACTTCCAATCATTCGTGCCATAACTGCACTTAAAATACCTACGTTCACTGAATGGTTATAGATATATTCTTCATAGCTTTTCAAATCTTTTAGAAGGTTTAACGCCAATATTTCGGTTGAAGTAAGGTCGTTGACAATATCTATTATAACCTTTTCAGCTTCGTGGATTGCTACTTTGCTGATTTTATGGCTTTGAGCTATTTCATGCATTATTTCTTTTGATTTATTCCGGGCAATTTGCATCCTGAAAGTGGGAATAACAGCCATCTGTCCATTGTCATTGTAATACAGGATACTGCCGTACCTTGCTTTAATAGCATTTATTTTTTCGGCAGTTAAAGCAACTCGAGGAGGTAAAACTACATCACCATCTTCAGATATAAGTGGATAAATGAAAGTACTATTTGGTCTAAGATAATTTACATCAACTTTTATTCTTTTTCCAAGCATGTATAATAGTTGCACGCTAATATTAAATTCAATATAAAAAAATCAATGATATAAATCAATTATATTTTTTTCTTCAAAATTAAAAATTTTATTAGGTATTATTTTAAGACTGAATAGAATACAGCCCACCTGATTAAGACCTTGTGGAGCCTACTATTTCATTTTTATACATACAAATAAGTTAAGGTATAAAAAGTTATAATCTATAAATACGTACGTTTTTCAACAATACTCACAAATGGTAAAAGGAATAGCTAAAATTGAAAATTACGTAAATACAGTAAAGTTTTTAATTGTTTGCAGTAGTATTTGTGCTGCATTAAGAGCATCTTCTTTTGTTAATCCACAATCATTATATAATGAATCAGCCATAAATTTACGTATAGCCATATATACATCTTCTGTTGGGTAAAAAAGGAATGCAAAATTTTCACCCTGTGTTTTTAAGATAGTAAATGATGTATATAACATCACGGGTTCTTTAGGTATCATTATTTTTTCCTGCTTTTGCCCGGTTATTATTGTCAGGTCATCAAAACGGTATGGTATTGATTTGCCTGCTTCTCTGTGAACTGGTTCTTCATATCTACGGGCATATGTTGGAGGTTCTACCAGTAAATGTGTTCTGCTTCCATCAGTTTTAAATGTAAGGCCTTCTGCTGTTTGATAAATATCTTTAACATTTTTATATGCGGTTACTTCATAAATTGAATATATGGAATCAGCGTCAAAAAATGAACAAATTATAAATCCACCGTTTGATGGTATTGTGTTGTTCATGTAGGCCTTAAAAAGAGCTGTGCCTTTAGCCATATACTACCTCTCATTATCACTCAAAATAATAATTGATGTCATTAATGACAATCTTAAACTACTTTAGTGTAGTCGAGAGGAAAATAAAATGCAAATCTTTTTTTTACTTTTTAAACGCCTGAGCAATGTATTACTTCAAATTATATTTATGAACATAATAACTCTCAATGTATACAATGTACATGTTTAATTTCAGGAGTGTTGGTTAGTATTAATAAAATGATTATATAGACATTTAGTAAGGAGATTTTTTCTTTTTATTATATATAACAAGAGATAGAACAGTAACAAGGAAAATTGAAAATATTATTAACTTATATTTATTCAAATAAGGAAATATGATTTCGTAATTGGAACCCAGGGTATATCCAATGGTAAACAGAATGGTTGAAGTTATGGATAGTGCAAGAAAATCAACCAGCATGAATTTGTATAATTTCATTTTAGCCAGGCCTGCTGTCAAAAAGATTACATTTCTTACACCAAATGGAATAAACCGCCCAAAAAATAGTGTTTTTGCCCCATGTGATTGATAGTAATATTCAATTTTTTGAATTTTATCCAGAGGATAAAATTTAGCTAACTTTTTATGTTGCAAGATAAAATTCATACCAAATCTGCCTAAACAATATGATATTATATCACTTGAGTAAGCACCAAGAACACAGCCAGCCGCAATTTTAAATGTATGTTCTGGTATAATTGTTGCTGCAATAGAAGCAGATATAATAAATATTATATCTTCAGATATTGGAAAATTAAATCCCGCTAACAGTAGAAGTATAAATGCAATGTAGTGTACATGGGGCGCAAAATCAAAAAGAAGCTGGGAGATAGTTGCCATAGATGACCCAAACAATAGTAAATTTATTCAATAATAAATGGCTCATATTTTATAGCTACAGTGCCTTTTTTTACCCAAATGCGGATTTGTAAAGCATTTTTCCCATCCAGAGATGAGATTGTTCCTAATTCTTCAACCAGGTCAATAGTATCAATTGAAAATTCATAAAATATTTTTTTATCTGAAAATGGATCGGATAATAAAATAATTTTTGTTTTATCATATTGATGCTTTTTAGGAGTTCCTACAAACGCTACATGGTTTTCAAAAAAATTTATATTTCGGTATTTATCAATTGCAGTTTTATCGTTTTCTTTGAGTAAATTTAATAATTTAATCTGTTCTTCCATAACTATCTGCCATACCTTTTATATTTTTTTAATTCCATTAATAATAATTTCAATGGTCTCCTGTACTATTATCCCCTGTAATGGTTTATAGCTATCAATAATAAGTAGATTAATCATTGTCGTGATAATTCCGCAACATACTTTTGATAATATTGGTATATGTGCATTACGAATAAAACCATGTGATATGCCAATAGTTAAAAACTTTTCCAATTCCTGTTGTATAATATGTTGCAATTTTTCAGGGAAATAGGCAAATTTTGAATCATATGCATGTAGTAATAAAAAACCTAATTCACTAGTAAATTTAAGCGCAAATTCACTTAATCTCAAAATTTCCTGTTTAAGAATTATAAAATATTCTGCTTGTGTAATATGTTCCGGTAAAGGTGATAAAATAAAAATTGAATCAATTGAATCAACTATAGGCTGGTAAATCTCTGTTAAAAGCATTTCTTTATCTTTGAAATAAACATAAAATGTACCGGTTGCTAAATTACAATAATCCATAATATCAGTTATTTTAGTTTTTGAATAACCCTTTTCATTAAAGAGTTTTTCAGCAGCATAGAGGATTTTTGTTTTAGTTTCAGGTTTAACAATTTGAGGCATCGTTTAACCTTTTTTATCAAATATACTGTAACAATTGTAAAATAGTATGTATGTATAATCAACAAAATAAAATCTTGACAATATTTAAATTTTCTTACATGTTAAATTAAAGAAGTACAAAGAAGTACCAGGTATAAAAAAATAAAGAATATGAAGAAACTAACAGGTAAAATACATCCTCAGCATTTACCAGCATTTATTATAGCTATTGCTATACTATTGAGTTTTATTATCATTCAAAAAATTTATTTCACTATACTGCTAAATCAAAAAATAACACCTCAAGTAATAGAGGAAATATTTGAAAATAACTTCAAAAAAGCAATCCAGTTTGACAGTAGTAGTGTTACACTGGGGGGAAATATAGTTCTAAAGAATGTCAAGATAGCACCAACTACTGATTTTAATGATAATTATAATTTGATATCATGTAAAAAAGCCATAATTGATTTGAACTATATTAAGGCAATAACCGGCAGTATGGTTATAAGAGGGGTAACCTTTACAGATGCTTCTATGACTATTGTAAAAAATTATGGTAAAAGCTATCTGGAAACTTTTAAAGGAATATTTTCAGGTATAGTGAACGGTAATATTATAAATCTTGATGATTTCTATATGGAATTAGATGGTAATTTATTGTATAATGAAAATTTAAGTGCAGATAAATTAAACTTAAGCATTCAAGATGTATCACTTGCTATTTCAATGAAAAATAAACATTTATCATATACTATTAAAGGTGAAGTTTTACCAACTGATAGTACCCTCGATTCAGGCAGGGTACATATATCCGGGATTATTGATTATACCGATGCTATGGGTTATAAAGCATCACATCATAGTATATATGCTAAAAAGTTGGATATGCATATAGTAAATTATTTTTTAAAAGAATATTCTGAATACCCGATAACTGTGAGAGGATATTTTTATACTGATTGCACTATCGATCATGATTCCGCGTATTCGTTTAAAGGTACAGTTGAATTTGATAATTGTACAATTGAAAACATGAAAAACATTCCACATTTTGAATACATTTCGAAAGATAATATAAGTATTGATGCACTGATGGAATGTAATGAAGATTTATCTGAAATTAATGTATCTTCTTTTACATTTAATGATAAAGAGATTTCAATTGATGCTACCTTAAAGTATAGTAAAGATAAATTACTACAGTTTTATTTTTCTACAAATCAGATAGATCTGGATGATTGTGATTATATTCAGTTAGTACCAGGGCTGTATTATGATGGTTCATTAAAAATAATGACACAATGTGATTTTGATATTGCTAACGATACGATGAAGTCATTTAAAATATTATGTGATGCTCATGATGTATCTGTATTTAAGAAAGTTAATAATGCAACTACCTCATATTTAAAAAGTACAAGGTTAAAAGTTGAGGGTGATGTTAAATCTGTAATTCTTGATTTCTTTGCCAAACACAAAAAATCTGATATACTGATACAGTCAAAAATTAATATTGATAAATGGGCACCGTTTTCTTCCACTACTGACATAACCATTACTTCAAAACAGCTTCATTCGGATGTGCTGGTGTATCTTGTGGCTGATGGCATATCATCGTTATATACTGGTGCTATGGAGGATATGGGTTTAGGTTATAATGAGATATTTTTTAGAGATAAGCCTCTGGGGAAATATTTAATCAATAATATTATAAAGCTAAAATGTAATATTGGGAAGTTACTATTTGATAACAATGCACATTTGAAGAATATAAAAATTGATATACTATCCAATAAAGGTACAATATCAACACCATCATTCAACTGTGAAGGTTATTCGGGAATATATTCTTTCAATATAAATGCATTTTGCAACTGTGACTATCCCAATCTTACTATTACTGCTGGTGTATCCAACTTTGATTATGGCAGATATTTGCAGGATTGTGGTCAAAAGGATGCAACAGGTGTTATGAATGTCAGTTTAAATTATTCCTTGTCAGGTTATCGTTTAAGTCATTTGCTGCAGAATGGCAATGGTTTATTACAGGTAACTATCGCCAATACTATATTTGATAAAACACTGTTACAGAAAAAGATTGGTGAAATGGCAAAAATCTGTAATATATCATTTGCTGATGGGGTGTGGCGCTGCAACAGGCTTGATTTAACCATTAACCATATAGCTGACAGATGGATTTTACAAAATATGTTTATAGATACAGATATGGTACAACTTGGTGGTTATGGAAACTATACAATTGATAAAGGCTTGTCGTTGCCATGTTATGCAACAGTATTTACCCGAGAGGGGCCGGTCATCAAAGGATCTCAAAGGATTAATTTTGTTATAACGGGTACCCTTGATAATCCTGTGATTGCGACCGGTACTCCCTGTGGCAAAAAAGAAATATCACTCTTTGATGTCAATTAATTCATAAATTTTTACCGGTAATTGCTTACCTTTAACCCTTACAAGGTCAAGTTCTCGCGCTATGACATGATCTTTCACATGTTCATATGTGAATTCACTGATTATAATGCCTGTGCCATACTGTTTATTGGTACCTTCAAGACGTGCACCTAAGTTTACATTATCACCCATTAAAGTATAATCCATTCGTGAGGCAGAACCCATATTGCCAACTACCATTTCACCGGTATTGATTCCAATACCAATATGCAGGGCAGGTTTGTTCATCTGTACCCATCGCTTATTCAGTTGTTCTAAAACCTGCATCATTTCAACTGCACATTTACATGCTAACAACGCATGATTATCCTGCGGGATAGGCGCTCCCCAGAAAGCCATGATTTCATCGCCAACGTATTTATCAAGTGTACCGTCATATTTAAAAACTAACTCAGTCATTGCCTGCAGGTATTCGTTAAGATGTTCAACCAGTTCTTCTGGTGTCATTTTTTCTGAAATGGTAGTAAAACTTCGTATATCAGAGAATAATACGGTGAGAATCTTTTTGTCACCACCCAATTTTAATTTATCAGGATGTTTCAAAAGCTCATCAACAACAGTTTTGGAAACAAATTTGGAAAAAGTTTGACGTATATATTTTTTCTCCTGTTGTTCTGTTAACACTCTATATGCAATAATAATTGAGAATGTTGTTCCAACCTGAATAATAGGTGTTGCAAATATAGTAATTATATTGAATATATCAAAAAGCAGGTAGGAACCTATTATGTAGAATAATACAAGCCCAAGAGTAAAGGCAACTGACACAACTATAGAAACCTGTGTAAGGATAAACCCTAAAAGCAGGGAAATGAAAAGCAAAATCAGTAAATTCTGCCATGGTGTAAATTTAAGTATGAAATCCTGATTCAGGATTGTATTTAATGCATTTGCATGATGTTCAATACCAAAAAGGTCGCCATAAGGAGATTTATGAATATCTGTTGAAATACCTGTTGATGCATACGCTGCTACAAGAATGATTTTATCTTTCAAAGAAGTGTTTTGTATTTTTCCATCTCTGCAGAAATAATAGTATGGATAGTGTGTAAAACTGCCTGGCCCACCAATAAAATTAATATCCATAAAACCTTCATCATCAATTGGAATAGTTATGCTGTTATCAGGAGTTGGTTTTGCCATTTTGTCCCTGGGGATGTTTGATAACTTTATATAGTTCCCCATGGATATGGTTATATCTTTCTTTGTAATACCATAGTAATGCATGACTATCAGAAGGTCAATGGAAGGATAATACCTGCCTTTATATTTTATTACTAAGGGAACTTTTCGGTTAACATGGTCAGCATCGGGACGTATATTTGCAAATCCCAACCCAATTGCGGCCTGAGAAAGTAATGGTGTGGGAGGAACAGCTTCCTCAACCCACGGTACTGAATTGTCCTGTGGGTCAACAGGAAAAGAATAGATATCTAATATGCGCATGCGTTCTTCAATATCAGTGTATTTAACATCAATTTCTTCGGTTTCAAATGGATAGTCTAAAAAAACACAGTTTGCTTCTTTGATGGCTTTGGCAAATTCTTCTTCATAAGGTTTATGATCCAGAAACATGATGTCAAAAAACATTGCTTTAGGTTCACCTGATCCAACGTATCGGGTAAATTTAGTGTGGTAGTTCCAGGGAAATGGCCATTTTATGCCTTCGTTATCAAATTCACGGATGGTGTTTTCATCAATTCCAAGAATAATAATGTCATCACGGGAGCGGGGATTTTTACGCGACATCCTGACCCCTTCCTGCAGTTTAACCGCTTTTTCAGAAGGGTCACGTAAGTAAAACCTGAAATTGACTGAACCGTATTCAAGGCCATCTAAAAGATTGGTTTGTGTATATAAAAAATAAAGAATAATAAATACAACTACTGATAAAACCAAACCCAGAAATTGATTCTTATTAATTTGCATAGTGGATACCCTTATGATTTATAAGATAATAGTTTGATTTTTGATTAAAGGAATCTGTAAAATGCAATACAATAATTATGTGATAATTGCAAGTTTTTTATTAAATTCTTGACAAAATAATTAATGCAAAAAATCAATTTGTATCTTTTCAATTAATTTTTCGTGATATACTGCATATTATAAAACTGGGAATTATGTAAAGAGGTGTTGTTTTGATAATCAAGGAGTATATTGCACAAACTGTCGGTCAGGCTTTAACAAAACTATTGCAGGAAAAAAATATTTCAACAGAGCTATCGCCAGCAATAAAAGTTGAGTATCCCAAAGAGGAAAAATTTGGTGATTATGCCACTCCCGTTGCCATGGAGTGTGCAAAAATTCTAAGGATGTCCCCAATTCAGATTGGCGAAGAAATTAAACAGCATATTAATGCTGATGTTTTTGATCGTATAGATGTGGTTAAGCCTGGCTTTATCAATATATTTCTATCACTGCCATTTCTTTTACAAAGATTAGAGGAGATAGTTACTGTCAAAGATGAATATGGTAAAAATAAAAAATCCAATCCCCGCAAGGTCAACATTGAGTTTGTGTCGGCAAATCCTACTGGTCCATTAAATGTGGTTTCTGCACGTGCAGCCGCAGTGGGAGATACCCTTGCAAATTTGCTTGCTGCAAGTGGTGATACTGTTCACCGTGAATTTTATGTCAATGATTATGGCAATCAGGTTTTGTGGTTAGGGAAATCAGTGTGGATACGCTACAGGCAAATGTTAGGAGAAGATGTCCCATTTCCTGAAGAAGGCTATCATGGTGAATATGTAAAGGATATTGCTAAATACATACACGAAAACTTTTCACAGGAACTATCGCACATAAACAATGAGGAAGAGATCATCAATTTTTGTGCACAAAAAGCTATTGAATATAATGTTGCATCGCAAAAAGAGGATCTGGATAAATTTAATGTTAGTTTTGATACATGGTTTCATGAAAGCACCCTGCATCACAGTGGCAAAGTATTGGATGTTTTTAAATATTTAGAATCACTTGGCGTTATACGAGATGAAGATGGCAAAAAGGTTTTTGTTTCCACACAGTTTGGTGATGACAAGGATAGGGTGGTTGTACGAGATGATGGTAGGCCAACATATTTAATGGCTGATATTGCATACCACAGGACAAAGATTGAACGTGGGTATGATTTAATCATTGATATATGGGGGCCTGATCATCATGGGTATATTGCCCGCCTGGTTGGTGCAATGAAAGCAATGGGTTATGATGAAAAACGATTCAGGATTCTGATTTCCCAGCAGGTAAACCTTCTTATGAATGGTGAAGCGGTGAAAATGTCTAAACGGTTGGGGACATTTTCCACCATGCGTGATCTCATTGAAGAGATTGGGACTGATGTTGCGCGATATTTCTTTGTCATGCGTTCAATGGACAGCCATTTAGATTTTGATATTGACTTGGCAAAACGCCAGAGCAGTGAAAATCCTGTATTTTATTTGCAGTATGCCCATGCCCGAATCTGTTCAATATTCAGAGAGGCTCAGAACAGAGGTATTGAGTACAAAAAAATTATTACCAATACTGAGTATTTTAATAATCAGGAAACAATTGCTTTATTAAAACTTATGGCACGGTTCCCGGAAGAAGTATATGATGCTGCATCAAGCTTTGAACCACACCGTATTACTGTTTACTGTATGCGCTTGGCACAGGCATACCATAAATTTTATACTGAGCACAGGGTATTAACCGATAATGAAGACCGTACCCAGAGCTATCTCACATTATGTGATGGGGTGCGTATAATTTTGAAAAATGCTCTTGCATTGCTTGGTGTGAGTGCACCTGAAAGGATGTAAAAATTGCATTAAAAAAAATAAATTATTGATTTTTTATAGCTGCAATTGTTGTATTACAGTAAATCATAAAGTAACATTTAAAGATATTCCATGAAAGCTTCGCTAATAGCTACAGGTAGTGAACTGGTTTGTGGCCGTGTTCATGAAAGCAATAATTTTTATATAAGTCAGCACTTGCTGGCAATTGGATTGCCAGTGATGATGCACTATGTAGTTGGTGATGATAGCGAAACCTTGCGTCTGGCAATTGAGCATGCATTGCATAGTGCAGATATTATTATAATTTCTGGTGGGTTAGGGCCTACCGTTGATGATATTACATTTGAAACTCTGGAAAAAATGTTTGCACTAAAACCTGTGATTCACGAGCCTTCAAAAGAACGCATGGAATATTTCTTTAATGCTATTGGGAAATCAGTTTTGCCTTCTGATTTTAAGATGGTGACTGTTCCTGAAAATGCAGTTGTTTTTGTTAATGATGCTGGACTTGCACCGGGTTTTGCTATTACTGTTAAAGAAAAAGATATTATAGTATTGCCAGGGGTTCCGCGTGAATTACATTCCATGATTGGTAAGGTTATTGATTATCTGGAAAGTCATTATCAACTGAAAAAAAAGAACTCTGTAACATTCAAGGTTGTTATGATGCGTGAAGCTGAAGTTGATTCGGGTGTTAAACAGATAGTTAATTCAATAAAGGGTGTTGATGTTTCCATTACGTATGAAGCCGGGATGACTACTGTAATGCTCACTGCTAACGATGAAAGTATATTGCCAGTTGATAGTATAGTTGATAAAGCAAAAGAGCTTTTTGGCTCAAAAATGGTATATGGATATAATTCATTAGAAGAGAAAGTTGTTAAGGTATTCGCCAGTCACGGTAAAACAATAGCCATTGCAGAGTCATGTACAGGGGGGCTTATTGCGAAAAGAATTACAGATATACCGGGTTCTTCCAATGTGTTATTGGGTGGTATAGTGGCATACAGCAACCAGTCAAAGATATCGATGTTAGGGGTTAATCCTGATACTTTGCAAACATATGGTGCGGTAAGTACGGAAACTGCATTGGAAATGGCAGCAGGTGCTAAAGAAAAATTTAATGCCGATTATGGAATTTCAACAACAGGTATAGCCGGTCCTGATGGTGGGACCAAAGATAAACCGGTAGGATTGGTATGTTTTGGCATTGCAGGCAGTAATACTTTTACTACACAGATACAATTTGCTGGTAATCGTGAACGGATACGTACAATGGCAACTAATTACATATTAACCAGACTATTAACGTGTGCAGGACTTGAATGAAAAGAGTATTTATACTATTTACTATATTACTTTTTTTCAATGCTGCTTCGTATGCAATAGAAAGCTCACAGCTTTTTGAGCAGGGTATGGAAGCATTCAGGATGGGGAATTATGGTTCCTCAGAACTTATATTCAGAAAAGTAATTGATGCTAATGATTCTTTTAAGGACAGAGCATGGTATTATCTGGCCTTATCAATATTTTACCAAAAACAATACCGTTCGGCTATTTTTGAGTTAAACAGATTTTTACTTTTATGTACAACGCCTGATCTTTGTAGTGAAGCGCGGTACTGGATTGCAGAATCATATTATTACCTGAATGATTATATCAAGGCTATTGAAGAATATAACAGGTTCATTTCTCAGAGCAAAAATAAACAGCTGATAATAAATTCTTATGACCGGATAGGTGAAATATATTTCAATCAGAAACGCTATGATGAAGCAATTATTGAATGGAAAAAAGCATTAAATATAAGCAGTAAAAAATATGAAGACAGCAATAGAGTTATAAAAATTGGAGAAGCGTTGTTCTTAAGCGAACGTTATAATGAAGCTCTGGACTTATTAGAGCCTTTGATTTATGCTACAGGTGATAATACCATTCAATCAAAAGCCAGGCTACTGGTTGGAAGGATATATCAGCTTACTGGCAAACACTGGCAGGCAATAAAATATTTCAATGAAATACCTGAGTCAATGTTACGAGTGCCATCTTTTATAAGTGTACAGTATTTTAAAGCCCTATCATATATAGCCCTGGGTGATACATATAATGCCCGATTAAACCTGAAATCGTATATTCTTATTTCTGCTGATACTGTACAGTATCATTATAATGCAAAATATGAGTTGGGGAAAATACTATTAAACACCAGAGATTCTGATGAAGGGATGTCCTTGTTGGAGGATGTTTATACAAATAGTAATGATATTGACTTAAGAAGTAATGCTTCTTTTGAGCTGGCAAAAGTGTATCTTAAAAATAACAATAATGAGAAAGCAATCCCATATTTAGAAAATGCTGTTTCTATCAATGATGCGGAAAGTCAGAAATACGTCATGATGACCTTAACCAGATTATATATAACTACTGCACGGTATGATGATGCAAAACGTCTTCTGGATTTTATGCTGGAAAAATATCAGTATGAAGAAAACAGAGATGAAATGCTTTTTTTAATTGCACAGGTTTATGTAATGCAGGGAAACATTACAAAAGCACTTGAAGTGTTTGAAGATATAAAAGAAATAAATCCATTTTCGCAGTACCTGGTAGAGCTTGATTATGTAAAAGCAATAGATGCGTTTAAAAAAGAGCAATACAATGATACAATAGACTATGGTAATAGGTATTTGAAGAATCAAAAAATTGAAAACAGATATGAGGTTTTAATTTTATTAGCTGAATCATATATAAAAATAAATAACACAAAAAAAACCATTGAAGTAATAGACCAGTTAATAACTCGTTTCCCAAAAAAGGCAGGATTAGAAGAAATACTATATGAATTGTGTATAGTATTAAAAGAACAGGGGATTAACGTTGAACGGTATTATTCATTTATTATTAAGAATTACACTTCATCAATTACAGCAGGAAAGATATTTATAGAAAAAGGAGATGAGGCGTACAAAAAGAAAAACTATCAGGTTGCAGTATATTTTTATTCTCAATATTTAGCAACAAAGGGAAGACCACGTGAACGTTCAGTACTTTTATTTTATATACTATCACTCTATGAACTGAAGCAATACACGACAATTATAAAAACATTGCAGGATAGTGATTACTTAACTGTAGATGATCTGACAACAAAATTGCTGATAAAGATGCGGGGAAAAAGTTTTTATGCACTTAAAGATTATCCTGCTGCATTATCTGATTTCATGAAAATCCCCTTCCAGGATTATAACAAAGAAGATTTTGTAATAATTGCTGATACAGCACTAAAAGCCAGTCAGCCAGAAATTGCAATTGATATTCTTCCTTATGTTGAAGATGATGAATATTTTGCTGTTATTTCGCATTCAATCGCTCTTTATTATAGGATTAATGGCAACAATGATCTGGCATTTGATTATTTTACAAAAGCCCTACTCAGGAAACCAGACAGCAGTGTCTCTGATGATACAAAGATACGTTTGGCACAGATTTATATTGAACGCAAAGATTTTGAAAAAGCTCTGGATCTGGCCAAATCCGTTCAAAAGAAAGAACTGAAGAATCTTAAGAATAGTATAATGGCTGTAACTTATTTTAATTTGGGCAACAATGATAAAGCTTTAACGGTTATTTTGGGTAAACTTAACGATATTTTGAAAACTGAATATGCAGAAGAGATAATTACGTTTTTGTTGAGGCATTACTATATTCAGGGTGATATAAAAAATTATCAGACTATTTATTGGTATGGCATAAAAAGAAACAAGCTAATATCATTATCAAATCATTACTATGGCATGATGATGTATAAAAATAATAATTATTCACGGGCTTTACAGTTTTTCAATACTGCTTCACGCTATGATGATGAGTATGCGCATGCTTCATTATATTATGCTGGATTAATATATTTATTAATCCAGCGCAATTATGGTATAGCTAAAAAGTATTTTGACCTTTATTTTTCCAAAGCTGGTAGCACTGATATCAATTTTTATAATGCAAAAGTATATCTATCATTATTGTTATATGAGACAGGTAAACAGGATGAGTCTAAAGATATTTTATATGAAATAATTAACTCAGATTCAAATGTACTTGCAAAAATTAAAGCAGATCATCTCATTAAACAGTATGGTTTTTAACAGATAAATATACCAATTAGAGGAATGTATGAAACAATATACTTTTCATGTAATTCATGGACCAAATCTAAATCTTTTAGGGGAAAGAGAACCTGCAATATATGGTACACTAACACTGGAAGAAATTAATAACAGGATACGTGAATTTGCAAAGAGCAAGAATTGTGAAGTACGTTGCTTTCAGTCTAACAGCGAAGGTGAAATTATAGATTATATTCAGAAAAATAGAAATTGCGATGGCATTATTATCAATGCAGGTGCATATACGCATACTTCAATAGCTATCCGTGACTGCTTAGTTTCATCAGGGCTGCCCTGTATTGAAGTTCACCTTTCCAATATACATTCTCGAGAACGCTTCAGAAGACATTCGTACATTGCACCTGTATGTATTGGTCAGATCTGTGGGTTTGGGTATTACTCATATATAATAGCACTGCAGGCTTTAATACATTATCTGGAAAATTACTCAAAGTGATTCTAATCCTATGAACTATCGCACAAGAATAAAAAAAATACAAAAGCATTTGTCAGAAAAAAAACAATTCCCATACCTGGTTGCAAGCTTGATTAATATTAAATATTGCACAGGATTTGAAGGAAGTTATGGGTATCTTATATTTTTTGAAGATGAGACAGTTTTTATTTCTGATTCTCGCTATGAAGAATATGCTTTGATGATATTACCTGATACTGTTCGTTTTGTATTACAGCAAAAGGATTTTTTCACATCATTAAAATCATTACTTAAAGAGAAAAAAATAAAAAAAATATTTCTTGAGGAGCATTCAATTACACTATCGCAGTATAAGATGTTAAAAAATGAATGTAAAGGAATAGCATTTAATTATGGCGAGGATGTTATTAATGAGTTGCGTATTATCAAAGATGAGGATGAAATTGAAACTATCAAGAAAGCAGCCCAGATAACGGATGCATGTTTTAACCATTTACTTAAGATTATTAAACCAGGTGTTACTGAATGGGACATTGCTATTGAAATAGAATATTTTTATAAAAAACATGGATGCCAGGGAACTTCATTTGATACCATTGTTGCATCAGGAGCAGGATCATCAATGCCCCATTACAAAACGGGCACTAAAAAGATTAAAGCAGGCGAACCGGTGCTTATTGACATGGGATGCATTTTCAAGGGGTATTGTTCTGACATAACGCGTACAGTTTTTATTAAAAGTATTCCTGATAGTGTCAACACAATTTATTCTATAGTTAAAGAGGCTCAAAAGAGAGCTGTTGATGCAGTAAAAGCAGGATTGACCACAAATAAACTTGACAGTATTGCAAGGGATTTTATAGCTGCTAATGGATATGGTGATTTATTTGGCCATTCGCTGGGCCATGGCGTTGGACTGGATGTTCATGAAATACCTGCTGTAAAACAGAATGGAGCTATGGTATTAAAAAAGGGTATGGTTATAACTATTGAACCTGGCATATATATACCCAAAAAAGCAGGCGTAAGAATTGAAGATATGGTACTGGTAACTTCTTCTGGACATGAGGTTTTAACAAAAAGCACAAAAGAACTAATTATCTTATAGAATTATATTTCCAAGGAGTATTCCACATGATAACAAGTAATGACTTGCGGACGGGCACAGTTATTAAGGTTGATGGTGACCTGTATTCGGTAGTTGAGTACCAGCATGTAAAATTAGGTCGTGGTGGTGCGTTTGTTCAGACAAAATTAAAATCACTTACAAAGGGTGTCATTGTAGATAAAAAGTTTAAAGGTGGCGAAAAGGTTGAAGATGTTCGGGTTGAAAAGAAGACTTTGCAGTATCTTTATGATGAGGGTGATTCCCTAGTTTTTATGGATACAGAAAGTTATGATCAGATACATGTTGATAAGAAAAAAGCATCAAATTTACTCAATTATATAAAAGAGGGCGATAGTGTTGAAGCAACCATGCATGATGAGGAAATATTATCTATAGAGCCCCCAATATTTGTAGTATTGAAAGTAACCTATGCTGAACCAGGGGTAAAGGGTGATACTGCCACTAATGTTTTAAAACCAGTCACTGTTGAAACTGGTGCTACTGTTCAGGTCCCAATATTCGTCAATGAAGGTGATGTAATAAAAGTTGACACACGAACAGGTGAGTATGTGGAACGGGTAAAAAAATAGTTGAATAATAAAACTATAAAAAGTTATTACTACTTTTAAGAAAATTATTGTAAGTCAGATTATGGGGCTGTCCCAAAAGAGGTCGTTGAGTAAATTTTGCCAACATTATATCGTAATACTCGCTCATTTCGATACAATTTTACCATAAAATCTGGCAAAATTACTCAATGAGCGTTGCGAAATTTATATTGAAACGACTTTTGGGACACCCCCATAGTCACCTGAATTAAAATTTAAAATTAAAAGATTTACAATGTGAAATCTGAAATAATAACAAAAGAAGCTTATAAAGCGTTTAAAAAAGGTTCATATGTAGTAGTTATTCAGTTATTAGAAAAAAATATCACTATTTCAAATAACCCCTATGATTATTTTTTATTGATTTTGTCGTACTTGTTTACAGATAAACTCATGCAGGCTGAGGCTGCTTTACGCAAGGCACTACGGCAATATCCAGCGTATCTTCCTCTTCTGGAAATACAGGCATTTCTTATGTTAAAATCTGCTAAATCAAAAGATGAGGCCTGTACAGGATACATTGATATATTAAAAATTTCCCCAGGAAATAAACAAATAACAAAAATTATAGCAAAAATACAGGAATCTGCTGATTTTGAACAATTTCAAAAAAAAGCTAAGTTAAGGGATTTTATCAAGGTTAAAGCACCACGAACAATCAAGACAGTTTCATTCAGAGCAAGACGGCCTACTATACACTACAAAACTGTAGCTTTAATAGTGATCATTATTGCGTTTCTTATTACAGGGATTATATTTTTCCCTTCACCTCTTGCAAAACTCATACAGGAAAAAATTGAACTGTTATTTTTTCATCCAGCACTTCAAACAGGTGAAGATTTGTCACAGATATCACTTGATGGCATGCATTATGATATCATTGATAAAATCCAAAAAGTGCGCACACCTGAATTTTATGCTTCAAATGAAGCATGTATTCAGGATTTCAATCAGGCAAAGTGGCTGATCAAGGAAGGCAAAGAAAATGATGCCATGATATTGTTGAACAAGATTGATGCCAGCAATGCAAATTTCAGAGTTAAAGAGCGAGTTGCATTTTTAAAAGATTTTATACACCGCAACAGGGAGCGTACGGTGGCAAAATTTTCTTACAGGGATGTCATCCAGAAACCATATTTATATAAAGGCATAAATGTAAAATGGCAGGGTAAGGTAGCAAATTATAAAAAAAAGGATGGCATAAACTTTCAGTTACTGATTAATTATTCAGAAAACAGATTTGATGGCGTAGTAGAAGTATTTGCGCCCTTTAACGTACAGGCATTAGATAATGGGGCGATAGTAACTGTTGAGGCTATCATTACCAATATCGTTGGCCAGAAAATAGTTATAATGCAGGCAACAAATGTTGAAATAAAATCTGAATGACGTTATAATAATTTATCAATAGTATTATCAAGAGTTACGGTATGAAAGTAATAGTAAATGAATGCAGCCATTATGACGTTGAAGCTATTAAAACGAAGGTTATTGCGGCATTAAACAAGTTGTCGTTTGATTTTTCAACATTGTATAATGCAAAAGTCGCACTAAAACCTAATTTATTAACATCAGCATCACCTGAATCTGCAGTTATTACTCATCCAGTATTTTTTAAGGCAATAGTTCAAATTGTAAAACAATATGGCGGGATCCCAGTTCTTGTTGAATCTCCTGCTGTTCATTCATTACAAAGAGTTATGAAAAAGACAGGATATGATGCGATAGTAACCGAAGAAGATGTGCTGGTTGCTGATACATCAGATTATATAGTAATTCATAATGATGCTGCCAAACATTTTAAGCGGTTTGAAGTGCCAAAAATTTTAACAGAATGTGATATACTCATTAATATTCCAAAGTTTAAAACCCATGCACTGACTCATATCACATGTGCTGTAAAGAATTTGTTTGGCACCATTCATGGAATGAAAAAATCGCAATGGCATATTAAAGCAAAAACTAAAGATGAGTTTGCCCATATGCTTTTAGATTTATACCAGGCTTATTGTACTGACACTGCAGTTCCAAAAACTATTGTTCATATTGTTGATGCAATCACTATGATGGAAGGTGATGGACCGGGTCCAAGTGGGAGGCCTGCATTCCTTGGGGTAATTGGTGTGTCGTATAATGCAATTGCAGTTGATTATGCTCTGTCACAGCTTGCTGGTTTTTCCATAGACAATATCCCAACTATTATCATAGGTTTTAAAAGAGGGCTGTGTAGCATACCACAGAACATTGATATTATCAAAGATTCAGAGATTTCTGGTCGCATAAGTATTACCCCGAAAGAAGCAGGTTCAACAAAAATTCTTGGAGTTCCAATAATAAATAGAATATTAAAAAACCTGCTTGTTGCAAAACCTGAACCTGATCCTGAAAAATGTACGCTGTGTTATCAGTGCAAGCAGATATGTCCGGTAAAGGCAATCAGCACATCAAAAGATGGTAAAGTGCCATGGTATGATTATTCAGTGTGTATACGATGTTACTGTTGTATGGAAATATGCCCCGAATCAGCTATTTCATTGACAAAACCATTATTGCAACGCATACTGAAGTGATCTAATTACTTTGTTCTAGATTATACTTTATTTATACTCTGGATTTAATTGCCAATCTTTGCAGTCACAAATAGTTAATTGTACGGTGGGAATTTAATCATTTTAATGAAGATATTCACAGTTTGAGGAATCTATGAAGCCAAAGGATACAATTCGTAAAATTATTGTTATTGAAATAGTTGTTTTTCTTATCATCATAGTGTTCATCTGGGCAGAAGAAATTTTTGATTTACCACACCTGCTTTTAAATGCAGAACCTACTCCCGTGAATTATGAAGAAAGTCTTATTGAAACATTTATTTTTACTGCAATATTCGGTTTTCTGGTATATCATACCATAAGATTATTAATAAGATTAAGGAATCTTGAATCATACGTACGAATATGTGCAGGTTGTAATAAAATTTATGTAGAAGGCAGGTGGGTAACACTTGAAGAATATTTTAATAGGTATGCCAATAAAAAAACATCGCATGGTTTATGCGATGATTGCAGGAAATATTATAAAAAGTGATTAGCGGAGGAGGGACTCGAACCCCCCACACCACGGATATGAGCCGTGTGCTCTAACCAACTGAGCTACTCCGCCTTGGTAGCGCGGGCAGGATTTGAACCTGCGACCTTTGGGTTATGAGCCCAACGAGCTACCAGCTGCTCCACCGCGCGATCGTTTTAATGAAGTGACAATCTATTTATAATATACATTGTAGTCAATCATTTTTCAAATTCTTTATTGATTGTCTTTTGTATTTTAGCAAAAAAATCAGGATGTAAGTTATTTGGAAAAAGTTATTTATATATTGTATTGGTTGTATATTGTTAGAGTGATAGATTGATAAACTACAAAATTTTTGAGAAATATGAAATAGTTTCAATTTAATTTATTGATTTTTGAATGTATGAATTTCTATTATCCTCAGCACTTTCAGCATTGAGGAAATGCTGATGTATTATTTTACACGTAAAATTTTTTAAAAATCTACTATCGAAAATTTTTAAAAATTTTTTAAATTTATAAATATTATTGTTGAAATTTTGTAATGTGATATAATACTGTCAATGTTCTCTTTGAGCAGAGGGGGTGATATTATTTAAGGGCTAAAACCAGTAAGTGGTTTTAGCATTTTGATTATGTAAAAGCGCAAAAAACCCAAAGGAATTACAATCCCCAGGGTGGCGAATTTAAGTTAACCTTAAAAACCATTCTTAATGCATACACTCACCGTAGTGTAGGTGATTTTATAAAATGAGGTGGTTGCCCATGGAGGGTTTAGGTACACACATTATTGCGGAACTCTTCAACTGCAACGAGTTTCACATCAACAATTTAAAAAAGGTTGAGGAGGTGTTAACGGCCGCAGCCGAACTCTCTAAAGCCACTATCATCCAACCATTCTTTCACAAGTTTTCTCCATACGGTATTAGCGGAGTAATCGTCATAGCCGAGTCGCATATCACAATCCATACATGGCCGGAATATGGGTATGCAGCGGTTGACGTCTTCACCTGCGGAGATCATAATTACAGGGTAGCTATCGATTATATCACTGAACAGCTGGAAGCAGAGCGATGTGTTCTGTATGAAATGCGAAGAGGAGTGCTAAACGGTAGCCAGGTTAAAAATGTGCCAGTAATTCGGGAGGTGGAAAATGTTAACTACATTGACTAACGACATACTTAAAACAATTCCGACCATAGACCAGTTTGAAAAGCTGGGTGCATGGGGATTATATTGCAGCGTTGATATTCATAATTGTGATCCGGACATCATCCGCGATGCAGAGATGATACGACAGTATGCGATTCAGTTGTGCGATCTCATTGAAATGAAGCGATTTGGGGAAACACAGGTTGTCAATTTTGGTGAGGATGAGCGTGTAGCTGGTTATTCAATGGTGCAGCTCATTGAAACTTCAATGATATCAGGTCACTTCGCAAATCTGACAAATACTGCTTATATTGATATATTCAGCTGCAAATATTATGACCCAGAGGTTGCTGCCCAATTCTCGCTGAGCTACTTCAAGGGTAGCGACTATACTCTTAATGTCGCATTAAGAAAGTAATCAGTGATTAAGGGGACGGTAGGGAATACCTGTCCCCTTAATTTTTATAAACCTACCAGTTATTTATCAATGTTAATGTTTAATTCTATAATATTCTACTGTATGGAGGTACAATATGCCCGTTGAATCAAGTGTATGGATTGAAGAATTGTATGAAGATGAACATGGAAGGACCATGAAACTTAAGGTTACTAATAGACTTGCAACCTATGATTCAAAGTTTCAGAGGATTGAAATATATGATACAAAAGCATTTGGAAGAATGCTTGTACTTGATGGCGTATTTATGACCACCGAAGTTGATGAGATGGGATATCATGAGATGCTGGTACATGTTCCTATGTGTGTTCATCCAAATCCCAGGCGGGTTCTTGTTATTGGTGGAGGTGATGGTGGTACTCTGCGTGAAGTGTTAAAACACAAAGAAGTAGAAAAAGCTGATATCTGTGAGATAGATGGTGATGTAATACGTCTTTGCCGTGAATACATGCCTGCCTTATCATGTTCATTTGATGATCCCCGTGTGACAATATATACTGAAGATGGTGCAAAGTTTATTGCAGAAAGGAAGAAAGCGTACGATGTAATTCTTGTAGACTCATCTGATCCCATTGGGCCTGCTGCAGTATTGTTTTCAGAAGAATTTTATAAAAATTTAAGTGAATGTCTGGATGATGATGGGATAGCATCAACCCAGTCAGAATCAATATTTTATCACCCAAATGTTATTATAACGCTTGCACAGTATAATAAAAAGTTTTTCAAAGTCCCTTCGTATTATTATACCATGGTGCCTACGTATCCCAGTGGTATGATTGGTTTCTCGTTCTGTTCAAAGAAATACCATCCAATAAATGATTTGAAAGAAGAAAAAGCAAAAGCGCTTGTAAAGCAACTCAGATATTATAATCCTGATATTCACAAGGGAGCATTTGCTTTGCCACAATTTATACGTAAAAAATTAGAGGGGATTCTGTATTAATATCCAATGAGTGCCATTGATTGGATTATTGTTGTTTTATACAGCATTTGTGTCATTGGCATAGGGTACGTAATTGGGAAAAAACAAAAAAATCAGGCTGATTATTATATAGCTTCCCAGAAAGCATCAGCCTGGTTAACTGGGTTATCACTTGCAGCAAATCAGGTAAGTGCTATAAGCCTGATTGGAGTACCTGCTTTTATAGCTATCAAACATAATGGAGGGCTAACGTGGTTGCAGTATGAATTAGCCCTCCCGTTATCAATGATGTTCCTCATTCTTTTTGTTGTTCCTGCCTTCAGGTCATTTCAGGGCTTTTCAATCTATGAATGGTTGGAAAAGAGGTTTGGCAAGCATACACGTGTTATATTAGCACTGGTTTTTTTACTCAGCAGGTCATTGGCTACGGGCGTAGCAATTGTTGCCACGTCATATGTGGTAAGTGTATTGATTGGTATTGATTTGTATATTTCTATTATAAGTATTTCATTAATATCACTACTATACACGTCTATTGGAGGAATTTTAGCTGATATTTATACTGATGTTATGCAACTTGTAGTACTACTGTTCAGTACGGTTTTATTTTGTGGAATAATTATTTATGCTATTGATGGTCATACCTCTTTTACTATTGCTTATCATCGGATAAAAATATTTAATTATGCTTCATTCGGGATACAGGACGGTAATACGTTTTCGTTGGCACCAATGTTATGCGGCGGTTTCTTTTTATATATATCATATTATGGGTTTGATCAGAGCCAGGCGCAGCGTTTTCTTTCATGTGAAAACACTGATGCTGCACAAAAGGCCATTATTATAAATACTATAGTTCGATTTGTCATTGTTATGTTGTATTCTTTTTTAGGAATTTTACTATTACTGCTATTATCTGTAGATAATACGTTACGCTCTTTGTTAACCAATCAGCAGCCTGACATGTTGATACCCACATTTATTAAACACTATATTCCTGCTGGGCTAAAAGGTGTAGTGATTTCAGGAATTTTAGCTGCATCAATGTCAAGCATGGATTCAGCAATAAATTCCTTAAGCGCAATTACCTATAATGATGCACTGAAAATAGCCTATGAAAAAGTAGAATCCATACATGATAAAACAAAACTATTGTTATCACGCTTATTAACTGTATTCTGGGGTGTGATTACAACATTATTTGCCATTATTTTTGCTGGAAGCAGTGAAACTGTTGTGGAACTGGTAAATAAAATTGGGTCACTGTTATATGGGCCAATCTGTGCAGTCTTTATTATTGGGATGTTAACCAGAAAAAAGATTCACCAGCTTGCAGTTACAGGAGGGTTTGCAACAGGCATTCTGGTTAATATATATATTTGGTTGTTTTTGCCATCAGTATCATGGATGTGGTGGAATGCAACAGGTTTTTTTGCTGCAGTACTTTTACCTTTTATATTCTCATTCTTTACTGATTCAGAATATATCAGTGATAGCGGCTATACTGGCAAAACTTTACCCAAAAATACATGGTTTAAGGCGATAGTTCTTGGCATATGGTTTATGGCAATAATTGGCTTTTTTATGATAATTGAAAAAGTGTTTGAATAATTAAAGCTTATAGTAAGCATAGATTTATTGTATCATCAATAAAAGCATCATCACACATTATAAACTCACAGTGTTCACGATAAGCATTGCCTTGTCTTCCTGATCAGGTTCCACCCTGTAGAGTATGCCATGGGGTGATGCAATGAGGCTTCGTGCTTGCAAAAAATTTTTATAATCGGATTTAACGCCGCATACTTTAACCAGAATTGCATTGGCTAATTGTGCACCTCTAACAAAAATATCCTGATCGCGTTTAAATTTTTCTTCAATAGTTTCATTCCGTATAGGTGAAAATGTTGGTATAAAGATAATTTGTGCACCTAATTCTTTTAGTGCTATAAAATGTTCATCCTTGAAAACATCAGCACAGATCAAAACACTGAAACGTATGCCATACGCAGTGAAAATGACATGGCTGTTTCCAGGTGTAATCTTGCCTTCTTCAGCAAAAAAAAGATTCTGTTTGCGGTAAAAACCTAACATCGTTCCATTATGGAAAACAAAAGTAGTATTGTGCAAATAATTGCCATTAAGTTCGGGCATGGTACCACCAATGACAACAGTATTTAATTCTTTTGATAGTACCTGCATGCGTTTTAACTGCAAAGACTGGTTATGCTGTGTTTGTACATGATTGCCTAGTTTTTTATTCACAAAAAAATATTCCGGGAAACATAGAAAGTGAGGTTTTATGTTACGGAGTTTGTTGACTGTATAATGAGTTAAATACGTTCCCAGTGGGTACTGATACATCACTATTGTATAATCCATAATAAAGCCTTTTTGATGGAATAGACATTTGTACTAATAATTTTAACAGTAACTATCGCATAAATAGTATATCATTATTTTTTTATTTAAAAAATTTATGCGATAGTTCATGGCAAAAATCTTGTAATTATAATGATTAAAATCTTGACTTGCGATATGATGCACTGTACTATAAGAAAAAACTTTTCAGAATGTGAGGGGATATGAGCACAATACAGACGTTCAGAGTTTATCCATATTTGCCTGATAACCTTAAGCCATTGAAAACAATTGCATATAATATGTGGTGGGTATGGAACTTTGAAGCAATTGAATTATTCCGCCGCCTTAATGTAGAATTGTGGCGCGAGTCAAATCATAATCCCGTTGCTCTATTAGGTATGCTTTCACAATCTGAATTAGATGAAGCGGCTGATTCAGAAAGTTTTATGGCTCATTTAAAGCGTGTTTCAGAAGAATTGGAATGGCACCTGACAAAAAAATCATGGTTTGAAGAAGCGTATCCAACATATAAAGACATGCAGATTGCCTATTTCAGTGCAGAGTTTGGTATTCATGAATGCCTGCCCATTTATTCTGGTGGTCTGGGTGTTCTGGCAGGAGATCATATAAAGTCAGCAAGTGAATTGGGGTTGCCATTTTTTGCAGTTGGCCTTTTATACAGGTTGGGATATTTCCATCAGTATTTAAATATTGATGGCTGGCAGCAGGAACGTTATCCAGAAACTGATTTTCATAACCTTCCTTTGCAGCTGGTTATGAAGGATGATAAACCATTAATCATTGATGTTGAATTCCCTGGTAGAAATGTATATGCTCAGGTGTGGGAATGCATCATTGGGCGCATACGATTGTACCTGCTTGACACCAATATTTCTGAAAACAGTATTGAGGATCGTACCATTACTGATCAACTCTATGGTGGTGATGTTGAAATGCGGATAAAACAGGAAATGCTTCTTGGGATTGGCGGGTATAGAATGCTCAAAGCTCTGGGTAAGAATATATCAGTGTACCATATGAATGAAGGGCATTCGGCATTCCTGAGTATAGAACGCATCTATGATGCAATGGTTACCCACAAAATGAGTTTTAACGAAGCGCTGGAGTTCGTTACTGCTGGTACTGTTTTTACTACACATACACCCGTACCTGCAGGCAATGACAGATTTTCGCCTGAGTTGATTGATAAGTATTTGTCTCACTATTACCAGAAGTTGGGTATATCGCGTGAAGAGTTTTTAGGTTTGGGAAGGGAAAACCCGCATGATAAATTAGAAACATTCTGTATGACGGTGCTGGCAATAAAAACTGCTGCACATTGTAATGGTGTATCAAAGTTACATGGAGCAGTTTCACGAAAAATGTGGAGGAATATCTGGCCGGGATTACCCGTGAACGAAGTCCCCATCCATCATGTAACTAATGGCGTGCAGATATTGTCATGGACATCAGATGAAATGATGCGTTTGCTCAACCGTTATTTAGGACCGCGGTGGATTGATAATCCCGTTGATAAAACTATATGGAAAAATATTGATACAATCCCTGATTCTGAATTATGGCGTTGCCGTGAGCGCTTACGGGAGAGGGTAGTTGCATTTGCACGAAAAAAATTGCGTGAACAACTTATTGCCCGTGGTGCTCCTCGCGCTGAAGTTGAAAAAGCAGATTCAGTTCTTGATTCGGAAGCTCTTACCATAGGTTTTGCACGGCGTTTTGCAACATACAAGAGAGCAACTTTAATATTAAAAGATATGCAACGACTGGAACGCATACTCCTTGATAAAGAAAGGCCTGTTCAGATTATCTTTGCCGGGAAAGCTCATCCGCGCGATAATATGGGCAAGGAATTGATTAAACGGGTTATCAATTTAGGCCGAGATGACCGATTCAGAAGCAAAATAGTGTTCCTGGAAGATTATGATATTAACATTGCACGGTATCTTGTTCAGGGAGTGGATGTGTGGTTAAACACACCTATACGTCCTCAGGAAGCATCAGGTACCAGCGGCATGAAGGTTGTCCCCAATGGTGCACTCAATATAAGCGTACTTGATGGTTGGTGGCCAGAAGCATTCAATGGGAATAATGGCTGGGCAATTGGCAAGGGTGAGGAATATCAGGATCCCGAATATCAGGATGAAGTAGAAAGCCTGTCATTGTACAACATACTTGAACAGGAAGTTATTCCACAATTTTATGCAAGAGGTGCAGATGGAATACCACGTGAGTGGGTTCGAAAAATTAAAGAATCCATGAAGACAATTTTACCCCAGTTTAATACTAACAGGATGGTGAAAGAATATACTGAAATGTATTACCTTACTGCCTATGATAGTTACGTCAAGTTCAGTAAAGATAACTTCAAAGCTTCACGTGAACTTGAAAAGTGGAAACTTAATATACGGCAGAAATGGCAGCAGGTTACTGTTGATTCTATTTCTCACGAAAGCAAAAAAGAAATAATAGTTGGTTCTCAATTGAAAGCAAAAGCTGTTATCAACTTAGGTGAATTAAAACCAGCTGATGTGCAGGTTGAATTATATTTTGGAAATTTAAATCAAAAAGGTGATATCGAAGAAGGTGCTGCATTGCCTATGCTCATGGTTGAAGATCTGGGAAATGGTAAATATACATACGAAGGGCGCATGCTTTGCCTTAAATCAGGTCAGTTTGGATTCACTGTGAGGGTTATCCCATTACATGCTGACATGCCACGTAAATATGAATCGCGGATGATTACCTGGGCATAATACTGTTTAATCCTGCTGCCATTAGCAGTGGGATTATGTAGTTTTTAATCGATCTTTAAAATTGTAAGGAATGCTTCCTGTGGAATTTCCACAGAACCAATCTGCTTCAGGCGCTTTTTCCCTTCCTTCTGCTTTTCCAGTAGCTTACGTTTACGGGTAATATCTCCGCCGTAGCATTTTGCGGTTACATTTTTACGCAGTGGGGATATATTTTCACGGGCAATGATGCGAGAGCCTATCGCCGCCTGAAGTGGAATTTTGAATTGCTGGCGCGGAATAATATCTTTTAGTTTTTCAATAATTTCACGTCCACGTTTATATGCCTTATCCTTATGCACCATAAATGATAGGGCATCAACCGGTTCTTCATTGACCAGAATATCTACTTTGACAATATCGGAAGCCCTGTAATCGGTGAGTTCATAATCAAATGATGCATAGCCACGGGTACATGATTTAAGTTTATCGTAAAAGTTAAACATTATTTCAGCTAATGGTATTTCATAGGTCAACTGTACGCGAGTTTGATCAATGTATTCCATTCTTTTGTGGATACCACGGCATTCACTGACCAGCGCCATTATATTGCCTATGTATTCTGACGGCGTTATAATGGTTGCATCTACAAATGGTTCTTCAATGCGTTCAATCTGAGAAGGGTCAGGCATCTTTACAGGGTTATCAATCATGACGGTTGTTCCACTGGTCAATATTACCCTGTATTCAACCGTAGGTGCGGTGGTAATAAGCGCCAGCCCAAATTCACGCTCCAGCCTTTCCTGGACAATTTCCATATGTAAAAGGCCTAAATAACCACACCTGAATCCAAAGCCAAGTGCATACGAGTTATCGGGTTCAAAGAATAATGCAGCATCATTTAATTTTAATTTGTACAGTGCTTCTTTTAAATCATCATAGTCGTCACTGATTGATGGATAAAGGCCTGAAAATACCATAGGCTTTGCTTCTCTGAATCCAAGAATTGGTTCAGCTACAGGATTTTGTGCAGATGTTATGGTATCTCCGGTTCGGGTATCGGTAAGTTGTTTTATACCTGCAGTAATATAGCCAACCTCACCGGCAGTAAGCTGCGAGCGCTTTTCTCTTTTTAATCTGAAATGACCAACTTCGGTTACTTCATATTGTTTTTGATTTGAGAAAAGCATTATGATATCATCTTCTTTTACGGTACCATCAAATATTCTTACTTTTGTAACAACGCCAACATACTGATCAAAATATGAATCGAAAATTAATGCTTTAAGTGGCCCATCGGGATTACCCTGTGGAGGAGGAATTCTTTCTACAATTTTTTCTAAAAGATCATCTATTCCAGTGCCTTCACGTGCTGAAACACAAATAGCTGTTTCAGGATCAAGCCCCAGGCTCTTTTTAATACTTTCTTTGGTTCGGGGGATATCAGCATTGGGCATATCAATTTTATTAATAACAGGTACTATGGTAAGGTCGTTTTCAAGGGCAAGATACATATTGGCTATTGTTTGTGCTTCAACACCCTGAGTGGCATCAACAAGAAGAAGTACACCTTCACATGCTGCAAGTGCACGTGAAACCTCATAGGTAAAATCCACATGTCCGGGTGTATCTATGAGATTGAATGTATAAATATTCCCATCTTTTGAGGGATAGTTAAGTGTAATAACATTTGCTTTTATGGTGATCCCGCGCTCACGTTCAATGTCCATATCGTCAAGAAGCTGATCAACATGATTGCGTGGATCAATGGCATTACACCGCTCAATGATACGGTCAGCCAGTGTTGACTTTCCATGGTCAATATGGGCAATGATGGAGAAATTTCGTATTAACGACTGTTTCATATACATGCAACCTTTCGAATTCTTTTTCCACCCACAAACATAAAAATATACCTATAATATAGCGTGTAAAAGTATGAAAGTGGATCTTTTATTAGCAACTATTTTAAAAATTATTGTACAAATAATGAAGCACATCCTCCTGATACCTCTGGCAGCAGAAGAGTGAATGAGCAATTTCAGGTAAAAAATTATTGTTGAAATAAAGATATTAATGTAAAAGACGTATATTCTATAGCGATAATTATTAGACTGTGAACGTTTAAGTGATAAATAAAGCAAGTATTTTTTATGGGAAGAATTATGAAAATCCTGGTACTGTCTGATTCACATGGAAACATTCAGAAAATAAAGAATATCATTGAATCAGAGAAATCATTTGATTACCTGATTCATTGTGGTGATGGTATAAATGATTTGATCCATGTAGTTATACCCGATGGAGTGGCTGTCATTACAGTATGCGGCAATATTGACAGGGCACGGGGTATTAATGGAAAGACAGCTCTTGTTGAACATATACATGGATATACATTTTTTATTACTCATGGAGATTTATTTGGCGCTCATCATGATATTACTGGAGTATGGTCAGAAGCAAAACGATTGGGATGTGATATTGCATGTTTTGGGCATACCCATAGGGCAATGAATGATAATGTAAATCCTTATATGTTTAATCCCGGTGCAGCGCAAAGCGGGATGTATGGAATAATACATATTAATAATGGAATAAAAGGGGAATTGAAAAATGTGTAATATTGTTACTATAATAAAGATTCCTTTATTTCAAAGAATTTGTTATGATTCTTTAAAAAAGCTGTGACAACCACAGGGTCAAAATATATGCCAGCTTTATCTGCGATTATCTTAACAGCTTTTTCATGAGGGTAAGCCCGTTTATATGGTCTTTCCGAAACAAGTGCATCATATACGTCTGCAATAGCAACAATACGTGCAGATAATGGGATTTCATTTCCTTTTAATCCTTTTGGATATCCTGAACCATCCCATCGCTCATGATGATAGCATGCAATTTCCTTTCCTAAATTAAGATATGAACGCCCTGCAACCTTTCGTTCTGCTTCAGCTATGGTTTCAGCACCAATAATGGTGTGTTGTTTCATAATTTCGAATTCATACTCAGTAAGTTTTCCGGGTTTAAGCAGGATATGATCAGGAACACCAACTTTACCAATATCATGAAGCAAACATGAATTTACCAGGTCACGAATATATTCCTGAGTAATGTAATTTTGATATTCGGGATGTTGCGAAAGCTCATATGCAAGTATTTCAACATATCGCATAATGCGTTCTAAATGCATTCCCGTTTCTTTATTGCGGTATTCTGCCAATTTTGCCAGAGAAACGATAGTTACTATCTGAGCATGCTGTAACCGTTGATTGAGTTCAAGCGACTCTGCTTCAAGTCGTTTTTTCTCACTTATATCGATAAAAAAGTAAAGATGGGCAAATGGTATATCATGGTCATCATGAAGAAGTGATGACATGCACAGCGTTATTATTTTCTCACCAGATTTTTTTAACATTGTGATTTCAGCATAAGGCTGAGTGATTACTGGATTTTTTGTAGAAGATTTTAGTAATATTTGTTTGTTATCGATAGCATTTACTAATTGATTCAGAGGTGTATTCAAAATTTCAAATGGTTGAAATCCTAAAATTGTTGAAGCACCTTTATTCCAGCTTGTTATTACACCGTTCAGATCAGCGGTTATAATTCCTATCATTTCATTCTGTAAAATCTTTTCCTGAAATTCAGTAAGATTTTGTATATGTGCTTCCATTCTTTTTTTTCGCTCAATATCACGTGCCACTATCTGAATGCCAATAGTATGGTCAAGGGGGACTAAACTCATGGCCAATTCATACCATGAATATTTACCATGACGATTATATAATTGTATTTCAAAAGGTTGTGGATTTGTACCACTGCTTAATGAATGTTTCATTATTGTCTGTAATAACTGTTTTTCGCTTTCGTCAATAAAATCAAAAAAAGAAGGTTTATGAGATTCGGGATAATCAAGTAGTTTATAAAAGACAGAATTTCCATATACAATTTCACCTTCAGCTGTACATAGAATTATTATATCCTGAGTATTTTCTACTAAGTTACGATATTTAAGTTCTGATTTTACAAGTTCTTCCTGATTACGCTTGCGACTGATCTCAACTGCTGCAGCATTAAGTAATATATTGATAAAATCCTTATTATCTTCATTAGATGATTTATCAAGAGCTATTGCTATACTGCCTTCAATCCGGTGTTTTGTTCCTATAGGATAGATTGCGATAATTTCATCCTGTAATTGTGAAAAGAGTAAATTTTTATTATTGTCATCAATTCCTGGAAATGTTTTTTCAATTAACTCCTTCAATTCGTTTTTAGTATCTATTATTATATCTTTGCCACTTTTAATAACTGCAAAAAATGGTATGGTGGCATAATCATTAAAATTGAGTTTCATGTTTAAAATATTTTCCCGTGCAACAATCTGCAATGTGTGCAGAAGATTATCAGGATAGACATCTACAATCTGTAGTGTGTTTACGTCGCTACTGAGTAATGTCACAATACTTAATTTAGCACCTAATGAATGTAATGATTTAGTTATATGATGGATGCTTTCCTTTATTGTGTTTGCCTGTTTAATGAGATATAAAGTATTGGTAACCAACTCTAATTTTTTTTGCTTTTCTTTCAATTCTTTGGTTTGTTTATCAACTTCTTCTGCTAATGCTAAACTGAATTTCTCAATTTTACGTTCAGCAACTATACGGGTTGTAATGTCTTCAAGAATGTTAACTACTGAAGTAACTATACCTGATGGAGCAATTATGGGTGAGGCAATATATTTAAAAAAACGTGAATCATCAAAATAAGGAACTTTTTGTTCGCGAATAAATGAAGTTCCCAGATTCATGACTCTGAGTGCAATACAATCATTGCAAGGCTTATCTCTTAGAGCTATAATTTCATAACATTTTTTATTGAGTGGATGCTCAATTGAAAACCATTCTTTAAAGGTATCATTGGTTTCAATGATTGTATAATCTCTGTTAATTACATAAAGTGCCATGGGTATGGCGTTGATAAGTGATGAATATTTCGTTTCAGAAATAATAATTTTATTCTGGTAACGGTATTGCCTGAGCCCATTGGCAATTAACCGTGCAATAAGTTCAAGGGTTGAAAATTCATATTCATCTAAAATGGTGTGATTTTTAGGATAAATTATATCAAATGAACCAATAGTTTCTTTTTCAGCAATTAGTGGGAAAGATACTACACCTCCAAAATAAGGTGATTCAATAATTTGTTTTTGAATATCATTAGTAAGAATTGCTGCTAAATCTTTGCTTGCCATTGAGAAATCGCTTACTATCTGTTCAAGGGTGTATACCGTTTTGTTCATGCTTATTGTATCAGGAAAACTAATAGTATCAGAAAAAGTTATGTATCCTCGTAAAATTGAAAATAAAATACTTTTTTTAAATATACTTCGATTTGCTATAAGTTTTTTAATATTAATGGTGGTACTCTCTAAATTGAGGAGATCTTGATTTATTTGTGGAATAAATTTTTTTAATGTATGCAATTCCGGAAATACTAATAAATGGTCACTCCCATCAATATTGGATAGGCATGAGATATTAAAGACTGGTATATGTAAAAGATAAATAATGTTTTTTAATTTTTTTATATATTCTGATACAGAATGAGTAGCGTTATGTAAATTGGCAATTTGTAATAAATATTTTACTGGATAAGTATTTTCAGTAAAGCCTATATCATTGTTCATCAGAATAACACTTAAATAAAAAATTATAATCCGTTAGCAAACAACACCATACTAAATATAAATGCTTTAAAAAATCAACAAAAATATTCAGTCCAGAAGGATTTTTTATGGGATAAATGCCTATATG
>Ga0209409_1000098_pt1 | contig 93744 bp, 102 predicted proteins | sample AD_JPNMR1_MetaG_FD_184424 | JGI IMG/M metagenome (GOLD analysis project Ga0209409, IMG submission 184424) | Active sludge microbial communities of municipal wastewater-treating anaerobic digesters from Japan - AD_JPNMR1_MetaG (SPAdes) (version 2) | ecosystem: Engineered > Bioreactor > Anaerobic... | reverse complement strand
ATCTTTTTTGATCAATAAGCACCCTTTCGGGTAAACACCACCTTAACCGTCTTCAACAGTAAGGTTACATCCAACCAAAATGACCAGTTACGGACATACCATGAATCTAAAAGCAATCTACCATTAAAATCAATCTCATTTCGACCACTAACCTGCCATAATCCGGTAATTCCCGGTGTAACAAGAATTATCGTGTTATAGTGTTTGTTCATTTTTTCAAATTCACGTGGAAGGTATGGCCTGGGACCAACTAAGCTCATCTCCCCTTTTAATACATTAATAATTTGTGGCAATTCATCCAGACTAAAAGCCCGAATCCATTTTCCCACTTTAGTTAACCGGGGATCAAACTGTTTTAACTTTGCAAACCGCTTCCATTCTTCATGGGCATCAGAATTCTCACTTAAATATTCCTGCAACAGTTTATCACTGTCTTGATACATCGTTCGAAACTTATAACATTTAAACTCTTTACCATTTTGTCCAATTCGTTTCGCAATATGAAAGATCGGACCAGGTGAACTAAACTTGATAACCAGAGCTAAAACAGTCATAATCGGAAGTGTTACCATAAAAATAATACTTCCGACAACAAGATCAAAGATTCTTTTCAATAAAATATTACTGGTATGAACCAAGTTATTTCGCATTGTCAACATCACTGTTTTTTGTTTCAAAAAATAATTGACATCTATGTTATTTAAAGGCAATCCAAACAGATCAGGAAGAATCGATACGTTACTGACTAAAGGCTGAATCCGATCAACCAGTTCCTGGAGATACTCCCGACGAACTTCAGGTAAAGCAATAATAACATCCTGGATCCCTATCTCTTTGATTACTCGCTCAACATCTCCAAAACCACCCAGTAACGGATACTTCTTAGTCAAATTGCGCAAATAATTATCATCAATTAAACCAATAATCTTATAACCAATATAAAAATCTTCTTCAAAAGCCTCCGCAATTAATTCAGCGCTTTTCCCGGCTCCAACCAACAATATTGGCTTTTGCCATAATCCCAGCATCATCAGTAAATGTTTTGTCAGGTAACGTGTCACAAGTAAATAAATAAAACAGATAACACCGCTTAATAACAAAAATTTTCGGGGAATAACCGTATTGCTGTAATAACTAAAGTAAATAAGCCCTGTGGCAATCACCGAAGCAAATACCACCGTCTTAAATAATTGTTCAATAAGCTGCCAAAGCAATAACCGTTTTAAATATAATCCCCGATATACCATCAAACCTATATAAATAAGAGGAATAACAAAATAAATATGTGTACTAATTTTTTCAGTCATTATAATATTACTGTCAATTAATTGACTCAAATAAAAGGATGACAATAAAGCCAACACCAATGCAAGATAATCACCAATAACCAAAATTATTGGTGGAAGCAAGTGGCCTAATTTCAAATTAAATATTGAAGGTATTGCTGTCAATAATTCTGATTCCAATGAAACATCATTTACCGTCTCAATTATAGGTTCTGGAGTATTTTTTTGTACCATTAAATCCTCCGTAATACAACTAATTTTTTGTTACACTGAAACACCAGATCGATATTTAAAGAATGAATAATCTTATCTGTTACTTTTACCAGAGTAACCTGTTTCTGAAAAAGCACCTAAACTGGACGTCTCATTTATAATATCATAAATTAGTATTTTATTTTGTAGTAAATCTAACCACCATTTCTCAATCATACATTATCCATACATTTTTTTGACATACATAAATAACTACCATTATCTAAAATACCAAGAAAATTATACATCATCCCAGTTATTAAATCAATATTTACTAAAATATATACACTGTTTACTCTCTTCAATTCTTGGTTATTATGATCAAAAACTTTCATATCTAAGTTCGATTAATAATTGGTTTGTCTTAATCTGCGTTTTCAAAAAATCAATAGGAAATTAATTGGTAATCATTATGTAATATCGTTAATTTACTCATTTCTTTCTCGTATTTTTACAAAATTTTAAAAATTAAAAGGATTTTTTCTCCGTACCGCGAATATAATTAAATAACTTTTAAAAAGTTTTTTAAAAACATTATTTTCCATCTGAATTTTGATGACACCATCGAACAATAACCTAATGAGGTTTTTATGAAGAAAGCGCTCAATCAGGAATTAATGCGGACCATCAATAAAAAACGAATCTTAGACTGTATTCGCAACAATGCGCCGATCTCTAAAAAAGCGATTGCCAATCAGTTAGAAACCAGTATTACGTCAGTATCAACCGTAATCAATGAATTGCTGGCTGAAAATATCATCAATAATTGTGGTTCATCAAAATCAACCGGCGGGCGGCGTTCCGAATTATTCCAATTAAATCCGACTGCCTCCTACTTTATCGGGGTTGATATACAGGTAAACTGTTTGTTCTTTGTCTTACTAAACCTTCAAGGAGAAATTGTTACCAGCAAAAATGTTTGTTTTACTGACAATAAAGCTGATTCGGTCGTAGCGTTGATCAATCAAGAAATCAAAGCGTTAATTGGCAAATCAGGACTGACACTTTCAAATGTTAACGGAATCGGAATCGGTGTCCCTGGAATTATTAATAATGAACAACGTCTGATTGAATTCGCGCCTAACCTTGGCTGGAAAGATGTTGACCTCTGTCAGATGTTACAATTGGATATTCCAATAACCATTGAAAACGAAGCCAACGCTGCCGCATTGGGTGAAAAGATCTTTGGAAGCGCCCGTTCTTCCGATAATATTATTTATATCTCAATTGGGACCGGAGTTGGGACCGGCTTAGTCTTTGGCAACCGTATTTTTGGCGGTATCAATTATCACGCCGGAGAGTTCGGACATATGACGATTGATCCGGATGGGCCGGCATGTGAATGTGGCAATAATGGCTGTTGGGAAGTTTATATCTCCAATCCAGCGGTATTAAAACGGTTTCAAACAATTAGTAATGCCAAACTAAACAGTTATGACGAATTCATTGAATTATTTGAAAACAAAAACACTACTGCCGTAAGAGTAATGGAAGAAGTCTCTGAATATATGAGTATCGGGATTGCTAATCTTGTAAATGGTTTAAATCCCGAGATGATAATTATTGGTGGTGCAATCAGCGCCGTTGGGGATTTAATCATCGCCAATCTGTTACCTAAAATCGAAAGACGCTGTCTTACCAAATCGTATACCGGACTTAAAGTGGAATTCTCGAAACTGAAGGAGCAGGCAACCGCTTTGGGAGTTGCCGGAATTGCCGTAAATCGATTTTTTGAACAGTATAACTGATTGTTCACTGAAAGTTTTGCAGTAACTACAGCTACAGAAGCTTCAGCATTCACATACTTCTCCCTTTTCAATATATTTTGCCTTATGTTCTTATGAAGCCGGGAACATAAGGCCCCCTTTTTATTAATAATTTAGGAAAGGAAGATTCAATAATGAGTTACTTAATAGGTTATGATGTTGGCAGTTCTTCAGTAAAAGCTACACTTCTGGAAGCCGAATCCGGCAGGGTTGTTGCTGCGGCAACTTCTCCAACTACCGAGATGGAAATCAACGCTCCCCGTCCAGGATGGGCCGAACAGGACCCTGCTTTATGGTGGGAACACGTCAAAAACGCAACAATGATCCTCCATGCTACCGCCGGTTCAAGTATGAAAGAGGTTAAAGCGATCGGTATCTCCTACCAAATGCACGGTCTGGTGATGGTTGACCGCGATTATCAAGTATTACGGCCAGCAATCATCTGGTGTGACAGCCGGGCTGTTGCAATCGGCGAGCAAGCCTTTAACGCAATCGGTAAAACTGTCTGTCTGGAAAGATTGCTAAACTCACCTGGTAACTTTACCGCCTCAAAGCTAAGATGGGTTAAAGAAAACGAGCCCGATCTTTACCAAAAAATCTACAAAGTAATGCTTCCGGGTGAATATATCGGCATGATGATGACCGGAGAGATCGTAACCACATCTTCCGGCCTCTCTGAAGGAATCTGGTGGGACTTTAAAGCAGAGAACGTCGCTGATTTGCTGCTCAATTATTATGATATCTCCCCCGAGCTGCTCCCGGAAATTGCCTCGGTCTTTTCGGTTCAAGGAGAATTAACTGCCAAAGCAGCTGCCGAATTAAATTTAGCTCCCGGAATCAAAATCTCCTACCGGGCCGGTGATCAACCCAATAACGCTTTCTCATTAAATGTACTCCAACCCGGTGAGATCGCTGCTACTGCCGGGACCAGCGGTGTTGTTTACGGCGTTAATGATCAATCTAACTATGATCCATTATCCAGAGTAAATACCTTTGTCCATGTAAATCATAATAAAAACAATCCGCGCTATGGTATTTTACTTTGCGTCAATGGGACTGCTATTTTAAACCGTTGGTTACGTACCAACCTGTTAAACAATGAACTCTCCTACCAGGAGATGAATGATTTAGCTGCCTCTGTTCCGGTCGGAGCCGAAGGTTTATCAATTTTACCATATGGTAACGGAGCCGAACGGACTTTAGAAAACAGAGATGTTGGTGCTTTAGTCCATGGTTTGCAGTTTAATATTCACAACCGGGCCCATATTCTCCGTGCTGCCCAGGAAGGAATCGTTTTTGCATTAAACTATGGTATTCAAGTTATGCAGACAATGGGAATCAACGTCTCCGCGGTTAAGGCCGGTTATGCAAACATGTTTTTAAGTCCGTTATTTGCTGAAGCTTTCGCTACCATAACCGGAGCCCAGGTCGAACTTTACAATACTGATGGTTCTCAAGGCGCAGCCCGTGGTGCCGGTATCGGAGCCGGAATCTATCAAAACCAGACCGATGCCTTTGTCGGGTTAAAAACCATCAAAGTTATTGAGCCCAATCAAAAAGAAGCAGCACTTTATCAGGAATCATACCAAAGATGGTTGGAAGTTCTTAACAGTAAAATCACCACTAAATAAGTTAAGATGAATCAATTTTGCATTTAGCAATGAAACAATAAATTTTTAAGGAGGAACTAAATTATGAAACAATCACTTCATGCAATCTGCCGGTGGACATTCGGCCCAGGTAAAGGCGGCTTCGTACCTGCTGATATGAGGCCTGAATGGAGCTGGGACAAGTTAACCACTTCCGGAGTAGTTAAACTGATTAAAGAGAAGATTCAACCACGTTTGCCAGAAAACGTTCTTTTAGGTTATGAACTTCATTATGATTCAGAAATTAACGAAGCAAATGTCGCCGAAACTGCTGATGCATTACTTGATGCCGGTATGTATCTGGCAATGATCACTCCTGGTGCACATAGTCACTTTGGTTATGGCGGTGTCTGCTCCTTAGATCCAAATGAACGGAAACAAGCTGAAGATTTAGCAACTCGGACTGTAGATTTAGCATATGGGCCTTTAAAGAAAACCTGGCACCCTGATGCCGATAAGGTTCCTTCATTTGTTCTTTGGAACGGTTCTTACGGTTATGATCTAGCTTCCGTAGGAATCAAACAGATGTACCAAAATCTCAAAGAAAGCATCGCCAAACTCTGTAAATACGAAGAATCCAAAGGTGGAGCCCTCTACTTTGGTTTTGAGCCAAAACCAAATGAAGGACATCCGGCAATGATCATCCCAACCGTTGCTTCGGCATTGCTCTTCTGGAGAAGAATTGAAGAAGAGTACGGCGTTACCCGTAAGAAGAAGGGTGTTAATAAAGAGTTCGGTCATTCCGAAATGATCGGTTTGGACCACATCTATGACACCGTGGAAGAACTGGACAATGATGCGATGGTTCATATGCATCTTAACAGCCAAGGATACAACGATGGTATTATCCTCGGTGGACCTGGTAAATACGATATCGACCACGGTTGCCGCATTAACGGTATGAATATTGCCATCGCCGGTCTCTTAGAAGAAGCCGGTTTCAACCGTTGGAAAGGTCATGATATCCAACCAAGAGCTTATGATAATGCTGAGCAAGCTATCGATCGCATTATTCGCAGTGTCTTAAGCTGGGAAGCCTGTGCTAAAGCTGCACAACAATTAAATACCAAAGAATTAATGCAATACCTGGCCAATCGTGAAACCGCCAAAGCTGAAGACATGATGCGCGCCGCAGTAGTCAACGCTCAAAAATCCTTTGATGAGATGTATAAAGGATAATCCTCGTCTCTGAATTAACTTTGCCTAAAAGGGCTGTTGCAAAACTACTTTATCAAAGTAGCAGCAACGCCCTTTTCTTTTTTATATAAACATCCAAATATTAATTATTTTTATAACTTACTTTTGCCACATCCTGGGGGGTGCGAATCTAATATATTTTAGCTAGAATCAAGGAATGGTAAACCCTGTAATTGGACTCTGAAAAGTGCGTATATTATTATAAAATATACAGCCACCTTCCAGGGCCAAGATGACTAATCAAAAAACCTTGTATCTTAATCCCTTATTTTTGGTATATTTCCAACTACTTTAATAATAATACATCTAATAATAGTGTTATTTGTGAGGTTAAATAAGCAGTGATTAACGAATATCCAAGCCACCAAGAAGTTTCCAAAGAACAATTGGTCCAAACTATTTTTGACTCGATCGCCAATCAATATGATATCATCAATAACTTGATGAGTTTTGGTTTGCATCATGCATGGCGGAAGTTTTTAATCAATCAAACCGAATTAAAGCAGGGTCAATTGGTCCTTGATGTCTGTTGCGGAACTGGTTCAGTTACCTTTGATTTGGCAGCTAAGGTAGGGAATAATGGCCAGGTTATTGCGGTCGACTTATCCTCAAAAATGTTATCGATCGCCGAATCAAAACTGGCACAAAAAAAGTTAAGCAATATCCAGTTTATCAAAGCAAATGCCTTGTATCTTCCTTTTCCCGAAAATACTTTTGATTGCTTAACAATCGCCTACGGTTTGCGGAATGTAGCCAATATTCAGCTCGCTCTATCCGAATTACACCGGGTTATTAAACCGGGAGGTAAAATTGTTTCCCTGGAGATGACTACACCGATAATTCCTGTTATTAAAGAGGTTTACAACTACTATTTGAAGTCCTGGGTTCCCTGGATTGGAAGTAAAATAGCCCGCAATCGCTGGGCCTATCAATACTTAAACGAATCGATCCGAAATTTTCCCTCTTCCGAAACGATCTTACATTTTTTTGACCAAACAGGTTTTATTAATACCAAATGTTTTAAACTATGTTTTGGTATTGTTGCAGTACATTCAGGGATTAAACCATAATGCTAAAAGTATAGGAAACTGTATAACTAATTTTTAATAGTTATACAGTTCCCAAAGGTCGAAATAGATTTCATGCTTTTTCGGTGTTCTCACGTTCTCTAAACAAAAAGCTGATTGCATACAAGCCTGCTATACCTACTAGTGAGTACACAATTCGGCTTAATAATGCAGTTTGACCACCAAATAAATTTGCCACCAGGTCAAAACGGAATAAGCCTACTAACAGCCAGTTTAACGCTCCAATAATCACTAATACTAACGCAAGTCGGTCCATTTCCTCACTCCATTCCATTTAATTTTTGTTGCTCCCAAAACAACTTTTCTATTTCTAGATTCCCCATTTTCAATAAAATATTTCATTATTTTTTCTTTACAAAATTAAGTTTATATTGTAACCTATCCAAATAATGTTTAAAATAAATATGTCAATTGAATCCTTAAGAATAACCCGGTAAATTGGGTGGTTCCGTAAGTTGAAAATTATAATTTTGACCTTCAATTAAATTATTAAGAGGTGCATCATGTTTCCAGCAGAACTTGGTTTTAAAATGCCTCCGGAGTGGTATCAACACCAAAGAACAATTATGGAATGGCCGGTAAAAGAAGCAATTTGGCCGGAACCTTTTCATGAAATTTTACCGGCATATGCCAATATTGTGAATACTATCGCCCAATTTGAGCCAGTTACTCTGATTGTCAATCCACATTTACAAGCAGAGGCTGCATCATACTGTAAAGCAAAAAATATTGAAATCTTACCCTTTGAACATAATGATTCCTGGGCCCGCGATAACGGCCCAACAATTGTCAGCAACCAAAATGACGAAATTGCGGGTATTAACTGGACCTTCAATGGTTGGGGAAATAAATATGCTGCTGATAAAGATAATCAAGTCGCCCCTTTTGTTTTAGAGCGGTTGAAGATCCCTACATTTAACATTCCGATCGTGATGGAGGGCGGCTCCTTTCATACTGATGGGGAAGGCACATTGTTAACCACTGAAGAATGCCTGTTAAATAGCAATCGTAATCCTAACTTTACCAAAACGGAAATTGAGACTTATTTAAAGAAGTGTCTTAATGTTAGTAAAATCATCTGGTTAAAACATGGCTGGGTTGGAGACGATACAGACGGTCATATTGATAACGTCGCCTGTTTTGCATGGCCTGGTGTTGTTATAAAGCAAGTCTGCTTGGATCCGAATGATCCCAATTATCAAATCTCACAAGAAAACTTGGAGATCCTTCAGAACGCTACCGACGCCCAAGGACGCAAATTGGAAATTATCGAGATTGAGCAACCTCCGGCAACTTATTATGAGGATTTTCGCCTCACTTTAAGCTACTTAAACTTCTATTTTGTTAATGGTGGAATCATCGTACCGGTTTTCGGCAACGCTGACACTGATTCAAAGGCAGTCGCGACTTTGAGAAGAGTCTTTCCCGAACGGAAGGTTGTTCCGATTGAAGGATTAACTATTGCCCGCGGTGGTGGCAATATCCACTGTCTCACTCAACAAATACCGGCTGGACAACCGGCTAAACTATGAATAAAGGACTGATCCAATGCGTAATATTGTTGTTGCCGCAACTCAAATGAGTTGTACCTGGAATATTGATCAAAACATCGCTAAAGCAGAAAAACTGGTGACCGAAGCTGCCAATACCGGTGCCAATATTGTCTTGCTTCAAGAATTATTCGAAACACCTTATTTTTGTCAGGAAATGAATGACGAGTACAATAAGTACGCAACCGAACCAGAGACTAATAAAGCGATCCAGCATTTTCAAAAGATTGCCAAATCGTTAAACGTTGTTCTCCCAATCAGCTTCTTTGAGAAAACACCGGCCGGTAACTTTAACTCGGTGGCAGTTATCGATGCTGATGGTATAATTTTAGGCATCTACCGTAAAACCCATATTCCATCCGGTTCCGGCTATGAAGAAACCTATTATTTTAAACCTGGTGACAGTGGTTTTAAAGTTTGGAAGACAAAATATGCTACGATTGGAGTTGGCATCTGTTGGGATCAGTGGTTCAGTGAAGCTGCCCGCTGTATGTCTTTATTAGGCGCCGAGCTAATCCTTTATCCAACCGCGATTGGTTCTGAACCGGAACATCCGGAGATCGATTCCAAAAATCATTGGCAGTTGGTAATGCAAGGACATGCTGCCGCTAATATCACTCCCGTAATCGCCTCTAATCGCGTTGGAATCGAGCAGTTTGGCAATTCCAAGATTAATTTTTATGGTTCTTCGTTGATTACTAATGAGATCGGTGAAAAGATTGCCGAAGCCGACCGTACTTCAGAAAAGGTTATTCTCGCAGAATTAGATCTGGAGCGAATTGCCAAATACCGTGACTTCTGGGGAATCCATAAAGGCAGAAGACCGGAGATGTATCATAAGATTATTGAGCAGTAGATAAAGCAAAGCTGTTGGCAAAATAAATTTTGCAAACAGCTTTTTTACTTCAGAAATAAAACTTATTTTACAAGCTTCTTCACAAACTCCGGCACTTTGAAACAACCATAATGTAAATCAGTATTATAATACTTGGTCTCCAGCGTCCGGATCTTATCCGGATTGACCTGTAACGGATCATGCTTCTTGCTGGCAATGGTAAAACTCCATAAGCCGGATGGATAAGTTGGAATACTGGCCATATAAATGTACTTCATCGGAAAAACACCGGCAAGATTTTTATGGATCATCTGAATAACATCTTGATTAACAAAGGGTGATTCGCTTTGGGCTACCATAACCCCTTCAGGAGTTAAGGCTTCAAACACATCTTGATAAAACTCCCGGCTGAATAAGCCAACTGCCGGACCAATCGGTTCGGTTGAATCAATTAAGATCACGTCATATTTACCTTTATTCTGCCTTACATGTTCAACCCCGTCACCAATCGCCAGGGTAACCCGCGGATCGGTAAGCGCGCCGGCGATTGTCGGCAAATATTGTTGCGAAACCTCAACCACCCGTCCGTCAATCTCTGCTAAAACAGCTTCTTTAACAGTTGGGTGTTTGATGATCTCTCTGATGGCGCCCCCATCACCGCCACCAACTACTAAGACCCGTTCCGGGTTTGGATGGGTATTCATTGCAACATGAGTGATCATTTCATGGTAAACAAACTCATCAATCTCAGTGGTCATAACCATTCCGTCCAAAACTAACATTTTACCGTATTGAAGGGTATCGACAACTGCTAAGTGTTGATATTCGGTCTGTTCATTATGTAATGTCCGGGTAATCTTACATGACAACCTTAAGTTAGGGGTTTGATCTTCAGTAAACCATAATTCCATCGTGAATCGCTTCTCCTTTATTTAATTTCTTTTTTCAATTAAGGTAAAAGATATTACTCTTTAATAATTCTCTCTTAAAATCTTCAGGAAAACTTCCAGCGAAACCGGCCGGGGATTAGCTTTAGTCGACCCAGATAATAAACCCTCCTCGGCGATACTTTGGAAATCCTCTTCCTTAACACCTAAACTGCTCAAGCGGGTTGGTATTCCCAACTTCTTTTGAATCGCCATTATCGTCTTAATGCCTTGGGCCGCAGCATCCAATGAATCCATTCCATCTATATTATGTCCGAAAGCTTGAGCCATCAGAGCATACTTCCGATCACAGACCGCAATATTATAACGCATTACCGGGACCAATAAAACTGCGCAAACCAATCCATGCGGCTGCTTGGTCCTAATTCCGATTGAATGCGCCAAACCATGGACCGCTCCCAATCGGGCATTAGTTAACGCTATTCCGGCCATTAAGCTACCCAAGGACATTGCTGTCCGTGCTTCAAGATTCGAACCGTCCTGATATACAGTCAATAGATTATTTCCAATATTCTTAATCGCTTCATAAGCATAGATATCCGTAAATGGTGTTGCCCCATTCGAAGTGAACGACTCAATTGCTTGTACCAACGCATCAAAACCGGAATAGGCAGTCAGTTGCGGACTGTTACTTAAAGTCAGTTTCGGATCAACAATCGTAATTTTGGGAGTCAGATAGACACTGCGAATCGATTGTTTAACACCTTTTTCAGTATCTGATAATACCGAATTTACTGTAACTTCCGCTCCGGAACCGGAGGTTGTCGGTACCGTCAACACCGGGATCCCCGGTTGGGTTATCTCGGCTCCGTAAAAATACTTTTCAACCGGTAGCGACTGGTTATACAGCCCCGCAATAGCTTTGGCCGCATCCATAGCGCTACCGCCACCGATTCCCAGTACCCAGTTGACACCGTTACTGCGGGCAACCTCCAACCCACGGGCAACGGTTTGCAATGATGGTTCCGGTTCAATTTCACTGAAAACGGAAACCTCAAACTGTGCTTCCTTTAAGATATTTAAGATTTGGGTTAATACACCGCTTTTGATGATCCAATTACGGCCTGAAACCACTAGTACTCTTTGCCCCAGTTTCGCTCCTTCTTTCGGAAGCTGCTGGATTGAATCCAGGCCAAAAATAATCTCCGTAGCCAGGTTAAAGCGATTGGGAATACTATTATTACTTGCAATTGGCTTTTTATTAATCATCTTACTGCTCCTTCTTAGCAGATGGAGTAATTAGCTCCTGGACCGTCTGACAGATTCCATCAGCATCAAGCCCATACTTCTTTAACAGCATTTCGGTTGAACCATGAGTAATAAATTGATCCGGAATACCAATCATCTTAAACTTAATTCCATTCAAACCTTCACTGGTTAACAACTCCAAAACAGCAGAACCGAAACCGCCCGCCAGGACATTTTCTTCAATAGTTACAACATGTGAATGAGTACGGACTAAACTGATCAGCAATTCCGCATCAAGTGGTTTGATAAATCTGGCATTAACAACTGTACAATTGATTCCGGCTTCTTTCAAACAATTCGCTGCCTGAAGAGCGTTGGCAACCATCGAACCAACTGCTACTAAGGCAACCCGTTCACCTTGAACTACTACTTCTCCTTTACCTAATGGGATTTCAGTAAACGAATCCGAATAATCAAGGATATCCGAACTTTCTTGCTTGGGATAACGGATCGCAACCGGACCATTAACAGTAATGGCCGTATAAATCATATTCCGCAACTCAAAGATATCTTTCGGAGCCATGATTGTTAAGTTAGGAATATGTCGTAAATAGGAGATATCAAACAACCCATGGTGGGTTGGGCCATCTTGTCCAACGATTCCGGCGCGGTCAAGCATGAACAATACCGGAAGTTGCTGTAGACAGACATCATGAATAATTTGATCATACGCCCGCTGTAAAAAAGTCGAATAGATCGCAACCACCGGACGAAATCCACGCTTTGCCATACCGGCTGCCATTGTTACAGCATGCTCCTCGGCAATACCAACATCTACAAAACGTTCCGGAAATTCTTTGGCGAATGGAACTAAACCAGTTCCTTCAGCCATGGCGGCTGTAATAGCAACAATTTTAGGGTTGTCCTTCGCCAACCTTATAATAGTTTTGCCAAAGACCTCAGTATAACTGGTAAAGTGAGCATTCCCAGTATCCAACTTTTGACCATTGGTAAGCTGAAACGGACCAGTTCCATGGAACTTTTGCGGATTATCCTCAGCGTAATTACAACCTTTACCTTTGGTAGTCAAAACATGAATTAAGACTGGTCCCTTATATTTCCGGGCATCATTAAAAATCACTTTGAGATCGGCAATATTATGCCCATCAATCGGACCCAGATAAGTAATCCCCAACTCTTCAAACAGCATCCCGGGAATAACCAGATATCCCAAGCTATCCTCAATCTTTTCGAGATACCGGACCGTAGCGGTTCCCACCCTTGGTATTTTACGGAGTAACTCCTGGACTTCCGTCTTTAGCCTTCGTAACCTTGGATTCAATTTTAATCTGGTTAAATAGCGCGATAATGCTCCGACATTCCGCGAAATTGACATCTCATTGTCATTTAAAACGATCGTTAGATCGGTTTGCAGCTGTCCAAGATGGTTAAGGGCTTCAAACGCCATTCCACCGGTCATTGAACCATCACCAATGATCGCAACCACCTTATGGTCTTCTCCCAAAAGATCCCGCGCTTTGGCCAGTCCAACAGCTACCGATATGGAAGTTGAACTATGTCCGGTAGCAAATACATCATGCTCGCTCTCTTCCGGTTTTGGAAAACCACTCAAACCGTTATACTGGCGTAAGCTATCAAACCGCTTCCAGCGACCGGTAACAATTTTATGGACATATGATTGATGCCCTACATCCCAAACTAATTTGTCCTTAGGACTATCATAAATCGAATGTAAAGCTAAGGTTAACTCAACTACACCCAAATTCGGCGCTAAATGACCACCTGTTTTAGCGACTTTTTCTAATAAAAATTGACGGATTTCCAATGCAAGATTATTTAATTCCTGAATTGATAAATTTTTGATATCCTGAGGTCCTTTAATGCTCTGCAAAATACTGGTCATGAACGTTTTTGACCTTTCTGTCGATATTTATTCTTCTGCTTTCTTCTTTGATTACCCTTAAGAATCTTCAGAAAAGATAAAACTTTCCCTACAATAATAACAATCTCATTCGCCTGCTCAATCGCGAACCGCTTTCCTAACGCTTTACCCCCAACAGTACAAGCGGCAATAAATGCAATTCCAACCGCACTAAAAAAATCAAGTTGCAACTGCATAATATTTCCAAATGATTGCAAAATTATACTGACTATTAAGGCGCCACTAATTGTTCCGGCAATATCACCGATCACGTCATTACAAAAATTAGCGACCTGATCAGCATGCCGTACCAGATAAATTGCCTCTCTTGAGCCCTTAACCCGGTCAGCTCCCATCGCATGAAACGGTGCTTCTTTGGCCGCAGTAACAGCTGTACCGACAATATCAAAGAGGATTCCCGTTAAAATCACAATAATCAATATCACAACCGAAATCCAGATGCTTAAAGCAAACTTAAACGAGATTGTGACTACCAAAGATATTAAAAATGTGATTAAAGTAATTCTCAGTGCATGTAATATTTGATTTTCCATTAACTAACCTAGTCCCAATTATTATTTATTCAACAAAAAACCGACCACGCTAGGCCGATTATCCAACATCAATATTTTGGATGAAGAGATGGTATTTATCGAGTAAATATTGTGACTTAGGTCCAGTAGGTTTTCCCAAAGACCTCCGCAGCGTCACCGCCACGGCAGTTCCCTTTTATGGTCTTTTTGCCGTGTTGCCACCAGCAAGACTGGATTACCACTTAGTACACACTGCAATCCTCGATAAACTCAAATTCTTGAATAGCCTAGGAGTTTTCCTCAACAGGATATTTTCATCTTCTAGCCTCTTTTGCGGTATTGAGTTTCAAATGGCAGAGAGTTACTTAACCCTGCAGTAGTTAAGCAACTTGATACCCATATCCTCCCAATCCGCGTCAAGGCAGGCTACACTGCACTGATACTAAAAAATTAATACCAAATGCAGGTTTACCCCCAAGCCGTAGTTCACGCTCGTTATCAAAAGATAACGGGATTCCCACATACTTGGGCCTCCGCGATAGTGGGGTCAACGCCTACATGCCATTGTAGATCGCCCCACAATCTTAACCCCCAGCACCAACTCCCGACTGGGCGTCGGCGGCCAGCACCAGGGACTTCATCGATATGCCCGTTAACGGATTTTTAGGCCCGTCTTCAAAGATGCATATCCCGACTAGGATACTACACCATCTCTTCTTGTTGCAATATTATAACATAGTTTAAGCTAAAAGTGCAAAATGGAAGAATGGATATTTACCGAAATCGCCACACTCAAACTTCACCCTAATAACAAGGCAATCCCGATTCCCAATAAAGCTCCTGCGATTACTTCAATTGGTGTATGTCCTAACAATTCTTTGAGCCGTTCCTGATGAAACTCCCCCTCTTCAAAGATCTCATCCACAATTTTATTAAGGACGGCAGCTTGACGTCCTGCGGCCAACCTCACTCCTGATGCATCATACATTACAATTCCGCCAAGGACCACTGCAAAAGCTGTAAAAATACTATTCCAACCAGTATTCATACCCGTCGCCGTAGCCAAAGAAGCAACTAAAGCCGAATGTGAACTGGGCATCCCTCCCGCCCCAACAAACCGGCGAAAATTAATCCGTTTCTCTTTAAAAAAATAAAAAATCCCCTTCAGCAACTGGGCGATAAACCAAGCTGACAATGAAGTCCACAAAACCCGGTTATTTGCGATTTCCTTAAAGAAAATCTCCAAACTCAATCCCTCGCTTCAATTAATATATATGATCCATTATTTTATTATTCAACAAGAAAGCCCCACTTAAAAATCACGATTGACTACAAATTGCGCCCATGTCAACAAGAGATCTTTATACTTCGAATCCGGTAAAGGGTCAAGCTCACTTATTGCCTGACTGACAATTGATTCTGCCAACTTTTTAGCATATTCAACACCCTGATACTTGTTAAAGATTTGCTTAACCCGGTTGATATCCGCACCGGTAGCTTCAGCATTTCCTAAAACATCCGCAATCAGTTGTCGTTCTTTAATATTAGCATGGTGATAAGCATGTAATGCAATCACTGTCCTTTTTCCTTCACGGATATCCGAATCAATCGGTTTACCAAGCACTTTCTCGTCACCGGTTAAGCCCAGAATATCATCCTGGATTTGAAAGGCAGTCCCACATTGCTTGGCAAATCGTCCAATTGCACCGATCAGATTATTTTGAACGGCAGTCTGCTGCAAACCGATCGAAGCACCCGCAATACCGGCATACTCATACAAGACACCGGTTTTTAACTCCAGCATCTTGAGGACATCGGTTTCGGTAAGTTCCGCAATTGGCCGGCGGGCATACAGCACATCCAACGCCTCCCCGCCAATCAGACCATTAGTAACATCTACTTCCAACCTACGGATCAAATCGGCGATCACCGGCAATGGCAGACCGGTCGCTTCTAAATCTAATAATAACCGTACTGACCAGGCATGCTGCAGATCACCTGCCAATATGGCAATGCTGCGGCCCAAATCAACAGCTTCTTTAGGAGGATACCCCCAACTTTGAGCTTGAGTACGAAACTCTTCATGGACCGTAGGTTGCCCGCGGCGCAAGGAATCATTGTCAATGATATCATCGTGGACCAAAGTCCAGGTATGGTAAACCTCAACTGCTGCCGCTGCCAATTGAGCCTTTTGTTCATCGCCTCCAACAGCTCCACAACTAAAAAATAATACTCCGGGCCGAAATCGTTTCGCTGGTCGCTTTAAATAAGAATAAACCGCCTCACGGAGTATTTCAGGCATAAAACTTTGATAGTAACGTTCATCATTAAAAATATCCATCACCAGCGCGCTTCGTTCTTTTAGAGCGCCGAAGAATTCTTCACGACTCAGTATCAACTTACTCCTCCTCTATGTTTACCCGAAAATTTTCCGTCTTCGGTTCATTATTATCAAATCCAAGCAAAAGCTCTAATTTACCTTCAGCTGCATCAAGTTTTCCAGAACAATACTTTGTTAACCCAATTCCTTCCTCAAACAGGTTCAAACTCTCTTCCAATGAAAGTTCACCCTCTTCAAGACGGCGGACAATCTCTTCCAACCGGTTGATTGCTTCCTCGTAACTACGCTCATTTAAATTATTGTTCAGATCCTTCATCGCTACTCCTCAATTTATACTCAATCTTCAGTTTTATTTAAGACCTGGCACGCAAGACTACCGACAGCTAGCTTTACATTAATTTGCTCAGCAACATTAACCTGCTTAACATCGCTGATCACGGCTCCATCATTCTTCCGGGCGATCGAATACCCGCGCTGCAGTGTTGCCAACGGACTTAATGCATCTAACTTTCCAACTACTTTACTGAACCGTTCCCGTTTGATTTGCAAATGTTGAGTACTTAAACCGATGAGGCGTTCCCGCAAAATATTCAAATTCTGGCGACGTTGATCGACTAAGAGCTGTGGTTTGGCAAAGACACGTTTCGTAATTAAATTGACCAAATGTTGCCGTTCCGATTGTAAACGTCTTTTTAATGACAAGTTTAGTCTTTTACATAATATATCCAGATTGCGACAGTATGCCTGCTGATCCGGGACCGCCAACTCCGCTGCTGCGGATGGGGTTGGAGCACGAAGATCAGCAACAAAATCAGCAATTGTAAAATCGGTTTCGTGTCCTACAGCCGAGATGACCGGTTGCGGATGGTTTGCAATTGCACGGGCTACCCGTTCATCATTAAAAGCCCATAGCTCTTCAATCGAACCGCCACCCCGGCCAATAATTATCAAATCAAGATCGCTGATCGCCGCTGCTTGTTTCAAAGCTCTGACCAGACTAAGCGGAGCTTCGCTTCCTTGTACTAATGCAGGTATTATCAGAATATCCAGATTCGGACGCCGTCGCCGTAATATTTTAATCATATCTTGTACTGCGGCACCGGTTGGAGAAGTAATGATTCCAACACGCTGTGGCAACTCCGGCAATAAACGTTTTCGCTCGGGAGCAAATAATCCTTCCGCATTCAGCTTTTGCTTGAGTTCTTCAAAAGCTTGATAGAGATTACCTACCCCGTCTAACTCCATCCGTTCAACATAGAGCTGATAATTACCGCTTTTTTCATAGATGGAGATTTTTCCGGTAACAACAATTGCTTGACCATTCTCCGGTTTAAACTTTAAACTTCGTGCCTGTGAACGAAACATCACACAACTTAAACGCGCGTTCGCGTCTTTAAGTGTAAAATAAAGATGCCCTGAAGAATGCGGCGTGAAATTAGAGATTTCACCTTTAATCCAGACATCTTCAAGGTTAACACTTTCTTCAAGCAACCTCTTTAAAGCTAACGTAAGCGCAGAAACAGTCAGATATTTTGAAGCCAACTTATTACTTCCTTCAATCTCTTTTTGTGTTTATTCAATAAGGTTTCTTAAAAATCCTGCCAATAAAAACGATGAAAATTTCCATAAAAAAAACAGCAACCCTGCATCAAGGTCACTGTTAACTGTGAATTTACACGTCAAAAATATTAAGCAACTTAATTATTGTATTTTCTTAAACACGACTATTGTTCCTTTTTAATTTCAACTTTGGCACCAACATATTCCAAATCATGTTTTAAGCCCTGCAGTTGTTCAGGGGTTAAGCCTTTAAACACAGCCCAATCTTCGGCCCCTTCACGTTGTGAAAATACGATTCCACCCTCTGAAACACTGCGGAAGTTGCGAATCACCTTTTGAACATATTTATTGCGCGGGCCAACATCAACAATTTTTAATTCATAGGTCGCTCCTTCTTCAAGCTGAAGCGCTACATTACCGGGATCTTGATTGAAATTATTGATTTTGGTAATGAAAATTCCTGTAATCAGCACTGCAAAAATGGCAGCTAAGGTCATCGCATATGCAGGCTTCATTATCGGTGTCGTAATCAAACTCCAGAATCCTTGTTTTGTTTTGGTTGGTTTCAACGCTTCCTGACGCAGTCTATCTTTCCAAGCAGCGCTAAATTCAGCTGTTGGTTCTATTTTTGGAAGTTGACTCAAGCAAGAACTAACCCGGCTAAATTCTTCGTAGACAGCTTGACAATCAGAACAATGGTCTAAATGCTCTTGCATCGTTAATGAGATTGAATCGTCCTGGTCCAATTGAGCAATTGCTTTTTGTACCTGTTTACAATTCATGCTTGAACCCTCCTTTCAATCAGATTATTATATTTAGGTTGATTGATTAACTTCTTCCGAAATGCTTCCCGAGCCCGGTTCAAACGGGATTTTACCGTACCCATATTGCAACCGATAATTTGGGCAATCTCAAGATATTCCATACCTTCAATGTCTTTAAGAATTAAGATCGTCCGATGTTCTTCAGACAACTGCATCAAGATCTCTTGGATCATCTGATTACGTTCAGCATTTTCCGCTAACTCCTCAGGATTGGCAAAACCGGAAGTTGGTTCGTAGCCAATCTCTTTCATCTCATCCAACGAAGTACTTTTATTCTTCCGGTGTCGAAGCTCATCCAAACATAAATTGGTTACCACCCGATATAACCAGGTCTTAAAGGAAGACTTACCATTAAAATCAGAGATTTTTTGGAATATCCGGATCATCGCTTCCTGACCGACGTCCGATGCATCATGATGATTTCCAAAGTAACGAAAAGTCAAATTATAAATTGCTTTTTCATAATTACTCAATAACTGTTCTAAGGCATCTAAATTACCAGCTTGACTAAGTCTAATCAGTTCTAACTCTTCCAAAAAATTTTCCCCTTCCGCCATCTGAACTCATTTAAAATATGCCGCTACCTTCTTCTATTATAACATTAATGACTTAGGGAAGCAAAAACCAAGCCCAATCGCAGTCCAGAATAAGACTCAAACATCATCATTTTCCATTCAAACCAGCAATTAACCTGAAATTATTATTATTGCTGAGCGTTACCATGTTAAGATGGTTTATTAACTCAATACTGACTCTGACAACCAGCTTTATTTCATATTCTTCAGCAAAAGAATTGATAAAGTTAGACTCTTTCGATTATTAGACTTAGCTTCACGCTTTTTTGTTCCACTTTTTTTAAAAAAATACAAAATTATTGATCCAGATTCGGTTGTTGGTTCCATTCTTACCAGCAATTACTCAAAGGATGTTAATCTTCCTTAGCGAAAAGTTTTATTAGCATTATGTTAAGTAATTAATTATTGTCAATCTTCAGATTACTAAAGATTCGTTACTTGAAATGAACCTAAGAGTGAAAGGGGCAAATATTTTATGTTTAATCTCAAAAAACGTTTTTTACTGATGTTTTCCTTAGCGTTATCAATTTTATTAGTGTCCAGCCCTCAAGTCCACGCCCAACCGGTACTTTCTGATATTAAGGGGCACTGGGCCGAATCTACGATTCAAACTTTGGCTCAAAAAGGAGTGATCAATGGTTATCCCGACGGATTGTTCAGACCTGAACAAGCAATTACCCGGGCTGAATTTGCGACACTTGTTGCCAAAATTTATAATTATTCACCAAGTCCTGATAATCAATTCTCCGATGTAACCGGCCACTGGGGCAGCCCGTATATTAATGCCGTTGCAGGACGAAAAGTAATGAATGCGTTTGCCGATGGAAATTTTAAACCTGATAAAGCGCTTAATCGGGCTCAAATAGTCACAATGTTCTCCCGGATTCTTAATTTAGCCAAACCTGAAGAAAAATACGAAGACTGGAAACCCAGTTTTTCTGATGTCCCGAACAATCACTGGGCATTTCGTTACGTGGAAATCGCTAAAATGATTGGGATTTTACCATCCAGTTATCAAACAAAATTTCAGCCGGAACGTTTGGTCACCAGAGCTGAAGCAGTATCGATGCTTCAGGCATTGAGCCAAATAACAGTTAATCGCGGTAAGATATCACACATCGATATGGATACCGGACTGGTTAACATTCAAGGCGAAAAAAATGGTGAACCTTTACTTTCAATGGTCGTTCCTGAAACAATTATTTTACGCAATAACGCAACTTCTTCGATTGAAAATCTTTTAGAAGGGGATGAAGTTACGGCAATCACTACCGTTTCAGGTGATGTGAAGTTCCTAAAGGCTTTTGGAAAAGTTACCAAAAATGATTTACTGTCAAGAATCAGTTCGATGACTAAGGGATATCTCAAACCGAATCATATCAGTTCAATCCTCTCCGGTGACTGGGAGGCAATCAAAGATGATATCAAAGGTGGTATTTATCAGCAATTGATCGAGTTTGGACTGACTCCGGCCGAAGCCGAAAGTTTAATCGTTCAAGACTGGAACTACCTGGACAGCCTAAGTCGGGATCGATTATCACAAGCACTCTCCAACTATCTGGGCATCTCTTTAGATTTCAGCCAGGCATTATTAGACCGGGATCTTGATAAGATTAAAGAATTTGGCAAGGTCGAACTGGCCACTGTGGCCCTAAGTAGATTATTGGGTGTAAATGAATAAAATGAATAAATTAAAATGCCTTCTCAAAAATATTTGAGAAGGTATTTTGATTTTTAATGGAAAGGTAATTTCTGTCGATAAATTAATGTGAACTTGACCGATTTGTAAATTATAAATTTAATATCTTCAATATTACTTGCGTTTGATTCATCAATCTTATTCACTTTGGATCTTTTTAAAATCTTTAGGAAGCTCGAACAACGCAGCATTAGGTTTTACTAAAGACAGTTCCACGGTATCTACTTGATAAGTAACTCGAGCGCCCACTTGATGCTGGATCTTTAAGACCAGATCATTGGTTTTTGAGACATAAGCCAGACTCTTCTCCTCTTTCTCTGCTATTTCATAAATGTTACACGGATATCCCTTATAGGTATCCTCGCCAACCTTCTTACCATACTCTTGTACCAGATTAGCTATTGCGTTTTGAACCAGATCCCAAGTTTTTTTATCAAGTGGAGATTCGGTATACTGTTTCGCATCCATATAAAGTGTCCATAAAACCTTTTTATCAAGACGGTAAATATTAATAATCTCCGCCGAATCAACCGCCGCTGTATCGATCCTTAATTTATTACCACCTAAACAATAATATTTCTGAGTCATCATTAAATTTTGATTGCCATCTCTGTGCTCATGCACCAGAAGATAATTTTTGGGACAACCAGCCATTACGATAGAGGTCAACATTAATAGTGCTACTATTAATAAAATAAAAATTTTAATTTTTTCATTTATTCAACCTCCAATAATATTTTGTTAATATTTTCTATCTTTTTGGCAATAATCCTTTTAAAAATTGCAACTACCAAAAATAGTATTTTCAAATAGGAATTATTACTAATTACACGCTTTTTAATTACTCTTCTCTTCTTTTCCTAATCTGATAGATAGTTCCCTTGGTAACAATATGGTCACCATAACGCTGCTTCAATTGGTCAACTACTTGATGAAGTTTATGCAAATCTTGATCATCCGCTGCTTCTTCATTTTCAAACAAACTCAGTTGTAAATTGTCGTTACTGTCAAACCCGCTGACACTCACTCCAATTAGTCTAAGTTTTTTCTGCCCCAATTGTAATTGATCTGCCAATTGTAAAGCTTCATGATAAATCATTTCTTCAAAGTCGGTTGCTGTTTTAAGAGTAGTCTGTTTGGTAACTGTTTTAAAATCCGAATCCCGTAACTTAACTGTAATTATTTTCCCTTTCAAATTCTGTTGCCTTAACCTCCGGGCAACCTGATCAGCCAATGCCAATAATACCCCTGCTAAATAATCGTAATTATCAGTATCATTCTGAAAAGTCACTTCATTACCTACACTTTTAACACTTCCTCCGTTGACTACAGGACAATCATCGATGCCATGCGCTAAGCGGTACAATTGCAAGCCAACTTCACCCAATTTTTGATGTAACAGCTCCTGATTAAATTTTCTTAAAGCACCGATGGTCATTATTCCCATCCGTTGTAACAGTTCTTCAGTCTTCGCACCAACACCCCAGAGCTTACTTACCGGTAAATTCTCTAAGATCCCGAAAACATTATCAGAATTAATAATTACAAAACCTTTGGGTTTCTTTAAATCCGAACCTAATTTGGCTAAAAATTTATTGGGTGCCACAGCTGCTGATGCTGATAAACCAATCTCCGTTTCAATTCTACTGACAATTTTTTTCGCAATTTGCTCCGCCGGCCCAAAAATCACCTCCGAATCAGTCAGATCAAGAAAAGCTTCATCCAAAGAAATCGGTTCGACCAATGGTGTATACTCAAACAAAATTTCCATAATCGCCTTTGAGACTTCTTCATAACGGCTGCTGCGGACCGGAACAAAAATTCCGTGAGGACACCTGCGGTAGGCTTCCCGAAGTGGCATAGCCGAGCGTACCCCGTACTGTCGTGCTTCATACGAACACGTTGATACTACACCACGCTTTGCAGGATCACCTCCTACAATTACCGGTTTACCTTTTAACTTAGAGTTATCCAACTGTTCGATTGCAGCATAAAACGCATCCATATCAATGTGAAGAATCTTCCGTTCTCGCATCTGAATAACCCCCAAACGTACGTTCTCTTATCTGCTAAAAATAAAACCCGTCATTGACGGGTTATTTGGCAGATTTACGTTTCCTAGCCGCCTCGGATTTTTTCTTCCTTCTTACACTAGGCTTTTCATAATGCTCCCTTTTCCGGACTTCGGCAAGGATACCGGACATCTGACATTGTCGTTTAAAACGTTTTAATGCACTGTCCAATGTTTCATTTTTTCCGATTTTAACTTCAGTTGCCACAAATTTCCCTCCCCTCCACTGCTTGTTACCAATACGGCTCTCCCGCAGTGTTCGGTTCGAAAGCCAAAATTACATTAATATATTATACAATAACAATTGATAAATTGTCAACAACTCATCCCGGAGGCCAACTTAATGGTCTACCCGAAATAATGTGGAAATGTAAATGGAATACTGTTTGACCGGCTTCGGAACCACAGTTTGCAACAATTCGAAAACCATTTTCAACTAATCCAAGCTCTTTTGCAACTTTTTGGATTCCATCAAAAAACAGATTTGCTAATCCCGCTTCAGTAAACTTTGGATCTGCTACATTTTCGACATGCTGTTTTGGAATGGCTAACAAATGAGTTGGAGCTACTGGTTGGATATCTTTGATCACTATTAAATTATCATCCTCATATACTATTTGGCTGGGTATTTCTTTATTAATAATTTTACAAAACAAACAATCAACCAATAGAATCTCTCCCTTGTATTATTATTTAATTCGACATGTTTATTTATTATTCCTTTAAATTTAATCAACTAATTTTTTTAAAAATTTCAACTTATCCATTCCCATTTTCCACCAATATCATTATTGATTTTTTCAATGCGATATACTCCCTAAACAATTTCCCCAATCAGATTGGTCCCATTATAATCATTAATTTTAACATTACATAAACAGTTTTTCAAATTTCGTTTACTTGTTACAACTACGGGTAAATATTCACTGGTAAGCCCGGTCCAATTTCCACCCTCTATTTCTTCAAACAACACTTGGACTTGTTTTCCGACGAACTGTTGTGCAAATTGAGTATTTGTCTGTTGTACAAGTTTATGAATCCGAATGCTACGTTCGTCCATGACCTGCTTACTAACTCTGCCACTCATCGTTGCAGCTGGAGTTCCTTGGCGTGGCGAAAACTTAAAAACATGAACATTACTAAATCTTAATTCTTTAATAAAGTCATAAGTAGTATCAAAATCAGCATCTGTTTCACCCGGAAATCCGACAATCAAATCGGTCCCAATCCCAACCAAAGGATTATTTTCTCTTAGTCGGGCAACGATCTCTTTAAAGTAAGCAGTTTGATAACCCCGATTCATCAATTTTAATATTCGATCACTGCCGCTTTGTAAAGGAATATGTAAATATTGACATACTTTAGGAGCTTCAGAAACAATTGCAATCAATTGTTCATCAAAATCGTTAGGCTCAATTGAACCCAATCTGATTCGAAAATCACCTTCAATTTTCAGTAGTTCAGCCAATAATTCTGATAATCTGATTCCTAGGTCTTTCCCATAACATCCTAAATGAATTCCGCTTAAAACAACTTCTTTATAACCCAACTCAATTAAGCGTTCAAACTCCAAGATTACCCTATCAACCGGCATACTGCGAACTTTGCCTCGGGCATAAGGAACAATACAATACGAGCAAAATTGTTCGCAACCCTCTTCAATTTTCAAATTGGCTCTGGTCCTAACTGTTGAATGCCCAACTGGCAAGTCTACCCACTCGTTAACGTTATCAATTTGGTCAACCGCAATCTGTTGGAATTGTCCGTTTTGATGCTTCAGATAATCTTCAACCAGCTCAACAATCCGCGGGCGCTCGGCCATACCTACAATTAAGTTAGCCCCTGGTATTTCAATAATTTCATCCGGTGCCACCTGTGAGTAACAACCCGTTACAATAACCGCTTGTGGCTTAAATCCAACCGCCTTGCGGACCGCCTGACGGGATTTACTTGCTCCTGTCCCGGTAACCGCACAGGTATTGATAATATAGATATCCGCTCCACTGTCAAAAGATACTATTTCATAGCCTTTTTCTTCAAAAAGCTGCATTAAACTTTCAGTATCATTTTGGTTTACCTTACATCCTAACGTATAAAAAGCAACTTTCATTTTTTGACTCCATGATAGTAATTGCTGTACAGATTACTGCTCCGATAGTCAATCCATTTCAATAATAACGGACTGATAATCATCAACCCAATAAAAGTCATTACAACGGTCAATAATCCATACGAATAGACACAATAAAAAATCATTAAGAAATTAAAAAAAGCTATTCCATAGCCTGCGCGCTTGCGGTACCATTTAGGACACCAGCGGGCGATAACTCTAAAAAAACAGACTTCAATCATTACCAGAAAAATCCAGGCAAATACCTGCTGCACATGAGGATCAAAATCAGCAGCAGTTTTTAAGCGAAAGTAAAAAATCAATGTCATCATAAAACCACTGAAGGTTAATAACGAAAATAAAAAAATCTTCCTCAAACTAATTACAATCAATCTTTCCTTTTTGGGATCTCGATCCGGCTCTGAACCAAAAAAAGCAATCCCAAACCATTGACCGCTTATAATCCCCATACTCCAAAACGGAGATAATGAAGATACAATAATAAAAGACAGCAATAGATTTATTTTAATTGATTCTTTTGTAAAATATACCATACAAGCACCGATAATAACTGCCAGTCCAAAATAGATTAAACCTAACAACCAATTCATAATAATTCTAAACTCCTTTTAATACCGGATTCATTCATCATCCGGATCGTTTATTAGTTGTTTTCCCAGATAAATGGAGCGCCCCAGTCCAGTATCGTATGCTGCCCACACTATACCCTTACGATGTTGGCGCATGATCGTCAGGAATTTGGTTGTTTGCGCATCCATGTTATCAGCATGGTGCAAAATACAGGCTTCTATCATTAAGGGTTCAATTGGCGAGCCCCACTCCATAATGCCATGATGGCTCACTAATAAATGAATTAATTGGTTTTTTATTTCTGTCACGACCTCAACATCAAACTCCTGCATTAGGCCGTCAAAAGCCCGATCGACCATCTGTACTCCCAATACCAAATGGCCAATTAGCTTTCCTTCATCAGAACCATCAATTCCTTTATCAATTTTGTAAGTTTTCGTCTTTCCGATGTCATGTAAGATTGCTCCAGTGACTAATAACTCCTTATTAATCATTGGATAATAGTTGGCTGCTGCCACACAGAGATTTAGTACGCCAGCAGTATGCTCAGCCAATCCCCCGATATAAGCATGATGACGCTTCAATCCCGCCGGAACCCTCAAAAAATTAGCAACAAATTGTTTATCACCAAAGAATGAATTCAATACCCGCTTTAAAACCGGATCTTTAATCTCCCGAATCATTGTGTTGATAAAGTTCCAGTAATCCTTTAAATTGCCCGGAGTACATGGAAGAAACCGGCTATAGTCAATCTCTTCTTCATTCACAACTTGATAGGAGTCGCTGCTTTTCGCATCCCATTCCAACTGAAGCTGATCCTTATAACTTTTTGCCTGAATATTATTTAATTTAATAACCTTCCCAACCTCTAATTGAAAAAACAACTCTTCGGTAGCACTCCATACTTTGGCCGCAATCTCGCCCGAACGGTCACCAAGCTTTAAAGCTAAATAATTTGATCCGTTTTTAGCAATCCGAATCTGGTTTTCGACTATTAAAAAAAAACCACTTACCAGTTTATCACCAACAATATCGGCAATCAACATTTTCCGACTAATCCTCCTGTATATTAGCTGTCAGAACACCAAACAACTTAGCAAGGGCCAGCAAATCTTGTGCATTGTGCTTTAAAATAGGGATAATATAACCTTCCTCGCCGGTATCAACATATTTATGGTAGTATACTGGCGCCTCTGAGCCAGGTAAATCGGCGGGTCTTTCTTCTTGCAACAAATACCTTTCAACTGTGGTTAAACGACAATCCGGTAAATTGTGACGATAGTTTTTACGGGTATGCCGTAATAAATCCAGATGATAAGCGTCAAATTGATCAGCTAAACCATGAAATCTCAATCTTCCTTTTAAATAAGGAACATCAAAACTACGGCCGTTATAACTGGCGATAATACCTGTATTACGAAAATCAGCTTTCAGTTCACCCAAAATTGCTTTTTCTTCTTCATAATTACGTGCTAAATATTGACGAATTCGTCCAACCCCGTCTTGAAAGATTAAAATCCCGATCAAGAACACGGGTTGTGCATAATATAACCCTACGGTCTCAATATCAATGAACTTAATATCTTGCGGACTAAAAAAACCCAACAGCTCCCAATCCGTAGCTCCATAACAGCTTAAACGATTAATATCTCTCTTGTCAATAATATTTAAAACTTCCAGAGCTGCTTTTGCCCAACGGGGATGAGTGGTCAAATCCTGCAGGGTATTAAAGCCTGATTCTCTTAACTTCAAAACAGTTGCGTTACCAATACCATAAATCAATTGCAGGTTATTAAAGATTAAATCTGCATCTGGAAACTGATAGGCCACTTTATCGGCAAGTGACTCAATGAAACGATAAGGCCCAAAACCGTTGTTTCTCTCTTCATCCTTGACAACAATTGTCTGTATGTTGACACACGAATTTATTTTTAAAGCAAAAGAAGGCCGCATCATTATTCACCTCAATTTGAGGTCTTCTTCTCATCATCATCTTCGACATCAAAATCAATAACTACTTTACTGTCAACATGGAAACTTTTATCTTTCAGCTTGATAACCGCTTTTTCCCCACGTAATTCCTCGCCTTCAGGACGTTTTAAATAGACATTGCCAAAAAATGATAAGTATTCAAGTTGATCATCATATTCAATTCGTTCAGCAGTACCGTTAAAATCTTTATGTTCCGTTTTACCCTTGGTTGCAATAAAGTTTTTTGAGTCTGCTTCAAAATACAGTTCATCAGCGAACAACTTAAAGGCGTCTTTAACAACCTTTCCTTTTTCTTTCTGCTCTTTACGATCCAGTATTACTTCCCGATAGAAAGTACCTGTCTTTTTCTTTAGGTCGTAATCAAGGATTTCGGCCTTAATTGTAACATCTTCATTAGCATAATTAACTTTTGATTCTAAAAATAATTGTTTATTATCCATATCAATTCTTGCTTTTTCAGTGGTAATAACACTTTTACCCTGGACTATCCGGACATTACCCTCAATATAAGAGATTTTCTTTTCGGTATCGCCCTTAATGCTATTGCCTGTTACTTTTACCTTGTCATCATCTGAAGCAGAGAAAACGGTGAAACAACAACCTAAAATCAATAGCAAAATAATTTTAATTAACACTCTTCTGATCATAATTGCAAAATTACTCCTTCAGGTTCAATCAATTCATATTCTTCAGTTTCCAAATTATAGATTATCCCTTTGGCTTTTACCTGATCGTTGTCTTGATTTAATTCGATCCCTTTTTCCAGTAGTAACTCATCCTTTTGGAGACTCAACTTCATGGAACCGGCTTTAATCAACATATTTTTGCCGGTAACCTGAATTGCCCCTTCCGAAATTAACTCTTCTTTGCGATGGTTCATGATAATCTCTTTTGAAACAAATACTTTATCATCAGTTTTAGCTTCGACGTCGCCGCCAATATATAATACTCCGCGCATTCTTTCCCATCTGGCCCAGCCCGCCTGAAATAAGACCTGTTTATCCTCGACTGAAAAAATTATCCCTTCTTTGATCTTTTCAAAATGAACAATATTCCCTTCAGCCGTTTGCCAGATTCGTTCGGCTTCAATCTGCCAGGTTTTCTTTTGGTCAATCCATCCTGTTAATTTACTGGTTTCAATCACAATACTTGGGCTTCTTGGCTGTGGGGTTTCAATTTTAACCTCCGGAGCTGGAGAAAACATACCATCCCACCAGCCGCCATACTGCCCCATAAAATAAAGAAGGCTAATTATAATCAGAAACAATGTCAACTTAATAATTTTATTCATAGAAAAAAAACTCCGACGGATCAGCAGCCGTATTGAATTGCGCTCTTGGGAAGGCTTTGAAACTAAGCTGCAACCAGTATTTTTGTTCGACAAAATCATAATTAAAGATCACTTCACGGCAATGCCAGTCATAAGTTACACCCACTTGAGCCACTGAAAAACTCTCCTGAAACAGATCATAACGGGATTCAATGTCAACTTTCCATTTGTCATTGATCCTTTGGTGGATTGAAGCTTGAAACTGTTGATTACTCCACCATCCGGTGATAAAATTGTACCCCAGGTATAATCCCAATCTCCAATCCGGTTTTGGATTGTAATTGATTCTTAAATAAGTATCTCCAAATCCATATCCCCACTCATAGATGGTATTAAACTGAATTATCTGAGGTTTAAGCACCGCACTAATCGAAATTGGATCTTTTTGTTGCAATTTAAAATTATAACCGGTATTAAGATCAACACGAATTAATTTACTATCCCAAAGCCAACTATTCTTAGCAAAAGCTCCGGGATATAACGCATCATTGGTACCAAAAAAACTGATTGATTCTCCCAACATCTCCGTATAACCCAAACTGACATTGGTTGATAAATAATCATTAAACTTGTTATTCAATACTAAAGACTCCGAAAGACCAATTAAATCTGTTATTTCTTCCCGATAATCATAGACCCGATAACGAAAATCACTTACTGCATTTAAACTTAGTTTTGGCTGTTGCCAGATCATTTTAGTATTATTCAGATCAAAAGCATAACGTGTCCCGGAATCTTCACTAATGATAGCCTCATTTACTGTTTCCAATTTTTCTAATTTCGTATATTGGGCAGTTAATCGTACTCCACCCAAATAAGGCCACTCCCACTTGGGTATTGTATAGGTAATCTCCGGCAAATAGTTAGTGGTCTGCATATAGGTACCACTGACATAACGGCGGTTGATCAATTTCAGATCAATATTTGACCAGTTCCAATTTTTCTGCGTCAACAGGTTAATATCAAAACTGGTTGAATCGGTTGTAGACTCCTGGTAATACCACCTGCTATTCGCATAAAGATTCCAAGTTGAATCAATCTGATAATTCCAGTTCTCAGAGATATCATAACTTTGCTTAATGGAATCATCCTGATAGTACTTAAAGTAAATTCTGGGATAAGGCGATATTCCATAAAGATTAAACCGATAAGTTGATTTTAAATACTGTTCATTGGAGTTATTAACCAAATAACCATTCTCCAAACTGGTATCCCACTTCAACTTTTCATTGGTTGAATTCTCATAACCAAATCCGTATTTGTACTCATCAATTGATTTATTCCGGTTATTATCATTATTCAAATAGTAATATTCCTGGTACCATTTGGTAGTTGGAGAGGTTATAGTATGATGTTTGACACCAATCCCGTTACCTCCATATTCCGTTAAATCCATAATAATTTTACCATAATTATTATCATCAAAAAAATAATTGTATCCGATCGTTAAGAACCAGCCAACTAAATCATTTCTTCCAAACTTAGGCGGATCAAAATTATTTTCATCTTCTTTCAGGGAGATTACCAGATATGGTATATAAAGTAGCTTAACTTTTCCCTCCCAATACCAAGCCTTACGAAAGATGATCCGTTTCCCAGGATAATACTCTACTTCTGAAGCAGTAATATGATAATGGGGATGTTCAAGATTACACCCGGTAAAATTAGAATCATTGAAGAAAAGATCATCTGCTACAATAAATGCTTCTTCGGCTGTTATAAATGCCTGATCGGCAATCTCTTCGCTATCTTCTTCATTGATCTCAACATTAATTGGTGCAAGCCAACCACGCTCTGACCGGAAATCGTATAAAAACCGTTCTCCACCCTCATAAGTTTTATCATCTTTTGTTACTTTTACATTACCAACCGCTAATAACAGATTTAAATCCCGATCAGCAAAAGCCTGATCTGCTTCAATTGTCGTATTCCGATATTCAATGACTACATTGCCATACGCTTCTAAGTGCCTGGTTTCATCATTATAGCGCACCTCATCGGCTTTAAGGGTTACCGGTTCGGCAACAGCTACTGACTGGCCCAAGCACATCATGATTATCAGTATCATTATTATTAAGCCCATTTTACTCATTACATAATTACCTCCGCTGTTCTACTGCAACGAGTAAAATCAGACCCAAGATCATAAAAAATATTTGTGGGATCCAAGCGGCAACCCATGGGATTAAAACACCATTACAGCCCAAATTTCGCCCAACAACCTGCATCGTATAATATCCCATAATGATTAAAAAACAATAAACAAAACCTACCCACCTCGAATTCCTGCCGGTTAAAATGGTTAACGGGACAGCAATAAAGACTAAAATTAAGGAAATTAACGGATCGGCAAATTTTTGATGGTAAAAGACTGCGTATTCAGGTAGATTGAAACCGCTTTGCTTACTCAAGATATATCTTTCCCGCAATTCTTTAGAGCGCATCCCTGAAGGCGCCTTCTCTTCACCAATTAAAGCAGTTACATCATTTACCACTTTAATGTCCATTTTATCATACCTGAGTTCAGATACCAGAGTTCCCTCTTTATCAAATTCATGCACAAATCCTTTATTAAGCTCCCAAACCCCTTTTTTGATCCTGCCATCCTCAGCCGTAATAATCCGGGGCCAGCCTTCCTGCGTATCCGTTTCAATGATCAAGACACCCTTAATCGTCCCTTCCTTATGATGAACTTGTTTTAAGTAAATAAACTTGTTTTGTGCTGCTTTCAAAACAACATTTTCTTTTAATAATGGCAAATCCTCCTTCATCGAAAGACGTTGCAGTTCGACATTAAAACGGTGGTTAGCCGCCGGTACTACGGTATCATTCCAACAAAATGCTGCGAAACACAATAAACTTACCCCAATAAACAGGGGTAACATGATCTGAAACAAACTCATTCCGCAAATTCGAATCACTTCAAATTCACGTTCCCGTAGCAATCTACCAAAACTTAAAATAACCCCAAACAAACAGGCTGCCGGTAAGACATCCATCCATAAGTAAGGGATTTGATTTAAAATCAAAAACCACATAAATCCGAGGGTGATCCGGTAGCCAATAAAAATATCATTATAGTCAAACACAATCTTCCCAATCCCAAGTACGGTAAACCCTAACATACAGATTAGGAACTGAACAAAAAACTCCCGCCATATGTATCGATGGAGGATTTTCAATATTTTAAACCTCCTACAAAGTTATGAAAAAAGCGCCGAGGCGCTTCAGAATTTATAATTAATGGTGACTTGGATTAACTCATCATCAATAAAACTTCCTTCTCCCTGATACCAGGATGCTCCTACAGAAATATTTTGATTGTCCAATTCCACTCCGAACATCCTTCCGCTATAATCCCAATCATCCAAATCTTCTTCGGCTACGGCATGGATCCGCAGATACTCACCTATGTTAACACGCGCTCCCAACCTTAACAGCGAACCTTCAATCGGGTTGGGACCAGACTTGCCTTCATTTAGAAAATCATATATTTCCGCAGCAATTACTAGTTTATTATCAAACGTATAGGAACAACCAACCGTTGACTGGTAATTGAGGGTTTGAATCGAATCATCACGCCCAATATTATGTATTGCCAGACCCACTTTAAAAGAATCGGTTACCTCAGCCACCAATCCGAAATCCAACAGAAAATCCTTGGAATCAATCTCCTTAACAAAACTGCCCGTATACTTATTATAAATCCCATAATTACTGAATTTCGCGGCTACTCCTAATGCAATATTTTCTGATGCCTGCCATCCATAAGAATACCCCAAGGTTAGATAACGACTGTAGAGTTGAATCCCGATCAAATCCTGACTTCGGGCAACATATAAGGCTCCGGTGCCTCGTGATTCAGCTACCGAATAAATCAGTAGATCATCCCAACCCATGGCAAGGTCTCGCCCTGAAAACCGGTATTCAATGAGAAAATTTTTATTTTCCAAACTTACTAAACCAGCCGGATTATAGAGTGCGCCTGAAGCTGAATCAGCAACACTGACAAAATCACTGACACCCAATGCCCAAGCTGGGACAACTTGACCAAACAACATTAAAATAACTAGCAATAAAGGCTTTAATAGACGATTCATAATGTGCCTCCTTCCTTAGATAACACTTTAGTAATCGTCAAAAACTCATAAATAATTTAGCGATCTCCAACATTTGGTTTTGTCAATATCTGCCTGTAAAATTTTAGCCTTGGTTTTGGAGCTTCTGTTCCAACTCGGCGACTTTTTTCTGGAGTTCTTTAAATTCCTTTAGCAACTCCGGAAGACGTCCTGCAGCTGCCTGAATCCTCATATCGGTAGCATGAGGACGGGCCGGAAATCCCGACACAAACGAGTTTGGCGCTAAATTATTAATAACTAATGAACAAGCCGCTACCACCGAGTCATCACCAACGTTGAGATGGCCAATTACCCCGGATTTCCCAGCTAATGTAACCCGGTTTCCCAATTTGGTACTACCGGCTAATGCAGCTTGGGCAATGATAATATTATCTTCCCCAACCTGACAGTTATGGGCCACCTGTACTAAATTATCAATTTTGGTACCTCTCTTAACCAGCGTAACTCCTGTTGTGGCACGATCAATAGTAACACAGGCACCAATTTCAACATCGTCCTCAATTTGAACAATCCCTACTTGCGGAACCTTATAATGTTTCCCATTAACAGTGACATAACCGAATCCGTCTGCTCCAATAACCGTACCGGCATGAATCTGGACATTATTCCCAATAATGCAGTTTTCCCGAATAACCACATTGGAATGGATAATACAATTTGACCCTATTTGTACTCCGTCTTCAATTATTGCTCCTGGCATAATCACACTGTCCGATCCGATGGTTACCTGGTTTCCGATAAATACTAAGGGTCCGATGGTGCAATGATCGCCCTTAAAATCCGAACCGATAACCGCTGTCGAATCAATCCCCTTTTGGTAGGTTTTAGGAGGATTAAAATGATTTAACAGGATTGCAAAGGCCAAACGGGGATTTTTTACTCTAATCGCTGGCTTAACGACCTCGGAGATTGTTTCCGGAATAATAATTGCAACTGCTTGACTGTTAATTGCCCGTTCCAATACTTTTAATGAAGCAACCAAAGTAATGTCTCCGTCCTTGGCATTGTCAATTCCGGCAACTCCGGTGATTACAACATTACCATCGCCAATGATTTCACCATTAACTAATTTAGCTAATTCCGCTAGAGTAGTCATCGTTAACTCCCTTTTCAATTATTATCAAGTTCCTTAATAACCTCATCAGTCAGATCATTTTCGGCATAGAGAAACGCCTGGGGACTGGCTACCAATTTAATCCCTTTTCTGCTGGAAACAGCAGCAATTGCTTTTTTAACTTCACCAATAAATTCCCGATTCTTCTCCAATCGGAATTTTTCAAACTCCAGCTCTAATTGTTGTTTTTCCGCTGCTGTAGTTGCCTGGCTGATTTTGGTCCGAATTTCGTCGCGTTTACTTTGTAACTCTTGGTTAATTTTTTCACTCAATTTACTCTTTTCAGCTACTTTATCAGTATCAATCGTTGCATACTCGACTGCAGAACTACTTAAAGCAAAATACAACCCTAAAGTTAAAATCACAAACCCTAAGAGAATCGCCCCGGCAATTATCCAAGGTTGACCGGATTTGGCCGAATTTGCTTTTTTGTCTTTAATTATTTCTTCTCCCATTTTCTCCTCCGACAATAAGTTTATTATGGTTTCTTTAAATTCCAATCCTTAATATTATTTCCAGCAATCAAAGATCAAATTAACTTTTTTAAAATTTTATTCTTTCTTTATCTGGACTTAATAGCCTGTCTGCAATTTTATTTTATCTGTTTTTTACGTAATTCAATGGCTTTTAAAATTTCATCCTCACGCTTGTGACGCCATGATTCAAAATCTTGTTCTAACTTTAATCGGTACGTACTCACATCTCGCTGAAACTGTTTGGTAAAAAAACTTTTAACTGCATCGAGTTCCGCTGACGCTTTCTCTTGTCGCCACCCGGAAAATACCCGTAATTCTTCTTGCAACCTCTGGTATTCACTCTCGATTTGCTGTTCAATCTCTAACTTAATTCGATTAATCATCAGTTGAATACTCTGCTTTTCGGCCTTCGCTTCGTCCTGGTTTGGTACTAAATCCAGCATTGATAACTTAAATTGCAAGTTAGTTAGTTCTAACCGATATTTGTCATGAACTTTCTTTTGAAACTCTGCAAACTCTTCAGTCACCTGCTTCTTCTTTTCATCAAGATCTTTTTTTAAAGCAGAGTTAATCGAATTAATCCTCTCATTCAATTTTAAATTATAATACTCTTCCCGGTTTTTACTGTATTCATCTAAATTACTATTGAGGTTATTTAATTTGAGATCAATCTCATACTGATAATTATTTTTAATGATTGCGACCTGATCATCGATTAATTTTCCAAAATCAATCCCGACGGTTGTAGAACGGCCAACATTTTGCAAACCATCAGGATTAATTCTCCATTTTGTGCCTAATTTCTTAAGTTCTTCATCCAATCTTAAATATTGATTCCAATCGGGACTTTGTTTAATTGCAGTTTCAAGGTCAGATTGACCAGTAAGCTTTGTCACCAATAATGAAGATTGGACATAATAAACGATACCATAAATGATTGCTATCACAATAGTAATTTTGATAAGGTACTTCTTCCAATTCATCTTTATTTTTTCTTTGAATTAGCGTTAGCTTCTTTTTTGGCTTTTTCAATAACTAAGTCTGTGATGTCAGTCCCACCATAAAAGACAACACTTTTATCTAAAACCATTGATAATTTTTTCTCTGCTCCAACTTCAGTTATTAACTTCTTAACTTTATCTTCCGTCAATTTCTTCTGTTCGTTCAAATACTGCATTATTTCATTGCGTTTTGCTTCCAGCTGTGCGTTTAACTCATCAGATTTTTTTTGCGCTTCATCTTTATAACGTTTGTCAATACTGGCTTGTTCCTCGGCTGTTTTCCCATTTTTTTCAGCAACAGCTTTATCTTGCAGTTCTTTTAAGGCATTCCGGTGCTGTTGCATAATATAGCCTTGATAAAGCTTAAATTCGGTATCTTTTTCTTTCAGAATTGCTTGTAAGCTTTGATAATCCGGTAACTCATTCTGAATTTTACCAGTATCAACAAAACCTACATTTATCGCTGCGTTCGGTGATGGAGCCGCACCTGATAAACTACTAAATAACAATACCAGACTTAAAATAACTACTCCTCCGACAAAGACCATTAAAAATTTGTTAGATTTCATTAAAATTTCTCTCCTTTTTAATATATTATTTATTTAATAAGTAAATACTCATTATCTATAAAATCAATCTACAATGTAGTTTACCAAAAATGGAACAATAATTGAATTCCCGTCTTTTTATCAAATTGAATCAGTTCCAAATCCAAATTATCATTAACAACGATCCCCAGTAATGCCAAGTTGGGAGTATCATCCAAACCAATCTCTAACCCCAGATAATCGCCCCGTTCAAACCGATAATTAAAGATGATCCTTTTATTCTTATTTTCAAGTTCGTATTCAAATCCCCCGTTAAAGTTTGATGCTATTGGTAGTTTGAACCCCACTTTAATTGGGCCTTCAATATTTTCACCGACTGATATTTTCATATATACCTCGTAATCACTTAGCAGATAGCCAATGTAACCTTGTAAATTACCATAATGGTTATTTTCATTCACATAATACCTGGCATCTAAATGAGTACGAAATCGAAGTGAATCGACATACAAGTTAACTATCGTTTTATTACCCGGATCTAGTTTTAAATCAACCGTCATTCCCATTTCAGTTAATTCAGGGAAAGAGTTAAGATAAGCAATCAGATATTTTTCTAACTTTGATTGATAATGAATCAGAAACTCTACCGGTACTCCTTTCAATAACTCAAATTTAACTTCATTAACTATATTTTTTTTCTGAAATACCCAGGTTGGAACTGTTTTTGAATAATAGTCGACTTTAATTTCTGAAACTCCCTGAGCAACAGGCGTTAATTCTAGGTTTAAAGTGGTAACCGGCTGAGCATCAATCGAAAATTTACATTCAAAACCGGGAAAATCACGCTCAACCAAGTAATTGATTACCAGGCCAAAGATACTTTCAGCCCAATCAGCCGATGCAACCGGTAAACCAACAAAGATCTTATTAATTTCTGACTCTACCTGCCTCGTAATTTGGCCGGTAAAATTGTTAAATTCAGGATTAAGGTTATTAATCTTTACACTTAATTTAATATCCGAGATTAAAGGTGGTAGTGGTTCTAATTCCATGATTATTTTAGTATTTCTTCCAAAAACAAGATTTACTGACTCAATTCGAAACCCGACCAAAACTTTTGAAAAAACATTCACGATTGCAACTTTAACCTTTTCTTTGCTTTGTTCTAACAAAGATAAAGGCTGGGAGATCAACATTTTTTCTCCCACCTTACCAACACTTAACTCAATTCGCTCCTTCAACCCCTCGTAAATTCCTTCATTGATATTTAACTGCACCTCAACAGACTGGACTGTTTCTTCAGATTCTCCCAGCGCAGTCTTTGAATAGTTACAAATCAAAATAACCACCATTAATGTGCAGAATAATAAATTAATCAAACTAAACCGGCCTATTGATTTCAACCTACCACCTCATGTGAAAACAGATCCCGTTTTTCAAAACATTTCACTCATACTAATTACCAGCCTTGAATCACCATCTTCATTCCAGGCGTTATCAACCCTAATCAAACCAAAGAATGGAATATCAATTCTGAATCCTACTCCGTAGTCTGACCGCACTAGGCTATCGCCGCTGTTGTTGATCTGTCCAACATCATAAAACAGGACAAATTCCAAATTTTTATTAGAAGGCAAGCGATAACGCAATTCCGTATTCGACAGTAAATAACTTGACCCGATTAATTTTCTGGTGTTTTCATCATCAAACCTGCGCTCATCATACCCGCGTAACTTGTACATCCCGCCTAAATAAAGCTCTTCATAGTCCGGATAATCACCGGTCAGGTATTCACCCCGTAACCTGGTTCCAATTACGAGATTGGGCGTCAGGGAATGAAACCATTTACCCTCAAGCATTAATTCATTGTAATTATAATCTCCTCCAAGATATTCACCAAATACGGTATAACTACCTGTTAACTGGTAACCGCCAACAACAAAATTGCGTCCCTCTCGTTTCAGTTTATTGCGATCAATTTCAATCCCGGCAGAATTATTCCAAAAATCAATCTGTTCCGGTTTATTGTGTTCTGGTTTATCAGTCCCATCCAACCAGTAATTATGAATAATATTTTCTTCAAATCGGAATCTCACACGCGCCGCAGTATCTTTCCAAAACATCCGTCCAAATGACAATGATAATCCTGTTCTAGTAAGATCAATCTCATACATTCCATCCTGATTCAACCAGCTTTTCATCGTCGATGTCATACTTGAATCGGAATTCCACATTGATAATCCAAAAGAAGTCCGGTTATCATCTAACCATGGCTCATAAAATGAAAAGCGAATATTTTTACTGTTTTCAGAGAGATTAATATCCAGCGACAATTCCTGACCCAACCCCATCAGGTTTGATTCTTTGAATCCCAATAACCCCCCTACTTCACCGGTAGATTCGGCAAAACTTATACCTAATGACCCCGAACCGGTCCGTGCTTCTTTAAGGCTGAGTACTAAATCTAAAGCATTAGGAATCGAGCTTTTTTCAAATTTAAGATCAATCGTTTCAAAAAGCCGCAGTCTCATAATATTCCAATATTCTTCCCGCAACTGATTATAATCAATAACATCTCCCTCTTTCAGAGTGAGTTCTCTTAAAACAACAAACTCTTTAGTCTTTTCCAAGCCGGTAATTTTAATCTTACCAATAACCAACTCCACCAATTCGATTTCTACTATCCCATCTTCAGTTATTCGAAAGTTGTTAGTTGCCTTTGGCTCAATGAAAAAACCTTTTTCCTCCTGGCAATACTTAAGTGCTTTTGAAAGATCATTACGAAATGTTACCACATTAAATACTTCACCCGGTTTTTGTGTAAAAAATGGCTTCAATTCATCGGGATTAAATTTTGTCAATCCCTTAATCCTTACCTCTTGAAACCGGGGATTTTCAATTACCACAAAAACCAATTTGATCCCATCAAAAAATTTATCAGTTTTCACCTGAATATCAGCAAAAAAACCCAATGCCATGATCGCTTGCATATCCTGCTGTACTAATTGCGGATTTAATGGTTGACCAACTTTAGTATTACTGATAACTCCCAGTATTTTTTCGTCAGGAATCTGCTGGTTTCCTTCAACATCGATCAATAAAACATCCGGATTCACTTCCCCAATTACTGGAAACGAAGATATCAATAAAACGAAAAAAACTACTGTTACTGCTAATAGGTTGAATTTAAAGCGTTGTAAAAACTTCAAAAAATATCCCCCTTTATTATTTGCCACTACGCAAACTACGCGAGGCTTCTTTTGCTAAAGCTTCTTCATCAATAATCAACTGAATAACAGGTACCGGCTGCGGTTTCGTCCCAATCAAATTATCTCGTTCAATCCCTTCAGATGTTTCTTTAACCCCAGCTACCTCCTTTTGATCTTTTCTAATAGGTTTTACTCTTCCATTTTTCTGTGAGTCAACAGAAACGATTAATTGATTTGATTTGGAACTTTTAATATTTGAATCTGTTGATACTGAATCTTGTTGCACGGCAATTTGGTCCGGTTTAACATTACTGACCGTCTCCTGATGAGCAACACCTTCACTAACCTGCTTTTGATTTAAATCCGCTTCTCCAACTTGCTCCTTCGGAAGATTAGTACTCTCTGAAGTACCCCGTGATGGTTCTATCTCTTGATTAACTACTTGTTGATCCCCATTTGGCATAAGTGTTTTTTGATAATGACTGCCAATCAACAAGCCAATTATAATTACGGCAGCAGCTGCCGCAACTGAAATTGCACGCGGACTAATCTTACGTTTCTTATTTTTATTAAAATCAATTGCTTTACTACCAGAAACGTTTTGTTGATGACTTAGTTCCCAGGCATATTTAACCTCTGCCTGCGCTAAGTTGAGATTCAATTCGCCACGAATCGGATTGGAAGCAATGTACTCTGTTTTTGCTTTATCTAACCATTCTTTCGCTTCATCAATATGAACAAGAAGATTATCATTGTTATTCGCTTTCATTTGGACCCCACCTTTTTAGGCTTCTACCAATAAATAAATTTGATCTTTAAAGTTCTTAATATTATCTGGATTAATCTAAAATTATTGTCCGGCTATTTTGGGCCAAAATTATCAATTAATCCTATTTTTCTTCCATTATCTAAACAATAGAGTTGTTCTTGACTGCTTAACTGCCTGATTTCATTTCGGAACGAAGCTTTGATAACATCCCCCGAAGACGCTGCAGAGCCTTTTTTTGTAATTTATATATGTATGAAAGGCTGATATTCATCTCTTCCGCTAACGCCACCGGTTCCTTATCCAATAAATATAAATCATTGATTACTTTTTGTTCCTTGGAATTCAACCTGGAAATCGCTTTCCTTACTTGTTGCGCAATCAAATTAAAACTGACTTCTTCTTCAACATTAACACTACTATCAGCAATTAAAGATAATACATCCTGAAATTCATCCTGTTGCAAAGCCAGTTCCAATGCTTCCTGACTAGTCCGATGATTACGCAGGTAATCAATGATTCGTCCCCGAATCCGGTATTGCGCAAAGGTACTAAATTTTACATCATGGTGTAAATTATATTTTTCAACCGCTTCAATCAAACCAACTGTTCCCTCTTGAATTAAATCAAAAAAAAGCTCTTCACGACTGGTAATCCGTGAAGCAATTTTAAAGACCAAAGGTTGATAAGATTCAATCAAACGTTGTCTGGATTCAAGCGAATTCTTATTTTTATAGTTGTCCCACAACAGTTTTTCTTCTAATTGAGATAACAGTTGGACTTTGGATAACTCTTTAAGGTATTGTTGAATCACCGGTCACCTTCCGGGAAATAATTTACTGGGTTTAACATCCTTGTCTACCTCAAAAATTTCTATCTTTTTATGTGTAATCCTTCTAACAAACGGGAATGTTTTTCTGGAAAGAGCGGTAAGATCTTCTGGATATCAAACATTAAAATTTAATCCGGTAAGTCAGCTTCCAGGTTGTGCCATCATCCACCGAATACGTTGCTCCCGCTGTAAATGAAGAGTTTAGATAATAATCAAATTCCCAATGACTCTTCGATTGCTCTCCATTGATTAGCATACTGTAAGATACATACAACTGATCGGTAATATAATCCGCCATATTAATTCGAACTTCATTTTGAGGATAATCCGTTTCCAGATATAAATAGTCAACCCCTAATAATTTGCGAATCTCAAACAAAACGTTACCAAATAACGTATCAATCACAAAACTAAGATTACCGCCAACAATTCCTGATGCAGTCAACGGTTCTTCTCCAACCAAGTCTGACCAGTTAAGCAATGCATAGATCTCACTTTGCGACAGATTAGGTTGGGAACTCAAATCAAACATTAGCGTAGGCCCAAGATGACCTTTAATAATCAAAAATATTTCCGCTTTCGAAGTTCGCAGACTTGATTCTACTTCAAGATATGGTTCTGTTTGGTTTGCCGGATTAAACACAATCATCGCTTGATTGATTTTAAAGTTCTGGCCGTAGATAGTGATCATTCCCACATTAGAAGTTATTTTACCGCCATAATTGATCTTCTGAAATTCTCCAGTAATATCAAGTGTACCATCAACTTCAACATCAGCCAATCCAACCTGACGGTATCGTACATTGCGGCCGGCGCTAACCGTCAGGTCCAACTGGGGCGACCACCGTGACTGCTTCGATTTGTTTGCAGAACCAAGACTAATCTTACAATCATAGATTTTAATATCGCCACTGATCAGCGGGCGAAACATATCTCCCTGCATTTTTACTTCCAGATCGCCAAAACCATCAAAATTAGGGTGCTTCAGGTATATTTTTGAACCATTTAGAGTAAGATCAATTGCCTTAAACCCTTGGGGAGTAATCAGTGCTTCACCGGCAACATCGATCGTTCCCTTTTTGGTATTACCATAAAGACTCTTAATAACAGCCCGATTGGAGGAGATTTCAATTGCACCTTCAATTGAATTAATCTCTACTGAATACTGCGGCAGATACAATGATACTTCATTGCAGGTTAATCGTCCGGAGCAGATAGGATTCTTTAAATCCCCATCAATTGTTAAATACCCATCCAGCCGGCCATTGGCCAAACGATACTTTTCAGGATAAAGATTAAAGTATTCGGTTGGTATCCCCGTAAAGTTTAGATTTAGACTCAAGTTACGCTCAGATTGCTTTATTGGTAAATTCAACCGTTGCAACACCTTTTCCGGCCATGGTAAATATCCGGCAACTTTAATTGAACCGGTTTTTACTCTCCAATTCCCTGATTGGATTTGCAGCCCTTGATCGGTAAAATGACCGGCGACTGATAGTTCACCTAAAGGTGTACCATTAATCCCAAATGAACCCAGATCAAGCTGATAATCGCCGGTAATCAACTTTTCGGACCATTCCAAATTAATATCAGCGCTCATTACACCGTCTAAATCGACTGTATTGCTTATCACTGAAGCAACAGCAGCAATTGGGAATTCCCGCACAGTGGCATTGAGTTTTAGTAAGTTTCCTTCCAACCAATTACCTTTAATATTTAAAGTGCCTTGTTGATGAGCTAATTCAATCTTTTCAATGGTTAGTTGACTTTGATTATAAAATATATCAATCGCTCCTGCCACCTCAATACCATTCAACAACCCATTCGCAATATTACCCGAAGCCCTGATTTCCGGTGTTGCCAAGTTACCACCAATTATGATTTTACCTGATAGTTTACCATCTGCATCAAAAGAAGCTGCATTAGCTATTTCTAAAAGCTCTTTAATCGGAAAATCTGCTACTGCAACATCTAAATCCAGGTTCCAGTTATCCGTTTTCTTGATATCACCAACAATCTTAACCTTTCCACCTTCACCCTCTAAGATAGCTTCTTCAATCTTGCAGACCGGCGCATCCCAAATTGCCCGGGCAACCAGTGATTCGTATTTCAAATTACCAAATGCTAATGATTGGCCAATGACTTCAGCACTGATAACCGATTTTCCAAAATCACCGGTGATTCTCCCTTCAAAATCAATTTTTCCTTCAATTATTTTACCATTGAAGGTTAAGCCTAATGACTGTAACTCATTCAACACACCTTTACAGACCAAATCCAGATTATCTTGTGTAACAGTACCGGCTAACTGAACTTCTCCTTCAGAATTTTTTAATTGAAATTGTCGGATCTGTAACTGATTCAACGAACCTTCCAAATCCAGATAGGCTTTTTGAATTACAATATTATTAATTGCAGGTTGATCAATATTCAGTGTTAAACTATAATTGGCATTCGAGACCGGACCGTTAACCGCCATCTTTAATTCACCAATACCATCTAATTTAACACCAAGCTTTACTGGTAATAACTTTAAAAAATCATCAATATTGGTATTATCGCTTGAAACAACCAGATTGAGGGGGAAGTCATCCTGTAATACTACACTTCCCTGAACCGCAAAATCTCCGACCGTACTGTCAACATCCAAAGCATCGATCTTAATTTCATTTTGGGCATAAATTAATTCACCGGTAATATTCCCAATCAGTTTATCCTGCCAGGTAATATTCTGAAATTCACCTTTAAAGACAGCGGTTAAATCATTAACCGGACCGGTTACAACCATACTGCCCCGGAAGATACCCTCCAGATCATTGGTTTCCTTTATTAAGGTAGCTAAATTTAATCCCTCAACACTGATGTTAGCATCAATCTTGTTTTGTTCCCATGCCAGATTCCCATAAACTTTTCCATTATGGGCGTCTGCGCCGCGAACCGACTCAATACACAACCTGCCATTCAGATAATTGAAGGTACCCTCAACCGTATTTAAGACAACATCCTGATAATGTATTTCTTTACTTTTAAATCCACCAATGATAAGCCCTAAATCAAATTTCGTCCCTCTTTTCCAATTACCTTTTGATATTAATGAAACAGAAGCATCGCCGTCCAGCACCGCCATTTCAGGATTAATATCAATTCTTGAAAGATTGACTTCTGTTAATCCGCCGACAATCTCCCATCCTAATTCCTGCTCCCTGACACGAACGCTCCCTTGTACTGCTAAATCACCATCCCAAACATTAGCTGTCAAAGATTTTAGTATTATAATTCTTTCGTTGATATTCCAAGCCATCTCGAGAGCAATATTCTCCAAAGAGTAATTTTGGTAACTTAACCGGTCCAAATTTACTTTTGTTGCTACTGATAAACTATCCAGACCACCGGTTATTGACCCGGTCCAATTCAATGGACTATTGATCCCTAACTCAAGAGTATTTGGATACCCGGACAACCATTGGGCAACATCAACATTAATGCCATCAAACACAAGTTCAAACTGTGGCCGGTAAAGATTTTTGATCCTTCCGTTTAGACTAATTAATGAACCGGACCAATTCCCTTCAAGTTTTTTAATCAATAGATCGTTACCTACAATTTGGAGATTCGCAGCTATCCGGTCAATCCCTCCGAAAGGATCAATAACTACGGTCCCTTCATTCAGCAACACTTCACCATTGATCTCCGGTTCGCTGATCAATCCTTTTAAATTAAGTTTTAATGCTGCTGTTCCACTGAATTGATATTTTGAGAGTGCCGGAAAGAATTCACTTAATTCCTCAATATTTAAACTTTCCGAACTCAACTGAATCCCAACAGTAGAATTTAACGGATTGAGACTTCCTTTTAATTTAAATTGATTTTCTTTATAACTAAACAATGCTTTCTTAATTAGCAAATTTGAATCAGAAAAAGCAGTTTGTAATTCTTTAATATAAATCCCTTTAACTGCAGCAAAACTAACATCTGCCTTCTCTAAAATCAGGTCTCCTTTAGTAATCTTAAACTTTCCTTCGTTCCAAATAAAATTTAATCCGCCACTTACCTGGCCGTTGCTAATCTGAACCAATTGATTCTGGGGAATGAAGCTTTTAACTGTTGATACCGGGGCCGCAACAACCTTAATATTCCCCATCCCAAACCGCTGATTGATTTGAGCTTTTCCCTGACTGCTCCATCCAAAATTACTATCTTCATATTTCCCGTCAAAACTCCAACTTATTTGTGGATAGCGCTTCAGATTCAAAAAACCGGTTACACTCTGCAACCGGTGAATCCCAAATCGACTGTCGGTGATCTCCAAATCACCATTAATTACTTTAATTGTCATATTGAATTCTGAAGCCCGCTTGTTTCCCGATGATTTTGGAATTATTTTGTCAAAATTCCAACTACCATCCTGGTAACGTTCAATTTTTAATTTGGGATTCAAAAGTTCAACTCTACTAACAACTTTCTCGGGAGTATTATATGCTGTTAATAGTGCTACTGGATTTAAAGATAATCTGATTCGATCAACTTCAACCGGTACTTCGGTCTTTTGGGAATTCAAGGTTATGTTGGTTAGCATAACGTTACTCCAACCACTCCATTTGATTTTCCCAATTTTAAAACCAAAATTCTGCTCAACCTGTTGTTCAATCATTTCCATAACAGCAGAATTATTCAAAATGACAGCAGGAAAAATAACTATCACTCCCAAAAGAAGGATAGTTATGAAGAGTAATATTAAAATTCCCTTTCTTAGCTGCTTCATCAATCTGTATCCACCGCAAAAATAACAATTTATTTAACTACTTCTAATACAATATGTACCTCACCAGTTAAATGATATTGAGTCGGTACTTTGATAATGACCGGAGAAAGCTCCTGCTCTTCTTTTTCCTCAGTAGTCGGTTGATATTCCAAGACCAACTCGTTATTCTTTGGAGTATCGAGATATTCTTTAATTAATTCACTGAATGAATTAATCTTCTTCCGAATTACATGCTTCTTCTCTTCGCTATCTTTTTCTTCACCCTGACTACTACCATAAAAAGTTAATAGCATCTTACCTGGCGCTAAATTCTCCGGAATCGTTACCTTAAAGGATGTTTTAAAATCCGACTCACGATGAGTTCGTGTAGTTACACTTACAACAGCAGTCTCACCAGGCTTAAGCTTTGTTTTTTCTGAGGTCACCTCAATAAGCCGTGCTGTTTTCTGCAAAGAATCAATTTCAATATCAATCCTGAGCTTTTTAATTTTCACTTCATTAAATTCATTGGTGGTAATCAACTCCAAATAGCGATCTATATCCTTCACACAAGCAGTCGCAATATCTGTTGCTGAAAAAAAGTTTTCCCTGGTAATACTGGCATCTTCATTATCAGTCTCTACTTCAAAATAGACCCTGGCGGTACCGGCACCTTTCCTGGCAATCGCTTTGTCAATCGCATTAATGGTCCCTGCGACAATAAATTTACGATATAAATCTTCCAGGCTGACAACCTGAAAATTACTGGTATAGTCCAGCTCCCGATCACAATCTCTGATCTTAACAGCAACATCAATCATTTCCGGAAGTTCTCTTAAAATCCCCAGTATTCCCGCCGGTCGATCCTGATAAACTCTTCCCATAGGTTGTAACGGAACTCCGACCTTGTAAGACATCACTCTGCTGTTGACAACATGTAAAACTTGGGCTTCCGAAACCAGAAAATCTACGGCACCGCGATTGATAAACGGATGACCGAAGGCTAAAAAATGATCATTATCTACCCAAGTGACTGTACCGGTTGCCGCCACTTGAAAATCACCGGAAACCATTGCAACTGCTATGGCACTTCCTGGTTTAAGCTTTCCGGGTTTAAGATTACTTAAATTATCTTCTTCAGGATTATTGTTATTATTTCCGGATATTGCAAACACTTCAATACCATTGGTATTGAGTGTTTGTTTTAACAACTCATAACTACGCTGACTCATTCCGGTTACAATTACTGGAGTGGCTACCGGGACAGGAGTCATCTTCGAAATATAATTTGAACGCAACTTAATCTCACTCAAACCTGCTGTTTCAATATTGCTTTTTTGTTTTGCAGCTTGCCGGTAAATATCTAACATTGTATCAATTGGTGTAATCAACGCCAATAGAGGATCGGCATTGGGAAAACCATAACTGATTGCACCGATCAGTTTATTATTTATGTATACCGGACTGCCGCTCATTCCTGCTGCCAAACCACCGTTTTCAATCAACTTCTTGCCGGATAATTTGACAATTATCATCTTGTCCCAATTTGATGATTTAATAACTTCAATTACTTTGACATTAAACCGCTCTACTTTTGTCCCACTAAATACGGTAAGCCCATAACCTTTCATCCCTGGTTTAACCAGATCAACCGGCATAATATCATTTTTACCTAAAGAAGCAGGAGCAAAAACGATGGTTAGAAGCAAACAGGCTATAAACCAAATTAGTAATCTATTCCTTATTCTTAATGTTGTCACAACTTTCACCTCAAAAATCAGTAATAAACTATTGTCTTTAACAAATAATATTTCCTGCTAAAATTGATTGTTTCTTATTGGTAACCCAATTTATTTCGCAATTAAACCATTCCATACCAAATCCATTACCGATAAAACAATCTGGTCCGGAGAATAATTTGGCTCAACTTCAATTGTTTCCAATGTGCCTTCGATGATCTTTCCCAGAAAAATACCGGCAATTAAAGGATTCACTCTGCGAAATTGTCCCTGACGAATCCCATCTTGCAAGATTTGATAAATAACCGCTTTGAATTCACCCTGAACTTCGGCAACTTTCTCACGAAATTCAAGATTATCAGTCAGAACATCCATGGTCAGTATTTTATAGTAATTGGACTGATTTTTGGCAAATCTGATATAACTCAAGATAAAACGGCTTAACTTTTCACGTAAATCATTGGTAAGATCGATATTGTCAAACACTTCTTTCTTTCTGGCACTCGCAGCATTATTTAACAATTCTAAAAATAACTCTTCCTTGCTTTTTATTAAACGGTAAATTGCAGTCTTCTTCAAATCAGTTCGACTGGCAATCTCCTCAATCGTAGTCCGGTAATAACCTTTTGCGGCAAAAAGCTCCAAAGCTGTCTCCATGATCAATACTTTTTCATACATTGTTCTCTCTCCATTTCGAAGTTAATCAGGCTGATTTTAGTATTGATAAACTTAACCTTTATCTTATCATATTTTTCCAGCCAGAACAAATAATAAACTTGTGTTTTTTTATATTTTACATTTGATTTTTATCAAAATTATATCCCTTTTCACTACAAAATTTAAGATGGTATAATTATAATCGACTTTTTCCGGATAGTTAACAATAAATATTTCTAATAATTAAAGAAGGATTCAATCAAAAAAACCCGAAATATTCTTTGGTAAAATTATCCTCGGCAGGTCAGGTGGAGAGCTATGATAACTCGTAAAAAACAACTACTATTATTGGGATTAATTCTACTATTGATAATTAATATTTTTGCAACTACTAGCTTTGGTCGCAATAACAATTTGATCAGTCTTGATTTTAAAGATACTGACATTCGGGATATCTTTCGGGCGCTTGCCAGTCAAGCCGGAGTCAATATTTATTTAGAACACGAAGTAACCGGTAATGTGACGATCAGTCTTTCAAATGTAACCTTTACCGAAGCATTAAAAATCATCACTGAAAAAAATAATTTGACCTATACTTTCACTGACAATGTTTATTATATTAAGCCAATTGATGATTCATTTCTAAACGTTGAATTTGCTGAAGGTTTATTACAGGTTGAGGCACGAAAAATCGGTTTAAATACCCTTTTTGAGACCATCTCTCAAAAAAGCGGAGTCAGTATCGTCCCTGCGCCGGAGCTTCAACAAGAAAGAATCAGCATCTTTATCAAACAAACCAATTTAACTGATGCAATCGAAACAATTTTAACCCAAGCCAACTGTATCAGTGAACAGATTGGTACGGTGATGTTTATTCGAAAAAAAGCTTCGCAACAGTTTTCTTTCACCGTAAACTATCAGAACAACTTGCTGACAATTGATGCCCATAACATTCCAATCACTGCTCTTTGCCGGACCATTACGGAAAAAACCGGTGTATCTATCGTCTCTGACCAAAATGTCAATCAAAATGTGACCATTTTTCTCCAAAATCTATCTCTTCCTGACAGTTTATCTGTTCTATGCGAGACTAACAACCTCCTTTTATTTAAAGAAGGGGATGCCTGGAGAATCTCCAAAAAAACCGGAGCCTATCGAATTAAAGTAAAAGATAATCTCCTGTCAATAGATGTTGAAGGCATTGATGTTAATACGGTCATGAAAGAAATTGCCCGTCAATCGGGATTGAATATTATCCTGGACCGGGAAGTACGGGGCATGGTTTCGGCCCATTTTCAGGATCTGCCATTATTTGAAGGATTGATGGTCCTCTTAGAGAACCATGGTTGGGTAATCGACAAACAAACCAATCACTACTATGTCCGTCCCAACTCAAATCAGGTGAAGAATATTCGAATTCAATACGACCCTTCAACTTCGCTGTTTGATTTGGATATCCAGAGCGCTCCGTTAACTGTTGTCTTGAATGAAATGGCACGCCGCGCCGGAATCAACATTGTAATCCTTGCTCAGGTAAACTGGACCGTCAATAATGTCCGGCTACAGAAGATCAGTTTTACGCAGGCAATGGATTTTCTCTTCAAAGGAACGATCTTCACCTATAAATTGGTAGATAACACCTATCTCATCGGCGATGGAATGCTGGTTAAACCGGAAAACCGTGATTTTTCCGAAGTCAAAATATATACTTTGAAATATGTCAAAGCCGATCAATTCTTAAATACTTTACCGCCGGTATTTCCCAGACAAAGCTTTATGCCTTTGCCGGAGAAAAATGCATTAATCGTCTCCGGTCCGCCCACAATCCATAATTTATTTGCAGAGTATTTAGAGCAAATCGATGTCGCAACAATCGAAGATCGTACTGAAGTCATTAAAATCAAATATCTTAAAGCTGATGATGTAATGAAACTAATTCCTTCATCGATTCCCAAAAACGATCTGGTCGTCGTTAAAGAAGCCAATGCCATCGTTGTTACCGGACCCCAGAATTTGATCAGTCAGGTAAAATCGTTCATTGAGAAGATCGACCAAATCAATCCGATGATTGTTTTCGATATCTTAGTGGTCCAAATAACTGATTCCGACAGTATAACCTGGGAAGCGCCGACCGGTACGCTCAACAAAGACGGAAAAGAATTAATCCTTGATGCTGCTGCCGGTCTGATTAACTTCTCCGAAGGCGTTCCTGCTAAAAGTACGAAAGTCGCCACCCTTACCGCGTTAATCAATAATGGCCGCGCTAAAGTGCTGGCTAACCCAACGATCACGACTTTAAATGGCTACCCTGCTAATTTTAATGTCTCGACCAAATGGAGTTTTACCGTACCCACCGAAACCAAAACCGTTGACAAAGAAACCGAAACGGTCAACCAAACTGTTAAAACCTATGATTCAGGATTATATATTACTATTACTCCTTGGGTTTCTGCCAACAATCAAATCACCATGGAGATCAAACCCAAAATCAGTGAATTTGGCGAAGCCCCAAAAGGTTCAAATTTACCCAGTACCAGTGAACGTTCTACCGAAACAACAATCAGGGTTAATGACGGACAAACCATTATTATCAGCGGACTTCGTAATAACCGCCAACAAAAGACAGTTTCCAAAATACCAATTTTAGGCCATATTCCGCTCCTCGGACACCTGTTTAAAAATACTACTGTCAGAGAAACACAGGATGAATTTATAATCGTAATTACTCCGAAACTGGTCTTTGAACAACCTGCTACCTTAGCAGAGGATCCCACTTTAGAAAAATATAGTCCTGTGATCCATAAAGAGCTGGTTCCGGAAACTGACAAAAAGCGTAAAAAACGCTAGACTACTTTGAATATTCTGTGGTGCATATTTTCCAAAACAGATTGGTTCCGGTATGTATCAGGACAGCTGCAATGACATTACCAGTAAGTTGATAGACTAAACCATATGCTAATCCGGCAACAGTAGCTATAATAACCATCTTCCAACCGGCATACTTAAGATGAGCCAGACCAAAAATGACGGAACTTAGTACCAGTCCAACTACCGGAGGGATTGAGAAAGAATCTGATAAGCCGATGAGCAATCCCCGGAACAGAAACTCCTGAAACAAAGCTACCCAGACCAACATATAGGTAACTATGATTATCATATCCTTAATTTCCGCTTGAGGACGGATTAACCTGAAAAACTTCAGTTTCCAATTGATTACTGCCTCAACTGTAATTAGAATGACTGTCCCCGAAAGGACAAATAACAATTCTTTTCCATCCGGAATTGCAAAATTAATAGGGAGTTTCCGTATCATTAAATAATACCAGAACATTCCCAAAATAATTAAGCGATAATACACCTCAAATTCAAAATTGTTATCTTTTAAAAGATAAAGAGCTTTGAACCGCCAGATCATCCAGCTAATGATCGAACATACAATCAGTAAATCAAACCAAAGATAATTACCTTCACCCTTAGCCGGAAACGTTATCGGCCAAAGCAGCGTGATAATATAACTGCAAACAATTGGCGCGACTATATTCTTGCTGTATTTATAACAATGTTGCGGTAATAAACAAAGTATCACCACTGTTAAAAGAGTCCCAATAATTATAAACATCTCTAACTGAAATTCCTTTCTGATTTGGGCAGACTTCAGCTCTATTTAAGCTCATTTAGAGAATAAAAATGACTTATCAATTGCTTAATGACAAGCCACTTTAGAAAATAACTCATATTTATCTTATCCTTGAAAAGACAAACAGTTACTCAACAACAAATTTACGGCTATCTATTTAACATACTCGACTTTACCCTCACCGCTGCTGTTCTTTACTTTAATGTAATTACTTCCAATTGCTACTATCTGTTCTCCCGCTACCTGATCACCCGGTTTAACGATCCAGGTGGTATTAGTCGGATCACCATTTAGTCCAACAATCGCTCTGCTGTTTTTTCCACTAATGATTCCTAAAATTTTCAACTGCGATTGAAACGGAATAACAGTAACCAGCTCCGGTTCTTTTTCAAAAAAGAGTTCACCATTGAGCAATCTCTGGTAGCGACTAAGGCTAAATTTGGTTTCCGGTTTGTCATAAGAAAAATGATTTAATGGTGCCGGTTCAGGAGTTTCAGGCACGAAGCTTCGAGCATCAAACCACTTACTGACAGCAAAAAACAAACCAATAATGATGGTTAAATAAGTTACTGACCAAACAAATGCAGCTCTTTTCATCACTAATTGTCCTCTATAACAATAAAGTTGAAATTATCAATTGATACTGAATCGTTTTAGTTACCGGGTTAGCATGCATCCGCAGCCGCTTAACGTTCAATCCTAATCGGGCATTAGCAATTTGATGGAGGAAACTGAATAGAGACTTCGAGTCAGTCTCACCCTCCAACGAAACCGCAATTACTCCTTCTGACAGTTGCAACAAACTCTTCTGCGATACGCTTAGCCCTTTCTTAACAGCCAGCGCTTCGATCTCTTCCAACAAAACCAGCCCAGCCTCATCGGTCGTTAAAGTCAAGAACTTTGCTTTTAGACTCTTTAACCGTTCACTGACCGCTCGACTCCGCGCTTTGATGTTCAGCTCCGAACGCAATATCCGGCGCGTTTCCTCAAGTTCAGTCCGATCAATCTCCTGGTTAAGATTTAATCGCTTGTACACAAAGTTAAAGATAAACATCACTAAAATTGCAACGATTACAAAACCCCATAAACCCTTCTCGCGTTGGGTCAATTTCATTTTAACGACTCCTTTGTTAGCTGAATCATTCCTTCAAGTTGAAATTGTTCCTTCCCATCTTCTTCATTAGTAATTGCCCCTTTTAACTTTAACCCTTGTAACTCGGGAACTTGCTGTAATTTACTGAGCAATAATGAGACTGATGGAGTAATCCCCGTAATATTCTTAACTGAACCGTCTTCAATCGTAATATCGGTGATCAGGGTCCCCACTGGCAGATTATCATGAAATATTTTTAAAAATTCAATCTCCCTGCCCCGTAACTCCAAAAAAGCTTCTAACTTTTGGATCGCAACCAGCTCTTCTCTGGTTTTTGCTTCAATCTTTTGCAAACTGGAAGTAAGCTGACTTTTTGCTTTGATCCACTTTCGATATTTGTCATTTTTAATGTTTTTCGAATCGATCCATAGGAATAATCCCAGCAATATCAAAATTCCAACAACAAAACCTTTAACCCCATTATTAAGATACTGTCGGTAATCTTCCTGCTTTTGCTGGTCTTTAGTGAGAATACACCAATTTTTATCATCATCCCAGCCAAGAGCGTTAAGGGCGATTCCAATTGACGGCGCTATTTTCGAAGTATCATTGCCGGTCTGAATCCCTTGTAACTTGGTTTTTTCGGGACGATAACCATTTAATGCTAATTCTGCGTCCAACCTCTGAATCAATTCTTCCTGCAAATGATCAATCCCGAACAACCAGATCTGTTTTGGAAAGTCAAACTGAAAATTTTGGCGACAAGCAGCTAGCGACAATCTTAACTCCGCAATAATATCAGCAGCTGTATAATTTGCTCCCATTTCAACCTGGCGGTAAAATAACAGTTCATCATCATTAAGGAGCCCAAATTCAATTGTAGTATGATTAAGATCAATAAAAGCACTCAGTTTATCCTCAGCAAAAAAATGGTGATGGTAATTGATAAAATTAAACAGCCCGCGGATTTTAAAACCGAGCCAAACAATCCTAAGACTCGCTTTAGTAAATAACTCTCTGATGGTCTGTAAATTACTGTCTTGAACTAATGCTACTTTAACTAAATAGAATTCTCCCTGCTTTTGCCTGTTAATCACCTGATAATGGGTTTTTTCAAGTTCGCTTTCCAACTCTAATCTTAAAGCTTGCTGCAACTGCTCTTCCGGCAAAATCGGGAACTGCAGAGTTTGATAACTGATAATGCTTTCCGGAATTGCTACAATCACCTGATTATTACTGAAATGTTTCTCCCGCCAAATTTGTTGTAATAAGTCAGGAGTCAAGCCCGACTCAGGCATTGGGTGAACAGTATAGCGTAAAATTTCGGCTTGATTAGAATTGCCTTTTAATTCAACAATAATTAAATTTGTAGAATTCCATTGCAGCGTAATCACAGTCTTACTCATCATTTTGGTCACCAATCTTTGTATATTGAGGCATTTCAGGAACGTCATTGTTCATCAAAAAAACATACGAGAGCGGTGTTACACTCCATCTTTTCTTTTGATTGCTATTTAAAACGCGTTCCTGAACTGTATCCAGATAAAATTTTTTGGTTCCTTTAACCAGCCAAATCCGGTAGCGAATTATCGTGGAGACGGTTGTAAAGTAATCCCCAACCTGTTTCTGCTTATCCTTTGTTGGGATTACCCCAGCAATCTCTTCAGTACTGGTAAACGGTTGTTCATTGCGATACCTGATAATCTCTTGAGCAGATTGCGAATCATAACCCGAATTATTTAAAACTACCTGCAGCGCTGTCTTTGAGACCAAGTTAACATTACAACTGCCGTCAAATCTCAACAACGGTTCCAACTGTTCACAAGTCTGTAAAGTAACTGAACTTAATTTTAAAAAATCATCAATTGTATTGAAGCGCGCATTACGGCGATAGGCCCGAAATTCATCAACAACCCGTTCAACCCAGTTACTTTGAAAGCCTGCTGCCAATAATAAATTACCAAACGCTTCACCGTCCATAGCATTAGGATTGTACCTGCCAAACACCGTCGTATGAGGAGTAATCGCTTCATAGATCGCAGTTCCGTTTTTGAGCGCCAATATCTCTCGTGGCGATGCCAGAAAAGTATTTTTCGGCTTATAAGCCGGCTGTTTGGCATTATAGTACTCCGATTCTGCTCCTTCACCGCGAAGATCGTCGTCACGATCAATCCAGTCTAACAGCGGATCGATCTGGGTTTGGTCAAGTCCGGCCAATCGCAGATCATCTCCAGTTAAGAGATTAAGATTGGGTTTACTCCCTTCATCTTCAATCAGAATACTGATTTGAAATCCGGAACGTTCAAAATTTTGATAACCATTACAAAACCAAGGATCATCAATTGAATCATGCTCAGTATCATCCTCAGTTAACAATACCAGTTTTTCAGCCAGAACTTCTTCAGCCAATTGCCGGGCTTGCATACTCCGTTCCATATTAACTACCGCTGCCCACTCCAATTCGGAGCGATAAAATATAAAAGCAGTTATTATTCCGATAATTGCAAACAACCATGTAATAATAATTAAAGTTGATCCCCGATTGTCAATAAATACCCGACCAATCATAACTGCTCCCTGGTATGTTTATTATGGATGGCAAAACTGAGCGTTCCCAGGTTACCCTGTTCAGTGACCACCGTTAATCTGATTAAAGAAGGAAGTTTGCTCTTCAATGCCGGATTCCACTCGGTTCTCCAGTTACCAGTCTCCGCATCATAATACTCAAACCTCCAGTTTACAACCTTAGTTAACAATTTTTGTTCTTCAAGTTCTGAACCCCAATAGCCAACTGCACGCAAAAGGCTCTTGTTGCCCAAATCATAACGGTATTTAACCTGTTTTAGGCCTTGGGCGGTCTCAATCCAGCCTGTTAACTGATACTCATCTCCTGCCAGCGAGTTTTCAGGCAGAAAATTACCGGAAAAAAGGGAACTCAAGTCGGAGTTCACGGTCTGATAAACAAACTTCAACAGGTGTTGCCGCTGATAGGAGCGGTCATTACGCTCCCAAAACCCGATATGACTGTATAAAAGTTGAGCGGTTATTCCTAAAATAATTGCAATAAAACTTAAGGAAGCAATAACCTCCGCTAAGGTCATCCCCGCTTCACTCTGATAAACGATATCCGTAAAAACTCTTCTGATACGAATAGTGCTTCCCCCAATTAACCGTGATAATTATCCTTTTGACATTGTTTTCAGTAGTCTCTTCACGCGTATACCATTTATAACTGGAATACGGTTCGGCAAAGTTTCCTGATGAGGCTTGTTCACTCCCAGATTGCAGCTCAGCTAATTTACTCGCCCCTAAAACCATTGCGGTAATTCTTCCATTTAGTAACTCCTGGGTATTTCTCACCTGTAGAGTTGCTGCAACAGCCATTGTAGTCAATAATCCTGTCAATCCTAACGCAATAAGCACTTCCAACAATGTAAAACCCCGGTTTCTAACTTTTTTATTTTGATGTCGTGATCCATTCCACCTGAAGATCTTCATTTATAGCCAAGACTCCTTTAAAATGGGTTGATTCCCATTCCAATCTCACCGGATTACATCTTCCTTCACTGGAAACCATTAATTGCATCATGTCCCTTGGTACAGTTTCAAAATCTCCTTCAGCATCCACTTCGTCATCAACCACATCAAGCACGATAAAATGAAATGAAAAGTTATTAAACTTTCGTTCAATCTGATAATCATCCAACTTAAAGAAATATCCTGCTTCTGTAAAATAGACAGTTGTGTCACTGCGGTTTGCAACTACTTCCAGCTTCAGTTTATTCAAGTCAGAACTGAGCAATTTAGCAATTTGATTTAGTAACAGTCGCTCTTCACGATTGATCAACGAAGGAACCGCAAGCGAAAAAATCAACCCAATCAAGGCCACTACTGCAAGCATCTCCAGTAATGTGTATCCTTGATCTCGGTTCATCTTACCAATTGCCAATATCGGCTTCAATACCTTCTCCGCCTTCTTTCTTATCACGTCCAAGGCTGAAGATGTCGTATTTATCCGGATTGTGAACTCCTGGAGATATGTATTTGATCTCTTCTCCCCAAGGATCTTTAGGGATCGTCTTTTCCGATAAATATGGTCCGTTCCAATTTTCAGGTATCGGTGGAATCGTTGGTTTCTCAATCAACGCTTTTAATCCTTGCTCAGTTGTCGGATAGGTATAATTATCCATATAGTATTGTTTTAATACATTATCCAAAGCCTTAATCTGTGATTTGGTTGCTTTTACTTGGCCGCTGTTCATACTGTTAATTACATTGGGTCCAACTAAAGTTAATAATGCTGCGATTAACGCCAAGACGGCTAAAACTTCCATTAAGGTATAGCCTCGCTCTGAAGTTCGGATCTGGTTCAATGATGATTCCTCCCTAATCTAAATTAATTTGTGAGTTAAGACTAAATACCGGTAACAAAATCGCAATCGCTAAAATTGCAATTACACTAACCATCAATAATATTAATAATGGTTCAAAGATTGCCAAAAAAATCTTCAACCCATTCTTAACTTCATTTTCATAAGCATTAGCCACTTGATTTAGCATCTCTTCTAAATTGCCGCTCTCTTCGCCAATTCCAATCATTTCAATCGCCAGCGTCGGAAAGACCTTTTGATTAACCATACTGTTAACCAGGGTGTTTCCCTGCTTAACATCACCGATCACCGCTTGCAAAGCATTATTAATTACTAAATTATCTGATACCGTTCCGGCAATGGCTAACGCCTGGAGCAATGAGACCCCACTACCGGCTAACATGCTAAGCGCTAATGACATTCTTGAGATCGCAATTTTTTGAAAAATCCCACCTAACAATGGGAGCTGCAGTTTAAACTGATCGATCCGTTGTTTACCCGCCTGCGTACTGTTAAGCCGAAAGTAAGTAACAATTAATGATATCAATATTACTATTAACACGATCCAATAACGATTTAAACAATTACCAACCAGCATAACGATTTTGGTTATCAGTGGAATTCCCGTATCCATCTCGGCAAAGATCGGTTCAAACTTAGGGACAACAACAATCATATACAGTAATAGTAACCCCAAACTTGCAAAACCTAATATTACCGGATAAATTAAACTGCTAATGATGAAGTTTCTTAAATTAAGTTCTTCTTCTTGATATTTGGCAAGCCTGTCAAGTACTTGCGGTAATATCCCTCCGGCTTCACCCGCTCGAACCATATTAATATACAAGGCAGGAAAATGACGCGGATGCTTCTCCAAGGCAGCCGTAAAGGAATGCCCTTCTTGCAACAGTCGCTGCAACTGTTGAATAATATTGGCCAATTCTCCTCTCAAAATAATCCGGTTTAAGATACCCAATGCTTTTTCAAGACTAATACCGGCATTTAAAAGGCCGGCCAGTTGTTGGGTGAAATTCAGTCTCTCCTTTTTCGAAAACCGACTGATCCGTACTGAAGAATGCATCTTGGTCTCGCTTTTAATCTCCAGCGGAATTTTACCTCGCGATTTTAAAATAGCAATCAATTGTTCCCTCGAATCAGCTTCGGCTTGTCCATATTCAATTTTGCCATTATAATCAGTAGTTTTGTAAGTAAATTGCAAATAAACCCACCATACCTTAAGTTTCTCCGGATTCAGCTTTTTCGCTTCTGGATTCTAAATCTTTACACTTTACATCTGTTGACTTTCCTGTGGTGCTACAATATTCGATTTAATCCCTTGTAACCCTAATTACTTCAGCCAGAGTTGTATAACCTTCCTTAACTTTACTTAGACCATCTTCCCGTAAAGTTCCCATTCCCCGCCGGATCGCTGCCTCGCGAATCTTCCCGGTATTGGAACGTTCCATAATCAAACGTTCCATCTCTTCATTAATGACTAACAACTCAAAAATACCCATCTGTCCCCGGTAACCAATATAATTGCACTTCTCACAACCGGCACCGTATGTCAGTTGCAGGTTACCAAGTTGATATTCATTAATTAAATCGGTTTCAACCGTATTGGCTTGATAAGGTGCCCGGCAATGCGGGCAGATCTTGCGCACTAAACGTTGTGCCAAAACACCAAGCACCGTAGAAGCAACCAAAAACTCTTCAATCCCCATATCGATTAACCGCGTAAACGCGCTTGGGGCGTCATTAGTATGGAGGGTTGCAAAGACCAAATGCCCGGTTAATGCTGATTGAATTGCTACTTCAGCAGTTTCACGGTCCCGAATCTCTCCCACCAGGATGATATCCGGATCATGCCTGACGATGGTTCTTAACCCCTGTGCAAAAGTGAAATTCAACTTTGGGTTAACCTGCATCTGGTTAACCCCTTTCAATTGATACTCAATCGGATCTTCAATCGTAATAATCTTCCGGGTTGGCTGGTTGACTTCCTGTAATGCCGCATAGAGAGTGGTCGTCTTACCACTTCCGGTCGGTCCGGTCACCAGGATCATCCCATGGGGTTTCGAGATTAATTCTTTGAATATCTTTAAGTTTGTAGCGTTAAATCCCAGCTCGGACAATCCCAACAAGATACTTTCACGATTTAGGATCCGCATTACAACTTCTTCACCAAACAAAGTCGGAGCTACTGCAACCCGCAAATCAAGGTCACGATTATCTAGCCGGAGCCGGATCCGGCCATCCTGCGGAATCCGCCGCTCGGTGATATCCATCCCGGCCATTAATTTGATCCGCGAGACAACTGCCGGATAAAGCGCCTTCGGTGGCGATGATGTCTCCTGTAATACACCGTCGATCCTGTACCTAAGCTTTATCTCATCTTCGAAGGGCTCTAAATGAATATCGCTGGCTCCCGCTTTAACCGCTCCGGAAATAATGGTGTTTACCAACCGGATTATCGGAGCTTCATTGGCCATTGATTCTTGAGCAATATTACTGACGGCATCTTCAGTCAAGTTTTGAAACTGGTTTAAATCCGATTCGTCAAAATCCTCTAAGACAGTAGCAACTGATTCCAATGACGCACCATAGTACTTATTTAAAGCTTCAGTCATTTGAGTCCTAGAAGCAATCGCCAATTTAATCCGGCAATTAAGCGTACTTTTAAGCTGATCAAATCCATCCAGGTTAAGCGGTGAATCAGTAACCAGCGTCAGACAGTTATTATCAAATGCCAGCGGAAGCGCTCTTAACTTTTCAGCCTGGCGTGGTGAGATTAACTTTAATAGATTATTATCAATATTTAATTCCAATGGCTGTATATATGGTAGTCCTAATTGGATCCCCAAAGCCATTGTGTACTCTTCTTCAGTTACAAACTTACTCTCCTTTAAAACCTCTGCAAATGACACTTCTGTTTCCTGGGCAAGTATTAAAAGTTGATCCAATTGTTCCTGGGTGATCCAACCCTGTTTAAGACAGATATCCCCTAGTTGTTCCATTATTTCCCTCGATCAATAACAAATTTATTGTCAATTTTCACCAAAACAATTAAAAATCCTGCTACCAGTTTTAAAAAACAAAACTCATCTTTATTAAGTTATCTTAATAAAAAATGAGTTTTTGAAAAAATTTGCTTTTTATCAAACAAAAACTAAAAATAACCTTTATCAGTAGATCACTTTATTTAACGGGTACTCAACGATTCCTTGAGCACCGGCACGCTTCAACTGCGGGATTAACTCCCTAACCTTCTTCTCATCCAGAATTGCTTCGATTGCAACCCATTCCGGATCTGATAACTGTGAAATGGTAGGATTTTTTAGCGATTCAATAATCTTCAATACCGCATCCATATCCTGTTTTTTAAGATTCATCTTTAGACCAACTTTACCTTCAGCTGTTAAAGCACCCTTCAACAACATGGCAATATTCTCAATCTTCTGCCGTTTCCAGGGATCTTCCCAAGCTGCTTTATTGGCAATCAATTGGTTTTTAACCTCTAACACAGTATCAATAATTCGCAGTTTATTAGCTCGTAATGAACTACCGGTCTCAGTAATCTCAACGATTGCATCTGCTAATACCGGCGGTTTAACTTCGGTAGCTCCCCAGGAGAACTCGATGTCTGCTTTGACACCATGACTAGCAAAATAATCTTCAGTAACATGAATTAGTTCGGTAGCAATACGTTTGCCAGCTAAATCGGAAGCTTTCTGAAATGGCGAATCATTTGGTACCGCTAACACCCAACGGCACGGAGTTAATGTTTGTTTGGAATACACTAAGTCAGCTACGGCAACAACATCAGAATGATTATCCAAGATCCAGTCGTTACCAGTAATCCCGGCATCCAACACTCCTTCCTCAACATAGCGTGACATCTCTTGAGCTCTGATTAACATACCCTCTAATTCCGGATCATCAATTGCCGGATAGTAGGAACGTTCGTTGGCCGAAATACTAAATCCGGCTTTTTTAAAAAGTCGAAATGTTGACTCTTGCAAACTACCTTTAGGCAATCCGAGTTTCAATTGCGGCACAATAATCTCTCCTTTGATACATTTCTAATTCCGTAAATTTATCAGTATAAATTCAGTAATCAGATAACTGTTGTTATCTTCTAGCTCGCGTATTCTAATTCCTGTTTTTTTAACTATCTTTAACTAATATTTCAAATTATAATCTGCCATATTACAAATGTCAACCGTAGCCAATCTGTTGTGAATATTTCTTTTTAAAGAATTATTGCTATTCAAATATAGTTAAGGTTTTATTATCCATTTTGCAGTAATTATGATTCAATTTCTAGAATAATTTATTTAAATTGACATAAATTACTTGTTAAAGGTGGGCAGTTTAATGCGTTATTATATTCAACGCGATGGCAACCCCTTAGGGCCATTCACCATTGAAGAATTAAAGGAACTTTTAGTTATTGGCAGCATTTCCAAAATTGATCTTGCTGCTTTGGAAGGCACAAATGATTACCGTCCGCTTGCTGAAATAATGTTGGAAAATCAGTCCGCAACCGTCAGCATCACAGAAAACCAAACACCAAACCAACCGATAGCTTCAAGTACCGGTTTTTCAACAAATAACTATTCTGAACCACCTTCATCCAATTATAGCAGCGCTTCATTTTATGAACAGCCGCTTTCTTTTCAAAGAAAAGATTTATTCGCTACTGCTTTAGAACTCTTGAAGGATAATTTTTTCAGTTGGTTTGCAATATTATTACTTCCAGCAATTACTGTAATTCCATGTCTAATATTTACTTCCAAAATTATAATGCAAACCCTTTCTTTATTAAAGTCAATAATTACAGACTTTACGAAAATTAATGCCGAACAAATTGTTCAACAACTAAACCCAATTAACTTCATTATTATCCTTGGATTCCTTTTACTAGCCTACTATTTATACATATGTTCACGAATAATGATTACCTCAAAAGTTGCTATTATGGAAACAGAAGGGTATATTTCGCCGTTTTCAACTCTCTTTATACAGAGCCAGTCAAAAGTTCTACCATTTTTAGCAGTTAACTTTATTATTTTTTTAATTAATTTATTGATCGGTTACGCTATCAATTCTTTATTACCTATTGATGAAAAAATTGTTACTAGACTGATAACAGCGTTGATACAGACCTTCGTTCTTCCAAAGTTAATCATATTATTATACGCTGTAATATTAGAAGATGGAAGTTTTATCTATAATCTGAGCTTTGGTTGGAAAGTTGCAAAAGGTAATTATCTTAGAGTTTTTTGTTACATACTAACCTTTAATATTATTACCTTTATCACTCTTATTTCATGCTTTGGACAAATATTCTTACCGATATTAATTATCTTTCAGAATATTATATTCACATTACTATATCTTGAAATTGTTAAACATCATGAATTCAACGAAAATAAGTCCCTTACTTTTTGAGTCGCCATTCCAATATAAGAGCCGTATAAATACCAAAAATTACTTGAAGTTATCTATTCATGATAAAGCCCAAGCTATTTTTCTACAAATACTTGGGCTTTTTAATAATATTCCCACACTGGAATAAAGTTTAATTGCCTGTCCATACTCTTGTTTCCGGAATAACTCATCTGCCCTGCCCAACTAACTTAAAATGAATCATTTTTAATAACAAAAATATTTTTTAAATTTCACAGAAGCTTTTTTCACCCCACAATTATCCATTTTGAAGGAATTTTTACATTAAACTAGAATAATAATTTTACTCACTGTTTAAATTATAAGATTGGAAAAATAGAAGAAAAAACAATTGAAGTATTATATTCAGTAAAATAGTGTTAATCTCGATCCTTTTACTAAAATAGAGATTAATGAACTATTGATTAGCGAAAGTAAACGAAGACATCAATTTTATCAATAGTTTTTATATTAATTTAATCGAAAGTGCTGAAGTTAAAGATATTATTTAAATTGGTGAGACAAAATGCATTATTACATTAAAAGAAACGGTACCTTATTAGGACCCTTTACCAAAAATGAAATCCAATCATTGTTAAACCGTGGTTGCCTTTTTGTCACTGACTTAGCTGCAGCAGAAGGAGATTCCCATTTTCGTTCCTTGTTGGAATTAAACTTTAAAACAGCAGACAAAGAACTGATATCAGGGCGACCAATAGTTAACTATTCAAATTCACAGTCCATCTATAAAAGATCTTTTCTGGCAAAAGCTTATGAATTATACTGGTTTCGAGCTAACTTTTGGGTTTGTTTGACAGCAATGTTTTTATTAGCACTTAATCTTTTAAAGGTGATATCATTTAATGAACAGGTTGAGTTGAATTATACTGCGATCATTCAACATAGATATCTGGTAAGTTATCTACTTGTGATTACTGTTTTAATTATTATACGAGGAACCTCCGAACTGGAATCGGGAATTCATTTTTACATAACTGATGTCGTAATCAATGCCCACAAAAAATTACTTCTGTTTTTAACTGCAATTTGTATCCTGGTTTTGCCGTTATTTCTTATTAACATAATTTATCCCGATTTTTTAGTCAATCATAACCGATATGCCGTTTTAATTATTTATTCATGTTTAACTTGTAAACTGCTTCCCTTACCAATATATGTTGTTTCCAATAAACTACATCCATTTGATTATCTGTCATTAACCTGGAACAGTACTAAAGGTTTAAAGACGATCCTGCTACTCTTTTCTCTATTTATCAGCATCAAACTGGTATATCCCTTAGTAGCTTTGATTCATCAGTATGAAATATCCCGGGGATATGGTAAAATTCCGCTAACAATCATTGCCTTCATATTATTTCTCCAATTTATCATCTTTGCTGTCATTGCTTTTACAGTATACTGCATTGAATTAAAAGATAATCATCTTCAGTCAATTGACACCAAATCTAAGCTATAAGATCAAAAAAGACTCGGCAAGCCGAGTCTTTTTATCTTCGCAAAACAGCGAATTACATATCCATGCCGCCCATTCCACCAGGCATTGCAGGCATTGCTTTTTCCTTCTCAGGAATTTCAGCAACCAAACACTCAGTAGTTAAGAGCATTGCAGCAATACTTGCAGCATTTTGAAGTGCACTACGGGTAACTTTAGCAGGATCAACAATACCTGAAGCTACCATATCAACGTACTCACCGGAAAGGGCGTTAAATCCTTTTCCAAACTCCATACTGCTTACTTTCTCAACAATAACTGAACCTTCTAAACCAGCATTGTTGGAAATTTGACGGAGTGGTTCTGACAATGCTTTTTTCACTAAAGCAATACCAGTAGCAACATCACCGGTTTCATTTAATTTATCAAGTACCGGAGCGATTTGTAATAAAGTAACTCCTCCTCCAGGAACAATACCTTCTTCAACTGCAGCACGGGTAGCTGATAAAGCATCTTCAATCCGGTGTTTTTTCTCTTTCATTTCGGTTTCAGTAGCAGCACCGACTTGAATAACCGCTACACCACCTGAAAGTTTAGCAAGCCGTTCTTGTAATTTTTCACGATCGTAATCAGAAGAAGTCTCTTCGATTTGCATTTTGATCTGGTTAATTCTATTTTTGATCTCTTGTGAACTACCACGACCATCAACAATAGTGGTCTCTTCTTTTGTAATCTTAACTTGACGGGCTTGACCGAGCATCTCCGGAGTTGCATTCTCTAAGGTCATACCAACTTCTTCGGAGATTACTTGACCACCGGTAACAATAGCAATATCACTTAACATCGCTTTACGACGGTCACCAAATCCAGGAGCTTTAACAGCAACAACATTTAAGACGCCGCGAAGTTTGTTAACTACTAAGGTCGCTAATGCTTCGCCTTCAACATCCTCAGCAATAATTACTAATGGCTTACCTCTTTGAATAATCTTCTCTAAGATCGGAAGCAAGTCTTTGATCATAGAGATTTTCTTGTCGGTTAACAAGATATATGGTTCATCAAGAACTGCTTCCATTCGCTCTGAATCAGTCACCATATATGGAGAAACATACCCACGATCAAATTGCATACCTTCGACAACTTCCAAGTTGGTTCCCATAGTTTGGGATTCTTCAACAGTGATAACACCGTCTTTACCAACTTTCTCCATTGCTTCGGCAATGAGTTTACCAATCTCTTCATCAGCTGCGGAGATCGAAGCAACATGAGTAATGTCATCTTTCTTATCAACTGGTTTACTTACCTTTTTGATCTCTTCAACAACTGCTTGGACTGCTTTCTCAATACCCTTTTTAAGAATCATTGGATTAGCGCCAGCAGCAACATTTTTTAACCCCTCGCGAACCATAGCTTGTGCTAACAGAGTTGCAGTAGTAGTACCATCTCCAGCAATATCATTGGTCTTAGTTGCAACTTCTTTAGCAAGTTGTGCACCCATATTTTCAAATGGATCTTGTAATTCAATCTCTTTAGCAATGGTAACACCATCATTAGTGATGGTTGGAGAACCATATTTCTTTTCTAAAACAACATTACGGCCTTTGGGACCGAGAGTCACTTTAACAGCATCAGCTAAAGTATTAACTCCGCGTTCAAGGGCGTGACGGGCTTCTTCACCAAATAAAATCTGTTTAGCCATAAACCAATTTCACCTTCCTTTTCAACATTAATTATCCAGCAACGATTGCCAAAATGTCACTTTCTTTTAAAACCATGTACTCTTCACCGTCGATCTTAACTTCAGTACCGGCGTATTTAGCAAAAAGTACTTTATCATCAACTTTCACTTCCAAAGCTACTCGTTGACCGTTTTCGAGCAGTTTTCCGGTACCTACTGCTAAAACTTTACCCATTTGAGGTTTCTCTTTGGCAGTATCAGGAAGTACAATTCCGCTCTTGGTCTTTTCTTCAGATTCTAATACTTTAATAACAATTCTTTCTCCTAATGGTTTAATATTCATTATTTCGCCTCCTCTCAAATCTTAAAATTATTATTAGCACTCAACCCCAATGAGTGCTAATCATCTCTATCCATGATTTTATATAACTCTCTTATGATAAGCAACAAAGTAAAATCCTTCTCTGGGATTATTTTCTTTGATTTTAGGTTATTTATGCAAAATAACTAAATATTTCTTTATATTATTTGGTTTTTCTCGTTGTTTTAGTAAAAACTATAGTTAAAAATTGCAATAAAGGTAAACTGCAAATGAAACTTCCGGCGTCAATTTCACCAATGTTGGCAACCCTAGGAACTCCCTTTGATTCAAATGACTATACTTACGAAATCAAATGGGACGGTTACCGTTGCTTGGCTTTTCTGGACTCGGGCACAAAATTGCAGAGTAGAAATCTTAAAGATCTAACATCAGTATTTCCAGAATTAAATAATTTACATCAATTAATAAAAAAAACCGGTTGCGTAATTGACGGAGAGATCATTGCCTTACGCAATGGCAAACCCAGCTTCCTAGAACTCCAAAAAAGAGGCCAGCTCCGTAATCCAAATGAAATCAAGTTGATGAAGGATCAAGTCCCGGTAATCTTTGTTGCTTTTGATCTTTTATTTTATGATTATAAAGCTCTGTTTCATACCCCAATTGAATTAAGAAGAGAACTTTTAGAAGAAAATATTATTACTGCAGAACGGCTGATTGTATCTAAAGAAGTTGCAGGTTCAGGAATTAAATATTTCGAAGCAATATCAAAAATGGGGCTTGAGGGAGTAATCGCCAAAAAGAAGCAAAGTATCTATCTTCCTGGTAAGAGGGTAAAAACATGGTTGAAGTTCAAAACAAAAAAGCGGAACTCCTTTATTATCTGCGGTTATGTAATCAATCCTACTACACGGGGTGAATTGAGTTCATTAATATTAGGGCTTTACAATGAAGACAGGCTGATCTGTTGCGGTATGGTCGGTACCGGTTTCACCAAAACAGAACCGGAATTAATTCATAAAGAATTAATCAAACTAACCACGGATATTTGTCCTTTTACAAAAACTCCTAACCCGCTACCAAATACTTTTTGGACAAAGCCGGTGATCGTTTGTGAGATCGAATATACTGAAATGACTGATGAACATAGTCTCAGACATCCCAGCTTTAAACGGATCAATCCAACTGTTATTCCAGAAAATTGCCAGCTTAAGGAGCTTGACAATGAAAACAATTATCCAAATTAATAATTCGAAAATACCACTCAACAATTTAGATAAAATTTTTTGGCCCAAGTCCGGTTATACAAAAGCTGATATTATGAATTACTATATAGCAATTTGGCCGTATTTGGAGCCTCACTTGAAAGATCGACCAGTCTCGCTCGTCAGATACCCTGATGGCATTTCTGGTAATTATTTTTATCAAAAGAATGTACCCAATCCACCGGAATGGGTACAAACCTTCCCAATATATTCGGATGACCATCTTGTCAATTACGTGATGATCAATAATCTAGAGACCTTAATCTGGACAATTAACCTCGGTTGTATTGAGATTCACCCCTGGTTATCTACCAAAACCGATCTTAGCCACCCTACATATCTGATCTTTGATTTAGACCCCATGGAACCAGCTACTTTTAGCGATACCGTAAAGATTGCCAAATTTATCAGTATGATTCTCAATGAGCTTAAATTAACTGCTTTTCCCAAAGTATCAGGTGCGACCGGAATTCACATTTATTTACCGACTAAACGGATTTACTCTTTCGAACAAACTAGTAACTTCGTAAAAAAAATAGGTGAGTTAATAATTAAAACCTTCCCCAGTTTAGCAACAAACGAAAGAAAGATTGCAAAGCGTTCCGGAAAAGTCTATATCGATCATCTACAAAATTTACATGGTAAAACAATTGCCTCGGTTTATAGTCTGCGACCTTTTCCCGAGGCTCCAGTTTCGATGCCGGTATCATGGAATGAACTTTCTGATTGCCATCCCTCAATGTTTAATATTACCAACGCTGTTCAACTACTCAAACAAAGGGGCGATCTTTTTAAAGATTTATTGGTGTTAAAACAAATTTTGCCTGATGAATTTCTATGAAGAGTTAATAACTACAGTGAAAACGGATTTAAAAAAACCGGCTCACCAGTTGTTGAAAACGGTTCCGATTTTAAACTTATTTCTGCGATTAATGGCAGATGATCGGAGATATAATTATCAACAATTTTAAAAGATTGATATTCAAATTCATTGGAGACCAAAATGTAATCAATTCTACCCGTTAACTGACCGCTTTGAGCCCGAAATGTTCCCCAACTACAATATTCGCTCATCTCTTGCAGGTCTTGTTTATTTTGCTTTAAGATTTGAACCCCCGGATCACTTGCTTCAGCATTAAAATCACCCATTATAATTAACGGTCCCTTTAATCCTTTACTAAAATGATCGATTTTACTTGCTTGCAAATAACGGTCAACTTCCGATAAACCTAAATGGGTATTAATAATATTGATCCACGCTCCGGCCAAGTAAACCTGCCCATAAACAAAACTGCGCGTCTCTAACGTACTGGGAAGTTTTTCGGCCCTTGATTGAACAATTGGGTATTTACTTAATATTAAGTTACCATAGTAACCTTGAGCTCTTTCCAGTGAAGCCGAATAAGCATGATACATATTCAAACGGCTTGATAACTCCGTACAAAGGTCCAAAAACATACTACGCTTTGACCAATTGCGGTCTACTTCCTGCATCCCTATAATGTCAGGATCTTCAGACTTTAAAAATTCCACCAAACTGTCTAAATCAAAAATCCCATTCCAATTTTTAGCAGTATGTATATTAATTGAAATGATTTTTAATTTAATCTTTGATTCTAATTCATTCTCTTCTGTATCATGTTGACGCTGCCCTTCATTTTGCTCCACATCTTCACTTTGCGCTTCAGCTTCAGACCCATGCTGTTCAGCATTTTCACTCTGTAGCGGATTTCCGCTCCATTCTTCATTGACAGATTCGGCCATTACAGTACAAGCCCCATTCAGTAATAAACTTATATTTAATATTAATATGAAGAGACAGAGATAAATTGTTCTCATATAGTACATCATCCTTGACCGGTTAGTTTTCTAAAAATAATAAACGATTCGGATGACCCAGCAATATCAGTTCACTCTTTTGATTATTATTTATATCAGTGATCTCTAAATCTACTAAATTAGTTTTAAATGACAACTCCTCTAGCTCCTTCTGTAAATGCTTCCCATCCCAGCTGAAGAAGTTAACAAATCCTTTCGTCGTCCCCGTAACCAACTTCACTTGGTCACCAATCTGTTTGACTTTTAGGGCATAAGCAGCCCCATTTAAAGATTTGTTAACCTGGGCAACAACTGGTAACTGATTATTGATTAACTTAAGCAGATGGATGTTTCCGGAACTTAACATCAATCCTTCTTCAACAAATATTTCCGCTTTTCCGTCTTGATCAATATCTCCGGCCGCAATTGCGCGAATATTACCCAATAATTCAGATTGTGCCATTAGAATCCATTGATCATTGCGGTACTTCCATACTTGTACATAGCAGATGTAGTATTTATCAGTAATCTTCCCAATACGATTAACAATCAGCTCATCTTGCGAATCACCATCAACATCGCCGGCTACGATATTAAGTGGTTCTAAATTATGTACTGATTGTTTTGCCAATTTCAGAGAACCGTCTTCATAATTATAAAAATACAGTTGTGTATTGGTCGCCGCCAGTAATTGCTTTTGATAACCATTAAAGTTTCCTACTGCAACCCAGAGAATACTTCGTTCTTCAAATAAATTGGGGCTCTTCCATAGCATTACCGGTTGATTCTGTTCATTGACCGTTAACCAATAAAACAACAGTTCCCGTCCAACGTAATTCTTTCCAACAATAACCATCTCTTTAACCCGGTCATCATTCAAATCAGTCTCAATAACCTGAAATAATCCCTCCATAGCAAAATTTTTAATATCATTTACTACGTGATGTTGTTTAAAATTTGCAGAAATCTGTATAAATAATAAAAAGATAAGTAACAATAACCACCGATATCGATTGTTCACAATCAACAAACCCCCATAGTCAGAGATTTAATTAAAACTACTTTTTAACTTTCTCTGTTCCAAAAATTTTTCCTGCTTTAGCAGATTCAATCATAAAAATTCAGACCAGGAAACTAAAATTATTGTAAAAATATTGGATAATTAACAAATTACCCGTATAGAAGAGCATTAAGACGGCAATATTATAAGAGTAATTAATTAAAGATGAATAAAAGAAAGGGGATAACAATGACCCGAGAGGAGTTGGCGGGAAAAACTAAGAAAGATTTGATTGAAATCGCCAAGTCAATGGGTGTAAAAGGAACATCAAAATTAACTCGCGAAGAGTTAATTGAACATGTCCTGCTTCTTGATCCTCCGTTTTCTGCCAATCCTGAGGATGTCAAGGCTATATCACATCATCTGGAAGCCACCATTGGAGGGGCGGATTCAATTTATACTCAGCCACCTTTACCCGAACATCTTTCCAAGGTGGCTGTCTATGCAGAAGCAGAACAGGATATTCCACCCAGCTACAATGACACCCGGATTGCGCTCCTAGTCAGAGATCCTTATTGGCTTTATACTTACTGGGATATTAATAGTGAGGTTAAGTCAAAGATTTCACAGGAATACGGCGACTTTCAAAAAATTGCCTTAGTACTTAGAGTTTACGATGTTACCGGAATTGATTTTAACGGTCACAACAGTAATTACTACTTCGATATTAATATTAATAATTACACAAATAGTTGGTATATTAACGTAGGCAATCCCAATCATTCCTTCTGCGTTGATATTGGATTTATTAAACCGGACGGAAGTTTTTACACAATCGTCCGTTCTAACTTTGTAACCACTCCCCGTGATAATGTTTCTGAAGTTATTGATGAAGAATGGATGATCATTGAAGAAGACTTTAAACGGTTATATCGGGCAGCCGGTGGCGGTCAGGGAAATAGTTCTTTAGAGTTGATTGAATCTTTACTCTTAAAGCTTGAAAAAGAGATGGGATCAGGAGCCGTAAGTAGTTTGGCCAGTCCCGTGAAATATCAATATCAACCAAAAGATCGAAAATTCTGGTTTGTATTAAATACCGAATTAATTGTTTATGGTGCAACCGAACCTGACGCTAAAGTCACTGTCCAAGGTGAGCCAATTACATTAAGACCCGACGGTACTTTTACAATGCGATTTGCTTTACCGAATGGCATCCAGTACATTCCTGTAGTTGCAAGTTCCGCAGATGGTATTGACACGATTACAATTACACCAATTGTTACTAGAGAAACTATTTAACGAGGAGTGACTGCTAATGGAAAAAGGGTTCTTAGCCCTTATTTTGCATGCCCATCTACCATTTGTAAGACATCCAGAATTTCCAGATTTTTTAGAAGAAGATTGGTTTTATGAGGCAATTACTGAAACATATATCCCACTATTAAAAGTTTTTCAAAATTTGACTAACGAAGGTATTAAATTTAGGATCACAATGAGTGTCTCCCCTACTTTGTTAGCGATGTTTCAAGATTCCCTTTTGCAACAACGTTACTTAAAGAAGATTGAAAAACTAATCGAATTAGCTGAAAAAGAAGTAGAGCGGACTAAATGGTTACCAGAATTTCATGATTTAGCATTAATGTACCTTGAACATTACCGTTTTTGCCATTATTTCTTTGCTGAAAAATACCGCTGTGATCTAACATTAGCGTTCAAAGAGCTGATGGAAGCCGGGAATTTAGAACTGATAACCTGCGGTGCCACCCATGGCTTTATGCCCTTAATGATCAACCAAACTGCAATCAAAGCCCAAGTAGTAACAGCAGTTCAAAGTCATATTAAGGCTTTTGGCAGGCCTCCAAGGGGAATTTGGCTCCCGGAATGCGGCTATCAGCCTGGTGTCGATGAAATTCTCCGGGAGAACGGTATCAGATTTTTCTTCACCGATGCTCATGGAATATTACATGCGTCACCACGCCCCAAATATGGAGTTTTCGCACCCATTTACTGCCCATCAGGTGTTGCTGCCTTTGGTCGGGATCTTGAGTCATCAAAACAGGTATGGAGCGCTGATGAAGGATATCCTGGTGACCCATTCTACCGTGAATTTTATCGTGATATCGGTTATGATCTGGAATATGACTATATCAGACCTTATCTGCCCAGTAGCGGAATCAGAGTACAAACAGGTATCAAATACTTCCGAATAACCGGAAGAACAATGGATAAACATCCTTATAATATCTGGATTGCCCGTGAACGCGCCGCTACTCATGCCGGTAACTTCATGTTTAACCGTGAGAAGCAGATCGAGTATATCGCTTCAATAATTGATCGGCCACCAATCGTCGTCTCTCCTTATGATGCCGAATTATTTGGCCATTGGTGGTTTGAAGGCCCAATGTGGTTAGATTTCCTAATCCGCAAAATTACTTTTGACCAAAATACAATTAGACTGATTTCACCTGCCGACTATCTGGAGATGTTCCCTAAAAATCAGGTATCAGTACCATCAATGTCCAGTTGGGGCTATAAAGGATATAATGAAGTTTGGCTTGAAGGCAGTAATGACTGGATCTATCGTCATTTACATAAAGCAGCTGATCGGATGGTCGAACTGGCAATGAATTATCCCAATGCCTCCGGCGATTTACGCCGGGCCTTAAATCAAGCAGCTCGTGAATTACTGCTGTTACAAAGCAGTGACTGGGCGTTCATTATGAAGACCGGTACAATGGTTGAATATGCAGTTAAAAGGACTAAAATTCACATCAACCGCTTCAATCAGCTTTATGATCAGATCAAATACAATCGGATTGAATTAGGTTATCTTGGAGAACTGGAGCATAAAGATAATATCTTTCCTAATATCAACTATCAAATCTATAATCCGAATCTCTCTACCCGGGCCTTACAACCGGAAGTAGCCGCAACTCTAGTTTAACTTCAATTAAAAATCCTTGATCTTAGTTAGATCAAGGATTTATTATTGGGGCTATAATTGCTCAGATTTAATTGGTATAACCTAAAAGTAAATCCAACCGCCAAACATGTCCCCAATGCTACAACGCCCGAATCATTGAATACTGCTGCTGCGATCCCCGAAGCCAAAATCCCTTGCCAAATTACATCATCTACTTCAAGAGGCATTCTTTTTCTAAAAAACTTGTAGAGCAAAATTATTATCCCCAATGCCAAAAGAACAATTTTCGTCCAGGAACTAACCATAAACAAACGCAAATTCATCCCTAATTTCCTTGTCAATACTAAGCCAATATCAGCAAATTCTCCCTTAACCAATAATCCAAAAAATCTTCCAACATGAGTCTGTTCAGCCACCGGTCTTGATAAATCCCACCAACCAAATAGCAAAATCACGATTGCACCAATCAATAGACCTAACAAAACCTTACGGTAATTTAACTTCCATTCATACAATTTAATCAGATAGAATGAAAATCCAATCACTGCGGCTAATATCCCGCCAAAGTTGGTCCCCCAATTTGGAGAACCTAGGATTAGTGTTGAACTAATCAAGATCACCGGTGTTATCCAAAATAATTTACGCTCTTTATTTAATAGATGGGCTAAAATCAAAGACACTGCTAAAAATATCCCCATAAATTCGTTACCAATCCCATAAAATCGCGAACCTGCTGCCGGACTATAGCCAAGTGCTGAATAACGGATCAGCCTCCAACCACTGACTTGATCGATCACCAAAACGAGCCAGGTTAAGCCCATCAAAATCAAAAGGCGTTTTTCCTTTTTAAACAACAAATAAGTTGTTCCGGCAATTAATACACTAAGTAAAACAAAACTCCCTATTCCCCAAATAAATTGTGGCAAAATTGGCTGGCAAATTAAGGCTAAGGGCGCGCTAAGCAAAATCAACAACAACTTATTAACAAGTGAGTTTTTTCTTAAAACTAATCCCAAAATAAACAGAACCCAGAATGATATGATTATACCAAGATAACCATCAATAACCGTCCGTTGAATGTTTAGGACCGAGTTCAACCGTTGATTAAGCGCTGTTAAATAATTGAGTTTATTTTCGACTTGGTCTACAGTTAGTTCAACTTTTCTTCCCGGAAAATTAAGATCTGAATTAATCCCTGCTAAATCACTGATTGTCGGAAGAAAATCAATATTGGTAACCAGACCATCCCACTTAGTAGTTCGCGATTTTAAGATTCCCGGATCATAATTTTGCGAACGGATAATGAATGGTGTCAACCATCTTTTGGCCCGCCAACTCTCATTTGAAAGCGAGGGACTGATAATAATCAAATCAATTTCATCCCGCGACCAAGTGTCAAGAATAGCATTGATTAATTGGTCAAACCGCTTCCAGACTTGTTGTTTCAATAAACCAAATTGCGCTGGTAAAACCTCTTCCCGGAAACCATTTAACCGAAAAAAGTCACCAAAATCAACTACAACCAATCTTCTGGACGCAATAAATTGTTTAATCTTCTCAAACGACTGTTCATTATCAAAATGAATTAAATAAGGGAATTGAGTGTTAATTTCATTGATTGATTTACCAATACTACCGGTCGAAACAATACCGTTCCCATTCATCAGTAACCACCCGCCAAGGCGGTTGGTATTATAAGAATTGTCACTATTCCCAATTAATACAGTCTCCCAGCCATTGGCATTAAATAAACTTCCCAACAGGCCCGGGACTACTTTGCGTTGATTCTGCTCTGCTAACAGTTTTGCAGCTCCAATTTCAGGGATAACAATATTATGATCTTCAAGCTCCAGATCACTGCCGTTAATCCACTTTAAATAATCGGCGGCATTGTTTGCCCCAATTTTTTGATTAACACTATAGGCGCCGTTAAATCTGTTAGGAGCTCCACTTCGTTCGCCTGAACCTAACGTTAGAAAACCACTTCCGGAATTGGTGTAACCCGAGGCCGAACGGATCACCATCAACCCACAAGCGCTTTCTGACAATAAACGTCTGACCCCTGGCAATTGGGAATTAAACAATTCCATACTATCAAGTTTATCGGCAACAATCACCACGATAGGCCGAACTTCGAAACTAACCGCTATATCTGACTGTTCAGCCAATGATACTGATACCATTACCAACAAACAAAGGATCAAAAATACATTGCTAACAACCTTATGCATAATTACTCCTATGTAAACCTCTATCTAATTACTCAAATCTTAACTAATACTTTACCTCTTCTAAACATAATCCGCAGGCTGGAGCTGTTGCGCCAGCTAAACTACGGTCTTTCGCAGCTAATATCTGTTCAACCTCATTCAAATTAATTCGTTTGGTACCAACCAAAATCAATGTACCGACTATATTTCTTACCATATGATAGAGAAAACCATTGGCATTAATCAACAGTTTTATCTCCGGACCTTGCCTGGTCAATTCACAAAAATAAATTGTCCTAACTGTCGATTTTACTGATGAACCTACCGCTTGAAAACTTTTAAAATCATGGGTACCAACCAGCAACTGCGCCGCTTGAACCATTAAATCAAGATCGAGTAAATGTTTGTAATGATACACAAAATTGCGGTTAAATAACGGACGCAGTCGCTCATTATGAATTCGATAAGAATAAGTTTTAGTCTTTGCTGCAAACCTGGCATGAAACTCCAGCGGGACGTCATCGACTGCTTTAACCAGAATATCTGCTGGAAGAACTGCATTTAGTGCCTGGAGTAATTTTTCATTATCAATAGTCGAAGTGGTGATAAAATTAACAACTTGTCCATTGGCATGAACTCCGGAGTCAGTACGGCCAGCTCCAATCAGGTTAATGCTTTGCCCCGTTATTTTTTGGATTGCTGCTTCCAGCGTCCCCTGGATGGTTTCAATCCCGTCTCGTTGCCGCTGAAATCCAGCATAGTTTGTCCCTTCATAAGCAAGCACCAGCTTAATATTGCGTTTATTCATACCATATAGTCCTCAACATAAAATAACTAACAGACTTAGCAATGAAGCAAAAACAATTGCATAATCCATCTTGGTAAACTTCAAGACCTTAATTGTCGTCCTAGGGACTCCCGGTCGGTAACCGCGAGCTTCAAGCACCATCGCCGTCTGCGATGTTTTTCGCATTCCTACAATAAAAACGGGGATTATTGTACTTTTAATCCAATTCATACTCCGTCGCCAATTATTATGTGGATTTACCCCGCGAATGCGTTGCGCCATGATAATATTATCAGCTATCTCAATTATTTCCGGTATAAACTTAACCACTAAAGTGAGATGCATCGTCAGATCAAATACTGGTAACTTCAATTTTGACAGCGGTTTCAGAAGATGCTCAATACCGTTAATTAGTTCAAATGGCGTGGTGACAAAATTGAACCAATAGGCTACTAGCAACAATAAATAAACTTTATAAGCAACCATACCGGCCTTACCAATTTTAGTTGTTAAATCAATTAGTGCAATATTAAAACAACAATTTACCATAAAAATAATCAAGATTAGCCATCTAAACTTTAAGAATACTTTTGCAAAAAATCCGACTGCTAAATGTGAAGTATGGATTAGCAGAAACAATAGCAAAGAAAGTAGCACCAATACCCAACTATCAGTTTTAATAACCAGCATTATTATTGTTAGTAATAAAAGAAGCTTACTTCGCGGATCGAGCTTCTGCCAAATTGACTGCTTCACTCTTCTGGATTGATTCATGTTATTCAATATCTCTGATTTTTAATAAAATGGATTGAGGGATATCACGAGCAGTGATTTTAACTAATTCTGGGATTTCCAGCCCCATTTCCATTAAGATATTTTGATATCGGTTAAACTCTTCTGTCTTAAAATCGGCGATTAACTTTCCATCTGAAAACAGTAAAAAACGATCAACTACCGAATAGAGAAAATCAAGATCATAACTGGCAATTATCATTATACCGCCTTGCTGTTTATAATGTTTAGCCAGTCTTCTTAAGATCATCAGACCGGATGCATCAAGCCCAACTGTTGGTTCATCCAATAATAAAATCCCCGGATTCATCACCAAAATACTTGCTAAGGCAACCCTTCGTTGCTGACCGCCACTTAATCGGAACGGCGATTGGTTAATTTCTCCTTCAAAACCAACAAAACGAAGGCTCTCAAGCACTTTTTTTTCAAGTTCCTCATCAGAGACCAAACCCTTTAAAGCAAATCCAACTTCATCGTAAACATTATCCAAGAAAAATTGTTGTTCTGGTTCTTGAATAACTAAACTTATTTTATCACAAAAACTATTATTTAGGATAAATTCATTTTGTACACTGCCTGATTCCGGTTTTAACAGATTCGCCAAACACCTTAACAAGGTACTTTTCCCGGAACCACCCGGCCCAATAACACCTACAACTTCAGATTCATTAATTGTGAAAGAAATGTCATTTAAGATATTAACATTTCCATAACTATAATTTAAAGATTTTACTTTGATCATTTCTTTATAATGATCTCCTCCGGACCATAAATTGCATTACTTATCAGATCAGGTACCTTCCATTCTAAATTTTGAAGTGGAGACGGTTCTAAATCATTTGCTAACAGGAGTTCACGGGAATTTAAATCCGGTAATGAAACACTCTCTAATTTACCATTATTAAGTAATAGCCATCGGTCAGTATATCTAACTTTTCGAATATCATGGTCAAACCAGATTACAGTCATTGGGGTGTGAATCGAATTGGCGAGAAAATCTAAGATCAGTCTTTTAGCATGTTGGTCCAACATTGCTAAAGGTTCATCGATAATGAGTAAATCAGGTGTGGTTATTAATGCGGAAGCAAAGGCCAAGCGTTTTAATTCACTGCTTGATAACTGCTTAACATTGCAGTCACGTTTTGTCTCAAGGTCAAATACTTTTAGATAATATTCAACTTTATTTCGGATTTGGACTGAAGGTGTGTTATGAAACGAAAGACTTAAGGCTAAGTCCTCTTCAACTGTTGATCCGATCATCTGAACCCTACTATTTTGAAAAACAATACCCACTTTAGAATTTACTAATAGATTACCCGGGTCCACTATTTCTCCGGTAGTTGGTTTGATTATTCCTGCGAGTAACAATGCTAAGGTACTTTTACCACTACCATTCGGTCCTAAAATCAACAATCGGTCACCTTTATGGATCGTCCAATTGAGATCAAAAATGATTGGGGTCCGCCCTGAATAACCAAAGCTGACCCCTTTAAATTCTAAAACCTTCATCTTCTTAAATAAGCTCCAAAATTACCAATGGTGCTGCATCTCCGCGTCTTGGCCCAAGTTTAAGAATTCTTGTATACCCGCCATTTCGCTCTTGATAACGTGGTGCCACTTCATCAAATAATTTTTGTAACACTGCTGGCTCAGTAATCACTTCAGCAGCCAGACGTCGGGAATGAAGGTCACCTTTTTTTGCTAATGTAATTAGCTTTTCAGCCAAAGAGCGCGCTTCTTTCGCCTTAATCTCAGTTGTTTCAATCTTGCCATATTTAAATAAAGCAGTAACTAAATTGCGAAATAATGCTTTACGGTGAGCAGACTGACGCCCTAATTTACGCTTCAGCATTTTTATCCTCCTTACAAGTTAAGCCCATTTGAGCCTATTCTTCCGATTTACGTAAACTAAGCCCAAGGCTATGCATTTTTTGTTCGACCTCTTCCAGTGACTTGCGTCCCAGGTTGCGAACCTTCATCATATCTTCTTCCGTCTTACGAGTTAATTCTTCAACAGTATTAATACCCGCCCGTTTCAAACAGTTATAAGAACGGACTGATAAATCCAATTCCTCGATAGTCATTTCCAGGATTTTGTCCTTAGACTCTTCTTCTTTTTCAACCATAATCTCGGTTTTGCCAGCAGTTTGACTTAAATTTACAAATAAATTTAAGTGTTCTGACATAATCTTCGCTGCCAAAGAGACCGCTTCCACAGGGCTGATACTTCCATCAGTCCATACTTCTAAATTAAGTTTATCATAATCGGTAATTTGACCGACACGAGTATGTTCAACAACATAGTTTACTTTTTGGACTGGCGAAAATTGAGCATCCATTGCAATAACACCAATAATATTTTCCTGGTTTTTATTGCGCTCTGCTGAAAGATATCCTCTTCCCCGATCAAGGGTTATCTCAGCTTCCAACGATCCTCCTTCAGATACCGTAGCAATATAGAGATCAGGATTTAAAATCTCAACCTCACTACTTGCAATTATATCAGAAGCTGTGACCCGCTTGGAACCCTTAATATTCAGATGAACCTTTTTTGGACAATCACCATGAACATTAACCAATAACTTTTTTAAGTTTAGGATTATATCAGTTGTATCCTCAACAACCCCCGGAATCGTAGAAAACTCATGGAGTACACCGTTAATCTTGACAGATGTAACTGCATATCCCGGTAAGGATGAGAGGAGGATCCGACGGAGCGAGTTGCCCAGTGTTGTTCCATATCCCCTTTCCAATGGCTCAATGACGAAAACGCCATAGCGTTCAGGATCATTCGTTTCACCTAGGGTAATTTTGGGCTTTTCGATCTCGATCAAACCATAACCCTCCTTCTCGCATTTGCGAACCTATAATCTCTTAATCTAAATTTCTTAACGTGAGTACAATTCAACAATTAAGTGTTCTTGTACTGGAATATCTAATTGTTCACGTCTTGGTAAAGCTTTAATTTTAGCAACATGGTTATTTGGATCATATTCGATCCATTCAGGAATATTATGCCCTGCTGCAAACTCCAGATTTTGCTTGATCTTATCTGAAGATAAGCTACTCTCTTTTACAGCAACAACATCCCCTGGTTTTACCAAGTATGACGGGATATTAACCTTCCTACCATTGACGGTGAAATGACCATGTCTTACTAATTGACGAGCTTCTTTTCTGGAAACTCCTAAGCCAATCCGATAAATAATATTATCTAAACGACTTTCTAAAACTTGTAACAAATTCTCACCGGTAATGCCCTTTTTACGTTCTGCAATTAAGAAATATCCTTCAAACTGCCGCTCAAGCACACCATAAATTCGACGTAATTTTTGTTTTTCCCGTAACTGAATTCCGTACTCGGAAAGTTTCTTACGGGCTTGACCATGTTGTCCTGGAGCATATGCTCTTCTTCCAATACTGCATTTTCCAGTGTAACAACGCTCACCTTTTAAATAAAGCTTTTCGCCTTCACGACGGCATAATTTACAAACAGCTCCTGTATATCGTGCCAAAGCACCTAACACCTCCTATTTAAACTCGACGACGTTTTGGCGGACGGCACCCATTATGCGGAATTGGGGTAACATCCTTAATCATATTAACAAACAAGCCAGCAGCCTGTAATGAACGAATTGCAGCTTCACGACCTGCGCCAGGTCCTTTTACTAAAACTTCAACATTTTTCATTCCATGTTCCATTGCCAACCTTGCAGCTTCTTCAGCAGCCATACCCGCAGCATATGGAGTATTTTTACGTGAACCTTTAAAACCCATATGTCCGGCACTGGCCCAGGAAATAACATTTCCATTCGGATCAGAGATGGTTACAATTGTATTGTTAAATGTTGAGTGGATGTGAGCTACACCACTATCAATATGTTTACGTTCTTTTTTACGGGTACGAGCACCACGTTTTGCAGCAACTTTCGACATATCTTAATAAACCTCCTTCTTATTTCTTCCTTTTCGCACCTACGGTTTTCTTTGGTCCTTTGCGGGTACGGGCATTTGTTTTAGTCCGTTGTCCTCTGACCGGTAAACCACGACGGTGACGGAGGCCACGATAACTGCCAATTTCAATCAACCGCTTAATGTTAAGTGATTCTTCACGGCGAAGATCTCCCTCAACTTTATAATCACGGTCAATTACTTCACGTAATTTATTAATCTCTTCTTCGGTTAAATCTCTCACACGGGTATCCGGATTAATTCCGGTTTTAGCTAATACCTCGTTTGATGTAGTACGCCCTAAGCCATAAATATATGTCAGAGCAATTTCTACTCTTTTTTCTCGCGGTAAATCAACACCAGCGATACGGGCCATATGAATACCTCCTTATTATGTGCTAAATAGCTTGATAATATTAGTAATTAATACCAAATTAACCTTGTTTTTGTTTGTGCTTCGGATTATCGCAAATAACCATAACCCGACCTTTACGTTTGATGAGCTTGCAATGTTCACAAATCGGTTTAACGGAAGGTCTGACTTTCATCTGTAATCCTCCTTAGACAAATGCTAAATTGTTTAATATATATTACAAACCTGATTGAAGAGACTTACCGCAACCCAGGTAAGTATTATTTAAAACGATATACTATTCGGCCTCTGGTCAAATCATAAGCTGAAAGTTCAACTGTTACACGATCTCCGGGAAGGATTTTGATAAAATTCATTCTCATTTTCCCGGAAATATGAGCTAAAACCCGATGACCATTTTCTAATTCCACCCGAAACATCGCATTGGGTAGCGGCTCAACAACAGTTCCTTCAACTTCGATTATATCTTCTTTACCCATGAAACCGATCCCCTTCCTCAAGTTCATTTATTCTTTCTTTAATAGCAGTCGCAATTTGTGAATCAGTAATACGTTCACTTTTTAAAATTGCTTCTTCTATTTGAGTAGCTACTACCATTGTAACGCGAACATGTTTGAGATTTTTCTTTTTTGGTTTATTCACTGGATGTTTGATTCCATCAACAACTTCGATATACTTATCACCAATAAAATCCCAGATTAAGTAATATTGTCCTTTATCTCTTCCAGCGATCGAACGTACTAATTGTCCTTGTCGTAAACCATCTACAGTTACTATCATTTAACTAATTTACCTCCGGTAAAATCTCCGGCCGTAAGATTGTTAGTATTTCCGGTTCACCATCTGTAATAGCTACTGTATGTTCAAAATGTGCCGAGAATTTGCGGTCAATCGTCCTAACCGTCCAATTGTCAAAAGGATCAATGTCAACGCGATAATCGCCACAATTTACCATGGGCTCAATTGCTAATGTCATCCCACTCTTTAAACGTGGATTATAGTCATTTCCTACAAAGTTAGGTATTTGTGGCGCTTCATGCATTTGACGGCCAATGCCATGACCAACAAAATCTCTTACCACTGAAAAACCATTTGATTCAACATGCTCTTGAATTGCTCGGGAAATATCATAAAGCCTATTACCTACCCGTGCCTTTGATATTCCTTTGAACAATGCTTCATTCGTTACAGTTAGTAACCTTTCTACTTCTGGTTCTACATCTCCCACGGGTAATGTTACTGCAGAATCAGCATAAAAATTCTTATAAATAACACCAAAATCCAGTCCAATTATATCACCACTTTTAAGAATCCGGTTTCCCGGAATTCCATGTACTACTTCATCATTTACTGAAGTACATAAAGAAGCCGGAAAACCATGATAACCCTTAAAAGCTGGTATAGCATTATACTTCCTAGTCAAAATTTCTGCTTTTTTATCAAGTTCACCTGTTGTAATACCAGGATGAACTAGATTTTTTATCTCTTCAAGCACTGCTGCCAATATACTTCCAGCAACCCTCATTATGGCAATTTCCGCTGAAGATTTAATTACAATCATTCTTATTTTGCCTCCAAGGCAGTAGTGATCTGCTCAAATACACTGGCGATAGACGCCTCACCATCAAAAGTTAATAATAAACCTTTTTCACTATAATACTTTATCAGCGGTTCGGTTTGGGCCTGGTATACCTCTAAACGTTTTTTGACAGTTTCTTCAGTATCATCTGCCCGTTGATAGATTTCTCCACCGCAGTGGTCACAGACACCAGCTACCTTTTCTTTTTTGGTAACTAAGTGATATACTGCTGCACAATTCCGACATACTCTGCGTCCGGTTAGACGTGCCGTCAGAATGTCAAAATTAACTTCAATATTAATAACAGCAGTAATACTTCTTCCCGCAGGATCCAAGAATGAACTTAGTGCTTCAGCTTGCGGGATTGTTCTTGGAAAACCGTCTAATAAAAATCCTGCTTTACAATCATCTAATGAAAGACGTTCTTTAACTATTCCAACAACAATTTCATCCGGGACCAATTTTCCTTCATCAAGATAACGTTTTGCTTCCTGCCCTAATTTTGTTCCTTCTTTGATCGCAGCTCTAAAAATATCACCAGTTGAAATATGAGGTATTTTATACTTTTCAATTAATAGTTCTGCCTGTGTACCTTTACCTGCACCAGGAGGTCCTAATAAAATCAGGTTAAGCATATTAGACTCCTTTTATTAGATTATTTCAAGAAACCTTCATATTGTCGCATTAACAATTGTGCTTCAATTTGTTTCATTGTATCAATTGCAACACCGACAGCAATTAAAACCGCGGTACCACCAAATTGTACCTGCAAAGTTTTGAATGCAGGAACTAAGTTGATTAAATATGGCAGTAATGCAATAACAGTTAAAAATAAAGCACCTGCTAATGTAATTCTTGTTAAAACCCGATCTAGATATTCGGCAGTCGGTTTTCCTGGTCTTATTCCAGGAATAAATCCACCATATTTCTTCATATTATCAGATACTTCTAATGGGTTAAAAGTAATTGCCGTATAGAAATATGTGAAAAGGAAGATTAAAATGGCATAGATTATTAAATATAAAGTTCTTCCCGGAGCAACTATATTCAGTGCTTTATATAGCCAATGACCAGGTTCAAGAAATTGAGCAATTGTCGGTGGAAAAGCTAAAATTGATGATGCAAATATTACCGGTATAACTCCTGAATGATTAACTTTGATCGGCAAGTATGTTGAAGTTCCACCATACATTTTGCGCCCAACAATTCTTTTTGCATATTGAACAGGGATTTTCCGTTCCCCTTGGGTTACAAAAACAACACCGGCAACAACTGCAATGATTAGAGCTATGAACAGAATAATACTTACTAAAGTCAGACCAATAGCACTTTGCCCCCGCAATAAATCAAACAGTTGTTTGATACTTGGAAATACTCGTGCGACAATACCTGCAAAGATGATCATTGAAATACCATTACCAATTCCACGCTCAGATAAAACTTCCCCAAGCCACATTAACAGAACGGCTCCTGTAGTCAAAGTGATTATCGCCAAAACAATATCCCACACAGTAGGCGCTATCATCGCTGCACGCAATCCAAATGCTAAAGCGGTCCCCTGGATTATAGCTAAGACTACAGTTGCATATCTGGTATATTGCGCTATAATTTTACGACCCTCTCCACCTTCTTTAGCCATTTGCTCAAGTTGTGGAATTACCATTGTTAATAACTGCATAATGATTGAAGCGGTAATATAAGGGTTAACACTCATTGCAAATACTGACATGTTTGCCAAACCACCACCGGCCATCATGTCCAGTAATCCAAAAACACTATTGCCTTTAAAAATATCACCTAATCTTTTTAAATCCCACGGTCCTGGAATCGGTACTAATGAACCCAAGCGAAAGATGCCCAAAAGAACCAATGTCCAAATGAGCTTCTTTCGTAAATCAGGTAGCTTAATCGCGGTTTTAATCGCTTCCAGCAACTCAAATCACCTCTGCTTTGCCGCCTACTTTTTCAATCTTAGCAATAGCTGATTTACTGAAACTATTACTTTTAACAGTAAGTTTCTTGGTTAAATCACCATTACCTAATATTTTTACACCATTACCTAACTTTTTAATAATTTTAGCTTCTAACAACATTTCTGGTGTTACTTCAGTACCATCAGCAAATCGGTTAAGACTTTCAAGAGAAACTTCTACCCATTCATGACGAAAACGGTTTGTAAATCCACGCTTTGGTAAGCGGCGTTGCAGCGGAGTTTGACCTCCTTCAAAAGAGGGTCCTTTTCCACCGCCTGAACGGGCTTTTTGTCCTTTATGTCCCTTGGCAGATGTTTTTCCTAAACCTGATCCGATACCACGTCCAACTCTCTTTGGAGCAGTTTTGGCACCTGAAGCTGGCTGAAGCTCATGTAATTTCATCAAAGAGCACCCCCTAGGCTTCTTCTTTTACTTCAACTAAATGTTCAACAGTTTTAATCATACCACGAATTGCTGGATTGTCAACTTTAGAAATTGTTTGATTTAATTTTTTAAATCCTAAAGCTTTCAAAGTATCCTTTTGAACTTGTGACCGTCCAATTGCACTATGTTTTAACGTAATTGTTAGAGTCTTATTCTCTGTTTGACTTTTTTTTCTTGGCATATTATTCCCTCCTATCCGAGAATTTCATCCAAGGTTTTTCCGCGCATTGCAGCTACTTCTTCTGGTCTTTTTAATTCTTTTAGTCCTGCTATTGTTGCATGAACAATATTCAGCGCATTAGAAGAACCCAGTGATTTTGTCAAAATGTCTCTTACACCGGCACTCTCTAATACTGCACGGACCGGACCACCAGCAATAACTCCAGTACCAGGTGCTGCAGGTTTTAACAATACTTTACCAGCGCCAAAGTTACCTTCAACTTGATGCGGAATCGTCGTACCTTTTAATGGAACCTCGATCAGGTTCTTCTTGGCATCCTCAACACCTTTACGGATAGCTTCAGGAACTTCTGAAGCTTTTCCTAATCCGGTTCCAACATGTCCGTTTCCATCTCCAACTACCACTAAGGCGCTGAAGCTGAAACGACGACCTCCCTTTACAACCTTAGCAACTCGATTTATATGAACTACTTTTTCAGTTAGTTCTAATTGATTAGGGTCAATTCGCTTCAATATTATCCCCCCGTCGCTTAAAATTCTAAGCCTGATTCTCTAGCTGCATCAGCTAAAGCTTTAATTCTACCATGATAGATATAACCACCACGGTCAAAAACAACAGTTTTAATCCCTTTGGCCAATGATTTTTTGGCTATAGCACTACCAACTACTTTGGCAGCATCAATATTTCCACATTTACCTTTTAATTGTGCTCGAATCTCTGGTTCAACAGATGATGCTGATACTAATGTTACGCCATTTACATCATCAATAACCTGAGCATAAATATGGTGCAAACTGCGAAATACACTTAATCTTGGACGTGTTTCGGTCCCTTCAATTTTTTTTCGAAGGCGAATATGTCTACGAATTCGTGCTTCGCGGCGTTGAGGCCGTTTATACATATCAGGTTACACTCCTTTCCCGGAAAAATTATTTCTTCCCGGCTTTACCAGCTTTACCAGCTTTACGCTTAATAACTTCATTCTCGTATTTGATACCCTTGCCTTTATATGGTTCAGGTTCACGGACTGCTCTGATTTGTGCAGCCATCTGACCAACTACTTGTTTATCAATACCCTTAACGATGATTTTATTTGGTGCAGGTACTTCAAACTCTATTCCTTTTAAAGGCTGAATTTCGACTGGATGAGAGTATCCCATTGCTAAAACTAAGTTATTACCTTGTTTAGTCGCCCTATAACCTACACCATTAATTTCTAATCCCTTTGTAAAACCGTTAGTAACTCCTTCAACCATATTTGCAGCCAAAGAACGAGTTAAGCCGTGTAAAGAACGGTGTTCTTTCTGGTCTGACGGTCTTTCAACTTTTAGAAGATTATCTTCTACCACTATTTTAATATCAGGATGCACAGTCTGGGTTAATTCACCTTTAGGTCCTTTAACCTTCAATGTATTTCCATTAACCTCAACCTGTACTCCCTGGGGTATTACAACAGGTTTACGTCCAATTCGAGACATCTTAAATTACACCCCCCGTTCTTCCTGTCTTCTTACCAAACATAACAAATTACTTCGCCACCAATACCCTTACTTCTGGCATTTCGGTCAGTCATAATACCTTGCGAAGTAGATAAAATAGCTATTCCCAGTCCTCCTAAGACTTTAGGAATCTCATCTTTATTTGCATAGACTTTCAATCCTGGTTTGCTGATTCTTTTTAAACCAGATATAACTTTGTCTTTACCGTTATACTTAAGATAAATCCTGATTTTGCCTTGTTTACCATCATCAACAATTTCAAAATCTTCAATATATCCTTCTTCTTTAAGGATCTTTGAAATTTCTTGCTTGATCTTTGAAGATGGAATTTCGACAATTTTATCTCTAACTATGGTTGCATTTCTAATTCTCGTAAGCATATCGGCGATTGGATCTGTCATTACCATATTTCTTGAACCTCCTTCCGTTTAAACGGAAATAAACTCTCACCAACTTGCTTTAGTTACTCCTGGGAGTTCACCGCGGTGAGCTAAATTGCGGAAACATATACGGCACATCCCAAACTTACGCATATATCCGTGCGGCCGTCCGCATATTTTGCAACGGTTATGTTTCCTTACTGCAAATTTGGGTTTTCGATTTGCTTTAATAATCATAGAGGTTTTAGCCATACTTTATCCTCCTTCGCGGTCATGCTCTAAAAGGCATGCCCATTAACTTTAAGAGTTCAAATGCCTCTTCATCATTTTGAGCACTAGTTACAATTACAATATCCATGCCACGGGTTTTATCAACTTTATCAATATTAATTTCGGGAAAGATCAATTGCTCTTTGATTCCGAGTGTATAATTACCACGACCATCAAAAGCCTTTGGTGAAACTCCCCGAAAATCCCTGATCCGTGGTAAAGCAATATTAAATAATTTATCTAAAAATTGATACATACGTTCGCCTCTCAGCGTTACCTTGCAACCAATTGGCATACCAGCCCTTAATTTGAAAGCAGCAATTGATTTTTTTGCTCTTGTTACGATTGGTTTTTGACCACTGATTAAAGTTAAGTCATTTACTGCGGCATCAATTGCTTTAGAGTCAGCTGTTGCTTCACCAACTCCCATATTAATTATTACTTTATTAATAGAAGGGATTTCCATACTGTTCTTATATCCAAAACGATTCTTTAAACCGACTATAACTTCTTTTTCATACTTCTCTTTTAGCCGAGACATTGATTGCACCCCCCTCCAAAACAGTTATCAATTAATCGATATTACGGCTGCATTTACGACAAACACGTACAACTCCATCTTCAGTCCGCTTACGCGCTACTCTGATAGGTTCATTACATTCGGGACAAATGAGCATTACCTTTGAAACATTTATTGGCAATGATTTGTCAATAACTCCACCTTGTGGATTGGTTTGTGAAGGCTTGGAATGTTTTTTGACTAAATTCAAACCTTCTACCAAAACAGTATTATCAGCTGGATGAACCTTTTGAACCTTACCTTTTTTACCTCTTTGTTTTCCGGCAATCACTACTACTTGATCGCCTTTTTTAATGCTTAGCTTACCCATCTTTATAAATCTCCTCTCTGACCATTCTCATAGAACTTCTGGCGCTAACGATACAATTTTCATAAAATTCTTATCGCGAAGTTCCCGAGCAACTGGCCCAAAGATACGAGTTCCTTTTGGGTTGAGTTGTTCATTAAGGATGACCGCGGCATTATCATCAAATCTGATATATGAACCGTCAGGACGTTTGGTCTCTTTGGTAGTACGGACTACAACCGCTTTTACCACATCGCCTTTTTTAACACTGCCTCCGCCTGCGCCTTTCTTTGCGGCAGAAGGAGGAAGTGCGTCCTTGACGACTGCTATAATCAGGTCCCCTACACGGGCATACCTTTTTTTTGAACCTCCCAAGACTCGAATACACATCACTTGCTTAGCTCCAGAATTATCAGCTACATTTAAAAAGGTTTGCGCCTGAATCACGGTCGGCTCCTCCTTTCAAGCAATTATTTTGCTCTTTCAATTATGTTTACTACACGCCATCTCTTATCTTTGCTAAGAGGCCGTGTTTCCATGACTCTTACTTTATCGCCCACTCTGCATTCATTGTTTTCATCATGAGCTTTAATTTTTTGAGTAAGTTTAATGATACGACCATATAACGGATGTCTTACTAAGCGTTGTACTGCCACAACAATGGTCTTATCCATTTTGTCGCTGGTAACTATTCCTACTCTTGTCTTTCTAAGAGCACGATCAGCCATTTTTTATTCCTCCTCTATCCTCAATCCGCTCAAACCTTACCCGCTTTAAGTTCATTTTCACGAATTATTGTTAAAATGCGGGCAATATTTTTTCGAACATCGCGAATCCTCATTGGATTATCAAGCTGCCCGGTAGCGACTTGAAAACGTAAATTGAATAATTCCTCTTTTAAACTTGTCAGCTTAGTTTGAAGTTCATCCGGGGTCATTTCTCTTAATTCTTTAGCTTTCATTTACTTCACCTGCTTCCTCACGTTTTACAAATTTGCATTTGATCGGAAGTTTATGAGAAGCTAAACGCATTGCTTCGCGTGCCAATTCTTCAGCAACACCTTGAATTTCGAAAAGAATTCTACCAGGCTTTACTACAGCAACCCAGTGCTCTGGTGAACCTTTACCACTACCCATACGGGTTTCAGCCGGTTTTGCTGTTACTGACTTATCTGGGAATATTTTAATCCATACCTTACCACCACGTTTGATATGTCTGGTCATTGCAATACGTGCGGCTTCAATCTGTACATTGGTGATCCATCCTGGTTCAGTAGCTTGAAGACCAAAATCTCCTGAAACCAATTGTGAACCTCTGATGGCTTTACCTTTCATTCGTCCACGATGTACTTTTCGATGTTTAACTCTTTTTGGTACCAGTGGCATCTTCAAACTCCCCCTTCAGCTTTGGCGCCAGCCCGGTTACGAGCATGGAGGATTTCTCCTTTGTAGATCCATACCTTTACACCAATTTTTCCATAGGTTGTATTTGCTTCGGCAAATCCATAATCAATATCAGCTCTTAAGGTATGCAATGGTACTTTGCCTTCACTGTATCCTTCGGTCCTAGCAATTTCAGCACCCATTAATCGCCCGCTACAAGCAACTTTGATTCCTTGTGCTCCTAAACGCATGGTGCGATTGATGGATTGCTTCATCGCCCGACGGTATGAAGTTCTTCTCTCTAACTGGAACGCAATATTTTCAGCTACCAATTGAGCATTCAATTCAGGTACTTTTACTTCAGCAATATTCAATTGAACTTGCTTATTAGTAATTTTCTCCAATTCTTTTCGAATATTTTCAACTTCATTACCTTGTCTACCAATTACCATTCCCGGTCTTGCGGTGTGGATGGTGACTTTAACACGATTTGCGGCTCTTTCAATTTCCACTTTGGCAATTCCGGAGGCATATAACTTATTCTTGACGTATTTACGGATTTTCACATCTTCGAGAATTAGTTCGGCATACTCTTTTTTCCGAGCAAACCAACGTCCATCCCAATCGCGGATAATTCCAACCCGTAATCCTATTGGATGTGATTTCTGACCCATTACTTGCCCTCCTTCTCTGCCAGTACTATTGTAATATGACTGGTTCGTTTGCGAATCAAAGCTGCTCGACCCTGAGCCCTAGGCATTTGTCGTTTCATGGTCGGACCTTGATCAACATAAGCCTCTGAGATTATTAATCTATCCCGATTTAACTGATGATTATTTTCGGCATTGGCAATCGCTGAATTCAATACTTTACCAATAACTTCAGCTGCAAACCTTGGAGTAAACTTCAATATTGTTTGCGCATCATTAACCCGTTTTCCACGAATTAGATCAATGACCTGTCGGGCTTTACGAGGAGCAATGCGAACATATTTAGCACTCGCTTTTGCATTCATAAGATTCCCTCCCCTCATCGAGGTAAAACTTGATTATTTAAGACCGGTAGATTTTTCTGAGTGTGCATGCCCTTTAAAAGTTCTTGTTGGAGCAAACTCTCCCAGTTTATGACCGACCATATCTTCGGTTAAATAAATTGGAACATGTTTACGTCCATCATGAACCGCAATGGTATGTCCAACCATTTCCGGATAGATGGTAGAACTTCTTGACCATGTCTTAATTACTTTCTTTTCACCTTTTGAATTCATTTCTTGAATTTTCTTCAAGAGACTTTCTTGAATATATGGTGCTTTTTTTAATGAACGTGCCACGAACTATCCCTCCTTATATCCTTACGCCCGTCTCTTTACGATCAAGCGATCGGAGGCTTTGTGTTTTCTGGTTCGGTGACCTAATGCAGGTTTACCCCAAGGAGTAACAGGTGCACGACCTATAGGGGAACGACCTTCTCCTCCACCATGTGGATGGTCAACCGGATTCATAACTACGCCTCGAACAGATGGTCTTCTACCTAACCAACGTGAGCGCCCTGCTTTTCCAATAGTTATATTTTCATGTTCCAGATTTCCAACCTGACCAATAGTAGCCATACAATCAACCTTAATTAATCGCATCTCACCCGATGGTAATCTAACATGAGCATAATCACTTTCTTTTGCCATTAATTGTGCTCCAGCTCCGGCGGTTCGAACTAACTGTGCTCCACAACCTTTTTTTAATTCAATATTATGAATTATGGTACCAACCGGAATATTAGCTAATGGTAATGCATTACCAGGTTTGATATCCGAATTTAGTCCAGCTACTACTTTATCTCCCACATTCAAGCCTATTGGAGCAAGAATATATCTTTTTTCACCATCAGCATAATGTAATAACGCAATTCTAGCCGAACGGTTTGGATCATATTCAATAGCTGCAACTTTTGCAGGAATATCAAATTTATCTCTTTTAAAATCAATTACTCGATACATCCGTTTATGACCGCCACCTCGGTGTCTAACGGTTAAACGTCCGGATGAGTTTCTTCCACCGGTCTTTTTAATTGGTTCAAGTAATGATTTTTCCGGCTTTGTCTTCGTAATCTCTGCAAAATCAGAGACCGTCATAAACCTTCTGCCAGGTGAGGTTGGCTGGTATTTTCTTACCGGCATCTTCCTGACCCCCTTAAATGATTAATTCCTTGTTTTATCTTCGTAAAATTACACACCTTCAAAAAATTCGATACGACTTCCTTCTTCCAAAGTAACTATGGCTCGTTTCCAACTAGGACGACGTCCTTGGTAGCGACCCATTCTTTTGACTTTACCCAACATATTGTAGGTATTAACATCTTTAACCTTAACTTTGAAGATTTCTTCAATAGCCATGCGAATTTGTGTTTTATTAGCTCTAGGATCTACTAGAAAACAATATTTGTTTTCTTCCATCAACATTGTTGTTTTTTCAGTAATTAACGGTCGTTTAATTAATTCTCTTGCTTCCATTATGCTAACGCCTCCTCAATCTTTTTCACGGCGTCTTTTGTAATGACCAAATGGTTGTGAGCTAAGATATCATATACATTAATTCCTTCGCTAGCCATTGAAAGTACACCTGGAATGTTACGTGCAGACTTATTTACATTTTCCTCGTTGTCTGCGGTAACAATTAAAGGTTTGATCGCATTTAATTTATTTAAGACATTTACCATATTCTTTGTTTTTGGTTCTGTGAAATTCAAAGCATCTAATACTATGATTTCACCAGCTTCGACTTTAGCAGAAAGAGCTGATTTTAAAGCAAGTTTGCGTGCTTTTTTAGGCAAACTAAACTTATAACTCCGGGGTGTTGGCCCGAATACAACTCCACCGCCAGTCCATATCGGTGAGCGTCTTGACCCATGTCTTGCTTGACCTGTTCCTTTTTGACGCCAAGGTTTGCGTCCACCGCCTCTAACAGCGGATCGATTCTTTACTGCTGAAGTCCCTAGTCTTCTTGATGCAAGTTGCATAGTGACTGCTTCGTGCAACAATGCTTCATTTACTTTTACGCCAAAAACCAGGTCATTTAGGGCGACTTCACCTACCTGTGAACCCTGAATATTATATACAGGTACGGTTGGCATCGTATTTCCTCCTCTAACAATTCACTTACTGTTTAGCACGTTTAACAGTTTTCTTAACCACGACATATGCACCATTAGCACCAGGTATAGCACCTTTAATCAGTAACACATTTCTTTCAGGATCAACTTTTACAACTTGAAGTCCTTGAATAGTGGTACGTTCTCCACCCAGTCTTCCAGGAAGTTTTCTTCCTTTAAAGACTCTGGCAGGATCAGTTGCATTCAATGATCCAGGTCGTCGATGATACATCGAACCATGTTCCATCGGTGCCCGATTAAAGTTCCATCTTTTAATTACTCCAGCGAATCCCTTACCTTTTGAAATTCCAGTAACGTCAACCCATTCGCCTTCATTAAAGATATCAGCTTTAATCTC